>ERZ1292633.412-Hain-H41-02um-R1-412-length-51515-cov-9_pt1 | contig 51515 bp, 57 predicted proteins | sample MGYA00564406_ERZ1292633 | MGnify/ENA primary metagenome ERZ1292633 (study PRJEB36523, sample SAMEA6512639) | groundwater metagenome | collected 2019-01-08 | study: AquaDiva: Metagenomics assemblies of 32 groundwater samples | reverse complement strand
TGGGTGCTGCACACGGCGTGCGCGCAGGCCAAAGCGTGGAATAAGGCGGGCCGGGATTTGTGGATGGCGGTCAATCTGTCGGCGCACCAATTTCAAGATCCACATTTAGCGGCCAAAGTGGCGGCGGTGCTACGCGAAACGGGCTTGGATGCATCGCGGCTTGAACTGGAGATTACCGAGAGCGCTGCCATGCGCGATGCGGAAATGAGCATCCGCATTATGGGCAGCCTAAAGTCAAAAGGCGTGCGCATCGCCATTGACGATTTCGGCACCGGGTATTCTTCACTGAGCTATTTAAAGCGCATCCCAGCCGATAAAATCAAGATCGATAAATCGTTTGTCGACGGCGTCAACATCGATGTGGATGACACGGCGATCGTACGCACGATTCTCGCGCTGGTGAATGGCCTGGAAAAAACCGCGCTGGCTGAAGGCATCGAAACCGAAGCGCAATTTCACGCACTGCGCGGCATGGGTTGCCAGCATGCGCAGGGCGATTGGATCAGCCGCCCAATCGATGCGGAAAGCTTCTCGGCCCTGTTGGATGCGCACGGCATGAAAATTGTCGACGTGCCACCCTTGCCCGATGTGCTGTCTATCGCTAAGCGGGTGGGCTGATGGCGCGCCCTCAATGAGTTGGAGGTAACGATGAGCTTAACCCTGACCTCTGTCGTATTTACTCATCACGGCGAGATGCCGCAGCGCTACACCTGCGACGGCGACGATATTTCTCCCCCTTTGGTTTGGTCCGGCATTTCGGCAGACGCCCAAAGTCTTGCGCTCATCGTGTACGACCCGGATGCACCCGACCCCGCGCACCCGCAGCGCATCTGGGTGCATTGGGTGCTTTATAATTTGCCGCCGAATTGCACCGGAGTAACAGAACAAATTTCGCCGCAGGCCTTGCCCATGGGTACGATGCAAGGTGTGAACGATTGGGGCCGCATCGGCTATGGCGGGCCTTGCCCGCCGATTGGTCGGCATCGCTATTTCTTTGCGCTGTTTGCTTTGGATACGATGCTGCCGGATTTGGGGAAGCCAAGCCGGCTGCAGCTCATGCAGGCGATGCAAGGGCACATTTTGGCGCAGACGGAATTGGTCGGTACCTACCAGCGCGGAGAACGCTGAGAAAAGCAGACAGTTTGAATCACCATGCCCAAAAAATTATTATCCGTCGTCGAATTTCTCGAACATTCCAAACTGGCTAGTCTGTACAAGCAACTCGGTTATGAGGTGAGCACCGAGTGGCAAGTGCGCAAGGCGATTGCCCTGATGCGCAAATGGCAGCCAGATGTGATCGTCGCAGATTTTTATTTCCAAGCCGATTTCCGTGATCGGTTGAGCAATCTGGAATCGCTGCTGGCTGCTGCGCAACCGCTGGCCCATATCAAGATTCTGGTGTTGTACGAGCCAAAAAATCAGCCGGTGTTGGACAAGGTGCGCAGCCGCTTGCGCATGGATGCCGCGCTGACCATGCCGATCAAGGAAGCAGAATTGCAAAGCGTGCTGTCGGCTTGGTTGTAGTCGCTCACTAAAAATTTGCTTGTTCCACCGCGACCGAATACACCGTGCCACATTTTCCGCTTAACCCCCCCGGGCAAGGGAAAAGCTGATAGCCGATGCTAAAGGCCGCTTTGCGGAAGTAACCCTGTTGCAGTAGATCGCGATAATGCCCGCTGGCATAAAGATTTAAACCCGGGTCGCGTACGAAGAAGCGGGTGCCATCGGATTTTGCTTCGATCAAATCAATCTTGCCGGTGAAGGTGTCGGCTCGGGCCAGCGACATGGCGCAGAGCAAACTGATGCCCAGCAGCAAGACGAAGGGTGTGTGGTATTTTGGCATGTGACTCTCCTGGTGATCGAAACATTGTTTGAGTCTAGACCACAATTCATTTGACAGAGTATTTAGCGCGCCCCGATAATCAATTCATGTTCTCGCTCCCGATCATTCGCCACCTGTCTATGCGCCCCTGTGTATGGCGTGTCGTCGTTCGTTCCGTGGCCGGGAGTAGTAGCGCGTAGTTCGATTTTAGCAGCGTGATTTTCCGAAAGGCCACAGACAAACTCTGTGGCCTTTCTTTTTTTGGGGTGAATGAAGGGAATTGGAGAAAAGTATGTCGCTGCCCACCGCGTTTATTTCAGTCGTGATGATTTGGTCCACCACGCCGCTCGCCATCAAGTGGAGCACGCTGGGGGCCGGCGCGAGCTTCGCCGTGCTCGCGCGCATGGCGATCGGCACGCTGTTGTGCGCTTTATTGCTGTGGGCGCTGCGCGTGCGCTTTCCGCTGCATCGCAAAGCGCGCCTGACTTATTTGGCGGCCGGGCTTTCCATGTTCGGCGCGATGAGCCTCACTTACTGGTCATCACAGCGCGTGAACTCGGGCTTGATCTCGGTGCTGTTCGGCCTGAGCCCGCTGATGACCAGCCTGGGTGCGGCGTATTGGCTGAAGGAGGAAGCGCTCACGCCGAACAAGCTCGCCGGCATGGGCTTGGGGCTGACGGGGTTGGCATTGGTGTTCCACAGTAGCTTAGCCCTTGGTCCGGGTGCGCTGCTCGGCATTGGCGTGCTGCTGATCGCGGTCTTGCTGCAATCGCTCGGCATGGTGTGGATCAAGCGCATCGGTGATAACAGCTCGGCGGTAGCGATCAATCTCGGCACGCTGCTGGTGGCGCTTCCCTTGTTCTTTGTTGTCTGGTGGGTGATGGACGGGCAGTGGCCAGCGCAGATCACAGCGCGTGCCGGTGCGGCGATCGTGTATCTGGGCGTGTTCGGATCGGTGCTGGGTTTTGCGCTGTACTACTACATGATCAAGCACATGGAGGCCGGCTCGGTGGCGTTGATTATGCTCATCACGCCGGTGATCGCGCTGCTGCTCGGCCATGGGCTGAATGACGAGGCGGTGCCGGTCAGCGTGTGGCTCGGCACCGCTTGCATCGCCTTAGGATTGAGCCTGCATCAATGGGGCGCGCGCTGGGTCGCGCGGATTGTTTCGACTTGAATACAGCATGGTTGCTAGCGCACTGAAAGCGGGCTAGCCTGAAGTAATTCTTTAGCTGCCGAGGAACCCCATGTCCATTCTTCCACCACCACGCCGCATCGTGATCATGGGCGCGGCCGGGCGTGATTTTCATAATTTCAATGCGGTGTATCGCGATGACCCGACCACGCGTGTGGTCGCTTTCACCGCGACGCAAATTCCCGGCATAGCAGCGCGGCGCTACCCTGCCGAGCTGGCGGGGCCGCTGTATCCGCAAGGGATTCCGATTGTGGAAGAAGCCGAACTGCCCGCGCTGCTCGGCTGCGACTGCATCGATCAAGTGATCTTCGCCTACAGCGATATCGAGCACAGCCGGGTCATGCACGCGGCCTCGATCGCGCTGGCCGGCGGCGCGGATTTTGTACTGCTGGGCCCGAATCAAACCATGCTCGAAGCACGCGTGCCGGTGATCGCTGTGTGCGCCGTGCGCACCGGCTGTGGTAAATCGCCGACCACACGCTGGTTGTCGCGCTGGCTGCGGGAAAAGGGCCTGCGCGTAGCGATCATCCGCCACCCCATGCCTTATGGCGACCTCGCGCGCCAAGCGGTGCAGCGCTTCGCCACCCGCGCCGATTTGGATGCCGCGCACTGCACGGTGGAAGAGCGAGAGGAATATGAGCCGCATCTCGCCCTGGGCAATGTGGTGTATGCGGGCGTGGACTATGCGCGCATCGTTGCGCAGGCCGAAGCGGAAGCGGATGTATTACTATGGGATGGCGGCAACAACGATTTCCCTTTTATCAGTCCCGATCTGTTAATCGTGCTGGTCGATCCGCTGCGGCCGGGACACGAGACGACGCATCATCCGGGCGAAGCGGTGCTGCGCATGGCCAACATCGTGCTGGTGTCAAAAACGAATTCCGCCAGCGCGACCGATATACAGCGCGTCATCGATGCGGCGCAGCGTATTAATCCCAATGCAAGTATCGTGCAAGGCGCATTACCCATCATCCTGGATGCTCCCGAGCAAATACGCGGCAAGCGTGTACTGGTAGTGGAAGACGGCCCGACCATTACCCACGGCGGCATGCCGTATGGCGCGGGCTATTTGGCCGCGAAAGCCGCCGCAGCGGTGATTGTTGACCCGCGCTCGACGGCGGTGCCCACGATTCAACAGGTGTATACCGCCTATCCCCACATCGGGCCGGTGTTGCCCGCGCTGGGTTACAGCCCGGCGCAGCTCGACGCGCTACGCCTAACCATCAACGCGGCGCAGGCTGACGTGGTGGTGGCCGCGACGCCATGCGATTTGGGTGCGCTGATTGCAATCGACAAACCGGTGGTGCGGGTGCGCTATGAGTTTGCGGAAGTAGGCGAGCTGAAGCTGAGCGATTTGGTGCAGGAATTTTTACTACGCAGCATGGGCGTGAGAGCGCAATAAAAAACGCCGGCGATTGCCGGCGTTTTGGGGGAAGGGCTTAAACGCAGCCGGTGGGCTTGGGCAGGCCACCGTATTTGGTGATGGGCTTCATGGGGCCAGTCATCCAAATTTTGAATAGCGTATTTTGATCTTCTTCGATGTATTTCGCGAATTTGCGAATCGGCGGCACGCTGCCGAATTCATCAAAATATTGTCGGGCTTTGACGATGTGATCCCACTTTACATCGGTCAGCTCATAGTCATCGGCCTCGGCCATGGCGCGGCCAATTTCTTCGGTCCATTCGCTCATATCGGTGAGATAACCGTCACCATCACGATCTGGTAGAGACATTGCTAAAACCTCCTACAAATTGAAATTAATTCGAATGCGCAACTGACTGATCAGTTGCAGTAATTGAGTGGAACGTGTGGCTATTAGACATTAACCTAGTTATCTAGTCAAGTATTGGCTGTAAACAATCTAATACTTAATAAATATCAAATAGATACGAATTTGGCGGTGGGCTGGAATCTTACGGTTTAGGCTTGTCTTGACGCCACCCCCCGGATGGGCAAAGCTAGCGGTCTTCAAAATCAAAATAATCCGGATCGTTGTAAGAAGGAGCACAAGTTGTCCGCAGAAAACCTGGTCGAAATCAATAACCTTCAATTTTCCTATAACCATAACCCGGTGTTGAAGGGAATCAACCTCGCCATTCCGCGCGGCAAAGTGGTCGCGATTTTGGGGGCGAGCGGTTGCGGCAAGACGACTTTGTTGCGGCATATCGGCGGGCAACTCACGCCGAAATCGGGATCGGTCAAAGTTGATGGAAAAGTCGTGCATGAATTGGACGATGAAGCCTTGTACCAACTGCGGCGCCAAATGGGCATGATGTTCCAGGCCGGTGGCTTATTCAGCGATTTGTCGGTGTTCGAGAATCTGGCTTTTCCGATGCGCGAGCACACGGATTTATCCGAGAGCATGATTCGCGATTTGGTGTTGATGAAACTGCATGCCGTGGGACTGCGCGGGGTGCATGGTTTTCGCACCGACGATCTTTCCGGCGGCATGTCGCGCCGCGTGGCGCTGGCGCGCGCGATTGCGCTGGACCCGATGTTGGTGATGTACGACGAGCCGTTTGCCGGCCTGGATCCGATTTCGCTGAGCGTAATCGCAAATCTGATCCGGCGCTTGAACGATGCGCTCGGTATTACCTCCATCGTGGTGACTTACGATATGGCGGAATCGTTCAAGGTGGTCGATTACGTGTACTTTATCTCCGAAGGGGTGGTGGTCGCATCCGGCACGCCGGCGGAAATGCTGGCGTCCGAGCACCCCTTCGTGAAGCAATTCGTGAATGGCGAATTCGATGGGCCGGTCAGCTTTCATTACCCGGCGCAAGCTATAAAACAAGATTTAAATTTAGCGGCCCGCGCCTAAATCACCCTGCTTACGCCACGCTCCCAAATCCCCTATCGACCGCGCCCGCCGGCGGCGTCAGGCCGGCAATGCGGCAACCCTGCGCCACTGGCCCTTTCGGGAAGAGTTGATAAAGAAATTTGATACCGCCCTGGTGGTGGAATTTCTCATCCAGCGCATCATGCAACTCGATCCTATGGATGCCGGTCTCATCATGCTGCGCATAAAAAGACTGCAACGCGCGTACCACTTGCCAATGTTGTTCGGTCAAGATCAGGTCTTCTTGCCGCGCGGTCAGGCGCGCTTCCTCAGGCATCCAGCCTATCGGTGCATGCGGAAATTTCAGTAACGGGACGCCTCTGCCGGGGTGGATCGGGTCGCGTTGTGAGTCGAGCATGATTTTCTCCTCATTACTAGCTTCGGTCATTTCAAAATAGAACGTTTTTCCCCAAGATTCAACCCGGTTCCCGGTAGGTTTTTTCAGCTTGTATGCAAACGAATTATCACTTTGCTGCGCATGCGATAAATTGCCAATATGTCTATCGAATGCTACGCCCAGCGCTTGCTCAACCCGTTTCGTGGGGTGACCAACACCATTCGCTATGAATCCGCCGAGGCGGTCACCTTGGATGGTTTGCATTGGGATATTTATGTCAGCAACGAGAAGCTGTTGGACGATCTGCATCAGAGCCATCGCGTACAAGTCAGCGATATTCGCTATGGCAGTTGGTCATTGGAAAGTGGCCTCAAGCGCGGACCCTTATTCCCCTCAGAAGATTTTCGGCTCATGGAAGAAATGGGCGCCACCGTTTACGAACATCTCACTCGCGTGCACCAGAAAGTGCCGTTTCCATTCCAGGATTGTTTTGAACTCTGGTTATTGGATGGGGAAGGCCAGCCGCTGGCTTTGCTCGAGAGCGTGGTGTCGGAGCATGAGCTCGATTTAGATCGTTCCGTTGCGTGGCGTGTTGGCTTCGCGGCATGCGAGCATTTTTCCAGCCCGGTGATGCAAACCCTCGGTGCGGCCTCCCCGGCAGCGGGTGAATATCTGATGCGCTATATCAATGCGCGGGCGGGAGAGAGCCCCGCCGCGCAGTGGTTCTGGCGCCTGCCCAATGGATCAGGCATCGGCATGCCAGGCATTCATCTGCCCACGGCATGGGAATCACGCACCCTCGATTTAGCCGATTTCCCGGCGCTGTTTCTGTCGCAGCTTGGTCATGACGAAGCACACCAGCAACTCATCCATGATTTTCACGCTTGGCAGGCGCCGTGGCTATTGTTGTTGTCGCATCTCGATTTGGATACGCGCCGCCTATTGGAGCGGCACGCGCGCCGCCAAGCACTCGAAGTGATGAAACACCACCGGCTCTATCCACCAGCCGCAGATGAAAACGAAATCAAAGCCGCGCTGGTGGAAGCTATCTTGCGTCGCAGCCAAGCCGACTTAGAGCAGCATCAGGACAATACGATGTCCACCTACTACATCGAGTTGCATCCCAGCCCGGGTGGCGATCGCTCGATCTGATGCGTCTTTAGATAATGCCCGTCATACCGGCGGAGCGTGGTTGTAGAGCCGCTAAAGCGGCAACAACCACGCTCCGCCGGTATGACGCCCAAGGAATTTTTGCAGCGGCCATTGGTGCCTTTATGCACGAAGGATTGCGCGCCGCCGTCCCAGAAAATACCGCAAAGCGCACTAGACAGAACTACTCCCAAGGAGTATAGTTAAACTATGTTAACCGTCGTTGAAACGTCGCTGTTCCAGCGGCAATGGCCGCATTATTGGACAGAAGATGAACGCGGTGCGTTCGCTGCCTATATCGCAACACACCCAACCGCCGGAGACGTCGTGCCTGAGTCGGGTGGTATACGCAAGGTGCGATGGGGTCGTGCGGGCTCAGGCAAATCAGGTGGCGTTCGGGTGATTTATTTCACGCGTACCGCAGAAGGTGAAGTTGTCTTGTTGACGCTCTATGCCAAGTCAAAAACTGACAACCTCACAGGTTCAAAATTGAAGGAGATACGCCGTGCCCTCGAAGAATAAACCGCTTACAAAAACCGAACTCGCGGCCTATGAGGCCAAGCGCGATCTTGCTGCTGAACTGCTACAGTCTGTGCGTGAAATGCAGGCGGGTAAAGTTCACGTTGTGTCTTCTCCTGTGATTGAGGCGCGCAAGAAAACCGGGCTATCTCAGTCGCAATTCGCAGCACTCCTTGGCGTGTCTATCCGCACGCTCCAGGGCTGGGAGCAAGGCCGTAAACAACCTAGCGGCGCGGCGCGTACCCTGCTTGCAATCGCCAGCACGAATCCCAAGGCTGTGCTGGCTGTGGCGTCAAAATAGTAATGACTCAACGCATAAATGTAGCTGATCTACCTGAGTTCGACGCTACGGCGTATCTCGATAGCGAGGAGGCGATTGCGGCCTATCTGACCGACATTCTGGCGGCGAACGATCCGGCCTTGCTGGCGGCGGCCTTGGGCGACATCGCTCGCGCATGCGCATGAGTTAAATTGCCGTGGCATCCGGGCTCACACGCTAACTTACACCAAGCTCCCCGTCGCTAGCCACCGGGCACACTCCCCATCCAAGTTCTGCTGCGCCATCTGTTCATACTTTTCTGACTCATCCGGCGTCAACACTTCGCGCCAGCGGCCATTGGTGCCCTTGTGCAAAAAGGTCTGTGCGCCGCCATCCCAGAAGATTCCACCCAGCGGCACGCTCTTGGTCGCATTATTCTTCATGTAGTCGAAACTACAGTGCTCGATGATGGCATCCCACTTCGACTCGTCAATGGGGATTTCCAGAAACGCAGCAATCTCGCGCATTTGCCCCGGCAGATCGGCCTTGAGCTGGGAAAAATGCACCAGCTTTACGTTCGGTAGGCTACGAATCGACCACCAACTGCGGACGTTTTCCCAGAACGGCCACCAAGGGTGCCCATCCCGATCCAGCCAATCGTGGTAGTAATCGCGCACCGAAGCGGGGGGCTTTTCAATCGGCGGCCCGACTAAGCCTGGGGTGTCGTTCAGCGCCGAGTACCACATCTCATTGGCGTTGGCGTGGTGGTTGTACATGCTCCACAGTACGTCACGGCCATCGCGGCCGATGTAGAGGTACTTTGCTTCGGGCGAGAACACCAAGGCATCGACCGGCAAATGGGTTTTGACGAAACGCCGATGCGTTTGTGCGGCAACAGCCGGCAGCTTGATTGCCTTGGGCGGCACGCGCAAATCCATCCAGGGCGACATTTCCGCGACCTCCAAGCCTTCTTCGCCGTTGAACAGCAGCTGCGAAATGATCTGCTGCATCCAGGTGGTACCAGACTTGGCATAAGTGGCGATCACGATATCGTCGCTACGGAATTCAAAGTCGTTCCAGATCGTGGAGTCGAAGTGGTGATTGTGAATTTCACGCGATTTCTTCGGCCAATGCAACATATCAGGGGGTGTCATGTCGTCTCCTGTTTATTCAAAGTAAATCAAGTGAACGGACTAGCATGCCAGCGCTTGTGATGTTGAAAGTGGGCGAGATTACTTTAGCGCCTCAACCGAATAACGCACCCACAAATGGTGCTCGGCCTTCGGCGCGAGGGTGACCGTATCGTTCGCGGCATTGGTGCTTTCCACGCACACCATGTTGCGATAGCCGTCGTGGCCGAGATCGCCCATTTTGTTCGCTTTCTCCACCCAGGGGTTCCACACGACGGTCGAGTGGCTGCCGATTTTCTTGATGCGGATGCGGCGCTGCCAAGCCGGATCTTCGATTACACAATCGTGATCGGTATTGAGATAGATGCGGTCCACTTCTTGGTAAATGCTCACGGGCCCGGCTTGCTGTTTCTGCGCGCCGCCATCCACCTTGTCGAGATACGCGATGCCATCCAAACCATTAATCGCGGTTTGGCCGATGTCGCTGACTTCGAAATAGGTGTGCAGCGCATCGCCGATGGTGATCGGCTGCTTGCCGGTGTTGAGCGTGCCCAGATCGATATCCAGCGTTGCGCCCACTACGACTTGCAGCACCAGTTCGCTGGGATGCGGCCATTGCGCGTGTGTGGCGTCATTTGCTTGCAGGCGAAATGCCAGCCAGGTGCCGCCATCCTTGAGGGCTTTGGCGCCGATCACTTCCCACATCACCGTGCGTGCGAAGCCGTGGCCGGGAAAGCTGACCTCGCGCGCATGCGGGCCAAACCAGGGCCAGCACACCGGCACCCCGCCGCGAATCGATTTGCCTGGGGCAATTTTGGCGTGCGATGAGAGCCAAATTACCGGTTTTTGCCCTTTGGGCGTCCAGGTCATGATGTGCGCGCCTTGCAGGCAGATCGAGGCGGTGGCGTGCTGGTTGTTGATCTCGGCTATAGCCAAGCCGTTGCTCTCTTTGAAATGCAGTTGCTTGGCAAGGCCGAAACGGCTGTTTAAGGATTCGATAGTTTGCATAGTCATCTCTGGCTGATTGGGGGATGGGTTTATGAATCAATAATTTTAGCATTTTGTCTGCACGCGGTGCTGCTCGGGCGGGTATCATTGCCGCCGTGCTAAATATCACTCATCTCAATTATCTCGTCGGCGGTAACCCGCTGTTTCAAGACGCTTCTTTGCAAGTATTCGCCGACCAACGCATAGGCTTGGTGGGCAAGAACGGCTGCGGCAAATCCACCTTATTTCGCCTGATTCGTGGCGAATTGAAATCCGAGAGTGGCGACGTGTCCTTGCAGGCGGGCAAGACGTTGGCCTTCGTGGAGCAGGAAATCGCCAACTCCACGCGCCCGGCCTTGGAGTTCGTGCTCGACGGCGATATCGAATTGCGCGGGCTGGAGCAAGCGCTCGCCATTGAAGTGCATGACGCCGTATGGTTCGAAGCGCAACACCGCTTCGAGGCCATTGATGGCTATGCCGCTCCGTCGCGCGCCGCGCAATTGCTCAATGGCTTAGGCTTTAGCACCGACGATTTGCAGCGCCCGGTCGCGAGCTTTTCCGGCGGCTGGCGCATGCGGCTGAATCTGGCGCGCGCCTTGATGCGCCGCGCCGATTTGTTGCTGCTGGATGAGCCGACCAACCACCTCGATCTGGAAGCGATCTTGTGGCTGGAGCAATATCTCGCGCGCTACCCCGGCAGCCTGTTGATGGTGTCGCATGATCGCGAGTTTCTCAACGCCTGCGTCAACCGCATCGCGTTTATCACCAACAAAGCGATTGAAGTTTATAGCGGTAATTACGATGACTTCGAGCGCACGCGCGCCGAGCGCGCTGCGCAACAAAATACGGCCCTGCGCCAGCAGCAGGCGAAGATCGCGCATCTGGAAGATTTCGTGCGCCGCTTCCGCGCCAAAGCCACCAAGGCCAAGCAAGCGCAAAGCCGCTTGAAAGCGCTGGAGCGCTTGGAGCGTATCGCCCCGGCGCATCTGGAAGACGGCCATTTCGAATTGGAAATCGAAGCGCCCGCGCGCAGCCCCGATACTCTGATTCGTGTCGAACAAGCCGAGGCGGGTTACGGTGAACGCATTCTGCTTAGCAACGTGAATATGGTGCTGCGTGCCGGTGCGCGCATCGCCTTGCTAGGGCCGAACGGCGCGGGCAAATCGACGCTGATTAAAATGCTGGCGGGAGAGTTGGCGCCCAGCGCGGGCAGGCTGGAAATTACGCCCGATATTCGCATCGGTTATTTTGCTCAGCACCAGTTGGAGCATCTCGATGTGACCGCCACCCCGCTCGAACATTTCGAACGCGTTGCCCCGAAAACACCGGCTCAAGATTTACGTAATTTCCTCGGGCGCTTTGGCTTGGCAGGGGAGAGCGAAGACCGGCCGGTAGGTGGCTTCTCCGGCGGCGAAAAAAGCCGCCTGGCGCTGGCGTTGCTCGCTTGGCAAAAGCCGCACATGCTCTTGCTCGACGAGCCGACCAACCATCTCGATTTGGACATGCGCGATGCACTAACCGTTGCCCTGGAGGAATACACCGGCGCCATGGTGCTGGTGTCGCATGATCGCAGCCTGATCCGCGCCACCGCCGATGAATTGTGGCTGGTGGCAGACGGCGCAGCGGTGCCGTTCGATGGCGATTTAGAAGACTATCGCACCTGGGTCGAATCGCGCCGCGCAAGCTTGCAAGCGCCACCGAAACCCGTAGCAGAAAAACCCCGCCGCGATGCGCCACCGGTACGGAAAAAAGCGCTGCTCTCCAAGCAAGCGAAATTGGAGACGGAACTAAAACAAGCGCAGGCCGCGCTAGCCGAGGCGCAACAGCGCTTGGCCGACCCAGCGACTTACGTAAACCCAGCCGACCCGATCATCGCTGAATTAAATCAAACGCGCGAAACGCTAGAGAAAAAAATAGCCACGCTGGAAGAAGCGTGGCTGGAGTTGGAAATGGCGTTGGAAAATGCGATGTAAATTATCAATGGCTAGAAGTCCTTTCCATCCACAAGGGCAAACCATCTTGCCCGGACCGCCCCAGTTTTATTGTCAACACGGTCATAAGTGCCGTCGCCATTGCTGACAATTTTGCCACAGCCGCCGGGGATATTTTGTATGCAATGCGTGCCATCATCTTCTACGGACCATGTGCCCACAGTAATCTTTCCATCCAAATTTCGATACATCTTTCCATCAGGCGAAAAGTAGTTTTTGAGTTCGGCGCTGAAACCGGCGCTAAGCGTAATGGCCGTTTTTCCTGTGAGAAGCTTTTTGACAGCCGCTGCATCCAGGGTTTCACCAGCATGCGCCATTGATGTTGCAAGCATGAGGAGTGCAAGCAGGGGAATTTTCATAGTCTTAGAAACCTTTACCACTCGTGACGGATATCCATCTTGCCTTGGTGCCGCCTTTACCGCCTATTCGGTCATAAGTGCCATCTTCGTTTTTCGTTATCACGGCACAACCGCCAGGCGTGCCTTCAATGCATTGCTTGCCATCGTCTTCGACACGCCATGTACCCTCAGCGAGTTTGTCGCCATCCTTCCGAATCAGTTTGCCATCTCCCGCAAAATAAACCTGGAATGTATTGCCGTTAGGCGCCAGTGCATCGACTGTATTACCCGTTAACAGTTTTTTGACCGCAGCCGCATCCAGGGTTTCAGCGGCAAACGACAAGCTTGAAACGAGAAGAAGGCCAATAAAAGCGAGTGTTTTCATTTTTCTTTCCTTATTAAAGGTGGTTCCACAAGTGTTTTCTCTTGCATCAGGCCATTGCGCCATTGGGGTGTAACGCGAAACCGTTATTTATTTTTGGTCGTTGCAGTTTTATTTCAACTGGTCGACTAGCTCCTGTTCAGGTCGAAGGAGGTTCTCTTCTGGCGCAAAGAGACCAATTCAAACCGATCCGCATTTTGGAATTTCCCGTTTGAAAGTTTGGTGGTGAACTCGCGCTTGATGGGGAAGTTTAAACCCGGAACGATCCAGTAGATCGTTAACAATCGAGTTCCATAAGTTCTGTTCCACCCCTCGCCTTCGACTCGGAAAGCGTCAAACTCGCCAGCCGGTACGACGACCCGTTCTTTGCGGACAATCTGAAGATCATAGTTGGCATAGGATTCCTTGTTGTTAAAGGTTTCCCCAAAAGCAGCGGCCCATTTCTTCCCGACCTGGATTTCAGCCGGGTAAAACTGTACCGGCACAGCGTATTCTATTTTGAATGATTTAAGTATATTGCCCATCAGGTCGGTAATGTGGCCGCCCATATTGTATTCGACGCGGTCGGCCGCCACGTCCACTCGCGTCACGAGTTGGGTAAATGATCTCTGAAGGGCGCCGCTAAAAACGTCCGAGACTTGGAATACTGCTTTATCCCCAATCGAGAAAAACCGGCCCAGTGGGTAAAAGCCAGCGGAATAGGGATTCTGCGAAGGTCTGAAAATTTCGGGTATGGCTTTGCCTTCGCCCAACTCGATCATTTCCTGCGTTGAAGCAACGGGTGTCGCCGGCGTGGGCGCCGGGGTGGCGACGGTAGAAGTTGCGGTGCCTGGGATGGTTGCCGCTGCGGCAGCCGCTTTTTCAGCTTCGGCTGATGCCGCCAGTACTTTTTCCCTTTCCCGGAGCAGGCGCGACAATCGAACCTGGCCGATTTCTGCAAAACGCCCATTCGGGAAGTTACGCAAATACGCGACCCAGTCATCGATATTGCGCGAATTTTTGACGTTGGCCCAAGCATCCAGATCGGCCTGGAGCTGCTTCTCGATTTCTTCATCGGTCAGTTTCTTTTGGCCATCGCTAAAAAGAAAGACATCGCTTTCTAGTGAAGTGGTTTCCCAAGGAATCTGCTCGCCATAGGAGCTAAGCCGCACATTGAGTCGCACGCGCTTCAAGGCATCCTCGATGCGCGTATTGCGTTGCGACAGTTCGCGGATCAGGTTCTCGGTGTACAGACCGTTCTTGCCTGTGCCGTCGGAGGCAACGTTGCCGGGCGAGGTGGCATAGGCAAGCAAGCTGCCGACTGGCGCATCGAATTGCGAGAGGCCCCGGCGCTGCGGCTTATACACGCGGCCAAAAGGATTGTTGCGGCAGGCATCGAGAATGATGATGAAGGTCTTGTCTTTGGCCTTGCCGAGTTGACCGAGGAGCAGGCCGAGATCGACGCAGCGCTGCTTGAGTTGATCGGCTTTTTCCACCACAGCATCGACCGGCAACAAATAATTACGCCAGTCGAGTTGCACGCCGTGGCCTGCGTAATAAAACACCACCTGTTTGGTTTCCGGGCGCTGGATGGCCGCACCGAATTTTTCGATAGCCGCGATCATGCCGGTGCGGGTGGCGTCGAGGTGTGAATCGACGGTGAAGCCCGCTTGATTGAGCAGGCTGGACATGGCGCGCGCGTCGTTGCCGGGATTGGTCAGCGGTGCATCACGGTAGGCGCTATTGCCGAAGATTAGAGCGAGGCGCGAGGGATCGGCAGTGGCCGTAGCAGACCAACTGGGGCTAACGAGCAAAGACGGCGGAATGGCGGCCAGTGTTTGCAGAAACTGTCGTCTATTTGCCATACCATGGGTTCCTTAGAAGCCAGTCAGCTAGCCGCCCAATCTTAACAGGCAAGGTATTGGAATAACGGTTAGGTGCTCATGGCTTGTTGTCGCAGTGAAACCAGTTCATGCCGATCAGCAGCATTGTAACGTCCATCCGGTCTGCGGTTGGTAATCTCACGCTTGACTGCAAAATTCAATCCTGGCACCAGCCATAAAGTTTGCGTCAATTGATTTCCAAAAGTCGTGTTCCAGCCTTGTCCTTCGACACGGAAAGTTTCAAACTCTCCTGCAGGTACGGTGACTTTTTCTTTGCGCACAATTTGAAAATCAAAGGACACGACTGATGTCCTGCCATTTGCCGTTCTTTTATAAGCGGCCGTCCATTTTTTGCCTATCTGCAATTCTGAGGGAGATAATTGCTGTGGTGCACTAAACTCGGCTTTCCCCAGCTTGAGGTAGTTTCCCATCAAGTCGGTAATATTTTCTCCCTTATTGTATTCAACCCGATCCATCTCTAGATCGACATTGGTGACCAACACGGTGTTTGAGCCCAGGAGCTCGCTCGAACTTATTTCCGCACCGGAAATTATGTCTGTCGCCCGGAAAGTTGCCTGGTCGCCAACAGTAAATTGACGGCCGAGTGGATAGTAGCCGGCAGAGTAAGGATTGAGGGACGGCTGAAAGAGTTCCGGTATTGGTTTGTCTGCAGCAAGTTCGATCTGTTGCTTGGCCGGAGCTGAAACGGGCGTGGTGGTTGGCGTAGGGGCAGAAGTGGCGATGCTAATCGTGGCGGATTTTTCCTTTTCGGTCAGTAGGCGCGCTAGGCGGACTTGACCGATTTCTGCAAAGCGCCCATTCGGATATTTGTGCAGATAGTCCACCCAATCATCGATCTTGCGTGAAGACTTGATGCGGGCCCATTCGGCGAGATCGGCTTCGATCAGTTTTTCCAGCTCGGCATCCGAGAGCTTTTTCTGCCCTTCGTTGAAGAGGAATACATCACTTTCCAGAGAAGTGGTCTCCCAAGGAATCTGCTCGCCATATGAGCTAAGCCGCACATTGAGTCGCACGCGCTTCAAGGCGTCTTCGATACGCGTATTGCGTTGAGACAGTTCTCGTATCAGGTTTTCCGTGTACAGGCCGTTTTTGCCGGTGCCGTCGGAAGCGACGTTGCCGGGTGAGGTGGCATAGGCGAGCAGGCTGCCGACCGGCGCATCGAATTGCGATAGGCCCCGGCGCTGAGGCTTATACACGCGGCCAAAAGGATTGTTGCGGCAGGCATCGAGCATGATGATGAAGGTTTTATCTTTAGCCTTACCGAGTTGGCCCAACAGCATACCGAGATCGACGCAGCGCTGTTTGAGTTGATCGGCTTTTTCCACCACGGCATCGACCGGCAACAAATAATTGCGCCAATCGAGTTGCACGCCGTGCCCCGCGTAATAAAAAACCACCTGTTTGGTTTCCGGGCGCTGGATGGCGGCGCCGAATTTTTCGATAGCCGCGATCATGCTGGTGCGGGTGGCATCCAGGTGCGAATCGACGGTGAAGCCCGCCTGATTGAGCAGGCCGGACATGGCGCGCGCGTCGTTGCCGGGGTTGGTCAGCGGGGCATCGCGGTAGGCGCTGTTGCCGAAAACCAAAGCGAGGCGCGAGGGATCGGCGCTAGCGGTAGCAGACAAACTAGGACCCGCTAACAGGGCAGGTGGAATGGCGGCCAGCGTTTGGAGAAAACGGCGTCGTGTCGTCATGTTATGGGGTTCCCAAATGGCGAGTCAGCAAGCGGGGTAATCTTATAGGGAATATTGGGGTTTATCCAGGCAAGGCGCTGAGCTATTAAGCGGCGTCAGTTCAACTGCTTTGAAGTAGGGCGGCAAGCATCACTTTTCCTGCGGGCAATTGGCAATGCATTTCACTTCGGGAATCATCTTCCCGCCACAACTTAAGAAGCACGCATCGTAGATCGGTTGGCAGCCGCAATCGCTTTCGCAGCGTTCTTTCCGTACGCGGTTATATGCCTCGTCGCGCGTGGGTTTGTGGGGCGGAATCGGCGGGGGAAAATACGTTGGGTGCCAGTAGGGCCATGGGTCATACCAGAGTGAATGGTAGCCCCAGCCCAGCGATAGTTGCAGCTGATAGTGCTGTAGTTCGAGCCGGTAGCGATCCAACTCATTCTCGTAGCGCTTGAGCGCTTCGCTGTGGCGCGTATCCACCAAGGGCTCGATCTCTTTCAGACAAGACTGGTAGCGGTGTTGGCAGCTGGTTTGGCAGGCGGCGAGCTTGGGCTCGCAGGTTTGCAGGCATGCGCGTGCGCTTGCATCGGTCGGCGCTTCGTAGCGGTAAACGGTTTGATAGAGCGGACTGGCGCAACCCGACAGAAATAAGGCGATGGCTAAAGCGAGCAGATAGGAGCGCACGGCTTATCCTTGGTTTCATACTAATTTTAAATATAGACCGTTTTCATTGAAAAGATTCCAAACGGAAAATTACACCGCCTGCCCAGCCACCCAGCCGGATGACCACGCCCATTGAAAATTGTAGCCGCCGAGCCAGCCGGTGACATCGATCACTTCACCGATGAAAAACAGCCCCGGAGCTGCTTCCGCTTCCATGCTTTTTGAAATCAGTGCACGCGTGTCGACGCCGCCCAGTGTGACCTCAGCCTTGTTGTAGCCCAGCGTGCCGGCGGGCATCAAGGGCCAGCCCTGCAAGGCTTGCGTGATAGCGTTGATTTCCTTGTTGGAAAATTCCGCCATCGACTTGGTCCAGCCGTGAAGCTGGCACCACTCTTGCGCAAAGCGGCGCGGCATTTTTTCCGCGAGCAAATTCGCGAGCAGCGCCTTGGCGTGCCGATGTTCGGCCAGCCAATTTTCGACATCCAATCCAGGCAAAAGCGCAATCGCGATCGGCTGCTTTTTAGCGCCGGATGCGGCGTATTCCTGCATCTGCCAATAGCTGGAAATCTGCAAAATCACCGGGCCGGACAAGCCGCGATGCGTGATGAGTATCTGCTCGCGAAAAGTTTGCTTGCCACCGAGCACTTTGGTCATGGCTTCGATAGATAAGCCGGAGAGCGGCTGCAAGGGTGTCAAAATTTCCGGGGCCAAGGCCAATGGAACCAAAGCTGGTTTGGGCGGGATGACAGGCAGGCCGAATTGCTCCGCGAGCTGATATCCAAAAGGCGTGGCGCCCAGCTTGGGCGCGGCCAGCCCGCCGCTGGCGATCACCAGCGATTGGCAGCGAAAATTGCCCTGGGTGGTGTTGACGCTAAAACGCGCGCCATCTTCACTGGCCTGTGCCTGTACGCTTTCAACCCTGCACGGCATCGCCCATTGCACCCCACCCTGATCGCATTCGCGTTTGAGCATATCGATGATTTGTTTCGCGCTATCGATACAAAACAATTGACCATGCTCGCGTTCTTCAAAGGGAATGCGATGGCGCTCGACCAGGGCGACAAAATCGTGCTGAGAATATTGCGCCAGTGCCGAACGGCAGAAATGCGGGTTCTGCGACAGATAGTTGGCGGCGCTCACCTCGCGGTTGGTGAAATTGCAACGTCCGCCGCCGGAGATACGAATGCGCTCGCCGAGCTTGTCGGTATGCTCGATCAACAGCCCGCGCCGCCCGCGCTGCCCCGCTTGCGCGGCGCACATCATGCCGGCGGCGCCTGCGCCGATGATGATGACGTCAAAGTACATTTCTACTCCCTCTCCCGCAGGGCGGGACTGCGGAAGGGTCGCTGCGGAGCAGCGGGGTACCCACCGGCGTACCTCTTGCGGGTGAAGGGTTGGGGAGAGGGTGGGCGGGTGTGCTGCAGTTTAAACGAATGAGGCTTCCAGTTTGGTGAGTCGCCTGGTATCCAAGTCGCTCCAGTATTTTTATGAATTGAATACTGGAGGTACCTCTGGGTACCTTCATACGGCGATCACTTCTTCTCGAACGAAATGCAGCCGAATCAGTTTGGGCATGTTGCCTTCTTTGAAGTGGCATCGCACGGCATCACGGGCGCGCTCATGCAGTTGCGTCAGATCATCTGCCTCGGTGAAGATGGATTCACCCAGCGCATGTGCCGTGTAGGCACCCTTCGGGGCTTCCTCGACAAAAAAGATGATTTCATTCATGACGCGTCCCTCACTGCTGCGTAAATGCGAGCAGTTTATATAATCCCCTCGCTTTGTGGTCACGCTCGCCGCTTTAATTACACGCGACATCCACGTTCCGCTGCAACCAATACTCCAACAGCGCCAGATGCCACAATTTGCTGCCTTGAATCCGCGTGTGATAGTGCTCGGGTGCAGCCAGTAATTTTTCCACATAGTCCCGCTGATACACCCCACGCTCGCGGCAGGCTTGCGAGTTGAGGATGTCTTGCATGAATGCCAGGAAATCGCCGCGTACAAATTTCAGCGCCGGCATGGGGAAGTAGCCTTTGCTGCGGTCGATTACCGCGTCTGGCACCAAGCCGCGTGCGATGCGTTTCAGTACATGCTTGCCGCCTGATTGCAGTTTCAGCTCCGGCGGCATTTGCGCCGCCAGTTCTACCAGCTCGTGATCGAGGAAAGGCACGCGCGCTTCCAAGCCCCAGGCCATGGTCATGTTGTCTACACGTTTAACCGGGTCGTCGGTGATGAGCATGGTGGCGTCCATGCGCAGTACTTGGTCGAGAAAAGTATCGGCTTCGGGCGCGTTCAGATAGCCGCTGACGGTCTGCGCGGTGTAATCCACGCCGTGGTAGGCGGGCATCACGGTTTGCAGGTATTCGTCGTGATCGCGGTCGAAGTAATGGCGACGAAAACGATCCAAGTATGTGCCGGCGGTATCATCTTGCATGTGGCCATACCAGTAATAGCCGCCGAAGATTTCGTCAGCACCTTGGCCGCTTTGCACTACCTTGACTGACTTCGAAACTTGTTCCGCCAGGAGATAAAACGCCACCGCGTCTTGGCTCACCATGGGCTCGGCCATGTTGTCCACGGCTTCGGGCAGACGTTTCAGCACTTCGCTGTTGGCGATATGAAATTGATGATGGCGCGTGCCGAAATGTTCGGCCACCAAATCGGAGTATTCGAATTCGTGCCCGCGCTCTTCCGGTTGATCCTCGAAGCCGACCGAGAACGTGAGCAGGTCTTGCACACCTTGTTCGGCCAGCAGCGCCACCAGCAAACTCGAATCGAGCCCGCCCGAGAGCAGCACACCCACTTTTACATCGGCGATGAGCAAACGTTTTTTGACGGCGGCTTTTAGACTGGCGTGGATCGCCTCCACCCATTCGTCTTCGGTGAGCGGGGTGGCGGGGCGTTGCGCGCGCAGATTCCAGTAGCAGCGCGGCGTCACTTCGCCGCGTCGATCGATGGTGAGCGAGGTGGCTGGGGCCACTTTGCGAATGCCTTTGAGGATGGTGCGCGGCGCGGGCACCACCGCATGCAGCGTGAATTGATGGTGCAGCGCCACCGCGTCGATATGCGTATCCACGCCGCCTGCCGCCAACAGCGCTTGCGTGGTGGAAGCGAAGCGCACGCATTGTTTATCTTGGCTGTAATACAGCGGCTTGATACCGAGCCGATCGCGCGCCAGGAATAGAGTTTGTGCCTTGCGATTCCATAGGGCGAAAGCGAATGCGCCATGCAGATGTTCTGTGCACGCCTCGCCCCATTCGGCATAGGCTTTGAGGATGACTTCGGTATCGCCGTCGGAAAAAAATTGATAGCCCTTGGCATGCAGTTCCACGCGCAGCTCGGGGTAGTTGTAGATGGTGCCGTTGAATACCAGCGCCAAGCCGAGTGCGTCATCCACCATCGGCTGATTCGAAAGTGCAGTGAGATCGATGATCGCCAAGCGCCGGTGGCCGAAGGCGAGCGGGCCATCGAAGTAAGTGCCTGATGCATCCGGTCCGCGCCGCGCCAAGCGTGCGGTCATGCGCTCTATCAGCGCCGGATCCGGTGCTACGCCATCGAATCGAAATTCACCCGCTATGCCGCACATATTGTTTAATCCTTATTAAACCGTCCACAAGGGCGGCTCATCCATCAGCGCGATCTGTTCACGCAGCTCCAAGATGCGATCCTGCCAATAATGCTGCGTATTGAACCAGGGAAAGGCATGCGGGAAAGCCGGGTCGTCCCAGCGTCGCGCGAGCCAGGCGGAATAGTGTATCAAGCGCAGCGTGCGCAGCGCTTCCAGCAGATGCAGTTCGCGCGGATCGAATTCGTAGAAGTCTTCATAGCCCGCCAGCACGTCGCCCAATTGGCGGCCCATCGAGGCGCGGTCGCCGGAGAAGAGCATCCACAAATCTTGCATCGCCGGCCCCATGCGGCTGTCATCAAAATCGACGAAGTGTGGACCGTCGTCTGTCCACAGCACATTGCCGGCATGGCAATCGCCGTGCAAGCGCAATTGGGTCACCTTGCCCGCGCGCTCGAAGCAGCGTTGCACACCCTCCAGCGCCTGCTCGATCACGCTGCGGTAAGCATCGGCGATGTCGGCGGGTATCCAATGATGGTCGCGCAGAAAATGCCACGGCTCGATGCCGAAGCTTTCGATATCCAAAGCCGGGCGATGTTGGAATGGTTCGAGCGCGCCGATCGCGTGAATCCGCCCGATGAAGCGGCCCATCCATTCCAAGGTCTCGGCCTTGTCAAACTCCGGCATGCGCCCACCGCGCCGCGGATACAGTGCGAAGCGAAATCCGGCGTGGGTGTGCAGCGTGGCGCCGTTCAGTGCGAGTGGCGCCACTACTGGGATTTCCTGTTCCGCTAGTGCAGCGACGAAGGCATGCTCTTCCAGAATGGCAGCATCCGGCCAGCGCCCCGGCCGGTAAAACTTTGCCACCAGTGGCGGCCCGTCTTCGATGCCCAGTTGATACACGCGGTTCTCGTAGCTGTTGAGCGCGAGCAAGCGCCCATCGCCGCGCAAGCCCACGCTATCCAGTGCATTCAGCACGCAATCCGGGGTGAGGGTGGCGTAAGGGGGTGTGTCGGTGGTTTGCATGGCCGACATTGTATGCGGAAGGGGCCGGCCAAGGCTTGTTAACCCACTATCAAACGCCGCTTCTCCACCGTAGGCAGACGCTTGATCGCATGCTCGCGTTTGAGCGCGGCGCTATGGCTCTCTGCTACTTCTTGATACGCCAACGCCACCGGCAAGCGACCGCGCGTGTACTTCGCTCCCTTGCCCGCATTGTGGACGGCGAGGCGCGCAGTCACGTCGGTGGCGATGCCGGTGTAGAGCGTACCGTCGAAGCAGTGCAGGATGTAGACGTGCCATTCAGACATGGGGGCGGGGTCGTCAGGGTGTTAAGAGGCTACCAAGCACTTATGTTAATCGAAGTAAATACAGCAAATACCTGACAAATTTACTATGATTTATATGCGGGCCGGTTATGATATTGACACTTAATGCATGGACTTGAGTACGCACACATAAAGCACTGGAGATGGAGATCATCTATGCGTCTTTTTGCATTCCCCCTATTTACCTTGTTTTGCCTGTTCACCGGGGTTGCTACGGTAAACGCTGCGGAGCCCGCTCAAGCGCCGCTCATCCTCGCCGTGCATCCCTATCTCCCGAGCGCGGAGATTCAACAGCGCTTCGCTCCCTTGGCCGAATACTTGGGCCAGCAGTTGGGTTGGCAGGTGCAGGTGCGCGTCGGCCGGGATTATGAGCAGCATATTGACGCGGTCGGGCTCAATAGCGTCGATATTGCCTTCATGGGGCCAGCTTCCTACGTGAAGCTGACGGCGCGCTACGGCGCGAAGCCGCTGCTGGCGCGCATCGAAATCAATAGCAAGCCTCTCCTCTCCGGCTATATCATCACCAGCGCTAATAGCGCGTTGCGCAATTTATCTGACCTGCGCGGCAAGCGCTTTGCCTTTGTCGATTCGGATTCCACCATGGGCACGATCGTGCCGCGCTATGTGATGCAGCAGGCGGGCGTGGGGCTTAATCACCTTGGCGCTTACCAGCATCTCGGCGGGCATAAAGATGTGGCGCTCGGGGTGCTCAACGGCGATTTCGATGCCGGCGCGGTCAAGAGCGAAGTCTATGATGAGTTGGCGCCGCGCGGCCTGCGCGTGCTGGTCAAGCTGCCGGATGTCTCTGAACACCTGTTCGTCACGCGCGCCGATCTGCCCGCCAAGCAAGTTAAGCTCCTGCGCCAAGCATTGCTGCAATTAAAGAGCGCGCCCAATGGCGCCGCCATCCTGCGTGCGATCAACAAGGAGATGACCGCCATGGCGCCGGTGGTCGATGCCGATTACAACAGCCTGCGCAAGCTTCAGCGCGCAGTTGAAGCTAAGCCAGAATGAATATCCTTTCGCCGCGCTGGATATTGCAAACGCGAGCGCGCGCCTGGCTGGCTTTTAGCCTGGTTGTCGGGCTGCTAGTGATAGCGGCCTTTGGTTTGGTGCAGCAGCAGTTGCAGCGGGACTTGGGCGAGACGCGGCAAACAACCCAGCGCGAGTTGATGTTAGTGGGTTCCCTGGTTTCCGAAGCATTGCGGCTCGGCCAATATCAAAATCTCGATTCTCTAGTGCAAGATTGGGGTGGCTCCCATGCGCACTTGGCTGAATTGCGCGTCGTCGGGCAAAACGGCTTTGTACTCAGCGCCTATCGCAGCGGTGTGGCGCCCACGCGAGCGCTGACCTTATCGTTGCCGATCGAGTATTCCTACCGTGGGCGCGCCACGCTGAGCCTGACGCGAGATCTGGCCGAGGTGTATGCAGACAATGCCGAGTTGCGCAATCAACTGCTGTTGTTGATGTTGGCCTTAAGCGGCTTGCTGAGCGCGGTGTTGTTTCTGCTGTTGAAACGTCAAGATGAGGCGGCAGTGCTGCGCAGCCGCAGCGTGGCGCTGGATGCGGCCAATGCCTCGCTGCACGCTGAGAACGCACAGCGCCGCGCCGCTGAAGAAGCCCTGTTCCAAGCCAAAGAGCGCGCCGAGGTGACCTTGCATTCGATCGGTGACGCTGTGATCACGACGGATACGCAAGGCGTGGTCGACTACCTGAACCCGGTGGCGGAAACGCTGACCGGTTGGATGCTGGCGGAAGCGATGGGGCAGCCGCTGACCGAGGTTTTCCCCATCTTCAATGAGTCTACGCATGAGGCGGTCGAAAACCCGGTCGCGCGCTGTTTGCGCGAGGGCGTGGTCGTCGGCATGGCCAATCACACCTTGCTGATCACGCGCGATGGGCGCGAAATCGCCATTGAAGATTCGGCGGCGCCGATTCGTGCCCACAGCGGCGAAATTACCGGCGTTGTAATGGTGTTCCATGATGTGACGCAGTCGCGCGAGATGGCGCACAAACTCTCCTGGCAGGCCGCACATGATGCGCTGACCGGGCTGGTCAATCGGCGCGAGTTTGAAAATCGCCTACAAAACGCGCTGGCCGCGAGCCACGCGGAAGGGCAACAGCATGCCTTGCTCTATATCGATCTCGATCAGTTCAAAATCGTGAACGATACCTGCGGCCACGTCGCGGGCGACGAGTTGCTGCGCCAACTCGCAGCACTACTGCAACGCCACATGCGCGCCAGCGATACCCTGGCGCGATTGGGCGGTGATGAGTTCGGCGTACTGCTCGAGCATTGCCCGCTCGACCAGGCGCAGCGTATTGCCGAAGGCCTGCGGACGGCGACCCGTGATTTTCGCTTGGTGTGGGAGAACAAGACTTTTGAAGTGAGCGCGAGCATGGGGATCGTCGCCATCAACCGCGAATCGGGCACCCTGCCCCAGGTATTGTCCGCCGCGGATATGGCCTGCTACGTGGCGAAAGAGCGCGGGCGCAATCGCTTTCACGTCTATCAGGAAAGCGATGCCGATTTCGCGCGCCGGCATGGCGAGATGCTATGGGTAACCCGACTCAATCAGGCGCTGCGGGATCATCGCTTCGTGCTCTATCGCCAGGAGATTCGGCCTATTGCCGCCACGGGTCCAGGCAGTTTTTACGAAGTGCTGCTACGCATCCGCAATGAGGATGGCACTTTATCTTTGCCCGGTAGTTTCTTGCCGGCTGCGGAACGTTATGACCTCATGTGCACGATCGATCGTTGGGTGATTCAACATCTGTTCGCCGCACCAAACTTATTGCCCCGCAGTGATGCCCCCACGAAAGACGGAAACGGCCTGATTCTGGCCACCATCAATTTATCTGGCGCTTCTTTGAACGATGAGACTTTTCTAGACTTTGTCCGCGATTCCATTAAGCAATACGACATCAACCCGCACGCGATTTGTTTCGAGATTACCGAAACCGTGGCCATCACCCACTTCGACCGCGCGATTCGCCTGGTGACTGCATTGCGTGAAATCGGCTGCCGCTTCGCGCTCGATGATTTTGGCAGCGGCTTGTCCTCGTTTGGTTATTTGAAAAACCTGCCGATGGATTTTCTCAAAATCGACGGCGGCTTGGTACGGCATATTGTCGACAATCCAATCGATGCCGCCATGGTCGAGGCGATCAACGATATCGGCCATGTGATGGGTTTGAAGACCATTGCCGAATATGTCGAGAACGATGCGATTCGCGACAAGCTGGTCACGATCGGTGTCGATTACATACAGGGGTTTGGTATTGAAATACCGCAGCCGTTTCCGGTAGGCGGGAGCAAGGTGGGGGAAGCGGTTCAGAAATAAGCCCCAAACGGCTTTTTAACCCCGTGTTCCCCGTGGTTAGTTTTTTCTGGGTTCAAGTAGTCCCTGCCGCATGAAAGTCCACAGCATCTGCGCACAGGCGTTGTGCAGGGCATCCGCATCGGGCACGGCTTGACCTTGCGCTTTCAACGCTTCTGCCATCAGCGCGGCGAGCTCGGCCACGGTACGTGTGCCGTCGAGATGCAGCAGCAATTCTCGGCCTAAGGGATCCAGCTCGACCGCGCTATGACGGATCGAGGCAACGATGTGGCCGTGCGCGGCTTGGGCGCGCGCCAGCCGATGCGCGCAAGGGCGTTCGGGCAGCGTGTCGAGCGCGGGAATCGACGCGAGCGTCGGGCGCACGCCTTGATAGGCAATCAAACTGAAAAGTTCGGTGCGTAGCATAGCGCTGTCATCGGCGAAAGCGCCGCCGCCGTGTTGCGTGACCAGATCGGCCGCGCTGGTTTGCAATTCATTCCATGTCAGGCTGGCCGGATAGCGCAAGGCGAGCAGCATTAACCCCGCTTTCGCCAGCGGATGCGTAACGAGGTAGGGGTGGCCACCGGCGCTGGTGAAAGTTTGCGCAACAGGCGCGCTCAGATCAATTTCCTCTTCGGTGCTCAAGTCGGCGTAGTAGGCGAGTTTGTTCAGCGCAAGGAGATCGGGTGCTGTGCGCAGCGGTGTGTCTTGTCGGATGAGCAAGGTGCGGCGAAATTTTCGTAAGCGTGCAAAATCCAGGCGCTGTTCTTGTTGGATGCGGTCGATGATAGTTTCGAACGCAGCGCCGGCATCGCCCAGGGTGGAGGGAAATAGGGTCCACAATTCTGCATCAGCGAGATAGCTGAGACCGGCCTGTCCTGCGCGCGCCATGAAGTCGCTGAAGCTCAGCGGCTCGTTGGTTTCTTCCAGATACTCGTGATAGACGTAAGAGGCAGGTGCGCGGCGCAGATAGTCGATCTCCTGCAAGGCGAATTGCGCCTCGATTGATGTTTGTGCGCGCAAGGCGGGCTCCATCAGATCGAATAGTTCATACGCTTGTGCCAAACGCTGCGAGGCGCGCCCTGCGCCGCAATACGCCAACATCGAGGCGCGCAGTAGGCCGCGCAGATGCCAGCCGGGCAGAGTGTTGTAGCTCACATAGGCGATGCCGTTGGGCGCGAGATGTTGGCCGCAAATTTCCAGCAGACGATCCTGCACCGCGCGCGGCACCCAGGAAAAAACTCCATGCGCGAGGATGTAATCGAACTCGCCCAGATCATGCATCGAGTCGGTGATGCTGCGGTGCAGCACTTGTGCGTTGTTCAATCCTAATTCGGCGATCAGCGCGTTCGCCTCATTCACATGCCGCTGCGCCAGCTCAACGCCGGTAACGGCGCAGTTCGGCTGATACCAGGCCAAGGGCAGAATGTTGCCGCCGCCGGCGCAGCCCAGTTCCAGCACGCGGCATGATTCAGCCGGCGCTGCGTTCACGCCGTACAGCCGCGCAATCGCGCGCAGATAGTCCGGGTGCGTGTCGGGTAGCGGCAGGCTTTCGTAGGGCAGGTCGTCGTAGCTGTCGAGAGTGGGGGGCATGGGAAGGATCAAAGATTTTCGAAATGCTGAATCATACGCTGCCGCGTGCGCTCATCGGGCAGGCGGCCGACACCGGCGCCCATGTTTTCGACCAGATGTGCGGGCTGGCGGGTGGCGGGGATGGCGCAGGTGACGGCGGGATGGGAAACGACGAATTTCAGAAAAAACTGAGCCCAGTTGTCGCAATCGAATTCGCGCGCCCAGGCGGGAAGCGGTTTGCCTTTGACGCGGTCGAACAGGTTGCCGTGTTGGAACGGACGATTGGCGATGACGGCGATGCGGCGTTCTCGTGCGAGTGGCAATAGGCGCTGCTCTGCTTCGCGATCGGCGAGGTTGTAAGCGAATTGCACGAAATCGAGCGGTTCCCGCGCCATGATTTTTTCCAGCTCGTCATGGCGGCGGCCGTGCGAAGTGGTGACGCCGAGGTAGCGGATGCGGCCTTCACGCTTCCAGGCTTTGAGTGTCTCCAGATGCACTTCCCAATCCAGCAGGTTGTGTACCTGTATCAGATCGAAACGCGGCACGCCCCACAGCTTGCGTGAGGCTTCCATTTGCTCGATGCCGCGCTGCTTGCCCCAGGTCCACACTTTGCTTGCGGCGAACAGGGTGGGCGTGCGGGGAATATTCTTCAGCAAGCCGCCCAGCACATATTCGGCCGAGCCATACATGGGCGAGGAGTCGATCAGGCCGCCGCCATGTTCGAAGAAGGCTTGCAGCACTTTTAGCCGTTGCGGCCGCGCATCGATGTCGTCGCCGATGTCAAAGCTAATCCAAGTGCCTAGGCCGATCACCGGCAGCAGCTCGCCGCTGGCGGGAATGACGCGCTTGAGCGTGGTGCGCGGTACGGCGCTGGCCGGGTTCAGCGCAAGGCTTGCACCGAGCGCGGAGGCCAATCGTAAAAAATCGCGCCGATTGCTCATGTTGCCCGCTCCGCTAGTCTTTCACGGCTTCGATCGAGATTAGGATTTTCACATCATTGCCCACGAACGGTAGGCCTTTGCTCATACCGTAATCGGAACGTTGGATGGTAGCGCTGGCATCCGCACCGCAGGCTTGACGCAGTTGCAGCAGATTCAGCCCGCATTTGAATCGTGTGACCGTGAGAGTGACTGGGTGGGTTACGCCGAGTAAGGTCAGTTCGCCTTCCACGGCGCTGAGTCGGCTTTCGTCGAAGCGAAATTTGTTGCCGCGAAAGTTGAGCGTGGGATGCCGCTTTACGTCGAAGTAATCAGACGAACGCAGCACGTCCTCTAGTTTGGTCAGGCCGGTATCGATGGAGGCAGCATCAATGGTGACTTCGATATTGCCGGTTTTGGCGTCCCGATCCAGGCTTAATTTTCCCTGCACGCTGTTGAATCGTCCGCGCGTAGTGGAGTAGCCCAAGTGGTCGATTTCAAATGAAGGATAAGTGTGGGTCGGGTCGATGGTGTATTGATCGGCCGCGCTGGCGGCTTGAGCCAGCAGGGTGATGAAAAAGGCAAAGGTGAGGCGTGCAGTCATGGCAGACTCCATCGGTAGTTTAGATTTTATCGAAAGCAGCCATGCGCGCCGCAAGCGATTCCCAGCGCAGTTCACGCAGGCTTTGGGCGAGGCGGTGCACCTCGCCAGTCTCGACTTGGCGGCGGCGCTCTGTTTCACTTTTGATATCGTGGTGGCGCAGCATCATGCGCAGGGCTTTGTCTTTGAGGGTTTTGATCGGGGTAAGTACGGCTTCACGCCGCGTGTGAAAGGCATCTTCGTCGGGCGCGCATTGGTGGCCAAAGACATTGAAATGACGGCATGCCATCGGGCGCAACGGGTGGATGGTGCAAGCCTCGTCCACCAAAAAAGGACACGCATCTCGTGTTGCATGCTGTTGTAATTGCGTTTGTACTTGCGCGCGTAAGGGGGCGGTGAGTTTTTCGGTGGTATACCAGGCGATGCCCATCAGCTCCAGCGGATACACCGGGATGTCGGTGTGGGTGCGGCAGCAACTGGCGCAGCCGCGCGCGCAGGCCAAGGTTTTGCCTTTGCGCGTTTCGCGTTGGATGCCTTCAGATACAGCTTGGTCGGTGAGTTGCTGCACCTCGAGCAGTAGTGCTAGCCAAGGCTGTCGCGCTTCGTCTGCGGGAAAATGGATGCGCGCGGGCGTAATCGGTAAAATGGTGGTTTCCAGTTTCAATGCATACTCTTTTCAATCAGATGCGATACGTGTGAATGAAGGTAGAGTGGCGACATGGCCAATAAATCCCTTACTACCCGTCAAAAAATGGTGTTTCGTGGAAAGCCTAACGCGCCCCTGGCAGCGCCGGGCCAAACGCAGGCGCCGCGCGTAAAACGCAAAACGCCTATCATGCCCCCTGTTACGCAACGCGTCCCTAAACCCCCACGTTGAGCGTATGTATCGTTGCCCATGTACAGGCTTGATTTCTAAACACAATCATAGCGGATTTAGTTTCCAATAGGCGCTGGGGATCGGGTCTCAAGCGTCGGGCAGAATAGCCGATATAGCCGGGGATAGCTTGAAACAGCGCATTAACCGTTTAATCCAGAAGGAGTCGTAATGTTGTACAGATTATTGATTGTGATGTTGGGTCTATTTTGCTGGATTGCCACCGCCTCGGGCGCGGGCCCGGCGCCATTGCTGTTCGGCGTGAATGAAGGATCATCGGGCAGCATCGGCTTCAGCGATCGCCAAGAAAAATACAAGCCGCTCGCCGAGCATCTTTCCAAAGTGTTAAAGCGGCCAGTAACCTTGGAATCTGCCTCGGATTTAAAAAACTTGACCAAGAGCCTGGATACCGCGCGCTATGGTTTATTGCTGGTGCGGCCGAGCCATATTTCAGCCAAGGCGATGCGCGATCAGAAATATGTACTGGTCGCAGCGGCCAAAGGCGATGCCATCGCACATTTTATTGTGCACAAGGATTCGCCGCTGAAGCAGCCGTCCGATCTGAAGGGCAAATCGATTGTGATGCCGGATGAAATCGCCTATCCGACTTGGGTTGGTTTGGCCATGCTACGCGATATCGGTATCGGCCGTGGCCAGGCGGATATCCGCAATTTTCGCTCGCAAGAAGCCGTGGGTTATGCCGTGGAGCAAAAGCTATCCGATGTCGGCGTGGTGATTTCGTATTCGAAAGTCGCCAAGGACTGGACCGGCAAAGGCCATCGTTTTCTGTGGGAGAGCAAAAAGCTACCGTTCTGGTCGGTGATCGGCTCGCCCAAGCTGGCGCCAGAGGAAGTGGCCAAAATTCGCGAGGCCTTGATCAAGCTGGATCAAGGGGATGAAGGACAAAAAATCCTGAAAGAGATTGGCGTTAAAGGCTTTGTTCCCGGCGACCAAGCGGCTTACCTGGATATGCTGAAGTGGGTGGGCTACTGATTGAAACGTAGAGACTGACTGCCTAGGGTCAGGAATTTCGGCTAGCGTTTTGCGGCTGTTCGCTCGCAGCGGATGACGCCTTCGGTCACGCGCTGCGGTACGTTGAAATAATCGGAAATCAAAGACTCATTGTATTCCAGCGTGGTGAAACTTTTGCATTGCTGGCTGCTGGCGATTTCTTCGGCGCGGCGATTGAAATAGAGACGGGCTTCGCCCTGGCCGGTGGTTTTAAGTTTGCCCTGCTTGACGGTCAGACGGTAGAGGTCTTCCCCAATATTGCGGTCTTCTACTTCCCACACAAAGCCGTCTTTTGCGTAGTAGAGGACGATGGCGCCAATCACGATTTGCTTGGTCGTGAGGGTGTTATTGAGCAATAACTCTTGGCTAAGATCGGGTAGCTTGGGGAGGGATGTCACGCAGCCATTCAGTAGCAATACACCCATTGCCAGCGCCAGCGTTTGTTTCATGCGCGGGCCTTCTTGGTTTTCTTTTGCATCATTTCTACGATCAATGGGGTGCAGGCCATGGCCAGCGCGAGGCGCATTTTACCGCCCGGAACCACCATGGTATTGGGCCGCGACATGAAAGCGCCGCTGATGCGTTGGAGCAGGCTCGGGAAATCGAATTTATGCGGGTCGCGGAAGTGGATAACGACGATGCTCTCGTCGGCTGTGGGAATGTCGCGCGCGATAAAGGGGTGGGAGGTGTCCACCAGGGGCATGCGCTGAAAATTGATATCGGTGAGCGCGAATTGCGGCGCAATGTAATAGGTGTAGTCGCGCATGCGACGCAGGATAGTGGTGGTGATTTCTTCCACCGAGCAGCCATCGCGGCTGCAATCGCGGTGGATTTTTTGAATCCATTCCAGATTCACCGCCGGCACCACGCCGATCAGTAAATCTACATGCTGCGCAGCATTGATGCCCTTGCCGCCACTGCCACGCCGTTCCTTGCCTTGGGGCAGGTGTGCTGGGTTGGCTTTGCGCCGGGTCCAAGTGTGGGCAGCCACCCCGCCGTGCATGCCTTCATAGAATAAGAGATCCGTGCCCTTATCCACCTTGCGCCAGGGTGTGAAACCGCCGACTGCGAGGCCGAGGCGCTTGGCGTCGGCGTCATCGCGTACGTAGCAGCGCCACTCGCCGCCGCCACTCTTGGCGTATTGCTTGAACAGGTTTTCCAGCTTATCGAAATGATTGGCTTCCGGGCCAAAGTAGCTGATGGGGCGGCCGCGTTGGCTGGATTCGGTGACGCGTTGCTCCATTTCGGCAAGGCCATAGCGGTAGAAGCTATCGCCTTTGACAAACTGGGCCTGGATTCCCTGGCGGCGGAAAATATCGCTGAAAGCATGGCGTACGGTGGTGGTGCCCGCGCCTGCCGAGCCGGTGACGGCGACAATCGGATGTTGTTGCGACATGCTGCTCCCCATGAATTATGCAGGCAAGCATAAGCCGCTTAGGGGCCTATTTCAAGCCTGCAAGGAGTAGTTGTGAACTAATCGCGGAAATGTAGCTTCAGAACGAGGATGGTGAGCGCCAGCACCAGGGTCACGACGTTAGCCAGAATCACCGGCAGCGAGCCGATGATGAATCCATACACGATCCACAACACCACGCCGCAACTGAAGAAGGAAAACATCGCCAGCGAGATGTCGTGCGCGTGCTTGGATTTCCAAGTCTTGATGACTTGGGGCACAAAGGCGATGGTGGTGAATAGACCGGCGACCAGGCCCAGAATTTCGGTAGCGTTCATGGTTTGGATTATCCCTGACAGGCGCCAGGGTTGCCAGCCCGTATCCCGCTACGTTTTTGCTTTTCAAGCTCCCGCCGCTTGTGCCGATAACTATACTAAGTACAAGTGGTTTTGGTACGTAGCCGGGAGTGGTCATGCAGCGGTATTGGAAATACATTGGTTTTGTCGCCTTGCTGCTGGGCGCAAGCGGCGTATTGGCCGCCGAGGCGCCGATTGACGCGCAAGAGGCATATTCACCCATCTTTCTGCTCTATTCGGGCGACCCCACGCCTGCTCGCTTGCAAGGTTTACAGCAATTCCTGCAATCGAAAAACGCATCCAAAGAAGCGATCAAAGACACGGTCGATACCGTGGTCTACAAACTCAAGCACTTCAAGGCCGGTTTTGCATATCCGGTTTATGCCTCCGAGACCGCCACGACCGGCAATAGCTGCGTGGTGGCCGATAGCCATCTGAGCGAATTCAAAGAAGTGGTTTCCTTGTTGACCAGTGCGCGTATTTATCAATCGGTACTGGCGCGACGCACCCCGACGATCAGCGTACAAGCGGTGCTGGAAAATGTGCTGAATCATGAGATTTTTCATTGCTATGATTTGATGAAAGTGTCGCAAACTGAGATCGGCCTGCAGGTGATCAAGCACGGCTCGGCGTATTTTTCCCACCACGGCGAAGTCGGCGCGGATGTTTTTGCGGCGTTGGTGCATTTGCGCGGCGGCGGAGATAAACAGCTGCTGCGCCAGATTCGCGACTTTCGTACGCTGAACTTACTGAATGGCGACGCCGCCCATTACACCGCGCGCGCTTTGGATTATGTGCTATGGAATTACGACCAGCGGCGCTTGAAGCAACTCAATATGCGGCAAATAGTTGAGCTGGCGCATACGATTCGTGATCTGACTGCACTCACGCCCGACGAATTCGGCCTCTATAAGGATGCGTCACTGCAACTGTCGAGTGAAGTGGCCATACTGGAAAATTCAAATGTTAATCCAAATGCAGAATGGCTAGAAAAATTGGTCTACACGCCGCCGCCCGATCCTGGGTTTTTATCCCAGCTTATTCTCCAAGTGCGGGCCGCGCTGCACAATCTGGGTGGGGATATCTCGCCTGACAATACCTATTTTTACCCGCTGATGAAAAAATTCTACTTGCCCACGCAATTCAATATTATCAAGGCAGAAAACACGCAATAAATATTCAGGGGTAGTACCGATTGGTCATCGTGCTAGGATTGCGCCATGCGCCAATGCTTACTATTCCTGGTGTGCTGGGCACCTTTCTCCTATGCGGCGGATACGCGCATCACGCGCGAAGGATTGGATTTTTATCTCTCCGCGCGCACCCCAGAACAAACCAATGCCTTTTATAGTGCGCGCGGTCTGCCGATCAATGCCGTGCAAGAAATCGCGAAATCTTGTTTCTTGACCGTGGGCCTGCATAACCGGCGCACCGATATCGTGTGGCTGGATTTGGCGACTTGGCGCTTTGCCGATGCCAATGGGCGCGAGGTCACACGTGTTTCACTTCCGCAATGGACAGCGCGCTGGAAAGCCATGCAGATCCCGCTTGCCGCACAAGCTACCTTCGGTTGGACACAATTACCCGAAACACGCGACATGCAGCCAGATGAAAATGTCGGCGGCAACGTTCCCGTCGTGCCCCCGCCGGGCGAATTCACCTTGACGGCGCGTTTTCCTACCGGGGCGGCGGGCACCGGTAAACCGATCGAGATCAGCGTGCCGGGCTTGTCCTGCCCGCGCGACGGAGCGGTGAAATGAAACAAGTCGCGCTGCTTTTATTTTTACTCGCAATGGGGGTGGTGCAAGCAGCCGAAGTGAAGCCGCCGCCGGGGCTGCTTAAGCTGGATGGCCGTCCCGCGCCGGCCTTGCATCTTGCCGATATGGATGGCAGAACCGTAAATCTCGCGCAACTCAAAGGGCGTTGGGTGTTGGTGCATTTCTGGGCCAGCTGGTGCGGCCCATGCCGGCGCGAAATGCCGACCTTGCCCAAGTTGATCAATGCTTTTCCCCCCGAGCGCTTAAGCGTATTGCTGGTCAACACCGCCGACAGCGACGACGATGTATTCACTTTTCTGGCCAGCGTGTCGCCGGAGTTGGTTACGCTCATGGACCGCGATGGCCAAGTAACGGAGCGCTGGCAGCCGCGCGGCTTGCCCTCTACTTTTTTCGTCGATCCCCAAGGGCGGCTGCGTTATCAGGCGCTGGGTGGGCGTGATTGGGGATCGGGGGCTTATCTTGAGTTTTTACGTGAGCTGACCAAAAATTCAGTTCAAAAGTAAGCTTACGATTTTGTAGAGCAAGCATCCTGCTTGCATGCCGGCAGGATGTCGGCGCTACTGCGGATTTGCACCGCCTGCGCAATCCGGGTAGTCTTGAACCCCTTCATTTCTCGTAGCAAAACCCATGTTGGATGATATTCAGCCTCACGCAGATCAGGGGCATTCTTGTTGTGGAACGGTAACGCCGGTTTCTAAGCATCGTTTTAACTTGGTGCTGATCAACCCTTATGAACTCGGGCGGCAGCCATTCGCTTTGGCCGAGGCATCGGCGTGGTTGAAGCGCGCCGGTTGTGATGTGCGCTGTCTCGATTTGGCATTGCAAAAATTGGAACCAGCGGTGTTGGCTGAGGCGGATGCCATCGCGATTTATCTCGGCATGCACACGGCTACGCGCATCGCGCTCGAAGCCTTGCCGCGCCTACGCCAGCTTGCGCCAAAAGCGGCTTTAGCGGCTTTCGGTTTATATGCGCCGATGAACGAAACTTTGCTGCGCGGCTTGGGCGTGACGGCGATTTTCGGCGGCGAATCGGAGCCGGATTTGGTGAGCTGGGCGAATGCGCTACGAGAGGGAAATAGTTCGACGCTTGCGCAAGCGACCATCGTGCGTCACGACAAAATCGAATTCCTTACCCCCGATCGTACCGATCTGCCGCCGCTCGTGCGCTATGCGCATTTGGTGTTGCCGGATGGCGCTACCCGTGTTTCAGGCTTTGTGGATAGTACGCGCGGCTGTAAACACCTGTGCCGTCACTGCCCGGTGGTGCCGGTGTATGAGGGCAAGTTTCGCGTGGTGCCGGTCGAGGTTGTCATGGCGGATATCGCGCAGCAAATAGAAGCGGGCGCGCAGCACATTTCATTCGGGGACCATGATTTTCTGAATGGGCCCACCCATGCCTTGAACGTAGTGCGCGCCATGCATGAGCGCTATCCGCAGCTTAGCTATGATGCCACGATCAAGATTCAGCACCTGATCGATCATGCTGAGCTGTTGCCGGAACTGAAGCGCACCGGCTGCCTGTATATCATCGCCGCGGTGGAATCGGTGGATGATCGCGTGCTGGATTACCTAGCCAAGCACCACACGCGCGCCGATTTCTACCGCGCGGTGGGTCTAGTGCGCGAGGCCGGCATCGCGCTCGCGCCGACTTGGGTGGCGTTTCACCCCTGGAGCACGTTGGATAGCTATCTGGATTTACTGACCAGCTTAGTCGAGTTGGGTTTGGTGGAAGCCGTGCCGCCGGTGCAGCTGATGATTCGGCTGCTGATTCCCAGCGGCTCCAAGCTGCTGGAGCTGCCGGGTTTTCATGATCTGATCGGCGAATTCGACCAGAAGCTGTTGGGTTATCCGTGGAAAAATCCCGATTCGCGCGTTGATGCCTTGCAGCGTGGCATTCAAGCCTATGTGGCGGAAGCCGAAAAGGCCAACACCCCGCGTCGCACGATTTTCGAACACATCTGGGGCTTGACGCACAACGCCGCAGGCAAGGCCGTGCCGTCATTGGTCAACACCGATCTCGGCCAGCCGATCCCGCACATGTCGGAGCCGTGGTATTGCTGCGCCGAGCCGACCGAGGCGCAGTTGGAAGGTTTTTAGAATTTCCGTGTTTATCCAAGGTCGCAGTGATAATGAAATCCATTCTTTTACTCCTCCCCATCGCAAGCTATCGCAACGACGATTTCCTCGCGGCGGCGGAGAAGCTCGGCGTGCAGGTGATCCCTGTCGCCGATTATTGTCCGCAACTCGCGCCGGGGTGGGGCATGCATGCACTCGCCGCCGTGCATTTCGATTACCCCTTGCAGGCCGCGCAAACCATCCTCGATCATTTGCCCGTTGAGCCGGATGCGGTGTTGGCGGTGGATGATCATGGCTTGGAAGTCGCTGCGCTACTGCGCGAGAAGCTGGGTTTACCCGGTAATAGCGTGGCGGCGGTGGGCCTCACCCGCGACAAACTGGCGTTTCGCCATTTGTTGGCAGCGCATGGTTTTTGCTGCCCCGATTTCCGGCATGTGTCCCACGATACGGATCCGGCCGCGCTCGCGCCGGCTTTGAGCTATCCGGTGGTGGTGAAAGCGCGCCGCCTTTCTGCCAGCCGCGGCGTGGTGCGCGCAAATAATGCGCATGAATTTATCTCGGCGGTACACCGGGTGCGCGAGATTCAAGGCCGTGTCGATCGCGAAAGCCAAGAATTGGGGCTGCTGGTCGAAGCTTTTATTCCGGGCCAAGAATACGCACTGGAAGGCCTACTCACCCAGGGTGAGTTAAAAGTACTGGCGTTGTTCGACAAGCCCGATCCGCTGGATGGACCTTATTTCGAAGAAACGATTTATGTCACACCGTCGCACTTGCCCCAAGCGATGCAAACCCAGATCGTGGAGCAAGTAGCGCGGGCTTGCCGCTTAGCGGGATTGTCCACGGGCCCGGTTCACGCCGAAATGCGCGTCAACTCTCAAGGCGTGTGGCTATTGGAAGTCGCAGCGCGCTCCATCGGCGGCTTGTGCGGGCGCATGCTGCGTCATGCGCTCGGGATGAGTTTGGAAGAACTCTTGCTGCGTCATGCATTGAATGAACCGCTGCCTGTGGTTACGGCGCACGGCGCGGTGGGTGTGATGATGATCCCGATCCCGAAGCGCGGCCTGTATCAAGGCGTGCAAAACTTGGATGCGGCACGTGCGCTGCCGAATATTACGGATATCCAAATCACCGCCGAGGTCGGCGCACTACTGCTGCCCGCGCCGGAAGGCGCGAGTTATCTCGGCTTCATCTTCTCTCAAGCGGATACCCCGCAAATGGCGGAGCAGGCGCTGCGTGCTGCGCATCGGCTCCTCGCGTTTGAGATTCAAACCGAAGTGCCGGTGACAGCAGTTTAAAACCGATCCGTGATAACGACATCGTGCAGCGGCAGTTGCCCGCCGCGCGGCCAGGGTTCTTGTACGCCCTTACCAACGGCCAGCATGAAGCTGATGACATGGTCGGCGGGCAGCTGGATGAGTTTAGCCACGGCGTCGAAATCGAAACCATCCATCGGGCACGAGTCGTAACCCATTTCCTTGGCGGCGAGCATGAGGGCCATGCCGGCGATGCCGCAGGAGCGCATGGCTTCGTCGCGCTGCACTGACTCGCGCCCTTGATAATATTGGCCGATGGCGGGAACCAGGAAATCCTGCACCGGCTGCGGCGTGTTTTTCCAGTAGCGCGCCGGCTCATGTTCCCAGGCTTTCAGATCCGCGCACAGCACGATCAGTAGCGAAGCGTCGGTGACTTGCGCCTGATCCCACGCCGCTTGACGAATTTCGCCGCGCAAGGCCGGATCGCGCACCAGCACGAAGCGCCAATTCTGGATATTGAAAGCGCTAGGCGCCAAGATCGCGAGCGACAGCAGACGTTCGATTTCCGCCGCACTCATGCGGTGGTTTGGGTCATAGGCTTTGATGGAGCGGCGGGTTTCAATGGCGGTGGCGACGTTCATAGAATATTTCCTTTAGGTTTTACGGATAAAGAATGCGTGTTCGTTATTTACTTCATTCGAAGCAATCAGTTCATTCCCCGTTTGCCGGGCAAAGGCACTGAATTCGGACATCGCGTCAGGGCTGTTGGCCACGATTTTGAGCACGCTGCCGGAGGAGAGTTGGCCCAGCTCTTTTTTGACCGCCAAGGTCAACATAAAACACTTGAGATTACGTCCATCCAATTCACGATCGAAGTTCATCATGGTCTCCTTGAAAGTTTCATTTCGCCAAGCTCAACACATACTCAATCAGTTGGTCGAAACACTGCTGATAGGTCTTGGTGGACTGCATATTTTTAGCAATGCCGACACAGCCTTCCCAGGCGGAAATGATGAACAGGGCCGCCAACTTGCAATTGATTTCCTTGCGCACTTGACCTTGTTTTTGCGCACGGCGCAAAGCATCCGCGAGCGTGTCTTGCCAGCGCTGCATCAGGGCATTGAGCCGTTGCCGGAATTGTTCGTCAAGCGGGCTCATCTCTTGCATCAAGTTGTTCAAGGGGCAGCCCAGTTCGACGACATCCGGTTTGCCGCGTTTGCCGCGCAGGATGTCTTGCAGCGTTTTGATCGGATGCGGACTGTCGCGCAGAGGAATGAATATCGTCTCCGCCAGAATTCGTTCGATGACTTCATCCACCACGGCGAGCCCCAAGTCATGCTTGGCGGGGAAGTGGTGATAGAGCGCGCCCTTGGTTAAGCCTGTGTTAGCCAGAATGCTGGCCAAGCTGGCGGCCTGAAAGCCGTAGCGGTGAATTTCGTTAAACGCCGCTTCCAGAATCTTGTCGCGCGTGACATCAGGCTGTTTGGTGATGTGAGTTTTGGTTCGCATGGCGCCATTACATACCGACCGGTATGTATGTGTCAAGCGGGCTAAAGGAAGATGGCTCGCCAAGGCGAAAAAAAGCCGCCCGAAGGCGGCCAAGGAGAAGGCTAGGCGCATTGCGCGCCTAGGGAAAATTATTCTTTGTGATGTTTCACCTTGAAGCCGGTGATCTTGAGAATGTCGTCGGTGCCGTAGTCGTCCAGGTTCGTCATCAGCGCGTCATCCGAATGCTGGATGGAGACATAGGCGGTCTTGCCGTCCGGCGCGAAGAAGAAGCCGGTAGGCTCGGCCGAGCTATCCTTGACCGACAGAATCTTCACGCAGCCATCGGTCTTGATGTCGCGATCCGCACCGTCCGGCAGGCAAGCCCAGATGTCGCCGTTGTCGTGATCTTCGATTACGTACAGGTTGCCGGTGACAGGCTGGAACGCGATGTTGTCGGGCTGGTTAAGATCGGTGTCGCCTTCCAGGAAACGGTTCACCGCGACCGTGCGCTGCGTGCTGCTCGCGGTGAGCGGGGCGCTATCCACGCCACAGACCACTTCGCCGTAGTTCTTGCCGGCTTCGTTGCCCGTGTTGGTCCAGCAGAAACGGATTGCGTCGGGATTGCTTGCATCCTTAAACATCGGATCAAGTTCCAGATCTTCCGGGCGGTAGTAACCGGTTGCCCCAGCGCTATTGGCGCTGGCGCGCGCGGTAGCGGCGGGGACCGGCAGCCAGGCGGCGTTGCCGATTTCACAGCCTTGGCCGAACTGCTGGGCGCCGTCCACGCAAGAAACCTGCATGGCGTACACCAGCCCACTGGCGAGCGGCGATTGGCTCAAATTGGCGATCGGACCAGCGTTAACCGCGCGCGGAGCGGCGGGCACGAATTTGAAAATCGCGCCGCCATCGGCGTTGGCGGGGCTGCCAGGACGCAATTCGTCGCCGCCGATAACTACGCCGCTGGGTAGAATGCCAATACCTTCCCAAGCCATGGTGGGCAGGGCACTGCGCTTTACGACATTGGCCGAGGGGTTGCCAGCTGCATCGACGACGGTGCCGGCGGCGCGGTTGGTGACGGTGTGATTGGTGACATTCAGCGGATCGATAATTTCATACGCGCCGCCGGTGGTGTTTTCTTCCGCGACCAGCACCGTGCCCCAGGGCGTGAGGCGGATGCCGTCGCCGCCGGCCAGGCCGCGCAGAATGATTTCCGATTTACCGGTCTTGAGATTGATGCGTTGCACGGAGGGTGTCAGCTTCGTGATGCCGCTCGGCAGGGTGCCGATGGCATGCGGGCTGAATTCTTCCACCGCGGTGATAAGGTGGGTCGGGTTGTTGGCGGGCCACAAGAACATCATGTCCGTGCTGTTTGCGGCTTCGCGCGACAGATACTCGACTTTGAGGCCCTCTGCGACCAGCACTTGTTCGTTGGCGGTTTGCGACAGCGTGCGATAAGCGCCGACGGTAGCAGGCGCGGATTCGGTTAAGGGCTGCTCGACGCCGAACAGCTTCTCGGATTGGGCGCGCAATTGATGTTGGATTTTCAGGCCAAAGTCCTGCTCATGGTCATGGGCGCATGCGCTGCCGGTCATGCCGGCGAGCGCCAGGGTCAGTGCAATTGAAAGTTTGTTGGGGTGCATGGTTTCTCCTGCTGGATCGAGGTGGATAGGAGCTTCGAAATTTAGCGCCGAAACTTTGCACTTGTATGGCGAAGGCGTGACGCATTCGTGACAGCGGCTTAGCGCCATCACAGCGCTTGGCGCTAATAGCTTGTATGAGCCGGCCGGCTCGCTTAGCATAGGCGGCTCAAACCGAGCCCCTACATGCGCCTACTGCTTATTTGTTCTGTCCTGATCTGCTCGCCGCTGGTGGCCCACGCCGATATTTACGGCTACACCGACGAGGCGGGCACGCTCGTGCTCTCCGATGTGAAGCAAGACACCCGTTATGCATTGCTGCTGCAAACCGAGATTGCGAAAAATCCTGCGCTGGCCTTGCCGCTCAGCGGCGGTCGCATCAATTGGGCGAATCAAAAACGCTATGCCGCCTTGGTGGCGCAAGCCGCACAGACCTATCAAATCGACGAGGCGCTGCTGCATGCCTTGATTTCCACCGAATCCGGCTACGAGCCGGGTGCGCTGTCGAAGAAGGGCGCCATCGGTTTGATGCAAGTGATGCCCGGCACCGGCAAGCGTTATGGCGCGCAGAATTTGCATGATCCGACGCAAAACCTCGCGGCCGGTGCACGTTATCTGCGCGATCTGCTGCGGCAATTCAACAACGATTTGTCGCTCGCGCTCGCCGCTTATAACGCGGGCGAAAACGCGGTGCTGCGTTACGGCAAACGCATTCCGCCGTATCGGGAAACCCAACAATATGTGCCGCGTGTACTGGCGCTGTATAAAAAATTTCAGACGAAAACATGATTGTTACTCCAACTTCTTTACCCGAAGTGCTAGTGATCGAGCCAAAAGTGTTCGGCGATGCGCGCGGTTTTTTTTTCGAGAGCTACAACCGGCGCGCGTTACGTGAGGCCACCGGCATCGATGTCGATTTCGTGCAGGACAATCACTCGCGCTCGGCCAAGAACGTGCTGCGCGGACTGCATTACCAGCTGGCACAAGCCCAAGGCAAGCTGGTGCGCGCGGTAGTGGGCAGCGTATTCGATGTGGCGGTGGATATCCGCAAGCAGTCGCCCAACTTCGGCCGCTGGGTCGGCGTGGAGCTATCGGCCGAGAATAAAAAAATGATGTGGGTGCCGCCGGGTTTTGCGCATGGTTTTTTGGTGCTCTCAGATTTCGCTGAATTTCTGTACAAGACCACCGATTACTACGCGCCGCAGCATGAGCGCGCGATTTTGTGGAACGACCCGGCTATCGGCGTGCAATGGCCCCTGGCGGGCGAGCCATTGCTGTCGAATAAGGATCAAGCCGCGCAACGCTTGCAGGACGCCGAAGTGTTCCCATGAGAATCCTGATTACCGGCGCCAATGGTCAAGTGGGCTGGGAATTGCAGCGCACACTCGCTCCGCTGGGCGAAGTCGTCGCACTCGGGCGGGAGGCGCTTGATTTGGCCAACGCAGATGCGATTCGCCATACCGTGCGGCAAATTGCACCGGAGCTGATTGTGAACGCAGCGGCCTATACCGCCGTAGATAAAGCCGAGGCAGAACGCGAGTTGGCTCATGCGGTGAACGGCGTTGCGCCGGGGATTTTGGCGGAGGAGGCGAAGAACCTCAATGCCGCGCTGGTGCATTACTCCACCGATTATGTATTCGATGGTTTGAAAGGCTCGCCGTATGAGGAAATCGACGTAGTACATCCGGCAAGCGTTTACGGCAAGACCAAACTTGCTGGCGAAAAAGCCATCGCCGCAGTGGGCGTGCCACATCTGATTTTGCGCACCAGTTGGGTGTATGGCGCGCGCGGCAAAAATTTTCTGCGTACCATCATCAGGCTAGCGAATGAGCGAGATGAATTGCGCGTGGTGGACGATCAACTCGGCGCGCCCACCTGGAGCCGCATGATCGCCGAGGCGACGAGCGTGATACTCGCGCAATGCCTGCACAAAGGTGCGGTAGCCGGCGTGCTGGCGGAAAAGGGCGGCTTGTATCACCTGACCGCGGCGGGGCAGACCAGTTGGTTTGGCTTTGCCTGCGAGATTGTTAAGCACACGGAAAAGCACCCGCGCATGACGCCGATTACCACCGCAGAGTATCCACTACCCGCACCGCGTCCGGCGTATTCCGTGATGAGCAACGTCAAACTGGCGCGGGTGTTCGGTATCCACTTGCCGGATTGGAATGCGAGCTTGGCGCATTGTGCGGCTGAGCTGAAAACATAGGGTTTTGGGGGAATGTTGGTGATCTTTTTTTTGTGAGTTTGGATGTGCGTGCATGGCGAATGCTACAAAGCTAGACCCCGTGTGCTTTTCTTGATGAAGCGCCATAAGGTGAAAGACTGAGGAATCGGCGAAGGTCGGTTGCCGTGTATCGATTTCTACCTGCGTTATGGGCTGTATAAAGTTCTCAGCGGGCTGGAAATCGGCACATGCCTTGGCGTGAAGAACATCGGAAAGCCCATGTGCGGGAAAACTGCATGCACGGTTTGATGAGGGAGGGCAGGCGAGAGCCTGTTATCTACTCTATCTTTTGATGCTAGGAAGCAGAGACGGAAAATGAAAAAACGCCCAGCATCTTGCGATGCCAGGCGTTTTAAATTGAAGCACTTGAGATTTAAGCAGGCTTACGCTTACGTGCGGCAGCCAAGCCGGCCAAGCCCAGCCCGAAAAGGGCAAGGGAGGCAGGTTCGGGCACAGCGTTGGAGACACCCCGGGTGTTACCCGTTAGGTTGATTGTCGTAGCGCCCACAAAAGATGAACTGTCGTTCGCCGGGGAAATACCAAAGGCGTATTGACCGCTCAAGGCGACCAAAAAAGTCGCCGATCCCGGAGCAACGTAACAATCTCCACAGGCGTGGAATGCCATGGACTCCACGATCAAGTCCACACCGGTTCCTGTCTGGAGGGAGTTTCCGTCAAATGCGCCGGTAGCGGTATAGATGTCGCCAACCTCCACCACGCCATTGGTTCCAGCTCGAAACAACACCACGTTTGGGCCGAATATCCCAGTGGCTGTTATGCTCAAGATGTCGCCAGCATTCGCGCCAAAGACGAGCCAAGCATCATCATTTGCTCCGGTCGTAGTAGCTGTGAATGTACCTCCGCCAGCCGCGAAAATATGATCGATGGAATCAACAGGGCCAAAAACGGTCGCATGCGAAGCTAACGATGGGGCTGAAAAAAAAGCACTAGCCAGCAGGGTGGCTGCGGATAAGACTTTTATTACCTTCATAAATTTTCTCCGAAAACAATTTAAGGAAAATGTAATGGATTAGTGATATTAACTAAAAAATTACCCTTAAACTAGACAGTAAGCAATGTCCATGCCAGATTATAGATATTTTATTAAATAACATGTGATTACAGTATGTTGTATCGTCATAGACGAATGTAAGGGCTTTCGTTGCGCCCCATCCCAAGTAATTTTGTAAAATTATCCGACATCTCGGCATTGCGTTTCCAAACTTAAACCGCAAGCCAGGGGCAAAGCCGGGGTCTAGCTTTGTTGCAACCCCTCAGTTATAACCCTCCATTTCGAAACGAGAAAACTTGGTTAAGTTATTATCGACCGTTCTTTCTATGTAATCCTTTGGATTGCATTTAGTATTGTCGTATGTTACGCTTTTCAGCGTGATCAAACGCTTCCGCCATAAAGGGTTAGAACGGTTATTCCGCAAGGGTGAAACGCAGGGCATTCAAGCGCAACATGTTTCGCGCATTATTCGTATTCTTGATCTGCTGGATGATGCCAGCGCGCCCGAACAGGTGAACATACCTGGCTTATACCTGCACCCGCTTAAAGGTGGTCGCAAAGGCGAGTGGGCGATAAGCGTATCGGGTAACTGGCGTATCACCTTCCGTTTTGAGGGTGAGGACGTGACGGATGTAATTTTGGAGGATTATCACTGATGGCTAAATCACTGCGCGACCCGAAACGCCGCCCAACGCACCCGGGCGCGATCTTGCGCGAAGATGTGTTGCCTTCGTTAGGGATGACCCAAGCTGAGTTCGCGAAGCGGCTGGGCGTTTCGCGGCTGACGGTATCGGAATTGATTAATGAAAAGCGCGCGGTAAGCCCGGATATGGCTATGCGGCTGGGTCGTCTGCTCGGGAATGGCCCGGAGATTTGGCTGCGCATGCAGCAAACGCTCGATTTGTGGGAGCTTGCCAAGCACCGTGATTATGAAAAGATTCAAACGCTGAAGGCAGCCTAGACTGCCGTTGCAGTATTCCCATAGCTGCGCTGGCCAGCACGGCATCCGCTGTGAGATGCAAGCCGGGATCAGCCCTGGCTTCGCAGCGCACTCTGACTTAACCCCCCTGCTTTGCCGCTGCCAGCGCGCCTGTAAACCGAACAAGATTCTTCTAACGGTACAAGGTAAAATGCCTTTTTTCATCCTTTACCCCGGCATTCCTTATCATGAGCATCCTGGTCAACAAGAATACTAAAGTCCTGTGCCAAGGCTTCACCGGCAAGCAGGGCACATTTCATTCCGAACAAGCGCTGGCCTACGGCACGCAGATGGTGGGCGGCGTGACGCCGGGCAAGGGCGGGCAGACGCATCTGAATCTGCCGGTGTTCAACACCATGCGCGATGCAGTGCAGGCGACCGGCGCGCAGGCCAGCGTAATTTATGTACCCTCGCCCTATGCAGCGGATTCCATCATGGAAGCAGCGGATGCCGGGATCGAAGTCATCGTGTGCATTACCGAGGGCATTCCGGTGCTGGATATGCTGAATGTGAAAGCGGCCTTGAAAGCTACCGGCGCGAAATTGATCGGCCCCAATTGCCCCGGACTGATCACGGCAGGGGAGTGCAAGATCGGCATCATGCCCGGCTTTATTCATCAAGTGGGTAAGGTCGGCATCGTGTCGCGCTCTGGCACGCTTACTTATGAAGCGGTGTATCAAACCACGCAGCTCAAGCTGGGCCAGACCACCTGTGTCGGCATCGGCGGCGATCCGATCAAGGGCCTGGATTTTATCGATTGCCTGGAAATGTTCCAGAACGATCCCCAGACGGAGGCGATCGTAATGGTGGGCGAAATCGGCGGCACGCGCGAGGAAGAAGCGGCCGAATACATCCAATCCCATGTCAAAAAACCCGTCGCAGCCTACATCGCGGGCCAGACCGCACCCAAGGGCAAGCGCATGGGCCATGCCGGCGCGATCATCAGTGGCGGCAAGGGCCAGGCGGAAGACAAAATCCGCGCGCTGGAAAAAGCCGGCGTGGTCGTGGCGCGCTCGCCGGCGGAGATCGGCGCGGCGGTGAGCGCGGCGATGGGAAAATCTTAAATTATCAGCCGCGAATTAACGCGAATTACCGCAAATTAAACCAAAAGCACAGAGGTTTTGAAATTAGCGTTAATTCGCGGCTAAAAGAACTGATATGAAAATCGCACTCGCACAAATCAATTGCCTAGTCGGCGACCTGGAAGGCAACGCCGCCAAGATTCTCGACTATGCCAACCGCGCCAAGGCGCAAGGTGCGACCTTGTTGGTCACGCCCGAGTTGGCCCTGACCGGCTATCCGCCGGAAGATTTATTGTTGCGCGATGGATTTATGTCGAGTTGCTTGGACACGCTCTACGCATTAGCGCAGCAGGTATTCGGCATCACGGTGGTAGTGGGGCATCCCGATCTAGCCAACGATCAGCGCTTCAATGCCGCCTCGGTGTTGCGTGACGGCAAAGTCATCGCCACTTACCACAAGCACAAACTGCCCAATCACACGGTGTTCGACGAGGTGCGCTATTTCACGTCCGGCACCGAGGCGTGCGTGTTTGAGCACGAGGGTGTGAAGATTGGTATCACGATCTGCGCCGATATTTGGGAAGAGGCGCCCGTGTGGCGTGCAAAGGAAGCCGGTGCGGAAGTGTTGCTCGCCCTCAATGCTTCGCCCTATCACATGAACAAGCAGGCTACGCGTCATGAAGCGATTCGGGAGCGGATTCGCGAGACCGGTATGCCGGCGATTTATACCAATCTGGTCGGCGGCCAGGATGAGTTGGTGTTCGATGGCATGTCCTTCGTCATGAACCGCGACGGCAAGTTGGCGTGCCAATTGGCCGCATTCGAAGAGGCGCTGGGTTTCGTCGAGTTAACGGAGCAAATCTTTGCGCAGGGCGAAGTCGTGCCCGAGCCGGCGCTGGAAGCGGCGGTGTATGGTGCGCTGACCTTGGGCGTGCAAGATTACGTCAACAAAAATGGATTCAAGGGTATCGAGCTGGGTTTATCCGGCGGCATCGACTCGGCGCTGACCTTGGCGATCGCGGTCGATGCCTTGGGTCATGAGCGGGTGCATGCGGTGATGATGCCGTCCGAATTCACCGCCAACATCAGCCTGGAAGATGCGCGCGAAATGGCGCGGTGCCTCGATGTGCGCTACACCGAGATCACCATCAAGCCGATGTACGATGCTTTTCTGAACAGTCTGGCGGATGAGTTCGACGCGCTGCCCTTCGACACCACCGAAGAAAATATTCAGGCGCGGATTCGCGGCACGCTGTTGATGGCGCTCTCGAATAAATACGGCACGCTGGTATTGACCACGGGCAACAAAAGCGAAATGGCAGTCGGCTATGCCACGCTCTATGGTGATATGGCGGGCGGCTTCGGGGTGCTAAAAGATATTCCGAAAACCTGGGTGTATCGCTTATCCAACTACCGCAACAGCCTGGGCCGGGTGATTCCTCAGCGGGTGATTACGCGCGCGCCATCGGCCGAGTTGCGCGCCAACCAGACCGACCAGGATTCGCTGCCGCCGTATGATATTTTGGACGGCATCATGGAAGCCTATGTCGAGCACGACCTATGCCCGCGCGAGATCATGGCGCTGGGTTATCGTGAACATGACGTGCGGCGGGTGGTGACCTTGATCGACCGCAATGAGTATAAGCGGCGCCAGGCGCCGATAGGTGCGCGCGTCACGCATCGCGGATTTGGCAAAGACCGGCGCTATCCGATAACATCCAAGTATCAACCGAAGTTTTGAACGGAAAGGAGTGGGGAAATGAAAAAAATTGAGGCCATCATCAAGCCGTTCAAGCTGGATGAAGTACGCGAGGCGCTCGCCGAAGTGGGCGTGACCGGGCTCACCGTGACCGAGGTGAAAGGCTTTGGGCGGCAGAAAGGCCATACCGAGCTGTATCGGGGTGCTGAATATGTGGTGGATTTCCTGCCCAAGGTCAAAATCGAGGTAGTGGTCGGCGCCGATAAGCTCGATGCAGTATTAGAGGCGATCGTGAAAGCGGCGCGCACCGGCAAGATCGGCGACGGCAAGATTTTCGTGACGAGCGTGGAGCAGGTGGTGCGTATCCGCACCGGCGAAACCAACGAAGCCGCGATTTAACGGTTAGGAAATCAAAAATCGGCCCGCTTTGGGCCGATTTTCATTGCGCTACCAGAATTGCCACCAAGCCTTAGCCAACCCGACCGGCGCGCCTTTCAGGTATTTGCTATTGGGGAAGGTTTTTTCAAGAACGCGTTGTGAATCCTTAGACAGATCAGTCAAGCCCATCGCAGCATAACTACGCACTAATACCGCTAGCGCTTCTTCCGTGGCAGGGGTATTAGGATAGGTTTTCAGCAAGTTTTGCGCACGGTTCACCGCCGCCACATGTGCGCCACGCCGGTAGTAATACTGCGCCACATACGACTCATGCGAGCTCAATGCATTGACCAGATAATTCATACGCTTGATCGCATCCGGCGCGTACTTGCTTTCCGGGTATTTGGTCGCGAGATCCTTGAATGACTCAAACGCTTCACGTGCGGCCTTCGGGTCGCGATCGCTCAAATCCTGCGTCACGACATAACCCGTAAAGCCCAAGTCCTCGTTGAAATTAACCAGCCCCTTCAGGTAATACGCGTAATCGACATTGGGATGATTGGGATGCAGTTTGATGAAACGCTCGCAGGCGGCAATCGCCGAAGCCGGTTCGCGGTCCTTGAAGTAGGCATAGGCCACTTCAAGCTGCGCCTGCTGCGCATAGCGGCCATAGGGGTAGCGCGCCTCCAGGGATTCGTAATACTTGATTGCTTTCTCGTAGTTGCCATCGGCCATGGCTTCCTTCGCCGATGTATATAGCCTTTGCGCCGAGTAGCCCTTGGTTTCGTCTTGCACTTCAGGCAGCAAACTACAGCCGGCAAGCCATAGCACCATGAATACCGCTAAACTATTGCGCAACATGTCAAAACCCCTTATCAATCCTGAAGATTATACAGAAACCACGGGGCTGGCGCAGTCCTTGGCGCAGCCGTTGGAAATGGTTATTCCCGCGCGGCTATCTGGCCTACGGCTAGATCAGGCGCTGGCCGAATTGCTGCCGCGCTACTCGCGCAGCCGCCTGCAAACCTGGATCACGGACGGCGCGATCACGCTGGATGGCCAAATCACGACGCCGAAAAGCAAGGTGTGGGGTGGGGAGCAGGTACGGGTGCAGCCGATAGCGCATCCCTCGGAAGCCTCCGCACAAGCGGAAGCCATCGACCTCGAGATTGTGTTTGAGGACGATACGCTGCTGGTCATCAACAAACCGGCGGGGCTGGTGGTGCACCCCGGCAGCGGCAATTGGACGGGCACGCTGCTCAATGCGTTGCTACATCACGCACCGCAACTGCAAGCGGTGCCGCGCGCCGGTATCGTACATCGGCTGGACAAGGAAACCAGCGGGTTGTTGGTGGTGGCCAAGACGCTCGAAGCACAAACCGATCTGGTGCGCCAACTGCAAGCGCGCACGGTGAAGCGTCACTACCTGGCCTTGGTGGAAGGCATCGTGGAACAAGCCGGCAAAGTCGAAGCGCCCATCGGCCGCCACCCCACCGCGCGCACCAAAATGGCCGTAGTGAGCCGTGGCAAACCCGCCGTGACCCATTACAGCGTGTTGCAACGCTTTGCGCGCCACACCTTGATTGAGTGCCGCTTGGAGACCGGGCGCACGCATCAGATTAGGGTGCACATGCAGTCCATCGGTCATCCCTTGGTGGGCGACCCGACTTATGGTTCGAAGAGAGTGCACGCTTTTAAGCGCCAAGCGCTGCACGCAGCGCGCTTAGGCTTGATTCATCCTGTCACGCATGCAGCGATGGAGTGGGAAGCGCCCCTGCCCGAGGATATGCAGGCGCTGCTTGACGCCATGAAGGCTGAAGCATGAAGGGTGTGGAATGGATCGTGCCCGATTGGCCAGCGCCGCCCAATGTGCGAGCGCTGATCACCACGCGCACCGGCGGCGTAAGCCTCGGCCCCTACGCCAGCATGAATCCCGCCGACCATGTAGGGGATGAGCCACTAGCTGTTGCTGCTAATCGAGCGCGCTTGCGCGCGGCTTTGCCGAGCGAGCCTTTCTGGCTGAAGCAGGTGCATGGCGACCTCGTGGCCGAAGCCGGCAGCGGGCCAATCGAGGCCGATGCGAGCATCGCGCGCGTAGCCAAACAGGTATGCGCCGTGCTCACCGCCGATTGCTTGCCGGTATTGTTGTGCGCAGCGGATGGTTCGGTGGTGGGCGCGGCCCATGCCGGTTGGCGCGGCCTGTGCGCCGGGGTGTTGGAGCGCACGGTGGCGGCGATGGGTGTGCCCGGCCAACAAGTGCTGGCCTATCTCGGCCCGGCGATTGGGCCACGCGCGTTCGAGGTCGGACCGGAAGTGCGCGAGGCGTTCATGGCGCTGGACGACAGCGCAGCTGCTGCGTTCGCGTCGCAAGCGAACGGAAAATATTTAGCCGATTTGTACCTACTCGCGCGCCAGCGCTTGGCCAAGGTCGGCGTGACGCAGGTGTATGGCGGCGGCGATTGCACCTATACCGATGCCGCACGCTTCTTTTCCTACCGCCGCGATGGGGCGACGGGGCGCATGGCGGCGCTGGTGTGGATCGACCCAGGACCCAGTATAGGGGCTGTGCTTCCCGTATAATGCCCGCTTTTGCCTGATTGCCCACGTGAACACCCTGCTTGCCATCATCATTTCCAGCCTTGTCGGCGGCGTTTTGAGCGTCGTTGCCGCGGCCCTGTTCGCCTATTCGGCGCGCCTGTCTTGGGTGCCCATCCTGGTGAGCTATGCCATCGGCGCGCTGCTCGGCGCCGCGTTCCTGGAAGTGCTGCCGCATGCGTTCGAGTCCGGGGCAAGCATCAGTGCCATTACCACTACCTTGCTGATTGGCATTTTGCTGTTTTTCGTATTGGAAAAATTGGTGTTGTGGCGGCACTGCCACACCGATCACTGCGAAGCGCATACCCCCGTTGATCACGGCCACGATCACGGGCGCAGCGGGCTGATGATTACCGTGGGCGACACTTTTCACAATTTCGTCGATGGCGTGATTATCGCCGCCGCTTTCATGGTGAATATCCAGTTGGGCGTGGTTACCGCGCTCGCCATCATCGCGCACGAGATTCCGCAAGAGGTGGGCGATTTCTTGATTTTGCTGCACTCCGGCTATACCAAGCGCCAAGCGTTTATGATCAATTTGCTTTCCAGCTTTGCCACTTTGGTCGGCGGCGTGCTCGCGTATTACGCGCTGGACACGATGCGCGGTGCGGTGCCCTATACCCTGGGCATCGCGGCGGCGAGCATGATTTACGTGGCGGTGGCGGATTTGATTCCGGGCTTGCACAAGCGCGCCGAGTTGCACGCGACCTTGCAGCAAGTGATCTTGATCGGGCTCGGTGTCGGCACGGTTTGGTTCACTGGCTGGGTGCTGGAGGGTGTCGCGCATGGCTAAAGCCGCCAACAAAATTCCCCAAGTCGGTTTTGTTTCGCTCGGCTGCCCCAAGGCCACTGTCGATTCCGAACATATCCTGACTCGGCTGCGCGCCGAAGGTTACGGCATTGTCGGCAGCTATCAAGATGCCGACTTGGTGGTGGTGAATACCTGCGGCTTCATCGACGCGGCGGTAGAAGAGAGCCTGGAGGCGATCGGCGAAGCGCTGCATGAGAATGGCAAAGTGATCGTCACCGGCTGCCTCGGCGCCAAGGGCGATATCGTGCGCGAGACGCATCCGCGCGTGCTCGCCGTGACCGGGCCGCATGCCGCTGAGGAAGTGATGAACGCGGTACACGCGCATCTGCCGCAGCGCCACGATCCGTTTACCAGCCTGGTTCCGGAGCAGGGCATTCGCCTCACGCCCAAGCACTATGCGTATTTAAAAATTTCCGAAGGCTGCAATCATCGCTGCACCTTCTGCATCATTC
>ERZ1292633.295-Hain-H41-02um-R1-295-length-63273-cov-6_pt2 | contig 51824 bp, 43 predicted proteins | sample MGYA00564406_ERZ1292633 | MGnify/ENA primary metagenome ERZ1292633 (study PRJEB36523, sample SAMEA6512639) | groundwater metagenome | collected 2019-01-08 | study: AquaDiva: Metagenomics assemblies of 32 groundwater samples | reverse complement strand
TACGCCGCCGCGTTTCGCGGGCAGCGCGTCGAGGAAAATCTGCGCTGCCACACCTACGCCATCGACATCGAACGCCTTGGTCAATGCGGGGTGGAGCGCGCCAAATTCGGCCAATATGGTTTTCGGTCCCAGTCTGAGCGTGCCCGATTGACCGGGGTGCCAGATGCCGTCCTCGGCCTCAACGCCCATCACCTGAAGCCTGTCCACGGGAGCACCAGCTGCTTCTAGTAGTGCGATGGCCGCAGCTTTGGCGTCGTACGCATCAAAGCCTTGGGTCTTGCCAGCTTGCCAAGATCGATCCGCTTTATAACCCGCCATGACCAGCCCCAGCGTCGGTCGTTCGCCGTCGGCAAGGTAACGCCGCCCGATCTCGTACAGGCGAATACTGCTCGCACCCCGGTTCTGATTACGTGCGGCCGCGCTGAGCAGGCCGGGCAATAGCGACGGGCGCATCACCTTCATCTCTTCGCTGATCGGGTTGGCGATGCTCCACGCGCCGCCGCCGACATGCGCCGCCTCGGCTTCGGAAATGAAGCTCCACGTCACCGCTTCGTGGAAGCCAAGGCTTGCCGCCGCACGGCGCAGCTTGCGCTCGATCAGCTGCTCAGGGGTCGCGGTGGACCTGGCGACGCCCGGGTCGCGGGGCAACGGCACCGATGCGATATGGTCGAAGCCGATGATCCGCGTCACTTCTTCGACCAGGTCGGCCGCGCCGTCCACGTCGCGCCGCCAACTGGGCACGGTGACGGTCCAGATATCTCTAACTTGCCGTTCGCCCTGAGGAGCCGCTGAGCTTGTCGAAGCGGTATCTCGAAGGGTGCTTCGAGACGGGCCTTCGCCTCGACTCAGACCCTCCTCAGCACGAACGGATTTTATGGCAAAGCCGAGCGACTCCAATATCGTGCGTTGCTTGTCTGCGGACACCTCAATTCCGCCCAATGACGCGCACAGGCCGGGGTCATAGGAGAGTGTTTTGACGTCCAAGGGCGGCGCACCTGCGCGGCTGACCGCAGAGGCTGTTCCGCCGCAATGCTCTATTATCAAAGCGGTGATGATCGCGGTTGCGTCATCGAGGAACGCCGGGTCAACGCCGCGTTCAAAGCGGCTGCGCGCGTCGCTGGTTAGGGCGAGCGCCTGTCCGGTCATCGCGATATTTTCTGGGGTGAAATAGGCGATCTCCAGCAACATATCGGTTGTGGCGTCGGAGCAACCCGAATGCTCGCCGCCCATTATTCCGGCGATGTCGTGAACGCCGCTATCGTCGGCGATGACGGTCATGTCGCCGGTGAGCGCATAGACTTTGCCATTGAGCGCGGTGCAGGTTTCGCCATCCACCGCCCTGCGCGCGACGACCGCGCCGTGGAGCTGCGCGAGGTCATAGGCATGGCTAGGCCGCCCAAGGTCGAGCATGACAAAATTGGTAATATCGACCAGCGCCGAGATGGGGCGTTGCCCCACCGCATTCAACCGTCGCTGCATCCATCCGGGCGACGCGCCGTTGGTTACGCCGTGAATGGTGCGGCCATAAAAAGCGGGGCAACCATCCACGTCATCGGTCCGGATATTGACCGCGCAGGCTGGCACCCGCGCCTCGTCTGACAACGCCGCCAGCGCCTCGGCCAGCGGTGCGTAGGCAGCATCCACACCATCGCGCGGCAACAGCGGTTTTAGCGTGCCAAGCCCCGCCGCCGCCAAATCGCGCGCAATACCGCGCACGCCCATGCAGTCCTGGCGGTTGGGGGTCACCGATATGTCGATCACAGGGTCACTGACCCCCGCATAATCGGCGAACGCTTGCCCGACCGGCGCATTGGCGGGCAATTCGATGATGCCGTCATGGTCATCACCTAGCTCCAGCTCGCGCGAAGAGCACATCATGCCGTTTGACGTGACGCCGCGAATGGCGGCGACGCGCAATTCCATGCCGTTTGACGGCACCACTGTGCCCGCTTGCCCAAACACACCGACCAAGCCGGCGCGGGCATTGGGTGCGCCGCACACGACCTGCACGGGGCCGTCTCCCGCATCGACGCTCAGCACCTGTAGCTTGTCAGCCTGTGGGTGCGGGGCGGCGCTCAGCACGCGGGCGATGCGGAATCCGGCGAGTTTGGCCGCAGGGTCTTCGACGCCTTCAACCTCCAACCCGATGCGGTTCAGCGTCGCCACCACTTCATCAACGCCCGCGCTGGTGTCGAGATGCTCTTTCAACCAATCGAGGGTGATCTTCATGCCGAAATCCCTCCTGACAGTGTCGGCACATTCAGCGCGCTGAACCCGTAATGGCGCAGCCAGCGCAAATCACCGTCGAAAAAGGCGCGCAAATCATCCATGCCATATTTCAGCATCGCCAGCCGATCGACCCCGACGCCAAAGGCAAAGCCCTGCCATATAGCGGGGTCAAGCCCGCAATTGGTGATGACGTTGCGGTGAACCATGCCGCTGCCCAGCAATTCCATCCACGCGTGCCCCGGCGCATCGCCCGACCCGCCAACGACGCGGCGGGCTTTTTCTTGGGCATAGCCGATATCGACCTCAGCCGACGGTTCGGTGAAGGGGAAATAGCTGGGGCGGAGCCGCAGGACGATGTCATCGCGTTCAAAAAAGGCCTTGAGGAAAGTTTCCAACGTCCATTTGAGGTGGCCCATATGGATGCCGCGGTCGATCACCAACCCTTCGACCTGATGGAACATCGGGGTGTGGGTGGCGTCGCTGTCGCTGCGATAGACACGGCCCGGCGCGATGATGCGGATCGGCGGCGGCGTGGCCATCATCGTGCGGATCTGCACCGGAGATGTGTGGGTGCGCAATAGCATGCGCCCACCACCATCGTCGCTCCGTTGGTTATCGCCCATATAGAATGTGTCGTGCATAGCGCGGGCCGGATGGGTTGCAGGGATGTTGAGCGCGTCGAAATTATACCATTCGCTTTCTATCTCTGGCCCCGTTGCGACGGCAAAGCCCAGATCGGCAAAAATCTCGGCCAACTCGTCCATGACTTGGCTGATAGGGTGGACGCTGCCCAGTGACATGGCAGCGACGGGGAGCGACATGTCGAGTCGCTCGGCGGCGAGGCGGGCGTTGAGGGCTGTGGCTTCCAGCGCCGCCTTGCGCTCCGCCAGCGCACCCGCCACAGCTTCGCGCAACCCATTGATGCGCGGGCCATCGGTTTGACGCTGCTCGGGCGTCATAGCGCCCAGTGATTTGAGCAAAGCTGAAACGCTGCCCTGCTTGCCAAGCGCGTCAATGCGCACCGCCTCCAACGCCTCCAGACCGTTGGCGGCGGCAATGGCAGCGGCTATTGTTTCGCCCAATTTTTCAACATTACGCATCTTCGTCATTCCATAAGCATATGGGCGCGAACAGCAACCGCCGTCCACGCCCATCTGCGCATTACCGAAGGAGGGATTACGCTGCTTGTGGCAACGCGGCCTTCGCCTGCGCGATAATCGCGCTAAACGCCGCCGCTTCGTTCATCGCCAAATCGGCCATGATCTTGCGGTCAATCTCGATACCAGCCAGCTTTACGCCGTGCATGAATGTTGAATAGGTGAGCCCTTCGACGCGGACAGCCGCGTTGATGCGCTGAATCCACAGACCGCGAAAATCGCGCTTTCTAACCTTACGGTCGCGATAGGCATATTGGCCGGCCTTTTCGACGGCTTGGCGCGCAACGCGGATGGTGTTTTTGCGCCGACCGTAATAGCCCTTGGCTTGATCAAGGATATTCTTGTGCTTGGCGCGCGTGGTGACGCCACGTTTGATGCGTGTCATGTCATGCGCTCCTTATTTCAGGCCGTACGGCGCCCACAGGCGCACGTGACCAACATCCGAATCGCTGAGCACGCTGGTGCCGCGATTGGTGCGAATATATTTGGCATTATGGCTCGACAGCCGGTGGCGCTTGCCAGCAACGCCATGTTTGACGAGGCCGGTCGCGGTGAATTTGAAGCGCTTTTTCACACCGCTTTTGGTCTTTAGCTTGGGCATTTCGGTCTCCTTATGGAAGTCCATGTCGACACGCCGCGGCAGCCCTTGTTAGCCGGACGGTGTCATTGGAAGCGCGCGACTAGCGGGGCACGCGTCAAAAGGCAAGCGATTCGGTTGGCTCAGGGCATCGGCTGACGCCTTAGGCCCCGCCCTGCCAATCCCTGATCGACTCAACCGGATAAACCAGCATCAACACATTGAGCGTCAGATTGTCGCGGATCCGCCACAGTGTGAACAGCTCGAACGCGATGGCGATGGGTATCCATATCCGCGCCCGCACGCGGGCTGCGAACAGAAAGCCGATAATCATCATCGCGCAATCGCTCATGCTGTTGAGCACCGAATCGCCCGAATAGCCGAATGCCATCGTCGCCTCGCGGTAGCGGTCAATCACCATCGGGGTGTTTTCGAGGATTTCCCACGATGCCTCAACGCCTGTAGCGATGACCAGCCGCCAGCCGAGATGCACGCGCGGCAACAGCCATTTGAGCGCGGCAAAGAACAGGAATCCGTGGATGATGTGGCTGAAACTATACCAGTCGCTGAGATGCTGGCTGTTTTCCGCCGAGTTGACGACGCCGTGCCACAGCTTGATGGTGCCGCAGGTGCAGATGGGAACGCGGCCCATGAAGGTGAGTATCGCTGCTGCTGCCGCGAGGACGAGGAGGGTAGCGAACCAATATTTGCGCGAAATTGTCATAGTGCATGATTGACGCACGCGCGCCCACGTTGCAATAGCGGCCATGGCTGCCGCACCCGAACCTGAACGCACCGATCATTTCAAACGGCGCGGAATCCTGTTCGTCGTATCCTCCCCCTCTGGCGCGGGCAAATCGACAATCTCGCGCAAATTGCTGGCCGGCGACGATGGCCTGACCATGTCGGTGTCCGCGACCACGCGGCCGATCCGCCCCGGCGAGGTTGATGGCCACGACTATCATTTCGTCGATGTCGCGACATTCAAGGATATGGTCGCCAAACATGAATTTCTTGAGTGGGCGCACGTCTTTGGCCATCGTTATGGCACGCCGCGAGCACCGGTTGAACAGGCGCTGGCGGCGGGGCGCGACGTGTTGTTCGACATCGACTGGCAGGGCGCACAGCAGCTGTATCAACGCGCGGGCGGCGATGTGGTGCGGGTGTTTATCTTTCCGCCGTCGCTGAGCGAGCTGGAGCGGCGATTGCGCGCACGCGCCACCGACAGCGAAGAGGTGATTGCCGGACGCATGGAGCGCGCGGCGGCGGAAATCAGCCACTGGGACGGTTATGACTATGTCCTGATCAACGATGATGTTGAGCGCTGTTATGAAGATGTCGCCAGCATCCTTGATGCCGAACGCCTGAAACGCAGCCGTCAAACGGGCTTAATCGGCTTTGTCCGGCGGTTGACCACGCCCGAGGGGTGAGCGGACCTAAGCGCTGACCAGCAGTTTCCCTAACTCCATCGCCATCTCGGGGCGCAGCGGTCTGGCCTCGCCATCGGTGCGGCACACGATGACGGCGTCACAGGTGGCGATGCAGTGCCCGCCTTGGAACATCGCCTGGATGATCGTCCAGCTTGACGTGCCAATGCGCCCAACCCCCGAAGTGATGGTGACCGGATCGGGGAAATTACCTTCGGCCAGATAGGTTATTTCGACGCTCGCGACCATCGTGCGCTCATTGGCGGGGCGCTCTGCCCACGGCCGGATGCGGCGGTTGAGCAGCACCCGACCGCTTTCGAACAAAGCGGCAAAGGCGACATTGTTGATATGGCCGTTGACGTCCAAATCCTGAAAGCGCGTCTGAAAATCGTCGCTGACAGGGTAGGGCGCGGTATCAAGCCGCCAAGGGTCGGGCCGTGCCATCAGCGATTCACAGCCCGGCCGGGAACAGATCAACCTTGCCGAGCGGCACACCCTTTGCCCGCAAAATGGCATAGGCCATCGACAAATGGAAAGTGATGTTGACTGTCGCAAATCCGGTTATCCACTGACCAACCAGCAGCGTTGGTTCCATGCCATCGGTAATTTTGAAGGTGAGCGGCGTATCGTCGCGGCCCGCAAATTGTTCGGGCGTCAGCGTATCGAGAAATGCCTTTGCATTGGCCAAAGCGGCCTCAAATCCGGCAATGTCCAGCTCGCTGCCTGTGACCGCTTCAGGAACCGTCACACCCGCTGCTCGGGCCGGCCAGCCCTGCGCATAATTGGTGACGACCGCCAGCTGGAACGCCAGCGGGTTCATGTCATCGACCAGCCGCCATTCCAATATGTCTTGTTCGGCGATGCCTTGGTCCTTTGCGTGTGCGACACCCTTAGCCAGCAGATGTGATGCGGTGTCGAGTGCGCGGCGATACATGACGACGAAACTATAAAGATTGACGGTCAATTTGTTTCTCCAAACCCATATTCCCAAACCCATATTCAATGTGGCGGTTAGCTGCGATATTAGCGTGGAGCCATCCTGATCGCACCGTCAAGGCGAACATCCTCGCCGTTGAAATAGCCGTTTTCGATCATCGTCAGCGCCAGATGTGCATATTCGGCCGGGTTGCCCAAACGTTTGGGGTGCGGCACCGACGCACCCAGCGCATCGCGGACATTTTGCGGCGCGCCCGCGAGCAGCGGCGTATCGAATATGCCCGGCAATATGGTGTTGATGCGTATGGCCTCAGCCGACAGGTCGCGCGCGATGGGGAGAGTCATGCCGATCACCCCCGCCTTTGACGCAGCATAGGCGGCCTGACCAATTTGACCATCCTCGCCCGCGACGGATGCGGTGTTGACGATGGCCCCGCGATCACCATCTTCCAGCGGATCGAGGGTAAGCATCCCGGCCGCTGATTTGGCAACGCAGCGGAAGGTGCCAACCAAATTGATCTGGATGATCCAATTGAACGCGTCGAGCGGGAAATGCTTGATGCTGCCATCGGTTTTGGATCGGCTAGCAGTCTTGATTGCGTTGCCCGTGCCAGCGCAATTGACGAGGATGCGCTCTTGTCCGTGCGCGGCGCGAGCCTTGGCAAATCCGGCATCGACAGACGCATCGTCGGTGACGTTGACCTCGCAAAATATACCGCCAATTTCAGCGGCGATGGCGAGGCCCTTTTCCTCTTGCAGGTCAAAGATGGCGACCCTGACCCCTTTGCTGGCCAGCGCGCGCGCGGTTGCGGCACCAAGGCCAGATGCGCCGCCAGTAACAATAGCAGATACGGTGGAATCGAGTTTCATGATTTTGATCTCCTTAATATTCCCGTTCGTGCTGAGGAGGGACTGAGCGGCAGTCGAAGGTCCGTCTCGAAGCATGTCCTTCGAGACGCCATTTCGATGAACTCAATGGCTCCTCAGGACGAACGGGATGTTCAAAGCCGTTCAACAATCGTGACGTTGGCGATACCGCCGCCTTCGCACATCGTTTGCAGCCCATATTTGCCGTTCTTGGCTTTCAGAACATTCAGCAATGTCGCCATCAGCTTGGTGCCGCTCGCGCCCAATGGGTGGCCGAGCGCAATCGCACCGCCATGGACGTTGAGCCGCGTGGGGTCTGCCCCGACATGTTTGAGCCAAGCGAGCGGCACGGGGGCGAACGCCTCATTCACCTCATAATAGTCGATGTCGCCGATTTTCATCCCCGCACGCTGCAGGGCGCGTGTCGTGGCGAACAGCGGCTCTTCGAGCATGATGACGGGGTCGCCTGCCGTCACCGTGACATTGTGGATGCGCGCAATGGGGGTGAGGCCATGGTCCTTGAGTGCTTGTTCAGAGACGATCAGCACCGCAGAGGCGCCGTCGCAAATCTGGCTGGCATTGGCGGCGGTGACGGTGCCGCCCTCCTGTAGCAGCTTGACCGAGGCGATGCCCTCCAAAGTCGCGCCAAAGCGGATGCCTTCGTCAATCGTGTGGACAGACGCGCCCTCTGGCGTTTCGATGTCGAGGCCGATGATCTCATTGGCAAAAACCCCGGCCTCGCTCGCGACGGCGGCAAGCTCATGGCTGCGCAGCGCAAATCGGTCGAGGTCGTCGCGGGTAAAGCCGTGCTTCTTGACCATCATTTCCGCGCCGACGAACTGCGAAAACATGATGCCGGGATATTTCTCCTCAAGCCGGGGCGATTTATAATTGCCCATCCCTTCTTTCATGTGGAGCATCATGGTGGAGCCCATCGGCACGCGGGTCATACTCTCCACACCAGCGGCAATCACCATATCCTGTGTGCCCGACATCACGGCCTGCGCCGCGAATTGCATCGCTTGCTGGCTGGACCCGCACTGGCGATCAATCGACACGGCGGGGACGCTGTCGGGCAAATTGTTCGCTGCCAACACGGCATTGCGGCCAACCTGACCTGCCTGTTGGCCGCCCTGCATGACGCAGCCCATGATGACGTCCTCGACGCGCGACCCGTCAATCCCGGTGCGGCTTACAATGGCGTCGAGCGTTGCCGCTGCCATATCAACGGGGTGCCATCCGCTAAGCTTGCCACCGCGTTTGCCACCAGCGGTGCGCACCGCATCAACGATATAGGCTGTTGTCATAGCTTCCTCCCGATCAACTCTTTCATGATTTCATTGGTGCCGCCGAATATGCGCGTCACCCGCGCCCCGCGCCACATGCGGGCGATGGGATATTCGTTCATATAGCCCGCGCCGCCATGGAGTTGTAGGCATTTGTCCATCACTTCCCATTGCAATTCGGTGTGCCATAATTTGGCAGCAGCGCCTTCTTCGGCGGTCAGTTCTTTTTTAAGGTGCCGCGCCAAGGCCCAGTCGAGGTGCGCCCAACCAACTTGCAATTTGGCTTTGAGGTCCGCGAGCACGAAGCGCGTGTTTTGAAAATCGAGCAGCGGCTTGCCGAAAACCATTCTGCCCCGCGCAAAAACAACGGTTTCATCAAATGCGCGCTGCGACGACGCCATCGCCGACACCGCAATAGACAGGCGTTCCTGCGGCAGTTCGCTCATCAAATAGATAAAACCCTTGCCCTCTTCACCAAGGCAATTGGTGATGGGAACGCGGACGTCATTGAAAAACAACTCCGATGTGTCGGCTTCGTCCATGCCGATTTTATCAAGGTTGCGGCCGCGTTCAAACCCTTCGCGGTCGCCTTCGACCAGTATGATTGACATGCCCTTCCACGCGGGCTGGACCTCGGTATCGGTCTTGACGCACACCAATATCAAATCGGCATTCTGGCCGTTGGTGATATAGGTTTTGGACCCGTTGATGACATAATGATTGCCATCTTTTTTGGCGCTCGTCCGCATCCCCTGCAAGTCGCTGCCGGTTCCCGGCTCGGTCATGGCAATCGCGGTGACAACGTCGCCCGACACCATTTTGGGCAACCAATGCGCCTTTTGCTCTTCGGAGCCATAGCTGATGAGATAGTTGACAACGATGTCGGATTGCAACGAAAACCCAGTGGCAACGCCGCCATAATAGGTGCTTTCTTCGTCAACGATGGCGTTATAGCCAAAATCGAGGCCCAGCCCGCCATATTCCTCTGGCACCGTCGGGCACAGCATGCCGAGCGCCCCCGCCTTTGGCCACACCGATTTGGGGACGATTTTGGCGGCCTGCCACTGCGCCGCGTTGGGGGCAATTTCCGTCTGGAGAAATTGGCGGACGGTGCGGCGGAACGCCTCATGATCCTCATTATAGGCGGAACGCGATATGTTATCGAGCGACATGGCAGGGACTCCGTGGGAATATGGTGCGCATCAAAGCTGACGTTTACGTTCGCGTCAAGCAAGCATTCGCTTAGCGTGCGACTCCACAGCGCAAATGCATGGTGATATAGGGCAAGAATGACATTGTTTTCCCCGCTCGCCACGCTCTCCTCCACCGCGTCCCGCCTCATCGAATCACACTGCGAATTGGGCGAAAGCCCGCGCTGGAACGCCCACGAAGCACGGCTCTATTGGGTCGATATTGCCGCCAACGCGATGCACCGCTGGGACAGCCGTAGCGGATTTGTTGAGAGCCGCACATTCGATGCACCCGCTGCCTGTTTCGCGTTTCGCAAATCGGGCGGGATGGTGCTGGGGATGAAGAATGGCTGTGCGCTGATCGACGGCTGGGGCGATGTGCCGCGCCCATTTGGTGAGCAAGTGCTGGCGGGCAAGCCGCACCACCGGATGAATGACGGCCGCTGCGATCCCGCCGGCAATTTCTGGGTGGGCAGCGTCAATGGAGCCAAGACGCAAGCCGACGCGGCACTCTATCGGCTCAGCACCGCTGGCGAATTGATCAAGGTAGAAAGCGGGATGATGACCTGCAACGGCGCAGCTTTTTATTCTGGCGGCACCCGCTTTTGCCACGCCGACACGCCAAGCCATGCGGTGCGTGCCTATGATTGTGACGCCGCTACAGGTGCATTATCCAACCGCCACATCCTCCATCAATTTGAAGTGGGCGTCGGGCCTGGCCTTGGTCGGCCCGATGGCGGTAGTTTCGATGAAGAAGGCTGTTACTGGACCGCTTTATTCGACGGCTGGCGGATTGTGCGCCTCTCTCCTGCTGGAGAAATAATCGTGGACATCCGCCTACCGGTTCAGCGCCCGACGATGATCGCCTTTGGCGGCGTGGACCGCCGCACCGCCTTTGTCACCAGCGCGCGCACCGGGCTGAGCGAGGCGCAACTGGCCGACCAGCCGCAAGCGGGCGACGTCTTTGCCTTTCGCGTCGATGTGCCAGGCGTCGCGGAGTTTGCGTTTGGCGGATGAAGTCGCCGCATAAGCGATTGCTTAATCCTGCAAATTAAGCAGCATCGCAATGGCCGCTTTGTTTCGCGCTGCACACAATGGCTGGACACAAAGCCAAGGAATGCAGCATGAACGAACCAGAACCCCCCGTCCCATTGGCCCCAGCCCGATTGACTCGCAGATGGGACCCCATTGTCAAGCTAACGCATTGGGGTGTCGTAACCATAGTCATCATCAACGCGCTTGTCGTTGGCGAAGGGTCAATCGCGCATATCTGGGCCGGATATTGCCTGGCCGCGCTGCTCGCCCTGCGATTGCTTTGGGGGCTGGTTGGGCCGCAAGCGGCGCGTTTCACCTCGTTCCCGCCCAGCCCCGCGCGCGCCATAGCGCATATTCGCGACATTGCTGCGGGCCGCAAGGAAGAGCATCGTTCGCACAACCCGATTGGCGCGCTGATGGTCTACGCCATCTGGGCCACATTGGCGGGTGTCATAACCACCGGCGTGATGATGACCGGCCCGCCAACACGGCCTAGCTCAAGCGAAATGCAGTCTTGGCAAAGCCTTGCATATGGCGAGGGTGGTGAAGAGGGTGAGAATGAGCAAGCCGAGCACGGCGGCGAGGGCGGTGAAGAGGCCGAGGAAGCAGGCGAAGGCGAAGAATCAGGCGAAGCGGTGGCGGAGCTGCATGAGCTGTTCGTCAATCTGCTCTATGTTCTGATCGCGCTTCACCTTATGGGTGTGCTATTCGAAACACGGCGCAGCGGCGCGCATATTGTCCGCGCGATGATACCAGGAGCAAAATGATCCCATCGCCCGCGCCGCCATTTCCGCATCATAATCGTCGCACACCGATGGTGGCGGCGATTGTGATGCTACAGGCGATAGCGGCGACATTTTTCGTCGCTGACGCTATCGGCGACATCGTCGCGGACGGCATAAGCGGGCATGTGATGGTCGAGGCCGCCATTGCCCTAGCTCTGGTCGTCGGGGTCTTTTTCGGGACGTGGCAGTTGCGCCAAATGCTGGCCGAAACGCGGCTAAGGGCCACCGCCGTCGCGGTTGCGCAAGGGGCGCTGGCCGACCTCATCCGCGTCCGTTTTGCCGAGTGGGAGTTTACTCCGGCGCAGGCCGACGTTGCGCTGTTTTTGCTGAAAGGGTGCGACATCAGCGACATTGCGCAGCTGCGGGATGTAGCCAGCGGGACCGTGCGCGCACAATTGGCGAGTATTTATCAAAAGACTGGCGTGACTTCACAGGCGCAGTTCATGAGCCTGTTCCTCGATGATCTGATCGGGTGATGTCGCTATGATGGCCGCGAGTCACACATTTCATTTGCAACTATCCCGCCGCGCGCCATAGTGCGGCAACACACTCTCCGGAAGAAGGACTCTACCCCCATGCGCACCCGCATTTCCATACTGCTGGCCAGCACTGCCATACTCGCATCCTGCGCCACCCCAACGACGAGCGAAACACCGCCTGCCGCAACCGCCCCTGTTGCCGCGCAAAACCCGCTCACCGCTGAATGGACGGGCCCATATGCTGGCGTTCCTGCATGGGACCGCATGAATGCAGAGGATTTTCCCGCTGCTTGGACGCAGGCGATGGACGATATGCGCCGCGAAGTGGCGGTCGTGCGCGACAATCCGGCCGCTCCGACATTTGAGAATACCCATGTTGCGATGATGCGCGCGGGCACGACCATCGACCGACTGTCGGGCTATTGGGGGGTGGCAACATCGAACAATAGCAATGCACGGGTGCAGGAGTTGGAGGCAGAGTGGGAGCCGCGCCTATCGGCGTTCTTCGACGAGATCAGCCTCGATGATAAATTATTCCAGCGTTATAAGGCGGTCTATGATGGCCGCGCATCGGCGGGGCTGAATGCGCAGCAAATGCGGATCGTCGAGCGTGCGTTTGAGGAATATGTCCGCAACGGCGCCAATTTGAATCCTGCGCAAAAGGCACAGCTGACCGCGTTCAACACCGAATTGGCGGGGCTGTTTGCCGAGTTCGGCTCCAAACTGCTGGCGGACGAATCGACGCTGACCTTTGTGACGAACGAGGCCGAGCTGGCAGGGCTGGACGCCGGGTTCAAGGCGAGCCTTGCGAGCGCCGCCGCCGCCGCCGGACACCCCGGCCAATGGGCGATCAAGAATACGCGCTCTTCGGCGCAGCCCGTGTTGCAATTCGCGCATAACCGCGCGCTTCGCGAACGGGTATGGCGCGCCTTTACCACTCGCGGCGATAATGCGGGGGCCAATAACACAGGCCCGACGATCAGCCGGATATTGGCATTGCGGCAACAGCGCGCGGTACTGCTCGGTTTTCAAAACCATGCTTATTACCGCATGGCCGACACGATGGCGGGCAATCCCGACCGCGCGATGGACCTGATGATGCGGGTGTGGCGTCCGGCGGTCGCGCGGGTGCATGAAGAGGTCGCTGATATGCAAGCAATTGCCAATAGCGAGGCTGCAGCAGCGCACACCGCGCCAATCATGATCGAGGCGTGGGATTACCGCTATTTCGCCGAAAAGGTGCGCAAAGCCCGCTATGACCTGTCCGAAGATGAAGTGAAGCCTTATCTTCAGCTCGACAATCTGGTCAACGGGATGTTCTGGGCGGCGGGGCAGCTTTACGACCTGCAATTTCGCGATACCACGGGCAGCATTTCGGTGTTCGACCCAGCGGTGCGCACATTCGAAGTCACCAACAGCCGCACCAATGCCCATGTTGGCGTGCTGTATCTCGACAATTTTGCGCGCGATGGCAAACGCTCTGGCGCGTGGATGACCACCTATCGCAGCCAGCAGCGCCTTAGTCCCGCCGCGACCGTCATCGCATCGAACAATAATAATTTCACGCGCGGCGCGAACGGTGCGCCGACGCTGATCAGCCTCGATGATGCCAGCACTTTGTTCCACGAATTTGGCCATGGCATCCACTATCTGTTGCAGGATGTGACCTATCCCGATCTGGCCGGGGTTCCGCGTGACTTTGTTGAATATCCAAGCCAAGTGAACGAAAATTGGCTGATGACCCCCGAAGTGCTCAGCCGCTTTGCCACACATTGGCAGACCGGCGCGCCGATGCCGCAAGCGTTGCTCGACAAAATTGCCGCATCCGAAAAGTTCAACCAAGGCTTTGGCACCGTTGAATATCTGGCGAGCGCGATCCTCGATATGCGGCTGCATAACCGCAGCACCCCGGTGACCGACATCGCGGCGTTTGAACGCGATGCCTTGCGCGAATTGGGTATGCCGCGCGAAATTGTCATGCGTCACCGCCTGCCGCAATTTGGCCATCTGTTCAGTTCCGATGCTTATTCGGCCGGCTATTACAGCTATCTTTGGTCCGAAACGATGGATGCCGACACTTGGGCAGCCTTCACCGAAGCGGGCGGGCCGTGGGACCGGACGGTGGCTGATCGTTTCCGCACGCTGTTGCTGTCCACGGGTAATGAGACCGACCGCGCGGCGGCGTACCGGGCGTTTCGCGGACGCGACCCCGATGTCGGCGCGCTGCTGCGGCGGCGCGGCTTTCCAGCGAGCTGACTTGGCCCTGTGCTTACCCGATGCGGGGGCACTTGACTCTCCATAATTATGATATTATTATTATGTCATAATTATGGAGGTTTTCATGACTGATATTGTTGCAAACAGAGGCGATCTGAACGCCAGCAGCGAGCGCCCCGCCCACACCTTTAGCGGCTATTTGATGTTGCTGATCATGCTGGTGTTTCTGGCGCTGATGATCGACGCGATTATCGGGTTCACGGACAAGGGCGGCGCGCCGTGGGGGATAACAAGGCTGGCGCTGTTTATCACCGGATTCGCGCTGGCCTCATCCGGCTTTTACATGCTCCAGCCCAATCAGGCGGCGGTGATTACCTTGTTCGGGGCGTATCGCGGCACCGACCGTAAAGAGGGGCTGCGCTGGGTCTGGCCATGGATGGGCAAGGCCAAAATATCGGCGCGCGCCAACAACGTCATTTCCGACAAGATCAAGGTCAACGACCTGCGCGGCAACCCGATCGAGATTGCGGCGCAAGTGGTGTGGCGGGTCACCGACACCGCGCAGGCGCTGTTTGACGTCGATGATTATAAGGCGTTCGTGATGGCACAGATAGAGGCGGCGGTCCGCACCATCGGCTCGCGCTACCCCTATGACGACATCGAGCATAAGGAAGTGACACTGCGCGGCAATCATGATGAGGTCGGCGCAGAGCTGCGCATTGCACTGACTGAACGGCTGCGGGTCGCGGGGATCAGCGTCGATGAATGCGGTTTCACGCACCTTGCTTATGCATCGGAGATTGCGGGCGCGATGCTCCGCCGGCAACAGGCGCAGGCGGTGGTCGCTGCGCGCAAGACGCTGGTCGAGGGCGCGGTCGGCATGGTCGAAATGGCGCTGGCGATGTTGTCGGAGAAAAAGGTCGTCGAGCTTGATGATGAACGTCGCGCCGCGATGGTCAGCAACCTGATGGTCGTGCTGTGCGGCGAACGCGACACCCAACCGGTGGTCAACACCGGTTCGCTTTATTAGTCACCCGCCATGTCCACACCGCTCAAAAAAGCCTTTCCCCTGCGCCTCGACCCCGCGCTCCACGCGGCGGTTGAGCGCGTGGCGGCGGGCGATTTGCGCAGCGCCAACGCCCAGATAGAGGTGTTGTTGCGTGAGGCTCTGGGACGGCGTGGCATCAAAGTAGCTGTAAGCGGCACACCCAAACGCGGGCGGCCTGCGGCAAGCAAAGGAGATACATGATGATGCATTTGTTTGACAGCAGCGCGCCGTGGTTTGCGGCCAAACGCTATGGTTATGGCGCGGGTCTGCCGATTGCTTGGCAGGGTTGGGCGCTCCTGATCGCGCATATGGCGTTGTTGATCGGCCTGGCGTGGTTATTCGAAGGGCAGGTGCTGCTGATGCTAGGGCTAGTCGCGGTGGCGGCGCTGGTTCCTATGCCCATCTATCGTGCAAAGACAGATGGCGGATGGCGTTGGCGTCGATGACAAGCGCAGGCTCAACATAGTTGCCACTGATTCGCGGTGGCGCTAGAGCTAGTGGCCAACCATGTCCGCCACCCGCCCCATATTGATTGCCCCGTCGATCCTCTCCGCTGATTTTGCCCGGCTGGGCGAAGAAGTGCGCGCGATAGATGCGGCGGGCGCCGACTGGATCCATGTCGATGTGATGGACGGGCATTTCGTGCCGAACATCACCATTGGCCCGGCTGTGGTAGCGGCGCTGCGCCCGCATACAGCCAAACCGCTCGACGTCCATTTGATGATTTCGCCCGTCGATGCCTTCCTCAAAGCCTTTGCCGATGCGGGGGCGGACATCATCAGCTTTCACCCCGAAGCGGGGCCGCATGCGCACCGCACGGTGCAATCGATCAAGGCGCTGGGTTGCCGCGCTGGTGTCGTGCTCAACCCTGCGACCCCAGCCAAAATGCTCGATTATTTGATCGAGGAGGTTGATCTGGTGCTGGTGATGAGCGTCAATCCCGGGTTTGGCGGACAAAGCTTTATCACCAGCCAGCTTAGGAAAATCGCTGCTATCCGTTCCATGATTGACAAGAGTGGCCGTGACATCCGGCTGGAGGTTGATGGCGGAGTGGACACAGTTTACGCACCGCAAGTCATCGCCGCCGGGGCCGATGTGCTGGTCGCTGGATCGGCGACGTTCAAGGGCGGCGCGGCACATTATGCCAGCAATATCAAAGCATTACGTGGGGCGTGAGCGAGCAGCTGGACATGGCCGCCCCCGCGCGCGGACACAGCCAAGACGGTGATGACAGCGCGGCGCTGATACGCTCGGGTAGCGACGCATCCATGCCGGAGCCGCAACCAGATTCGATCGAAACGGGCAAGCGGCTTATCCTGTTATCGGATGATCGCGGGGCCAGCCTGGCTGACCGCGTTGCCGCGCGCTTTTATCGACTGACGTGGCGAACCCCGCTGCACGCGCTGCGGCTGCGGGGGCGCTTTCCGCTCAAACTGCTGGGGGTTCCCGAAGACCCGATCCCCGGCGACCCGATGGCGGGGAAAGCGATTCGCGCCGGGCATTTCCTGTTTCGCGGGCTGAAACAGCCGACCGCGCGGCTCGACTTTGCCAATTTGATGCTGCCCGGGCCATTCGCCGATTATATCCACAGCTTTGCGTGGCTGCGCGACTTGGCCGCTGCCGGCAACCCACAGGATGTCGCCCAGATCGCCGAAGCTCTGCAAAAACGTTGGATCGACGCGCATGACGAGAAGATAGCCGAACCGGCGTGGCGGCCCGACAATGCCGGATGGCGCATCCTGTTCTGGCTCGCTTATGCGCCAATGCTGCTCTCGACCGACGACCATGTCCACCGCTCACGCGTGCTCAACGGCATCGCCCGCACCGCGCGCCACCTGGACCGCACCGCCGACAGTGTCCGCGCAGGGGTGCCACAGCTTGTCGCATGGGCGGGGGTGGTTGCGGCGGGGCTGGCGCTGCCCGGCGGCGACCCGCGCAAAGCCTATGGCGAGGCGGGCCTGCGGCGTGCGCTGCTAGGCTGTTTCTATGCCGATGGCGGCACCATCAGCCGCGCGCCCGCACAACAAGCCGATGCCATTGCGGTGCTGTCGATGCTCGCCCGCGTCTACACGCTTCGTAAAATGGACCCGCCGCCATGGATCGGCGAAACGCTTCGCGTTGCGGTCCCCGCCTTGACCGCGCTGACGCACGGCGACGGCGGTCTGGGCAGCTGGCAGGGTAGCGGGGCGACATCAGCCGAAACCGTGCAGTCGGTGGTGGCGGCAAGCGGCATTCGCGCCCGCCCGCTGCGACAGGCGCGTGACTGGGGCTATCAACGTCTGGTGGCCGGGCGTTCCCTCATGCAAGTCGACGCCGCGCCGCCCCCCGTGGCGCGCGCGACCGATGCGGGCTGCGCATCGACGCTGGCCATCGAGTTTTCCGATGGGCCGCACCGGATCATCGTCAATTGCGGCGGCGCGGCGCTGGCGGGAGCGCTCATCCCCAATGATTTGGCGGCGGGGCTACGCACCACTGCGGCGCATTCGACGCTGACGCTCGCCGACCAAAACTCGACCGCGATCTTACCCGACGGCACGCTGGGCAAGGGCGTGACCATGGTCGAAATTGACCGCCGCGAAGTCGCCAATGACGCAGGTGGGGCGAGCCGGCTGGAGCTGAGCCACGATGGCTATGTCAAACGCCACGGTTTTACGCACCGCCGCCTGCTCATCCTTGCGGGTTCGGGGCGCGAGCTGCGCGGCGAGGATATGCTGATCCCAATGGGGCGCAAACGCCGCCATGATGGTCTGCCCTTTGCCATCCGTTTTCACCTTGGTGTTGATGTCGAACCCACTTTGACCGCCGATGGTCAGGCTGCCTTGCTGCGCCTGTCGGGCGGGGCGCTGTGGCAATTGCGCTGTGCAGGGGCTAAATTGCGGATCGAGGAAAGCCTGTGGGTCGATAGTGACGGGCGGCCAAGCCCGACTTTCCAGCTGGAATTGACGGGGAACGTTCCTGCGGGCGGGGCCAGCATCGGCTGGCTGCTCAAACATATTGGTTGATGCCAAATAACATTAGGAGTGATTTGTGACCGACGCCGTGACCATCAAACGTGCCTTACTCTCGGTGTCTGACAAGGCGGGGGTGGTTGATCTGGCCCGCGCCTTGGCGGCAAAGGGGGTCGAGCTGGTCTCGACCGGCGGCACCGCAAAGGCGCTGCGCGAGGCGGGGCTGGATGTGCGCGATGTCGCGGACTTGACCGGATTTCCCGAAATGATGGACGGCCGCGTCAAGACGCTGCACCCGATGGTCCATGGCGGACTGCTCGCCGTGCGCGACGACCCCGCCCATGTCGCGGCGATGGACGCGCATGGCATCGGCGCGATCGACCTAGCGGTTATCAACCTCTATCCGTTCCTTGAAACGGTGATGCGCGGCGCGGCGCGCGACGAGATTATCGAAAATATCGACATTGGCGGCCCGGCGATGGTGCGCAGCGCCGCCAAAAACCATGCCCATGTCGCGATAGTTACCGACCCGGCGGATTATGCCGCGCTGATAGACGGCGATGGTTCGACCGATATGGCATTCCGCAAGGCGCTGGCGGCCAAAGCCTTTGCGCACACCGCCGCCTATGACGGGATGATCGCCAGCTGGTTCGGTTTCGTCGATCAGGGCAAGTTGTTCCCCGACATGCTGCCCGCGATTTGCGACCTTAAATCCGAACTGCGCTATGGCGAGAATCCGCACCAGCGCGCGGCCTTTTATGCGCCGCACGGCCCGCACGCATATGGCATTGGCCAAGCGGAACAGGTGCAGGGCAAGGCGCTAAGCTATAATAATTTGGGTGACGCCGATGCGGCGCTGGAGCTGGTGGCCGAGTTTCGTGATGCCGCCCCGACCTGTGTCATCGTCAAACATGCCAATCCGTGCGGCGTGGCGAGCGGGGCAACATTGGCCGACGCCTATAAAGCGGCGTTCGAATGCGACAGCGTATCGGCGTTCGGCGGGATCATCGCGGTCAATGGCCTAATTGATGGACCGACCGCCGAGGCGATGACCGCCATCTTTACCGAGGTCGTCGTCGCCCCCGATGCCGACGCTGATGCCCGCGCGATATTCGCCAAGAAAAAGAATCTGCGGCTGCTCTTGACCGGGGCGCTGCCCGATCCACTGCGCGGCGGGTTGATGATGAAGACGATCACCGGCGGCTGGCTGGTGCAGACCCGCGACAATGGCCATGTTACCGCCGCCGACCTCAAGGTCGTGACCAAGCGCGCGCCGAGCGAGCAGGAAGTCGCCGATGCGCTGTTCGCATGGACCGTGGCCAAACATGTTAAATCGAACGCCATCGTCTATGCGCATGAAGGCGCGACGGCGGGGGTCGGCGCGGGACAGATGAACCGCCGCGATAGCGCGCGGATTGCGGCGGCAAAGGCGCGGGAAGCCGCAGAGACATTCGGCTGGAGCGCGCCGCGCACGATTGGCTCCAGCGTGGCCAGCGACGCCTTTTTCCCCTTCGCTGACGGGCTGCTGGCGGCGGTGGAGGCGGGCGCGACCTGCGTGATCCAGCCCGGCGGGTCGATGCGCGATGACGAAGTGATTGCCGCCGCCGACGCCGCTGGCCTGGCGATGGTGTTTACCGGCATGCGGCATTTCCGGCATTGAGGGGGTTAGAGAACAGCCTCAAATCGCTTCAACGCGGCGGCAATTTTGGGCAACCCTAAACCTTCCATCCGGTCGAGATAATCGCGTTGGCTGATTGATGGTTTGATTAATCGACGCCGTATTCGTTGCACAGCCGTTATCACCGCAGCCTCTGACAAGTCGAATTGAAAGTGAAGGAAATCGTCGGGGTGCAAAACTTCAATGTCATATTTCGCGACAACTTCACTCGGGAAATCGCTTAGATTATATGTGATAATTGCGTCACATTTGGCGTGAATAGCAGCGGCCAGAACGTGTCTATCATCTTTATCAGGGAGTGCGAGTCCATCGATTAGCTCACCATACCCACTGACCTCGCAATCAAGCACCGAGTCTCGCATTTTCACGCATGTCGCCCTAAGTTTATGCTCGTCTATATCGGGCCTATCATGCAATAGTGATCGAACCCACTCGTCCTCGATCTCGCTAGTCCATTTCGCACGAAACAGATCACCAACCGCCAATTCGAGCAACAAGTCGCGTAACGGCGCAGAATATAGGACATTTGCATCAAGAATGACCGTGTAGCGCGACAGTTTCACTCATTAATACCCTAAACCCAGTTCTTGGGCTTCTGTTGCCAGACTCTGCATCGCAGCCTCGCGCCGATTTTCAAATTCTGCCCGAAATACTCTCAGATCAGTGAATTTTACGCGACGATGGCTGCCGACTTTGTGGAACGGCAATGCTCCTTTTTCGAGCTGTTTGATTAAAAATGGCCGTGACACATTCAAATGATTTGCCGCTTCCTGAGTCGTTAACTCTGCGTGGATCGGCACTATGGTGACGGCATTACCATAAGAAAGTTCCGTCAGCATTTGAACCATGAGCTCCGTTAGCATTTTTGGTAAGAACAGTTCGGTGCCATCATCCAGCCGAACCGTAATTCGCTGATCGCGTGCGCGCGCCAATACTCTACTCGCTGTTTTGGCAAGTTCGGAATCGCTTTCATCGGGAACGATCAAATCGTCCCGATCGTCGATATTTGTCATTTTCACACCCACTGGCTACCGCGCACTAAATATACGTCTTAGCATTTGCGTTAATGTTTTTAACATATCGTTGCGATAACCGCAATATCCGAAACACCCACCCCCTAACGCCGCGTTAACCAATTCTTTAGACCCTTCGTTCATTCACTTCCTGAAGCGTTCACGCCAAGGGAGCCGCCGTAAATGTCTCAATCACCGACCGTCGCAGACGTTGCTATCATCGGCGCTGGGCCGGCTGGCCTCACCGCCGCCTATCTGCTGACCAAGCAGGGGTATAAGGTGACGGTCATCGAGAAGGACGAGCGTTATGTCGGCGGTATCAGCCGCACAGTGGAGCATGAGGGTTTCCGGTTCGACATTGGCGGGCACCGCTTTTTTTCCAAGGCAAAAGAAGTGGTTGACCTGTGGAACGAAATCCTCCCCGACGATTTCATCCAGCGCCCGCGCATGTCGCGCATCTATTATGAGGGCAAGTTTTACAGCTACCCGCTCCGCGCGTTCGAGGCGCTGTTCAACCTTGGTATCATCCGCTCCACTTTGTGCATGCTCAGCTATGCCAAGGCGAAACTTTTCCCGAACACAGCGGTGCGCAGTTTCGAGGATTGGACCGTCAACCAGTTCGGGTGGAAGCTCTATTCGATATTTTTCAAGACCTATACCGAAAAGGTGTGGGGAATGCCGTGCGATGAAATGTCATCGGACTGGGCGGCGCAACGGATCAAGGGGCTTAGCCTCGGCGCGGCGGTGATCGACGGGCTGAAGCGCAGCCTTGGCCTCAACAAAAGCCCTAACGATGGCATGGAAACCAAGACATTGCTGGAGAGTTTTCGCTATCCGCGTCAGGGGCCGGGGATGATGTGGGACGCGGCGCGCGACAAAGTTGTTGCTGGCGGCAACCATGTGCTGATGGGGCATAGTTTCAAACAATTGAGCGAAGATCAAGGCACGGGCCGCTGGAAATTGTCCGCAACCAAGGCTGATGGTTCGACCGTCACGATCAGCGCCGCGCATGTGATTAGCAGCGCGCCGATGCGCGAATTGGCAGCGCGTATCCACCCGTTGCCAGCAAGCTTGCAGCAAGCAAGCGACCTGAAATATCGCGATTTTTTGACCGTCGCCTTGATGATTAAATCGGACGATCTATTCCCCGACAACTGGATTTATATCCATGACAGCAAGGTCAAGGTTGGCCGTGTCCAGAACTTTCGCAGCTGGTCGCCCGAAATGGTCCCTGACAAGGCGCTCGCTTGCGTTGGCCTCGAATATTTCTGTTTCGAAGGCGACGGCCTATGGTCATCCAGCGATGTGGATCTGATAGCGCTCGCCAAATCGGAAATGGCGATCCTTGGCTTGTGCAACCCCGATGATGTTGTGGGCGGCGCGGTCGTGCGGCAGGAAAAGGCCTATCCGGTCTATGACGATGCCTATGCCGCCAATGTCGAAGCGATGCGCAGCGAACTGGAAGCGCGCTATCCAGCGCTGCACATGGTCGGGCGCAACGGCATGCACCGCTATAATAATCAGGACCATGCGATGATGACCGCAATGCTGACGGTCAAAAACATCGTCGCGGGGGCGCGCGTCTATGACATTTGGGGCGTTAATGAGGACGCCGAATATCATGAAAGCGGCAGCGAAGGCGAGAGGGCCGCGCTCGCCTCGGTCCGAGACGTGCCCGCGCGCGCTGCGAAAGCGGCATAGTGAACGCTCTTGCCCAGCGGCTTGGCACCCTGTGGCAGGCGGCATTGCGCGGCGATGTTCGCTGGATGCGCTATGTGTTCGCCAGCGTGATGGCGCTCGCCACCGATGCCGGGCTGTTCCTGATCCTGCTCGGCACCGGCATGTCCGCTTGGTCAGCGTCGGCGATTGGCTATAGCAGCGGCATTTTGGTCCACTGGCTGGTGTCGAGCCGCATCGTCTTTGCCGATGGCGCGGCAACGCGCGGCAGCGATGAACGGACAAAGCAAAAGGCGCTGTTCGCCTTGTCGGCATTGATCGGGCTGGCCATCACCACCGCGATTGTCGGCGGCGGCGAAACGGCGGGGCTGGACGCGCGCATCGCCAAATTGGTCGCCATCGCGGTCAGTTTTCAGGCGACTTACTTGTTGCGCGCCCGCGTCGTTTTTCGCGGATGAGCGACGCGCGCATGACCAAGCATATCACGCCGATGCGCTTTGCCATGCTGTTGTGGCTGGCGGTGGCCGCCCTGTCGATTGCGCTGAGCTTTGGCGCGATCATGACCCAAAGCACCGTCGATCCCGACGATGCGTTGCGGCTGGTGCAGGTGCGCGACCTGCTCCACGGACAGGGGTGGTGGGACATCAGCCAGCACCGCATCAACCCCGCCGCTGGTGGCGGCTTGATGCACTGGTCGCGGATTGTCGATGCGCCGCTGGCGCTTGGCATCGCGGCATTCTCGCCCTTGCTTGGTCAAGCTATGGCTGAATCGCTCGCCATGGCGCTGTGGCCGCTGCTCTTGCTCGCGCCGCTGTTCTGGGTTGTTACGCGCACGGGCGCGGCGCTTGGCGATCGGCGCATTGCGATGCTCGCGCCGCTTTTGCTTGCGTCCAACCAGCTCATATTGTTTCAATTTGCGCCCCTGCGGATCGATCATCATGGGTGGCAAATTGCTCTTTCGGGCGTCTTGCTTCTGCTGGCAACCCTCCCCGCAAGCCGCCGAACCGGGATGTTAGCAGGGCTGGCAGCCGCGACATATTTGGCAATATCGCTCGAAGCCCTGCCCGGTGTGACCATGATTGCGGCGATCATGGCGGTGGAGTGGTGGTGGAGCGGCGGCGTTGCCGCACGCGCGCGATTGATCGCCTATCTTGTGACATTATGTGTTGCGGCTTTGATGCTGCAATGGGTGACGCGCGGGCCAGTGGGGCTTTCCGCCACATGGTGCGATGCGCTGTCGCTGCCCTATCTGGCGGCATTGGGGGCTGCTGCGCTGGTGGTAGTATTTGGCGCACCGCTGGTTGATCGCGCCGCTCCGGGCCGCTTGGCGCGCGCGGTATGTCTGGGCGCGGGCGGGCTGCTCTCCGCAGCAAGCCTGTTGCTGATTGCGCCAAGTTGCGCGGGCGGCCCCTTTGGCACCCTCGACCCCATCGTTACCCAATATTGGTATGTCCACGTCCGTGAAGGGCTTCCCTTATGGTCGATTATAGATGCGATGACGGGGTATATGCTGGCACCGACTATGGTCGGATTGATTGGCACTACATTGGCCATGCGTAGCGCGACGGGTGAGATGCGGCGGCGATGGTTGATCGTTTTGGCGGCGCTTGCCGCTATGGCGCTCCTGTCCTTGCTGGTCATGCGCGTCACGGCCATTGCGCATCTTTATGCGATACCCGGCACCGCCTTTGCCGCATTCTATGTCTGGCGCTGGGCGCGTGGGATTGCCAATGCTGGGCTCAGGATATTGGCAACGATGGGCATATTGGTGGTATTGCCGCCAACCGCAGGCGCTTTGGCGGCGCTTGCTATCACCGCATTGCCCGGCGCGACACCGGCACTTGTCGCAGACGATGCGGCTGGCCACGGCTGTGTTGACCCGCCAAGCCTATCGGCGCTGAACGCCATAGAGCCGACTTTGCTCTTCGCTCCGCTCGACGTGGGGCCGCATATTTTACAGCGCACGCGCCATAGCGTGATGGCCACCGCGCACCACCGCAACAATGCAGTGATGGCGCGTGTCATCACGGCTTTTGTCGGTGACGCGAGCGCCGCGCGCCAGGCCATAGAGTCAAGCGGCGCGGCGCTGGTCGTTGTCTGCACAAGCGCCGCTGAGTTTGACAATTTTAGAGCAGCGTCCGGCGATAGTTTAGCCGACCAATTGGCAACGGACCGTGCACCAGACTGGCTGGAGAGCGTGCCAATGCCAGCGGGGGCGGGCCTTACTGTGTGGCGGATACGCCGACAGTAGCGCACCCGCCCACACCATAGGGTCGGCGACCCTTAACCCATGCGTTTAACCGCACCGCGATGCGCGCCAACCGGCCCTTTGCGGCGGTTATAGTTGCGCGGGCGCTCTGCGCCGTCGCCCTCTTCGCGTCGGCCGCCTTGGGGCTGACCGCGCCCCGCCTGATTGCCCCGGCCAAAGCCACCGCGCGTATCGCGCTGGCTGGGCGGGTTGGCGGCCTTTGGCATGGACTGAACCGCCGCGACAAAGTTTTCGGGTAGCGGCACAATATCGCACTTGATCCGCGTCAATTTCTCGATGTCGCGCAGATAAGGACGCTCGTCAGGCGCACAAAAACTGATCGCCAGCCCTTCGGCTCCGGCGCGCGCGGTGCGGCCGATGCGGTGAACATATTGCTCGGCGACATTGGGCAGTTCGTAATTGAACACATGGCTGACCCCCGAAACGTCGATACCGCGCGCAGCGATGTCGGTGGCAACGAGGATGCGGACCTGACCGGAGCGGAATGCCTGCAGCGCGGTGGTGCGCTGGGCCTGGCTTTTATTGCCGTGGATAGCGGCGGAAGCGATGCCGCACGCCGCCATCTGGCGGACGACGCGGTCGGCACCATGTTTGGTGCGGGTGAACACCAAAGCGCGGTCGATTGCCTGCCCTTTGAGCGCGATCGACAGCAAGGCCGGCTTTTCCTTTTGCTCGACAAAGGTCACGACCTGACGCACGCGCTCCGCCGTGGTGGCTTGCGGCGCGACCGACACATGGACCGGGTCGGTCAGGAAGGATGCGCCAAGCTCGGCAATCGCGCGCGGCATGGTGGCCGAGAAAAACAACGTCTGGCGGTCACGCGGAAGAAGCGCATGGACGCGGCGCAGCGGCTGGATAAAGCCTAAGTCCATCATCTGGTCGGCTTCGTCGAGCACGAAAATCTCGACCCCGTTCAGCTGGAGCGCGCGTTGCTCGATCAAATCGAGCATGCGGCCCGGTGTGGCGACAAGGACGTCAACACCCGAAACCAGCGTGCGGATTTGCTTTTGGATCGGCACGCCGCCGAATACGCATGCGACCGACAGGCGCATATTGCGGCCATAATCGCGAAAACTATCGGCAATTTGCGCCGCAAGTTCGCGCGTCGGCGACAGTATGAGCACGCGCGCCGACCGCTTTGGCGGCGGGCCGGGGTTGCGGCTGAGGTGGTCGAGCGCGGGCAGCGCGAACGCGGCGGTCTTTCCGGTGCCGGTTTGCGCGATGCCACACAGGTCGCGCTTTGCCAGCACGGGCGGGATGGCTTGCAACTGGATCGGTGTCGGACTGTTATAGCCCTTGGTGATCAGCGCCTTGAGGATTGGCTCGGCCAGGCCGAGCGATTGAAAATCAGTCATAAATATCTTTCATATGCGCGAGCGCGCTCGCAACCCAGTCAGGCAAAAAGCCATAGGGCAGGGCGCGCTGGAGCGCGGGTGGTTTTGAAACCGACCCGCGTGATAGGGACAATCTCTTGGAGAGAAAGAACGAAGTCCGGCTGGCCAACCCACGGAAAATCGGGGTCATTTGGCAATCACGCTACCGGATCAGCGCCGGGGAATTGGCCCGCGCGCCGTTCTTGAGCGGAGCCTGTAGCGGCAAAGCTAAAAAATAGCAATCGAAACGTGAAATATTATTACGCGGGGGAAAATGTCAGCGCCGCGCCGTTCATGCAATAGCGTTTGCCGGTCGGGCGCGGGCCATCGTCGAACACATGTCCCAAATGCCCGCCACAGCGCGCGCAATGCACTTCGGTGCGGGTGATGCCGAGCAAATTATCGCTCGAAGTGCCTATGCCGCGCGGCAGTGGCGCGTAAAAACTGGGCCAGCCGGTGCCGCTGTCATATTTGGTATTGGAGGCGAATAGCGGGAGCGCGCAGCCCGCGCAGGCAAAGCGCCCGCTGCGATGTTCATTGCCCAGCGCGTTGGAAAAGGGCCGCTCGGTCCCCTCTTGCCGCAGCACATAATATTGCATCGGGGTCAGCCGCCGCCGCCATTCGGCGTCGCTCAGGCGATAGGGGAATGCAGCGCTCTCGCTTTGCGCACAGGCCGTGGTGCTGCCGACAAGGCCCGCGCCGATCAACGCCGCAGCCCCGCCCAGCAAATGGCGGCGGGACAGGGTGTGTGAATATGCGTGCATGGCGGAACCTTTCTCATCACCGCAAGCATTCGCCATGATGACAAGGGATGTTACACCTGAGGTGAAAACACACAATATTTTTTCACCACCTTTTCCAAGCCATCAGGCGGCCCCGCCTGATTTGAAAAGGCTAATAATGTTCGAGGTGAACCATCATTTTCTTGTAGCCGTGGACAAAACAGCCCGGCACGAAATCGGGCTCGGCATCAACCACCACGCGCAATCGCCGCTTGGCCATTTCTTCGAGCAGCGACGTCAGCTGCAATTCGGCGACCCGCGCCCCGACACAGCGGTGAATGCCATAGCCGAACGACAAATGCCGCCGCGCATTTTCGCGGGTGATGTCAATCGCCTCGCCGTTTGGAAAGACGCTTTCGTCGCGGTTGGCGGAGAGGTAGAACATCGCCACCCGGTCGCCCTTGCGGATGTGGTGCCCCTGTAAATCATAGTCTTCTTTAGCGGTGCGGCGCATGTGCGCGAGCGGGGTTTGCCAGCGGATGATTTCCTGCACTGCATTGGGGATGAGCGTCGGGTCGGCCTCCAATTTGGCGCGCTGCTCTGGGAATTGGTTTAGCGCATAGGCAAAAGCCGACATCGAATTGCGCGTCGTGTCGTTGCCGCCGACAATCAGCAGCAACAAATTGCCCATGAACTCGCCATCGTCCATATGGCTCATCGCTTCGCTGTGCATCATCGTCGAAATCAGGTCCTTGCCCGGCGGCTGCCCCTTTTTCGATTCCCATAGTGCGTGGAATGCCGCCGCCATTTCATAGGCCACGCCCAAACGGAACTTGCGCGTTTCCTCGCTGTGGAAAGCTTCGATATCACCCGCGACATCCGACCAATAGGTCAATTTGCGGCGCTCCTCCCACGGGAAATCAAACAGGCGCGCTAGCATCTGCGTCGTCAATTCCATCGACACCAGATCGACCCAGTCAAAACTTGTCCCTATGGGCAGCGAATCGAGCACCGCTCCGGTGCTGACGCTCGCCTCTGTCTTCATGTCTGAAACGGGCGTCGGGCCGAACGATGGCGCTACTGTTTTGCGCTGTGCCGTATGTTTGGGCGCGTCCATGGCGATGAACATCGGCATCGGGATTTCAAAGGTTTCGAGGTTCTCATAGCCGCGCCCCGCGACGGTTATGCCGCCCAGACTGTTTTCGGATGAGAAAATTTCGGGCTTGCTCTCCACCTCGACAATCGGTTTGGCGGTGGTCAGCGCCCAATAGGGACCAAAGCGACCTTCCGCAAAATAATGGATGCCGCCTTCGGCACGCAGCGCGGCAAACGGGGCCTGCCAACGGTCTTCGGCATAAAGTTCGGGGAGGGTGACATCGACAAAATCGGGGGCAACATCATGGGCGAGGGTGGCCATGGTTTTCTCTCCTTAGGCGGTGCAGGGTGAACCGCCGCGAATCCGCAGCACTTTCCCTGCATCCATATTAGGGTCAGGACCCATTAATCGCACGGCTGAGGCAGAAAAATGGCAAACATATCGGGCCGAAATGCATGCAGGGGATAGTGTAGCTATCTTCAAGGGCATTTAGGTCTGAGATGGAAGCCATTTTGCTGTCCTTTAGGATTTGACCGATTTCGTCCATTGCTGTGTCAGAAAGCCTAGAAATATCGACATATTCACTTCGCCTTTCCTCCTTACACTGAACGAAATCGCTTCAAACCTCAGTTCGCGCTATTGATGAGTCCTGACCCTACGTTGCAGAATGCCACTATTTACAGGCATGTCAACAGATGATGTTTCAGGGATGATTGTTGGCGCGGCGTCGCCCCGGCAGGCTCCACCCGCCCCCGCTGCCCGATCGCAACACCCCCGCGCGGAACAGGCGAACGCTGAGCGCTATCGTGATGGCAATCCAGATCGCTTGCCAGCCTAGCGCCACGATATGTGGCCAAATTCGTGCATCGGTCGCGCCGCGCGCGGCCATGGCAAAGGGCGACGACCATGGCAGCCACTGCGCTACGCTCGCCCATATCGTGCCCGGCGCATTGGCGGCGGCGCTGGCGAGTGAAAACATCCCGACCTGGAAAAAGGTAATCGGCAACGACAGCATCTGTATTTCGCGCACCGTATTGGCCTGTGCCCCGACACCCAGAAACACCGAGCCGAGCAGCAGAAAGGCCGAGAGAAAATACAGCGTGGCGAGCGCGATGAACCACGGCCAGCCGATGGCGGGGGTCAGGTTGAATAGTCCCGCGACATTTTCGGGCATTTGCGCATGGACGAACAACAAGCCGCCGCCAATCAGGCACACCCAAAATGTGACGAACAGCAAGGCGACACCGAGCATGCCGATCAATTTGCCGAGGAACACCCCCTCCAGCGGGGCGGCGGCGGCCATAATCTCGATAACCTTATTGCCTTTTTCCTCCGCCAGCATGCCGACGGTCTGCCCGCCGAGCAGCAGCGACAACAGGAACAGCAGGAACACCGCGCCGTAGCCCAGCCCCGATTGCGCGGCGCGGGCGGTGCCGATGCTGGCGATGGTCTCAAAACGCGCGTTACTGGCGGCATGGGTGTCGGCGGCGCGGGCCAGTCCTTGCCGCGCCACCGTCTCGGCGAGTGTCGCAAGGTAACGCCCCGCATAGCTGTTTGGCGCGCGTTCAAGGATGCGTGGCCGCTCCGCCGATCCGGTGAGGATAGCCAGAACATTGGGGTCGCGGCCAAGCGCGCCGATTCTGGTGTCTTGGCCCGCGCTTATCACCAGTCGCGGCGGGCCGGAAACCCTTCGCAGCTGCGTGTCGGCGGCGGCGAAGGCGCGCAATTGTTCGCTCGGGACAATCGCGATGATCCGCTCGCTCGCGCCCGCATGCTGCGCCAATTGTCCGGCGCCGGTCCCGCCAATCGCGGCAAAGCCGATCATCATCAGCGGCGCGAGCAGGAACAGCAAAAAAGTCGGCGTCAGCACGATCGACGTAAAATCGCGGCGCGCGACGACCAGCGCGGATCGCAGCACCCTCATGACGCTTTCTCCGCAGCGGCTTTGCCGACGATATGGACAAAGGCTTCGTGCAGGCCGGGGCGTTCGATTGCCAGCCCCTCGACCCCGTGATGCGCGGCGACCAGCGCCGACAGCAACGGCTCAACCCCATCGTCGGCGAGCGCAAAGCGCCATTCGCCATCTTGTCGTGTCGCGCCGTCGGGCAAGAGCCGCTCCATTTCGGCGGCGTCACCATCGACGCGCGGGCGATAGCGCACCGCCATGGGGAGCAGCGCACGCGCTTGCTCGACGCTGCCAAGAAAGTGCCGCCGCCCACCCGCGATGATCGCTAGCTCGTCGCACAGCCGCTGCGCATGCGCCATGACGTGGGTCGAGAGGATGATCGTCGCCCCGCGATCCCGCTCGGCGCGCACTAGCGCCTCAAGCCGCTCCTGATTGACCGGATCCAGCCCGGAAAAGGGTTCGTCGAGCACGATCAATTCGGGGTCGTGGATCAGCGCTCCGACCAATTGCACCATCTGCGCCATCCCTTTGGAGAGTTTGCGCACCTTCATCCCCGGTGCGTGGCCAAGGCCCAAAGTTTCCAGCCGCACATCGGCGCGTTTGCGTCCTTCGGCCCAGGAAAGACCGCGCAATGCCCCCATGAAGGCAATCGAATCGCGCGCGGTCATGCTGGGGTATAGCCCGCGCTCTTCGGGCAGGTAGCCGATAAGGTGCGCCACATCGCGCGGACGGTCGCTGCCCAGCAAGCTGCGCGTGCCTGTGTCGGGGTCGATGACCCCCATCAACATCCGCAGCAGCGTCGTCTTGCCCGCGCCATTGGGGCCAAGCACGCCAAAGATGCTCCCCCGCGCGATGGATAGCGACACGCCATCGACCGCGCGATAATCGCCGAAACGCTTTCCCAGCCCGGTGGCAACAACGACGTCTGACAAACTGAAACCCTTATAGTGACGTGCGCGTCGCACTGTGCGAAGACCATGCGATAAGCGAGGGACGTAAACAAGTCATGACAGCAGGCGGCACGAATGACTTGACCGGCGCCATCCGCGCATCCGCTGCGGAGCATGGCTTTGCCGCCTGCGGCTTTGCCCGCGCCGATGCCGTTCCCGAAACCGCACGGCGGCTGAACCAATGGCTCGCCGATGGTTGCCATGGCGACATGATCTGGATGGAAAGCCGCGCGCATGAACGCGGATCGCCAGCCGCATTGTGGAGCGAAGTGCGCAGCGTCATCATGCTGGGGATGAGCTATGCGCCGGGCCATGATCCGCTGGCGTTGGCGGCAGAGCGCTCGCGCGGGCGCATTTCGGTTTACGCGCAGGGGGCCGATTATCACGATGTGGTCAAACGCGCGCTCAAGGCATTGGCGCGTGACATCATCGCGCGGGCCCCGGATTCTGCGCTCAAAGTCTTTGTCGATACCGCGCCAGTGATGGAAAAACCGCTCAGCGCGGCGGCGGGAATTGGCTGGCAGGGTAAACATAGCAATCTAGTCAGCCGGACCGACGGCAGCTGGCTGTTTCTGGGCGCGATATATACCACGCTGGAATTGCCCGGCGACGGTGCGGCGCACGATGCTTGCGGTTCGTGCACCGCCTGCCAGACGGCATGCCCGACCCTTGCCTTCATCGCGCCTTACCGCCTCGATGCGCGGCGGTGCATTTCTTACCTGACCATCGAGCATAAGGGCGCTATTCCGCACCAGTTCCGCCGCGCCATCGGCAACCGCATCTATGGCTGTGACGATTGTCTGGCGGTGTGCCCGTGGAACAAGTTCGCCGATGCCGCGCGCACGAACCGTGCCTTTTTGCCGCGCGCCGAACTGGTCGCGCCGCGCCTTGCCGATCTGTTGATGCTCGACGATACAGCATTCCGTGCGCTGTTCGCTGGCTCGCCGATCAAGCGTATCGGGCGCAGCCGGATGGTCCGCAACGCCGCGATTGCTGCGGGAAATAGCGGTGATGCGGCGCTGATGGCTCCGCTGGCCGCATTGGCTGATGATGAAGACCCGATTGTCGCAGAAGCCGCTACTTGGGCGCTGGCGGAACTGGCGACTTAACGCCTTTGCAGCGCCGCGATGCACGCCGCTGCGTCAACGTCGCCGCCGTCTAGGTTTCGGGTGTCGACATGGGTTACCACGGGCTCCGCACCGCTGCGCGGAGCATAGAGATAGGCGTCGAGCACGCACCCGCTTCCCGCATATTGCAGCACATGCGCCGCGCCATCGTGTCTATCGAGCCGGGGCGCGCCGAACAGGCGGGTCAGCATCGCCGCATCGCGGCCCATGACACCGTCACCGCCCTGTCGCGGCGCAGCATGCGTCACGGCGCCGCCGCTATAGGTGCGCGGCGCGGGGCGATTGCCCGCCGTGACGGGCGCGTTGCCGCTGGTCGTCGCCGCGCCGCATCCGCCGAGCAGGCCGGCAAGGGCAATGAGAATGAGCGTTGATTTCATACCGTCTCCGACTTGGGATTTCATACCGTCTCCGACTTGGGATTTCATACCGTCTCCTGTTTCGGCATACCCTGTTTTGGCATATGCAACATATGCACCGCCAGCGCCGCCGCAAAAACGGGCGCGAATAGGTTGAGCACAGGCACCAGAAAGGCGATTGCTGCGACCAGGCCCAGCAACAGCCTTTGCCTGCGCGGCAATGGCCGGTCGGGAAGGCCCGGGTGGCGCGCGGCTGCCATCAACTCCAGATCACGGCCCAGCAGAACCGCGTTAATCGCCACCGCCAATGCCAATGTCCCTACGCCGGTGACCAGCAAAGCCAGATAGGCTGGCGCGGCGAGCAGATTCCACCCCACAGCCCGCGCTGCCGAACGTAGCCCCATCGCCAAGCCGCGCGCGAACGACACCGGCACCGCGCGCGCCGCAACTTGGGGGTAATGATCCTCCTCGACCGATTCGATGATGTTGTCGGTGAACATCCCCATCACCGCCATGGCGAGCGCGCGAAACAGGAACCAGCCGAACAACAGCGTCAACAGCAATGCTATCCCCGCCGCTTCTTCCGCGCCGATCCAGCCCGAAAAACGCGGGACCAACCAGTGGAGCATCGCCTGCCAGCCCAGCACGCCCAGACCCACAAATATCGCGCAGGTCAATATCGCCACCAGTAACATCAGGCGAAATGTCCGCGCGTCGGCCAATTGGCGCAGCGACAGGGCGATGGCTTTCATCAGCATCGCCACCCCATGCCCGCGTCGCGGCGCTCACGCAATATACTTGCGGTATTGCGCCTCTACCCTTAGGGCCGCGCGACTTATCAATATTTTAGTGTGAGCATCGCCAATCATGACCAGCCCAGAGCGTTTCGACGTTGTCGCCATCGGTAACGCCATCGTCGATGTGATTGCGCGCACCGATGACGCCTTCATCACCGCGCGCGGACTTGCCAAGGGGTCGATGCAGTTGATCGACACCGACGAAGCTGAGGCGCTCTACGCAACAATGGGCCCCGGCGTCGAAGTGTCGGGCGGGTCGGCGGCGAATACGCTGGCGGGCATGGCGGCGCTCGGCCATGCGTGCGGTTTCATCGGTCAGGTTGCCGACGACCAGCTGGGCAAAGTGTTCACGCATGACCTGCGCGCCGTTGGCGTCCATTATGAAACCCCTGCGCTCGGCGCGGGCGCACCCACTGCGCGATGCCTGATATTGGTGACGCCCGATGGTCAGCGGACGATGAACACTTTTCTGGGGGCCAGCCACCTGTTGTCGCGCGAGATGATCGACGAAAACCTCATTGCCGCCGCCGATATTCTTTATCTTGAGGGCTATTTGTGGGATCCCGAACTGTCACGCGCCGCGATGCGCCGGGCGATAGAGATTGCGCGCGGCGCGGGCGGCAAGATTGCCTTCACCCTTTCCGACGCCTTCATCATCGAGCGCCACGGCGAAGATTTCCGCGCGCTGATCGCAGCGGGCCAATTCGACATATTGTTCGCTAATGAGGCGGAGATTGCCGCGCTGGCCCAGACCGACGATTTTGACGCGGCGGTCGCCGCCATCGCGCCGCAGGTGCCGCTGCTCATTGTCACGCGCGGGGCGCATGGTGCTATAGCAGTTCAGGATGGCGTGACTACAAGCGTCGCTGCGGAACCTATCGCACAGGTGATCGATACCACTGGCGCGGGCGATTTATTTGCCGCCGGATTTTTATCTGGGATGGCGCAGGGGCGCACGATCCATGATTGCCTGACCATCGGCGCGGTGTGCGCTGGTGCGATTATTGCGCAAATCGGCCCGCGCGCACAGGTGGATTTGGGGCAATTGGTTGCCAAACGTCTCGGCTAAGTCTTTTTTGTTGGGCGCAGCAATTCGCGGTCCGCCGGGCCAAAACCGCGCGTCCAGATCAGCGTGCAATACATGCCCAATATCACTGGAATGCCGAACAGCAATTCCGCCCATTCGGGCAATTGCGCCGCGCCCCAGCCCAGCACGACCGCGCCCGCCGATGCCCAGAGCAAGGCGGGTCGCCAGCCATGGACCGACGCACCGCACCGCCGCGCCAGCAACCGTGCCTTGAGCAGCGACGCTAATGCCAGCGCGATGACCAGCGCCAGCGCGACCGCGACGGCATAGAGGATCGGCGGCCACCCCATTTGCATGACCGCGCTGCACAACAGCACGCTCAGCGCCGCCTGCGACCCGATCATCGCCAGCGACAGCAAAAAATTGGCACGCGGGGCCAGATAGATCAGCGCTGCCTCGCTGGTCACGGCGGTGGATGCGACCACTTCGGCGGCGAGCAGAAAAGCAAGCGCCCCCGCGCCGACGGCAAATCCGGGTCCGGCCAGCCCCATCACCGCCGCGCCCGGTATGCCGAGCGCCAGCGCGATCCCCGCCTGCGCCGCCAGCACCCAAAAGCCAACCTGCGCGACTTGTGCCGCCACGTCCTTCAGCCGCCCTTCCGCCACGCCGCGCGAAATGACGGGGCCAAGGATCGGGTCAAAACTGGTCTTGAGCTTTTGTGGCAGCGACGCGACCTGTTGCGCCACATAATAAATGCCGACAATGGCGGGCGCGGCGAACAGGCCGAGCACCGCCAGATCGAGCCGCCGTGACCCCCACTCGATCGCGTCGGCTCCGGCTAGCGGCAAGTTTTTCTTGGCGATGACCAGCAGCCGCGCCGGATGCAGATTCCAGGCGTCGGGCAGGCCATAGCTGCGCAGGAACGGCACCATCGCCGTCACCCATGCGGCCAGCATCGACACGACATAGGCAAGGATCAGGCCGTCACGCAGCGAGTAAAAAGCAAAGCCAATCGCAGCACAGCTGATCGCCCAGGGTTCGACGATGGATCTGGCGCGCACCGTCGCCGCGACATCATAGCGATAGGCGAGCGCCGATAATGCAATGTCGGTTCCGGCCACCGCTATGATGATGAGCGGAAACAGATGGTCGAACCCGCTATATCCACTGTTGGGGAACATCAAATGCGGGACGGCGATCAACAGCAAAACAAAAGCGAGCGACGCGGCCAATGTCACCAGCATGGCGTCCCACACCACGCCGGTATGCGCGTCATCGCGCTCGCACGACGACAGCATCTGGGCGAGGCCCCGTTTCAGGCCCAGCGTCGCCAGCTGCGCGGCGAACTCGACTACCAGCACCGCATAGGCAAATCGCCCCAGTGCCTCCGCGCCATACCACCGCCCCGCAAAATATAAAAAGGGCAGCCGTGCGATGAGGCGCAAGACAAAACCAACCAAATTGGTCCGGCCACCCTTGGCGAGCGCGGCAACGTCGTCGCTCGAAGGTTGGGCCTGAGCCTCAGTCAAGCGAGGCCCAGCCTTCGCGCTTGAGCGGACGGGAAAGCAGCGCCGTGATTGCCTCCTTTGCCGAGATGTTGGCGGCGATGAGGTCAGCGACGGCGGCACAGATCGGCATATCGACACCGCGCCGCGCGGCGTCCGAAACCAGTATCGCGGCGCTATACGCCCCTTCGGCCACCGTCGCGCGGTCGGCCAGCAACGCTGGTGCCGCGCGCCCTTTGCCCAGCCCATGCCCTAACGAAAAATTGCGCGAACTGGTCGATGAACAGGTCAGAACCAAATCTCCCAAGCCCGCCAGCCCAGCCAGCGTTTCCATCCGCGCCCCGCGCGCCAAGCCATAACGCATCATTTCAGCAAAGCCGCGCGAAATCAATGCCGCGCGTGCATTTTGCCCCAGGCCCGCGCCATCGACCACCCCGCACGCGATGGCGAGGACGTTTTTGACGACGCCGCCAATTTCGGCCCCGATAACATCGGTGGAGGCATAGGGGCGCAGCATCGGCCGTGCGATGCGCTTCGCCAGCTGCTCCGCCACGCCTTCATCGGCGCATGCCAATGTTACCGCAGCAGGCAACCCCGCGCCCACTTCGTGCGCAAATGTCGGGCCGGACAGCACCGCAACCGGCCCCGACCAACCGGCATCCACCGCCACCTCACACATCAAACGCCCGGTCGATTGCTCCATGCCCTTGCTACACAATATGATTGGCTGTCCGTGGCCGGACAATTGGCCCAGCAACGCCGCCAGATGCTGCGCCGGGGCGACGGCGAGGATGAGGCTGCATGTGTCCAGATCGGCCAACGCTGTCGTCGCGGCGATGCCGGGCGACAGCGTGATACCGGGCAAAAAGGCGGGGTTGGCATGATCGTAGTTAATAGCAGCGACCACCTCGCTCTCATGTGCCCACAGCAACACGTCGCTGCCGTCGCTGGCCATGACCTGCGCCAAAGCCGTGCCCCACGCACCGCCGCCGATGATGCCGATAGAGGGATTTCGAGTTTGATGGGACATCAAACGACTCGGAAATCACGGAAATGGATGGGAAATAGTCTTTGATCCATTGCTATGTGTAGCGAACAGTCTTTAGCCTTGCCGTTCATGCTTTTACCCCCGCGCCGCGCACGGGTAGCGCGCTATCATCCAAGGGCCAACGTGGGCGGGCGGCAATGTCGAGCGGGTCGGTCAGCCCAGCGGCAAAGCGTTCCGCCCCCGCCCAACCGATCATCGCCGCATTGTCGGTGCACAGCCACAGCGGCGGCGCGACAAAGCGCAAGCCCGCTTCTTTCGCCAATGATTGCAATGCCTCGCGCACCGCGCCGTTGGCGGCCACGCCGCCCGCAACGACGAGCGCTGTGACAGGTCCCGCCGCACGCAGTGCCAGCCGTGTCCGGTCGATCAGGCAATCGACCACCGCCGCTTGAAACGACGCAGCGACATCGGCCGGGGCATGCTCGCCCGTGGCAACCGCGCGCGCGACCGCGCTTTTCAGGCCGGCAAAGCTGAAATGCGGCTCGGCGCTGCGCAATAATGGGCGCGGAAAGGCTATGGCTTTGGGGTTTCCGCCTGTGGCCAATCGCTCCAGCTCTGGCCCACCGGGATAGGGCAGGCCCAGCAATTTCGCCGACTTGTCGAACGCTTCACCCGCCGCATCGTCGATTGTGGTCGCTAAGCGGCGATAATGCCCGACCCCCGACACCACCAGCAATTGGCAATGCCCGCCCGATACCAGCAACAACAGATAGGGAAAAGCGAGCGCCGCGTCGGCTAAGCGCGGCGACAGCGCGTGCCCCTCCAGATGGTTGACCGCAATCAATGGCTTTGCCGAAGCATGCGCCAGTGCTTTGGCGGTGACGAGCCCGACCATCACCCCGCCGATCAACCCCGGCCCCGCAGTCGCGGCAATCGCATCAACCTCGGCCAGCGTCAGCCCGCTTTCGTGCAACGCCTGTTCGATCAATGGCATCAGCCTATCGACATGTGCGCGCGCCGCAATTTCGGGCACAACCCCGCCATAGGGCGCGTGCGCCTCCGCTTGTCCGGCCAGCGCATGGGCGAGCACGCGTCGATCGGACGTGACCAATGCTGCTGCTGTTTCGTCGCAGCTCGATTCAATGCCCAGGATGATGCTGATAGGTTTCACCGCGCTTCCATACCCCGCTCTTTCCTTATCCCGCAAGTAAAGCTAGGCAAAGACTATGCATTGTTACACCGTCGATCGCCCATTCCGATTGGGGACGCGCGCATCGCCACTGGCTTTGCGACAGGCCGAAATGACGCGCGATGCGCTTGTTGTGTCGCATGGCCTGCCCGTGGATGCGGTGCAATTGGTGCCGATGGTGGCGAGCGGCGATAAAATACAGGACCGCGCGCTCGCTGATGTCGGCGGCAAGGCGCTGTGGACGCGCGAACTTGACCGCGCTTTGGCCGATGGTGCCATCGACGCGGCGGTGCATTCGATGAAGGATGTTGAAACGCTGCGCCCTGCCATCTTCGCCATCGCGGCCATGTTGCCACGCGCCGATGTGCGCGACCGCCTGATTGGCGCGGAGAGCATCGCCGCACTGCCCTTGGGGGCGCGGATCGGTACGTCCAGCCCGCGACGCACCGCACAATTGCTACGCCTACGCCCCGACATTCGCCCCGTTTTGTTGCGCGGCAATGTCGGCACACGGCTTGCCAAAATTGCGGGCGGCGACGCCGATGCGACCTTCCTTGCCGCCGCCGGACTGGATCGGCTGGGCATGGGTGAAACGGGGGTTCCCATCGCCATCGATGTCATGTTGCCCGCGCCGCAACAGGGCGCGATCGGTATCGAGGTGCGCGCCGATGATGCCATAGCCACGGCGTTGGTGGGCGCTATTGGCGATGCGGCAACATTGCGCGCGGTGCTCTGCGAACGTGCACTGCTGGCGGCGCTGGGCGGTGATTGCCGCTCACCCGTGGCGGCGCTGGCGATGATTGGCGCAGATGGACAATTGACCCTGCACGCTCAGCTATTCTCGCACGATGGCCGTGCGCATGTTGCGGGCGAATGCGCGAGCGACGCCATGGCGTCCGATGCGCGCCAAGCGGCGGCACTGGCGGCGCATCTGCTCGGCGGGGCACCCCACTCCATCCGCACGCTCTTTGGGGGATGAGCGCTGCGCGCGCCCTGCCGCTCATCATCCTGCGCCCCGAACCCGGCGCCAGCGCCACCGCGATACGCGCCGAAGCACTCGGCCTTACCGTCATCAAATGCCCGCTGTTCGTGGTCGAAGCACTGGCGTGGGCTGCGCCGGACCCGCGCGATTTCGACCGCCTGCTGCTGACCAGCGCCAACGCCGTGCGCCATGCGGGGGCGGCGCTGGCCACGCTCAACGCTTTGCCATGCTGGTGCGTTGGCGATGCAACGGCGGCGGCGGCGCGCAGTGCGGGTTTGAGCGTCGAACGGGTCGGGACAAGCGATGCCGCTGCGCTATTGGCGGCGGCCCCGCAGCACCACCGCTTGCTATGGCTGACGGGCGAGCAACATACTGAAAAACCTCAGTATTTTGGTGCTGTAAGCAGCGTTGTCTGCGTGTATCGAACATGCACTCTAACCATCAACCCGGCAACGCTGAATCGCCCTGCTGTGGCGCTTGTCCATAGCGAACGGGCGGCGCGGCGGCTGGCGGAGGTCGGGCAGGTCAAGGGCCAAGTCGCACTGGTCGCGATCAGCCCCGCCGTCGCCGCTGCGGCGGGTGATGGCTGGCGCGAAGCGTGGTGGAGCGACATACCGAATGATACCGAAATGCTGGCGATTGCGGCAAAGCTGTGCCATGATGACGAGGGCCGGAGCAGCTAGGGGATAGACCAAGCGCATGATCGACACGACACACACACCCATATCAGGCACGGCAACAAGCGACGGACCCATCGTCTATCCCGCGACGGGTGAACGTCCTTCGCGCTCACCGTGGCGGCTCACGGCTATTGCTCTCGGTCTGGCATTATTACTCGGCACAGTTGGCGGCGGCTGGATTTTCAGTCGATTTTTCAGCGGGCCGACTGATGCGGCTATCGCCACCATCGGTCAGGAAACGGCCAAAAATAGTGGCGCACCGAGTGTGGCAGCGCTGCCTCCGCCTCCGCCTGCGCCCGTCGCTCCGCTTGGGCCACGCGACGCCGCAGGCATCTCGGCACGAATAGCGCTGCTCGAAGAGCGCTTGGCACGCATATCATTGGCGGCAGACAGTGCATCGGGCAATGCAGCCAAGGCCGAATCCATCCTCGTGGCCTTTGCTGCGCGCCGCTCGATCGATCGCGGCCTTGGGCTGGGTGCGATGGAGGCGCAATTGCGCCTGCGCTTTAGCGAGACACAGCCCAATGCGGTGCAATCTATCCTCAGCGCCGCTGCGCGCCCCGTCATGCAGGAGGAGTTGATCCAGCGGCTCGACGCGCTGCGAGCGACATTGCTGACCGATGCCGAAGCTGGCTGGATGACGCGAATTACCGGTAGTCTGTCGTCGCTGATTGTCATCCGCCCCGCTGATGCGCCAAGTCAGGTGCCAATACGCCGCTACGAACGTGCGCAGCGGGCGCTAGCCGCAGGGCGCATCGACGCGGCAATCATGGAGGTGGAGGCTATGCCCGGCGGCTCCAGCCCGCTGGTGCAGGGCTGGCTTAACGATGCGCGCCGCCTCAACGATGCGCGTCGCTCGCTCGACCTTATCGAGGCGGCCGCGATTATTGAACCGGGCGAAAATAGGGAAGGCGCGGAGTAACCCGCCAGGCTTGGCTAGGGGAAGGGCAGAAAAGAGGACTCGCTAAAGCCGCGCCAAAACCGCTTGCGCCAGCCGCGCTCCAAACTCTGGGCTCTGGTGGGGGTAAAGATAAGGCTCGATCAGCTCAGCCTCTATCACCGCCAGCTTCCCATCAAGCCCGCGCACCATGTCAATCCGCGCATAAAGCGGCGCTTGCGCAAAAGGCAGCATCGCCATGATGCCATCGGCGGCGTCGATGTCGCCCACCGTTGGCGTGATCGCCGTTTCGCGCCCGCCATACAGCGACTGGATACGGTAATCGCCCGCCGCCGCCTGTTTGAGCAAGGCGTGACAGAATGTGCCGTCGATGAAGATGAAACTATATTCGCCCTCATCCTGAATCGCGGGCAGGAATGGCTGAATCATCGCCGCATGGCCCATCGCCCAGCCGCTTAGCGCCGCGTCGCCCCTGATAAAGCTATACTGCCCCACCGCGCCCGCGCCCACGCACCGCTTCACCACCACACGGTCGGTGCCGAAATGCGCAAACGCCGCCCCGACCTCTGCCTCGCCCGCGTCGTCGTGCCACAGCGTCGGGATAGACACCGCGCCCGCGCTGGCCAGTGCCTCAAGATAGCGTTTATCGGCATTCCACCGCACCACCTGCGCTGGGTTGCACACGGTGACGCCCGCCACCTCTAATGCCTCCAACCGTTCCATAAATTGCGCCGGATGCTGGGTATAGTCCCACGCCGTGCCGAGCAGAGCGAGGGGGAAGGCGCAAAGCTGGTCCAGCGGCGCGCGCCAGTCCACATCGACCACGCCCACCCCGCTACCCGACAGGCCAGCGCGCAGCGCGGCGATCTGATAGTCATGCTCAAAGGCATCGGCGCGGCGGGTCGGGGAGCCTGGCATGGTGTCGGAGCAGGCAAGAAAGGCGATGTTCATGGCGGGTGTTTAGCGGGATTGCGCGCGGGCGCAATGATGTGTTGGCGGGTGGATGGGGAATGTCTGTTTTGCGCCGAGGGGGGCATTGAACCAGTGGTGGGTCGATTCCAGCCTAGGTCAGCGTCACTTTTTTCGGTTTGTTGGTAGATTGAACAGAATCATCGAAGCCGTTATATACGGCGAATGCCCGTATCAGCGAACTGCAGCCAGTTGGCAGAATATTGGGATTTGGTCCCCGCAATCGTTGGCGGTGTAATTGGCGCATTGGCGGGCGGTATTCCCGTTTGGTTATTGGCTAAACGTCAATCGAATGAATCCCTTCGACGTGATGCAATGCAGCGAACAGAGAGCCAAAAGGCGCTTTCATTCTCAACAACTGTCAAGTTGCTTCATATTATCAACAGCACCATAAGCCTCAGCAATCACGTCAAATCTTGTATGGCACTTCGCGACGATTCCAGTCGCACCCACATGGAACCGTGGCAGGTGCTGATACCGATGATTGGACATACGGACGAAGGTTCGATCCGATTCACTGCCGAAGAAATGGCCGTGTTCGCCGCCGCTAGCGAATATGATTTTATGCAGGACATGATGCTTCTCGCGGTGCGTCACGCTTCGTCGTTGGCAACATTCCAAGAATATTGCTCAATGCGTAACAAATTTCTCAGCGTCGGCCCGAAGCCAGAAGCGTTCGAAGGTCAGGTAGGCTCGACTACGCTTACACTAGAGGAAGTGAATAGTTACAAGCCATACACGATCCCGCTGAACAGCGCTGCTTTAGGGTTAGATGCTGGACTCGACGAAGATGTGCGCCTGTCGAGAACGGTCGCAGCTAAGTTTGGTCCAGTAACCAAGAAATATTTCAAGGTTGAGAAATTTGCATCACTAACTTTTCCAACCGACGAAGAACTTGCTGCGATGAGGCGGCCGCCCGATCTAACTGGGTGACCTAGCCAACCACGCACTCCGCCATCTCCAAATTACGGGAATTACGGGGACACTTTACGAAATGCACCAATACGCTGCTTGCACCCGCTTTCCTACAACCCCCGCACCATGGTAAGATGCGCGCGGGCATTCACAGGCGTATCTTTGGGCCCTTCCCCTAGCGAACGCTAGCAGGCTGGCTCTTTGACAGCGTTGATCGGCATCATATCTCCCCCCCCTTGTGGGGGAGGTGGCAGTGCGCAGGCGCTATCGCTTGCGATAGGGGAAGCCAAAAAAAGCACTGACGAAGGGGGGCTTTGTGACAAATCTCTCAGCCGTAGACACGGCCTCGCCCCCACACCTAACCCCTCCCCACAAGGGGGAGGGGAAAACTCTTCTCTGCGCCGTCCGCGTCGTCCGCGCGAAATTTCCCCTTCGTCATCGGCGAACTCGTTTCGGGATAATAGGAAGAGCGTTGTTTTCATCTATGATCCTGAAACAAGTTCGCCGATGACGAGGCCAAGAGGATAACGAAGAAAGGAAACAAGCTGTATTAAGTTGACACCACACCTCTGCAGCCCGCAGACGGCCGTTGTTTAACCCCCTGTTTAGTGTCAACCAAACCTCTCCGCCACCTCAACCACCACGACTCCACTAGCCGCTTCTAGCAACCGTTTTTCCAATGCCTTTGCGCGCGGCTTTGCCTCTATCTTGCCGCCCAGCAAATCGGTGACGTAAAACACATCGACCGCGCGTTCGCCATAGGTGGCGATATGGGCGCTGTGCAGCGTCACCCGCGATTGAAACAGCGCATAGGCCAGCTGGTTGAGCAGCGCCGGACGGTCCTGCGCATTGACCTCAATCACCGTGAAGCGGTTCGATGCTTTGTTGTCGATCAACACCGATGGCTCGATGCGGAACGCCTCTGCTCGGGTGCGCGCCAGCGGTTTTGCTGCTAGCCGATCAACCAACCTGCCGCGATTGCTCAGCGCATCGGCTATCGCGCGTTCGAGCCGGGCGATCTGGCTCGCGTCGCGGAACGGACGGCCCAAAGGGTCCTGAACCAGAAAATTATCGATGGCCATGCCGTCGCGGGTTGTGTGCACCCGCGCGTCGATGATGTTACCGCCCGCCAAGTGAATACCGCCCGCGATGCGGAAAAACAGCCCGGGATGGTCGGCGGCATGGACGCTGACCAACGTTGCGGCGCGGTCGGCGTCAAAGGTAATTTCCATCGCCAGTCCATCGACCATGTCTTTGCTGATGAGGGACAGGTTGCGCACCGCGACATCGGTGGATTCGGCGACCCAATAGCTGTCGGGCATCCGCCGCGCCAGTTTGGCAAAGGCGGCGGGGGTCATTGCCAGACGCTCCGCCACCTCCTCCTTGCGCGCCAAAATCCGCACGTCACGACCGCGTTGTTTATGGCCTAGGCGCAGCACTTCTTCGGCGGCGTCAAACAAGTCGGTCAGCAATTGCCGTTTCCAGCCATTCCAAACGCCAGGACCAACTGCGCGGATATCCACAACGGTTAGCGCCAGCAGCAGTCGCAGTCGTTCGGGGCTTTGCACCGCCCCAGCGAAATCGAGCACCGTCTTGAAATCGGAAAGATCGCGTTTGAACGCGGTTGCCGCCATCAGCAAATGGTGACGCACCAGCCACGCCACGGTTTCGGTCTCTGCAGGGGATAGGCCAAGCCGGGGGCATAATTTATCAGCTATCTCTGCACCAAGTACGCTGTGATCACCGCCGCGCCCTTTGGCGATGTCGTGGAGCAGCACCGCCACATACAGCACGCGGCGCATCTGTAGCTGGCCTAGGATGGCGTGGGTAAGCGGATGATCGTCCTTCAGCACGCCAGATTCGATCTGCGCGAGCAGGCCGATAGCGCGAATACTATGCTCATCGACAGTATAGTGATGATACATGTCGAATTGCATTTGCGCGACAACCCGCCCGAAATCGGGAATGAAGCGTCCAAAAACGGCAGCTTCGTTCATCCAGCGCAGCACTGTTTCTGGGTCTCGCGGACTGGTCAACACATCAAGAAACAGCGCATTGGCGGCTGGGTCACGCCGCACATTTGCATCTATCAAATGCGCATCGCGCCGCGCGGTGCGCATCGTCAGCGGATGCACCTCCAACCCATATTTGTCCGCCAGCGCGAACAGTTTCACCAGCTGTATAGGCGATTTACTGAACCAGTCATCGCTGGGTAGCGCCAGCCGACCACGATCAAGCACAAACCCTTCCAACTTGCCGGGACGGCGCCGCAGCGATGGCAAAAAACGCCGCCCGCGCTTGGCCATTTGGTCATCGAGATGTGCAAGGAATACGCCCGTCACATCACCCACCGTTTTAGCGTGCAGGAAATAGAGCTGCATGAAGCGTTCGACCGCCGACTTGCCCGGACGGTCGGCAAAACGCATGCGCGATGCAATGTCGCGCTGAACATCAAAGGTCAGACGGTCCTCGGCCCGCCGAGACAGGATATGCAGATGACAGCGCACCGCGAGCAGAAAGTTTTCGGCACGTGCAAATTGGCGCAATTCCGATTTAGTCAACAGGCCAGCATCGACCAGTTCGCTGACCGAGCGCACCTTGTGCAGATATTTGCCGATCCAGAACAGCGTGTGCAGGTCGCGCAGGCCGCCCTTGCCCTCTTTGACATTGGGTTCGACGACATAGCGGCTGTCGCCCATGCGCTTGTGCCGCGCATCGCGCTCGGCGAGTTTTTCGCTGACAAAAGCGCGCTCGGTGCCGCGTACCACTTCGCTCAGAAAGCGCGCTGACGCCTGTTCATACAGGTCGCGGTCGCCCCAAATATAACGCCCTTCGAGCAATGCGGTGCGAATCGTAAGGTCGCTTTTGGCCATGCGAACCATGTCGTCGAGCGAGCGCGACGAATGGCCGACCTTCAGCCCCAAATCCCATAACGTATAGAGCATCGATTCGATGACTTGTTCACCCCAGCTCGTTTGTTTGAACGGGGTCAGGAAACCAATGTCAATGTCGCTGTGCGGTGCCATTTCGGCACGGCCATAGCCGCCGACCGCGATCAAGGTGAGCCGCTCGCCCGCCGAACGATTGCCCGACGGGTAAAGGTAGATAACCGTGAAATCATGGAGTAGGCGGATGATTTGATCGACCAGAAACGCCTGTGCCGCCGTCGCCTCACGCCCGCGCGACGGGTGTTCGGCAAGGCGCCGGGCAATAACCGCCCGCCCATCATCGAGCGCCGATTTAAGCAGGATGGCAAGTTTGACCCGCTTGTGCACGGGGCTGCAGTCGCTGTTGCCGAGTTCGCTCAACACGTCCCACAAAGCGCGTCGATCAATTATCGTGCGGCGGTCGTGTAACAAGGCAAAGGGATCAGCCATCCCCCATCAACCCTTTGAGCCGATACAGCGCGTCGAGAGCTTCGCGTGGGGTCAGCGCATCGGCGTCAATCGTATCAAGTGCAACGCGCAAAGCATCGCTCGGCGCGGCTTCGTTCACCGCAACCATCGCTGCGAATAGCGGAAGGTCGTCTAGGCCTGCCGCCAGCCCACCGGTTTGTGCACGCCCCGCTTCGAGCTTGGCCAACACGCTCTCCGCGCGTTTTACTACTGCCGTCGGCACCCCCGCGAGCCGCGCCACCGCTAGGCCATAGCTGCGGTCGGCGGGGCCATCAGCAAGCTCGTGCAGCAACACCAGATCGCCCTTCCATTCACGCGCGCGCACATGATGGAGCGAGAGCGCGCCTAAGGTCTCTGCAAGCCGCGTCAGTTCATGATAATGCGTGGCGAACAGGCACCGGCAGGTGTTGACCTCGTGCACCGCTTCGACCACCGACCAAGCGAGCGCAAGGCCGTCATAGGTCGATGTGCCGCGCCCTACCTCGTCGAGGATGACAAAGCTGCGCGGGGTCGCCTGTGCCAATATCGCCGCCGTTTCGACCATTTCAACCATGAAGGTCGAGCGCCCGCGCGCCAGATTGTCCGAAGCGCCGACGCGGCTGAACAGCCTGTCCACCAGCCCCAGCCGTGCGCGCGCTGCGGGGACAAAGCTACCCGCCTGAGCGAGCAGCACAATCAATGCATTTTGCCGCAAAAAGGTTGATTTGCCGCCCATATTTGGCCCGGTAATTAACCACAGACGATCATCGGAGCTTAGGCTCGCATCATTGGCGATAAAGCGCTCCCCGCGCATCGCCAGCGCCGCCTCGACCACCGGATGACGTCCGCCCTCGACCTCTAGGCATGCTTCGTCGCACAGGCTGGGGCGGCACCATCCTCCTTCGACTGCGCGCGCCGCCAATGCCAGCGATACGTCAATCCGCGCCAGCGCGGCGCCGCTGGCCGCAATCGCATCGGCGCGGGCTGCTGTTTGCGCCAATAAGCTCTCAAGGTGCGCCGCCTCTGCGGCCAGTGCATGGGCACCCGCTTGAACCACCTGCGCGGCGTGCTGCGCCAGTTCGGGCGAGTTGAACCGCACCACGCCCGCCAGCGTCTGGCGGTGCGCAAAACCCGAATCCACCGCCATCAGCGCATCGGCATGTTTGGCCGTCACCTCGACATGATAGCCAAGCACCGCGTTATGGCGGATTTTAAGCGCTGCAATGCCCGTGCGATCCCGATAGTCAGCCTCTAGCGCCGCGATGGCCCGGCGCCCGCCAGCGCCCACGTCACGTAGCGCATCGAGCGCAGCATCATAACCCGGCGCAATATAACCGCCGCTTGCACTTTCGGTCGGCGGCTGTTCCACCAGTGCGCGCGCCAGCTCATCGACCATCGCGCCATGCCCGTCGAGCAGCGGTAACAGCCGGGCAAGCAATGGCGGCAAATCACTGCGCCGCGCCAACCCCTCGCGCAGCGCCCGCGCACCATCTAGTCCGTCGCGCAATGCGCCAAGGTCGCGTGGAGAACCCCGGCCGGCGACTATCCGCCCCAATGCGCGGCCAACATCGGGCAATGCTGCCAATGCGGTGCGAATATCGCCCCGCACCCGTTCCTCCTCGATAGCCCAGCCGACAAGGTCGAGCCGCTCGATGATTGCACCAGCATTTGCCAATGGTGCCGCCAAATCCTGTGCCAACAGCCGCGCACCTGCACCTGTTGCCGTCCGGTCCACCACAGCAAGCAGGCTGCCTGATCGGCCCCCATCGCTGGCCCGGATAATCTCTAGGCTGTCGCGCGTTGCAGCGTCGATTGCCATATGGTCGCCCGACAGGCGGCGGCGCGGCGATTGCAACCACGGCATTTGCCCCGCACTGGCCTGGTCGAGCCATGCGAGCAGCGCCCCCGCAGCCGATGTTTCGGCGCGGGTGAAATCGCCAAATCCGTCGCCAGAGTCTTGGGGCGTGGCGACACCATAGAGCGCCTTCAGTCTTTCGGTCCCGCGCCTACTATCAAAGTCACCGCGAGGCCGTGTGTGGCGCAATGTCTCTGGCACATCGCTAGCGATGCTTGCGCCGTCTGCGACCAGCACCTCTGCTGGGGCCAGCCGTGCCAACTCCGCTGTACCATTGTCGTTTAGCAGGCCCAGTTCGAATGCGCCGGTTGAAACATCAACCGCCGCCCATGCTTTATCGCCTGCCGCTTCTGCCAATGCGACCAACCAGCTTGTCGTTTTGCTATCGAGCAATGCGTCTTCGGTCAGCGTTCCGGGTGTCACGAAGCGCACGATCGCCCGTGCCACCAACGCCTTTGACCCGCCACGCGCTTTGGCTTGTTCAGGCGTTTCGACCTGCTCTGCGATGGCCACACGGTGTCCCGCGCGAATCAGACGTGCAAGGTATGATGTGGCGGCGTGGACCGGAACCCCGCACATCGGGATAGGTTCGCCATCATGCCCCCCGCGCGAAGTCAGCGCGATGTCGAGCGTGGCAGCAGCTTTGCGCGCATCGTCAAAGAACAGTTCAAAAAAATCGCCCATGCGATAGAAAAGCAGACAATCGCCAGCCTCTTGTTTGAGCGCAAAATATTGCGTCATCATTGGTGTTGCCGCCTTTACGGCGACGGGCATCGGTGCCGGGGCTGAAGGTGCGGCGGGCGCGGTCATTCGTCGTGCATAACCATAAGCCTGATGCAGTCCATCATTTTGCAACGATAATTTCGTTTACCGCATTCCAATTCGCTCCCGATGGGTTAGGGTTGCTGTATCAATGGAAGCGCAAGGGGTAATAGCGTGAGCGACGAAGCAAGGATCCAGTTTTCCGACCGCGAAGCCTTGCTGTATCACAGCCATGGCCGACCTGGGAAAATAGAGATTGTCGCGTCAAAGCCAATGGCTACACAGCGCGACCTTAGCCTTGCGTATTCCCCCGGCGTTGCGGTGCCCGTCCGCGCCATCGCCGAAGACCCTGCTGCCGCCTATGACTATACCGCCAAGGGCAATTTGGTTGCCGTCATTTCCAATGGGACGGCGATTCTTGGGCTCGGCAACCTTGGCGCGCTTGCCTCCAAACCGGTCATGGAGGGCAAGGCGGTCTTGTTCAAACGCTTTGCAGATGTTGATTCAATCGACCTTGAGCTTGATACCGAAGACCCAGAGGCTTTTATCAATGCGGTGGCACTGATGGAGCCGAGCTTTGGCGGCATCAATTTGGAAGACATTGCCGCGCCCAATTGCTTCATCATCGAGGCGGCGCTGAAAGACCGGATGAACATCCCGGTATTCCATGACGATCAACACGGCACCGCGATTATTTCGTCGGCCGGCCTCATCAACGCCTGCCATTTGACGGGGCGCGATTTGTCCACCGTCAAGGTGGTGGTCAATGGCGCTGGTGCTGCTGCTATTGCTTGCACTGAATTGATGAAAGCGATGGGGGTGAAGCACGACAATGTAACGATGTGCGACCGCAAGGGCGTGATCTGGCAAGGCCGCGCCGAGGGGATGGATCAGTGGAAGTCTGCGCATGCGATTGTGACGGAGGCGCGAACGCTTGAAGAAGCGCTTAAGGGCGCTGACGTGTTCCTTGGCTTGTCGGCTGCGGGAGCGCTCAAGCCCGAAATGGTCAAAGATATGGCGCCGTCGCCGATCATTTTTGCGATGGCCAACCCAGATCCCGAAATATCCCCCCCCGATGCGCGGACGGCGCGGCCCGATGCGATTATAGCGACAGGGCGGTCGGATTACCCCAACCAGGTCAATAATGTCCTGTGCTTCCCCTTCATCTTTCGCGGGGCGCTCGACGTTCGGGCGACGACCATCAACGATGCGATGAAAATTGCCGCTGCGCGTGCCATCGCCGAGCTAGCCCGTGAACCCGTGCCAGAAGAGGTTGCGCATGCCTATGGTGGCATGGCGTCAAGCTTTGGCCCCGAATATATCATTCCATCGCCGTTTGACCCACGATTGATGGAGATCGTGCCCGTTGCGGTGGCACAGGCGGCGATGGATAGCGGCGTTGCCCAACGACCCATTGCTGATATGGAGGCCTATCGTCAGGAATTGCGCGCGCGGCTCAACCCGACAACTTCGGTGCTCACATTGGCCTATGAAGCGGCACGGCAGAACCCAAGGCGCGTGATTTTTGCCGAGGCAGATGAAGAAGTCGTGCTGCGCGCGGCGATCATGTTCCGCGACGGCGGTTATGGCACACCAGTGCTGGTGGGGCGCGATTCGGTACGCGAACGGTTGCGTGAATTGGGCGTTACCGACCCCGAAAATTACGAACTGCATAATTCGAAACACAGCCCGCTGGTGTCCGAAATGACCGAACGGCTGTATGAACGGTTACAACGGCGCGGCTATTTGCGGCGCGACTGCGAACGGATGGTTAATCAGGACCGCAATATCTTTGGCTCGTTGCTCGTTGATATGGGGGTCGCCGATGCGATGATTACCGGAGCCACCCGCACCTATGCCCAGACTTTGCGTGAAGTGCGGCGGGTAATTGACCCAGCACCAGGCCGCACGCCGTTCGGTATCCATGTGCTGGTCGGGCAGCATCACACGGTGTTCATGGCCGACACCACGGTCAACGAACGCCCTACGGCAGCGCAATTGGCGGAAATCTCTATCGAAACCGCTGCCGTTGCGCGGCGGATGGGGCATGAACCGCGCGTCGCCTTTCTGTCTTACTCGACCTTTGGTAACCCGCCGGGCAACTGGTTGGAGCCAATCCGCGATGCCGTTGCCATCCTCGATGAAAAGGGGGTGGGTTTCGAATATGAGGGCGAAATGGCCCCCGATGTCGCGCTCAACATGCGGATGTTGGAAAAATACCCGTTCGCGCGCCTGTCTGGCCCCGCCAATGTGCTGATCATGCCGGGCCTGCAATCGGCCAATCTATCGGCCAAGCTGCTCCGCGAATTGGGCGGTGACAGCGTGATCGGGCCAATGCTGATCGGCATGGCAAAGCCGATACAGGTGGCACCGATGGCTGCTGCGGCCAGCGAACTTGTGACACTGGCCGTGCTCGCGGCGGGTGGAATTGCGCGGTAGGGCTCGTTGATATTGGGCTTCGGCGTACACCCGAGCGAAGGCGGAATCTCTCTTGGCCAGCTCCAGCATCTTCCTCCTTGCACTGAACTAAATCGCTTCAAACCTCAGTTCGCGCTAGTAATGAGTCGGCGGCCCTAATGGCTTGTGAGTTTATGGCCTAGGATCAAAGCCCAAAATATCGGCCAAGTTCTTGGTTGCGCCTGCAGGGTTTTTGGGGGTGCAGTCCTTATAGACGTCCCACACAAGCGCCATGTCAGCGGCATAGTCCCCTGTCGGCATGATCGCGGGGCCCAGCCCGCCGACGCGCCGCCCATAATCCATCATCCCGACGACCAGCGGAACCTTGGCGGCGAGCGCGATCTGGTAAAATCCGGTCTTCCATTTGGCCGAATGGCCCCGGGTTCCCTCTGGCGCGATGGTCAGCATGAACACGTCGCGGCGCGCAAACTCCTCGACCATTTGCTGCACCATATTATGGCTGGAGGAGCGATCAACCGCGATCCCGCCCATGGCGCGCATGAAGTCGCCGAGCGGCCAGCGGAACAAAGATTGCTTGCCCATGAAATGCGCTTTCACCCCCAAAGCCTGAGTCAGGCCGAGAAAATAGGGGAAATCCCAATTCGATGTATGCGGCGCGGCAATGATGACAAAGCGGCGGGGTTCGGGCACCGTTCCCTCCGCCCGCCAACCGTAGCGATGATAGAGTGGCATCAGGCCGCGTTTGACGAGGCGGGCGAGAAGCGATGGGCGCGCTTCGTGATGATCGGCATGCATGGGCGCATGTCTTATGCAGTTTATACGCCCATGCCAGCCTTAATTACGCATCGGGGGTAGAAGGCTTCACGGTCACGAACCGTCGCCGGATCCAGCGCCAACCGAATATCAACCCGCCGAGCATCAGCGCCCATGGCAGGGCGATGCCAGCCAGCATCAGCACAAAGGCGCCAGCTGCACCAAGGCTGTCACCCGATGCGGCAAGCGCGCTGGCAAAGGGACGACTGCTGTCATAGCCAGCAATCCCCGTGTTGCCGACATAGGTGAAATTGACCGGGGTGGCCGCAAGGCGCGCCTCACCTTCGCGCCGCCCCGCTTCCTC
>ERZ1292633.407-Hain-H41-02um-R1-407-length-52137-cov-22_pt1 | contig 52137 bp, 43 predicted proteins | sample MGYA00564406_ERZ1292633 | MGnify/ENA primary metagenome ERZ1292633 (study PRJEB36523, sample SAMEA6512639) | groundwater metagenome | collected 2019-01-08 | study: AquaDiva: Metagenomics assemblies of 32 groundwater samples | reverse complement strand
GGGTGAAGCCAGGCGACCACTTATCACACTGTCCGAATTTCCGGAGCCCCCTCTCCTGCTGCATCGATTGCGCAAAGGGATGGTCAATGAAAATCGAAGCCATCTGTCTGGCCTGGTCAAGGCGGATGAGACCATCATCGGGGGACCCGCTACACGCAAGCGAGATCGAGGCGAACGGTAGCCACGCACAAGACCTTGGTGATTGGTGCGGTGGAGATCCTCTCCTATGAGGACAAGAAGGGCATGCACTGCGAGCGTGCCAGCAGGGTACGGCTTTCGACTCTGGACGATGCCGGGGCGGTCAGTATTCGCAACTTCCTGACGCACAATATCGACGCGGGCTCAACGCTTCGAACTGATGGCTGGCGCGGGTATTCTGATGCGGCCTTGGTCGGCTACACTCATCGCGTTCGGGTCGTCCGCACTCCGGAACGAGCGCATCGGGTTGCTCCTCACATCCACCGACTCTTTAGCAACCTCAAGACTTGGCTCAACGGAACGCATCACGGCGTTGAGCCGAAGTATCTCCAGAGCTATTTGGACGAGTTTGTCTTTCGCTTCAACCGGCGCAACACGCCGATGGCGGCATTCCAAACCTTGCTCGGGCTCTCGACCCAGAAAGTGCCGTTCACCCTGCCTGAACTGGTTCACCGGAGTCAACCGTAGAAGCATCTCTCCAGATTTCACCACCCAGCTTGGCTGGAGGTTGCATTGTCTTTGTTCCCACGATCCTAGCCAACACTACCGTCATCGCGACAATATGATAGTAGAGGTCAAAATAACCCAGCCCCAAAAATGCCCCTCCCACCGCATAACCCACTAGACTCACCTGAAGCATGCTCGCCAGTTCTTTTGCCCAATTGAGCCCAGGGTCCTTTCCGGTTTTCGCCATGATCTGACGGGCTTTACCCCACGTCAGAAATCCAATAGAGAGAAATAGCAGCAACCCAACGTACCCTTGCTCCCCAAGAACTTCAAAGTAAATGCTGTGTGCGTCGTGAAAATTCGTAGGATCAGGTGCATAGCTTGTCTGCAAGAAAATATCGCGGGAAAACACTTCGAATCCCCCTCCGATGATCGGACGATCGGCGGCAAGATTATAAGCAAACGTCCAAGCATTAATGCGTCCCTGTGCGGACTTGTCTTGCTCGTAGGTTTGAATAGTTTCCATCCTCGCGAACCATTTGTCAGGCATGAAGGCAAATAAAACAGGAAGCGCCAAAACGAATACCATTCCAAGCAGCGCTTTATTCCTGGCCTTCATCCAGAGAAGGAATGCCATAGCGGAAATGGCCAGCAAGGCGCCTCTTGAATAGGTGGCAATAATCGCAACGGCCATCAAGCCTTGGGCGCCAATTAGCCCCTGAGACACCCGATGATTCTGAGTCGTAAGTTGGAGATAGCGCATCAACGGCAGAGTCATGGTCAGGGCCAACCCTATTTCATTGTTTCCCTGAATAAAGCTTCCATCAGGCCCCCAAATCATGTGTTGTCCACCGGTCAAAATACTGAAAAGACCGCCCTTTACCCCATAATAACCAAGCGATATAACGATCACCCAAATTAGACTTTCCAACTTGTCACGATCGCGAATTAGCATAAGTGTAATAAACACCATGAGCTGAATCTTTACGACTTTTTCCCATTGAGGCCACGCTTCATCAGGGTTCATTGAAAACACCGTCGTGACCGTCATCCATATATTGAAACAAGCCAAGAGGACGACTTCTCTGGTCCAACTGACACCTTTCTCTTCGCGACTAAAGACGAGGGCTGCGATAGTGACCAATCCTACTATCTTGGCGAAGGGAAACTCATACGCAAACCCATATGCTAATCGGTGGGGATTCATATAGCCGATCCACGACCACACGAGCACCCCGATATAAGGCCTCTTCATGATCAGTGGAAGGGAACAGAGAACGATGGCCGTTATTAGAAGATCCCTCATCCGACTATCGCTCCTTCCCCGCATGCACATCGCGCTTTGTCATCGAACACAGAAGCTTTCCGTACACCTTCTCAACCGCTGCGACATATTCCAATACCCCAAACCGTCTGCGCACTTTCACAAATGCCGCTTCACCTATCCTCCTGGCCAATTCTCGATCCTGCGACAAACGAATAATGCACTCGGCCATAGGCAGGGGTTCATTCGGTGGAACCAAAAATCCATCATAACCAGACTCGATAACCTCTGTTGGACCGCCAGCCTCTGTCGCCACAACAGGCTTCTGCATGGCCATACCTTCGATAACAACTTTCCCAAATGGCTCAGAAATAATGGAGGCATGAACAATTACATCGAGCATCCCCATAAGCTCAGGAATATCTTCCCTAAAGCCTGTAAAGACCACCTGTCTATCGAGCCCTAACCGGACGCATCGCTCAACAAGCTTGGCCTTGTAATCGAGATTTTGCGCTGGCGCGTCGCCGATAATGAAGGCCTTGCTATTCGGGATGGCTCCGAAAACTATTTTCGCCGCCTCCAAGAACACATGATGGCCCTTCCACTCCTCCAACATGCCAAATATTCCGAAGATGAAAGTACTTTCCTCAATCGCAAATTGTGCCCTATAGTGTGAAGTCTTGATGGTATGATCGAAACGTGCAAAATCTACTGGCGGATATTCGACAACGATCTTATCCTCCTCAACTCCGAGACTGATTAGATCCGCCTGAGTTGTTTTTGAAATGGCAATGAACTGCTTCACGAACGTTGCAAACCATGAAATCATCCTAGACAAATATTCAGGACCTCGCTGAGTAGCAATACAAGGAACACCCAGGACCCAGGATAGGGCAATGCCGGGTAAACAGACTCCAGTATTGAGATGTATAAAGGTAATCGTCTCGCCCCTGAGGACCCTGCTGATACCAAACGCATATGGGAATACGCTCCAGAAAAGGTCTAGGGCTGACAGACATCGGAGAGCGAGTCGTTCACCCCACTTCCCATATCCGATGCACGCCATGACTGTCTTGCCAAAAACTGTGCATCTAATACTCTTGCGAGGAGTGGCTACAATAACCCTGCGAGCACTAACGTTCCGAGTGTCAAAATACGCCTTTTGATTTTGGTGATAGAGCAACACGATCGGGTCATACTTTGTCTGATCGAGGTGAGTTAGGAAATTGCAGAGGCTGACCAATGACCCACCCACTCCTATGCTGTCCTCAATATATAAAACTGTATGTCTACCCATGCATCAAGTCCTAACGGAAATCAGCACTCAGAGTTCACTGCAGAATTGCTCGCAATGGCATGGATCGTCCACTTAATTTGACTTCTCAATCGGAGTCCACTGGAATCCGCCTCTCACAGCGGCAATCAGAGCTGACCGAAAAGAGCGATCGACTAACATAATCATTCCTGAATACACGATGGCCCCAAGGATCGTCTTTGTACCAACATTAACCCACAAATTCTCGGACACTTTCCCGATAGCCAGAACCACCCCAACCATTGCCAAAGCTCCCCCGCAAACCCTGGCAAACCCAGCCCAGTCAATGGTGACTCTCAGATAGCGGACTGAGATCACGTGAGTCACAACAATCAGAAGGCCATAAGTTACTACAGCAGCATACGCGGCACCCATGATGCCCCAACGCGGAATCAAGACCCAGTTAAGCCCCTGATTGAACAGAAGGGCGGCAAAATTGAGCCACATTAGGATCTCTGTCTTCTTTTGAATCATCAACCCGATGAAAAACATGAAGTGGATTGAACTGAGCATGACCGCAGCAATAAGATACGGGACCAGCGCACCAGAATCACTGTACTTGTCTGAAGCCACTAACCGAATAATCTCAGGCCCCACGAGACTAAACCCCGCGATAATTGGAACAACTGCCGCAAGAGTATATCTCAGAGAAGTCGAGACAAAAACACTTGTCTCTTCATGGCCACCCACATTCCATCGACGAAAAATTATTGGGAGCAACGCCAGCTGGATCGGCGTCGCAAATAGCGTTCCAATATACTCGCTGATATCATAAGCAATAGTGTACGTAGCTACAGCCTTGGCATCGATAAGAAACTGTATGATAAAACGATCTCCCGATGCCACAACGGTGGTCAGAAGATCTGCCACCACAAGTGGCAGCCCAAAGCGGACAGCGCTTTCAACCTCCCCCCAACCTCCCCCACGGCTAATTCTCCCTTGGCGATACAACAGGACAACTGCCGTCAACAATACGACCAATTCAACACCAATCGCCCCAAGAAACACACCGATCACGCTGTGAAACACATAAACAACCAATCCCACTCCGCACAGCACCTGCAAATAGCGATTTGCTAACATCACACCGTTATATGCCTGAGGAGATTGTGCTGCGCGATAGATTTGCAACACAACTCCGGTCATGACACGAATCAAGATGAGAAGACTAGCCCATCTCAAATACTGAGCCATCTCCTTGAGTTGCTCCATATGATCCATAGCAAGAGACACGATAAGTGTGACCGCTACACCGAGTACCCCCGCACTAGCGGATCCAAGCAGCATGCTCCCGCAAAATCGTCGAGCGCACTCATTTCCCTTGGCCTCATAGTCAGCAAAGAGGCGGGTCGTAGCCTGAGGAAATCCGCAGGCCATAACCGTACTGATCATCGTCAATGCAGAAAAAACAAGGCTCATCAGGCCATAGTCATCTTTTGTCAAAATTCTCGTTAAGATAGGCATTGAAATTAGACCGGCAACCATCAGCAAGAGTCGCCCCACAAAGTAGGCAGAAGACTGAGAGAGAAGACGCGTTACCAACGACATTTGATCCGTGAACTCCCTCACGAGAGATTTATAACTAGACTGCTCGCTTTCAGATTGGAATCTGACACAGGGGCGGCTACTCTCTACTCACGCACTGAAGGACAGCAGTACCCGTACCCCTGTCACGATTTCCTCGCTGCCCTCTTTCGCCTCATTCTGGAAGTCTACCGCATAGGTGGCAAACACACTATTTCAAAGACTTCTCTTGCCGCGCTTGAATGGGAGTCTGACCTCGGTCGTCAATAGTGGACGCCATGAATTGCAGCCTCATGCCGCCGGCTGTTGACGGGCCCACTGTTGGGCAAACGCCGCGGGCGAGAGATTCCCAAGCCTGGAATGCCGCCGCTGGCGGTTGTAGAAAATCTCGATGTACTCCGAGATCTCTCACCGGGCCTGCTCACGCGTCTCATAGCGTCGATGGTACACCAGTTCATTCTTGAGCGTTCCCCAGAAACTCTCCATCGGCGCATTGTCGTAACAGTTGCCCCGGCGTGACATCGACGCGTGCAGGCCGCATTGCTGCAGCAGCGCTTGGTAGTCGTGGGCGCACTACTGCGCACCGCGATCTGAGTGATGAATGAACCCTGGTGTTGGGCGCTTGGCGTCGATGGCCTTCATGAGCGCACAGCGTACCAAGTCCGTCGTCATCCGGGCGTCCATCGCATGGCCGACCACCTCACAGGTGTGGAGATCCTTGACTCCAGCCAGATACAACCATCCTTCCGCCGTCGGCACGTAGGTGATGTCGGTGCCCCAGGCCTCGTTCGATCGCCTGGCAGCAAACGTTTGCGCCAACACGTTCTCTGCCACCGGCAGCGGGTGATTCGAATCCGTGGTGGTCTTGAACCGGCGCACCTGTTGACAGCGCAGGCTCAGTTTCTTGCGCAGCCGCTTGATGCGCCCCACCCCGGCCAGGAAGCCCTCCTCACGCCGTTCCGCTTGCAGCCGCTCCGGTCCGTAGGTCTGGCGGGTGCGCACATGCGCGGCCTGGATCGCCACTTCCAGACGCGCGTCGAGGGGCGGCGTGTCTGCCAGGCATGGTACCCGCTTCGGGACACCTCCAGCACCCGACACAAGAGCCCCAGCGGGTAGTGGGTGCGCAGCGTCGTCATGAGTGCGTACCGGGCAGCTGCGTCTTGGCAACGTACGCGGTGGTTTTTTTCGGATGTCGCGCTCCATGCGGGCCTCCGCGAGTTCGCGTTTGAGCCGGGACACCTCGGCCTCACGATCGGTGACGGGCCGTCGGGTTTCACCCAGCCCGGCGAGTCGCCCGTGCCAGGCCCGAAACACCCAGTTTGCGAGCGTCTTGTCTGACAGGGCGAGTCGTCTCGCCGCCTCCGGAATCGTCAGGTCCTGTTCAAGCACGAGCCGCACGGCTTGCTCACGGAACTCCTTCGTATACTGCTGTCTTGGTAACCGTTCCATCCCACACCTCCCACCCTTAGATCATAGGTTGAAGGCGTCCACTTTTTCGAGCCTAGCTCACTTGCAATTTTCAGGGAAAAGCACAATGGATTTGACTAAGATTCGGGGATCTGACTAAAGTCAGGCTCAAGCTGCGACTTGTTCCCACGCAAGACGCAGTATCGTCAATTCTGGATCATCACCCCACGGCTGGCTTCGACGTAACTCGAAGTGATCGGAATCTGCATGGTTAAGCCCTACGATGGTCGTCACCGCACATAGAAAATTCTCTTGACGAAGAATCTCCTTCGTCACATCGTTGTAATCAAGCCTGCTGCCATTAGGATAGGCAAAGAGACGAATGGGCACCTGCAACATTTCCTCTATAGTCCGGCGTGACTGCTGTATTTCCCTCCTTGCGTCATCTGGTTCCATTCGGGACAAGATTGGATGGGTAACGGTATGTGCGCCAAATTCTATGCCTGCCTTCGCCATCAGGCAAACCTCCTCCCAGGTCAGCATCAATGCCCCAAGCTCTCCACTCAGATCAACATTGAGAGCCTTAAGTAAACCTTCGACTTGACAATCCCGCTCATTTGGAGAGAGCGCTCTAAGGGCCCTTAGGAATCGATTGAGAGACTGCTGTTTATCCTGTATCGTCTTCAAAGATCCTGATACGCCAGCGCTCTCGAAAGACGAAACCGTCGTTCGCCGAAAAGCCTCGAACACCTTGTCGTGCCAAAGCGCGGCACCGGTACCGATTACGCCCGTTGTCAAGAATATGGTAGCTGGAAGATTGAATTCTTTCAAAATTGGATATGCTACTTCGTAATTATCCTTGTACCCATCGTCAAAGGTGATGGCGACCGCTCTCGGGGGAACATCTCCCGCAGCAGCTCTACAAACTAATTCTTGCAGTGGATAAACGTGGAAATGCTCTGCTAACAGAGCCATCTGACGTCGAAACACTTTCACAGGAGTCCCAGCGAAAAATAGGTCTTGCTGGTCATTCACCCGATGATAGGCGAGGATGTGATACTTTCTGTTTTTCGGTGAAGCCACACTTGGAAAGCCGCTTCGCTTTCCAGATCCTAGCCCCTCTCTTGGTCCCTCTCCCCATAACATAATCCACTCAAACAAGAAGCCTCGGACAATGATCCTGGCAAAGACAGAGAAAACAAATGTCTTAAGCATGCTCGCTTTCATGCAACTACCGGCTCACTATTAGTTAGACATCGCGCTCTCACCCGCTTGAGCAAGGGAATAAGCATACCTTCTATCCCTCTATATAGCGTCCCTCTAACGGTCCGGCCAAACACGTGAAGACGCTGATATTCTCGCGCGGCGTCTGTCCACTTAAGCTTGTAGGTGTTTACACCAGGTCCCGTGTTATATTCCAAAAATCCCCCCATAAAAAGGTTTTGCATAATTTCATACTCAAGATACGAGCCCGGAGAGTACTCTCCGTACTTCTCATCAAAATCCGACCGAAGTGCAGATACAATCCCTCCTTGCACCAAATCGAACTCCATCGCGATCGGTGCTCCGTCTAGTCGAAGGATCCACACCATGAGCCAGCCCCTTTCTGAGCTGACGGTTGCCAAACGGCTAAAGAAATTCATGACCTCCTGGCTATTCGTCATTGCAAGGCCCTGCTGATGCTTCCATCCTCTTTCTGACACCGCAAATACGTCTTTCAATAGAGCACCCGATAGATCACACTTAAGACAGTCCACCTGGATATTCCCTAACCGCCTTACCCGATTGACGACATTTCGATACGTCTTCCTGAACCTCTGCGATTTTGAGCCAATAAACGTCTCCCAATCCCCGTTCAAAGGCACATATGGATTAAGTGATGCGGTCTCTAGAAATGTCGCTGCCGAGTCCATTTGGAGAAATTGCTTTAGCTGCGTCAAATTAGGTGATTGAACCGACCATGAATCAAAGGTAGCAATATCAGACTGCCCTCGTCCGTCGCGAAGAATAATTTCCGCAAACAACTTAACAACCGCCTGCCGATAGTCGGGATCAATAATGATGTCACAATAAGGAGTATCCAGACATTGGATAAATCCTAGCCTCCGAAGAGTGACGCCGCGGGCTCGATCTTGATAACGCCAGCACGGAGCGATGCCAACTAACCTATCTTCCTCCCTAAAGATAATGACGGCAGGTAGTTTCCCCTGTCCGTACGCACGCAAGCAGCAGATGAACCACTCATGAGCTAAAAATGGAGAATCCATCCCAGCTGTCTGGAGCAACGCATTCCACTCCTCTTCCAAATCATGGATCGTATCGAGACTGCTTATCTCTATCGCCTTGATTGTCATTTCGCTTCAGCTATCCCAGCATCAACATATTTTCTATGCCATAGTTCAAGCATCATCAAATTCCAGATGGCCGCCCCATAGTAGGACGTCTTGTCCGACTGATGTCTATCCAGAATAGTTTCAAGCCCCGACTTCCGAAAGTAACCTCGCTGAATGCTTCGGGGGCTTAGCACCAACTCGCGCATTAGCTCATTGAGGGTTTTGTTCGTTCGGAGCCAAACAGGGATTGGCAACCCAAACCCATGCTTCTCTTTCTCAATGGTTTCTCGCGGCAACAAGTCAGAATATGCCCGCTTGAAGAATGACCGCAGCGCCTTTCCTTCCATGAGTACACTGGACGGCACAGTGGACGAAAATTCAGCCAGGCAATGATCAAGAAATGGAAATCGGACAATAACTCCTGACTGCTCGGCCATGCGCGTGACCTTAAGTAAATCGTTATCGGCTATGGCAAGCTTGAGATCAATATACATCTGCTTACTCAGCTCAGAACAAGCCTGGGCCGCTGAATAATGTCGCTTGAGGTCGAAATCTGGATCATAGTGCGGCCCGATCATTTCCATCAAACCATCGGAAAATAGTTCGTGCGGAGGCACCGTCTTCAAAAATCCATAAGAACACAATCTATCAGGATAGGGAATGCTCGCCCGAAGAATGTACTTTTTAGCCTTCTGGAGTAATACCGTTCCGATACTATCTGCCAAAACAGAGACAAGAGGACTCACTAGCGTATTTCGCAATGCAGCGGGAATCCGATCGTAGTAGTCAAATATGCGCAATGCCGCATAGCGATCGTTTCCTGCGAATAGCTCATCTCCTCCATCTCCCGCATATAGGACATTAATCCCTTTGCTCTTGGCAAACTTTGCGCAATAGTACAGCGGAACAGCTGAAGCGTTGGCATACGGCTCATCAAACACGTCTACCAACATAGAGATCACATCGATAGTGTCCTGCGCAGTCACGTAATATTCATGCAGATCCGAAGAGAACGCGCAGGCAGCTGCCCGCGCGTAAGCCATTTCATTGAATCGTTCTTCAGAAAATCCAATCGAAAAGCTTTTTATCGACGCATTGGAAAGATGGGCCAGAATTCCCGTAACAGTGCTACTGTCTATGCCCCCGCTAAGAAACGTTCCGCAACTCTGCCGTGACAATTCCCCTTGATACCGTATGGAGATCGCATCTTTTAACTGCCCCTTCAGCTGCTGCGCAAACTCCTCCTCCGAGGCACGCAACGGATTCAAGTAATTCATATCCCAGTAGGACTCGATCGTGACTTTCCCTTGCCGGTAAGTAAGTACCGACCCGGGGGACAGTTTCCGAACTTCCAGAAAAATAGTCTTCGGAGTAGGGATAAACGAAGACTGCATGTAATCCACCACTACCCGCGGATCGATAGAGAACAGAGAGGAGAAACCACTTGCATAAAGAGCCCCCATCCGCGACCCAAAAATCAGCTTTTCGCTGTCTGCAAAATACAGTACTGGGAAAATCCTAAACCGATCTGTGGCAACATGAAGCGCTTCACTGCTCCCATCCCATATCGCTAAGACGAATTCTCCTCTCAAGCGATGAATAAAATTCATGCCATGGATTTCATAGAGGTCCAAGAAACTCGCCAATAGATCGCGGGAACTTGCAGACCGTGATACAAATTCTTCAGCGTTATAAATACTTCCAAAGAAAGCTATCGACAATTGTCTTCCATTTCTCCTCTGCTCAAACACACCGGCCTGGCGACCATGTTCGCAGTGCGCAGCAAGACCAACGGGTCCACCTCTCAAACTCTCAAACTTAGAATGCTCTGCAGAAAAAGCTAGCGCCTTGCCCATTCGGTCAAGGGACTTGAGATCGACTTGTCTAACCCGTTCGGCAAATACTATTCCCGCGATTCCACTCATCTGGTTATTTCCATATGGACGAGAAACATTTTATCACCTTGCCGAGGGATTAGAGGAATCCCGCCCACGATACCCAAGCTTTGCAGCTTGTTCCTGCGCTTTTGCTGCAGCATGAGTATTGCCTTTCTTCTGGTACGCCCCGGCAAGCCAGCCGTAAGCTGCCCCCATATTGGGATCAATCTTCAAAGCATTCTGCAGAGATTCAATCCCCTGATCCACCTTATCAATCTCAACCAGATAGGCCCCAAATTGGGCATGGGTAATGGCGTGCTGAGGATACATGGCAAGCGCCTTTTCGTAAAACGATATGGGCAGCATTGGCACCTGAACCTGCTTTGCAACCACACTAAGCAAGGTTAAAGCCTTAGGATGATTCGGAAAGTAGCGGAGAATGAACTTCAGCTCATTGAGAGCATGCCCATAGTCTCGATCAATATTTTTATAGTAGCTCCAAAAGGGGGTGCCTGACATCAGGTGATATTGCTCCACCATTCCTAAAAGCCCCTGCGCCTCAGGATCAAAATAGTCCTTATCCCGCTCCTCTTCGGCAACGACACCTGTTACAGCCGTAAGGGTGAGGGCTATGACGATGGCACCAACACATAAGAGCCAACTCCGCACCTTCTGCCCACCGGGCACTCTCATAAGACACCTCACTTGCTTGTCTTTTTCTGCAACCAACCTTGCCAAGGAATCAATCAGTGCACTCAGCGGATAGAACGCAGCGTCTGAAGGACATGCTCGACCGTTAACATCCTGGCCCACTGGTCAGAATAAGCAAAATCTGATTGGCGCGACCGGGCCAGAAAATCAGCCAACGCCGGACGATCAATGTCGATTGACTCACAAAGTGCCATTCGCCTCACGTCTAATAGCGTTTGCACTTCCTCGTCGTTCCACAATTGCATTCGAGGAGCCCCCCCCTGAAGGCCATGTCGCGATCCCAACACCCCTAGGATTTTACCAATTCTGGACAAGACTTTCTCACCGTACAGTACGGGAATGGGCCAAAATTTGTACCAAGTTTTCCATGTAACGGGCACGGCTGGAAATCCATGCTCTAATGGATGGCCAGCGAGAGCCGGTTGGAGCTGCGGCAGAAGCCGCCGTATCAACAGGCTTCGCCTCCTGAGGTGGACAGAGCTCCTCAACATTGACTCCAGCACCGTACGGAAAAGAAAAGGAGACAAGCAGGGCCAATGACGCTGCGTACTACTGGCAATCCGGCCCTGCCAATGCTGCATCCGCATTTCCAAATAGAGATGATCCAGCTGGGTTGTGTTTGGCAAGTTCTCGTATCCGGCGTTCGCTTTAGAAATGACACTAGACAGATGAGACACCAGATTAATTCTGGATGAATCGGCAACCCACTTTGACTCGTACGGATATGCTGCATAGCGTCGCTGGGCTAACATCCGCACATCAATAGGCTTTCGAGCCCCTGCACTCGGATACAATAACTCCCACCAGTATCCTCGTGCCACTTCACCAAAGGAGCCATTGACACTGATGTCAAAGTTTTGCGAGAGATGCCGGTGAGTTTGGAAAATCCTCGCGTAGTCAACCAGGTCATACTCCCCATCTGTAAAATACAACGCATCTTTTACTTGGGCGAATCGGTTAGGCCCTGCTGACGGAAAATGTTGGTGTGGCAAACCAGCGATACTTGCCAACTCTCCTGCCACACGAACATCCGCACTGCCATCCGCCCCTGATACTGTAGTAGAAAATCGAACTCCCGCTGACAGGAACGCCGACACAACAGCACGAGAATCGAATCCTCCGGTAAGATCGCATACAGGATTTTTGTAAACTCCTGAGATTTTCTTCGCTGCTGCAATCAGCGATCCCCCCAAAGACTCCACAGCCGTCTTGTCATCCAGTGACCCGGACTCCACTTCGGCCACCTGCCAATACCCTTGAGTCTGGATTGGCCCGTCCTCGCCGACCCGCAATATCTGTGCGGACCCTATTTTTGCCACCTGACGATAGAGCGTGCGATTTCCATAGATAATTCCCGTGTAGAGAAATTCCTGACAGCTCACCGAATCAATCTCGGTCGCCCCATAGGCCGCCAGTAGAAGGGAAGAAGAAGAGATCAGGGTTGTTCCTTCCCAAGATCTGGAAAACGCATGGCAACTCCCGACTATGTCCGTCATCACCACAACTTGCCGAGAATGGGCATCGGCAAACACCAACACATAGAACCCTTCTAATTCCTGCGCGACACGCTCAATCCCAACTTCCAATACACGAGCCAGCAGTCGGGTTTCATCCCCACTTCCATAACCCTGAGCATGAAACCAGTTTCCTATCACTAGAAGCCATGAACCGGAGTTCCGATCCTTTGCAATGAGCGCCCCCGTTCCATTTGGCCGCGGAAAAAACACGGCTCGGATCGATCCAGAAGCAACTTCATCGCACGGCGCAGGGAAACGAAGCTGTTTGGCCAAATCACAGCCACGCCGGTAAATCCGTTCCCCATCTGCTGACGCCCTGTCAGGTGAAACAACCAGAAGGAAATTGCTCATGACACCCTTATTTCCAACACGCCAAGATCCCTCCAAAAAATACTGAACCTGCTCTCAGCTCCCTTAACTCCTAGGCCTGATAGATACGTCAGCATTTAATGACTCAGAGTGTTAACTATCCGCTCTTTCCAGAAATGTATTGCGGGAAGCGGATCATCAAACCATTCAATGTCATGATACGGCCACTTCAATAGGTCACGAAGAACGGCACGGACACATTTCCATTTGGCCACACCTAAATCTCTCTGCACTTTTTCCCTGCTCGCTCTTCCAACTGTAAGAAGCCAATGCAGATCGGCACTCAACTGTTGGCATTTTACATTCAAAGGATATTCGCCCATCTTCAGCGAAGGTAGACGACCGTACCCCATCGACTCCAGCAAAATGTATGGGAAATTCACGCCACACAACACTGGCAAACTGAGTGACCCCCAGAATCGTCCATTGACTTCCATCAACCAGTACCGCTTGGTGTCTGGATCATACCTATACTCAACCATTGCAACTCCCCTCCATCCCATCCCCTTTAACAAGCGAATGGAGTCATTGAGCAAAGCCTCTGTGAGGGCCACGGATTGTCGCATGACACTCACCCCGCCGGTCGGTGGCATTTCCCGAATACGTTCATGCTGAAATGCAGCTATGGGTTCACCCTCGTGCATGCATAACTCAACCCCAACTCCGCGCCCCGGGCAATACTGCTGAACGAGTGGGAGGTACGGCGCTCCACGAAATCGCTCCAATAACTGAAGAACTTCACGAGTCGATGAGCAATATTCATACTTGAAATTTAGCGCTTTCCACGGAGCATCCTTATAGGGATGAGGCGGCTTTATGACTAGAGGAAAATGTGTTCCATCCGGCAGAGACTTAGAAGTCAAGATTTCTTCAGCTGAGAAGGATAACGGAATAGGAATTTGAAGATTTGCCGCAATTCCTAGGGCAGTGGACTTATCAAACGCTCGATCCAAGATGTTCTGCTCCGCAAACAACAACTGAGTATTCTCAGGCAATTGAGCCTTATGCTCATTTAACTGCCTCATCAGCGGCTCACTAACGGCCATGACAAAATGCGGCTTCGCTAGACCTATAAGCTCCATGGTCGTAGAGATCAATTCCTCGCCGCTCTGAGGCCGACATGCCGCATAGCCCTTGAGATACCTGGAGTAACACCCAAACGCATTCCCTTTATACGAAACCCCCAAGCAATAGACCCCCTCCCTCCCCAACGCTCTTGCCACAGTGAGCCCAATATGGCTATCAATCTGCAAGACAAGAACAATAGGGGAAGAAGAGTTCTTCCGGGATATGAAATTATGGAGTTTCACTTCCAGATATCACCCACTACATTCTAACAAAGTGCCTAAGGGCACTTACCAGATAGTCAGGCTTTCGAGTTTTCAGCGTCTTCAATAGGATCTCGGAGATCTTGTCAAAATAGGTTCGACTGGCTGCTGGTAATGGGGTTGCTAAGACTCCCTGACCGGCGCCCGCAGGCATAAGATGAACCAACCCGTGGTACAGCTCCTTTGACTGATGGGCATCGGCTCCTGGCAATACAGGTTTATTCAGCTGGATCGCTAACTGAAGGGCTTTGAAGTTGTCTGCTAGAGAGGTTCGATTATTCGGGTACTCTATGAAATCTACCAGTTCTGCAACACGCATATCCGGACTTCTTCCATGCTGGTATGGATGATTATATACTGACACACCTCCTTGAGCTCGAATCTCCCTAAGAATATCAGCGCCAAGTTTGGCTGTAATATCTTCCTTAATGCCAAGGCAGCCAAGATGCCCTTCTTTAGCGTATGCTTCCATGCCGATCGGTGCACATATGGTCACACCATTATCCGCAAGATAGGCAGCAACCTCCCGAGCTCCTCTAGTTGTTCCATGGTCTGTAATACAGAGAAGGCTAACTCTCCTCTTCTTAACGAAATCGAGGTAGCTCCTCGGATGAAGAGACGAGTCATGAGACCATCGCGTATGCAGATGGAACATGGCCAAAGGCTTCTCTTCCAGGATACCACTCTGACATCCTAAGGCCTTGAGCAATTCAAACGTTGTCATTCTCACCCGTAAAAAGTCACTTACTGAGCCGACCATCAAATAGTGTGTACGGCATCCTCGAAAATCATCGACTTATTGGGCAAATGCCACTTGCGAAGGAAGTTATTCGCGCACACTTTGGCGGTCTCATCAGTAACTATCCAGCACCGCACGAAGGTACGAGCCCAGGCCAACTGACTTCTAGAGCGAGCTTACTATAACGTTCACGCTCAGAGGGGTTGTTCTACTTAGCAACACCGCGCACATCCCCCCCCGCGTCGCTGCCAACCGAGAAACACCCTACTATCAAATCTGATCCTATACATATGTGGCAACACCCTGCTCAAGATATCGATGCGCTGTCTTCCATAGGGATGAATTATGTAACTGAGGGGCCACATTTCTTGGAACCCACGTGTCCGGGATATCAGAGAACCCCCTCGTACTAAATTTATCTCGATGCAACGCAAGGAAACTGCACAACTGCTCAAATCGGCGAACCACGACGCGATTGATCGACGAAGGCACATCACATCGAATAGGACGCTTAAGCATTTCAAAGCTATGCGAAACAAGAACGATTGACTCCACATTGTTTTTCCAGGCCCACATCAGGCAGTCTTGGATTTCCAACCACGAACAGGCACACAACTGTAGGTGGCGAAGATGTCCCGGCCAATCCTCAAACACCATAATGGGCATCTCCCAGATACCTTCGACGCGGTGAGGCTCCGTCATTACCTTGTCCATAACCAGACCGCACGACGAATTTAAGTAACTGGGATTATAACTCGTATCAAACCGTATTCCATTCTTAGCAAGAGCCCTCAAAGTATCTCTGTTAGCCCCGTAATTTCCGGCGCGGAATGCACACGGTCGCTTACCGCTCGACGCTTCCAGATTCATTACTGCTTTTTCAATTAGAGTTGCTTGCTCTTCAACTGTAAAATCACGAATGTTGTTTCCAGCCTTCTTCGGAAGAGTCTGATCTACAATCCAGCGCAGCCATTCAGTATGCAAGTGCAGCTCGACGTCATGCCCTCCCTCTTCAACACAGCTCACAATCTTACGCAATGGAGTGACGCCTGCGGCACAAGCAAATAGAGACTCAACAAAAAATACCGCCTTGAGTCCGTATCGAGCTAACAGCTGAGATTGATAGCGAATTCCAAACTCTCCACCTGGCGTAACCCCGTAAATGAACCGCTCCATCTCTTCGCCCAGGTGGTTTTTCGCCCAATCAAGCGTTCGGGGATACAACTCTGTATCAATCGTTATGAAAACATTCACCATAGATTCTCCGCACTAGGATTTGAATGCTTCACCCGGCTATTGGGGCAGAAGGAACCGAACGACCCAGAGCCGCAGAATAGATGGATACGTGACAAGCAGTTGTTGCATCCCAAGAACGCTCCTTTCGGACCCACCTCATTCCCTGCGTCTCTAGCTGTTTCCGAAATGCGTGGTTGGTCAGGAGCATAGTCAATGACTTCGCTAGTGAGCTCGCGTTGCCTGGCTGAAACAATAATCCGGTTTCTCCATCTTGGATCAATTCTCGATGTCCGCCAACAGCACTCGCAACAAGAGCTTTGCCCATCGCCATCGCTTCCAAAGGCTTCAGTGGAGTCACCAACTCAGTCAGTCGCATAGGATGGCGTGGATATGCCAATACATCGACAAGGGCATAGACTCCGGGAATCCGCTCGTGTGGTATTCGACCAGGGATCACAACTGCCTTCTCAATCCCAAGTGCGACCACTTGCTTCCTTAACTCTTCCTCTACTTCCCCTCCCCCTACAAGCAAGAGCATGGCATTGGGGACCACTTTGATCACATCAGCCATAGCCTGGACCAGCAAATCCAAACCTTCATACCGATAAAAAGAGCCGATAAAACCAATCATAAGCCGGTCTTGGAGTCCCCATGCCTGTTTGAATTCTTCATCAGGAGCGCATGGCTGAAAACCTTCAACATTGACCCCATTGTAAACAGCCGTCATCTTTCCTGGGTCAATCCCGCGCTGAATCAGATCGCTCTTAACCCCTTGGCACAATACCGCCACATGACTGGCCTGACGACAAACGAACGTTTCAAGAGCTTTCACCAACTGGTACTTTACTGAACCCTCCGAATAACTTCCATGGTCGACAGCAGCATCCTCCCAAAAAGCTCGCACTTCATACACAAGCGGAATGCCCAACTTCCTCGATACCCACAAAGCCGGCAATCCATTGAGCACGGGTGAATGAGCATGCAGGACATCTGGGCGCTCTTTGGCGCAGAGCTCAAGTAGACGAGTTCTAACAGCGGCCATCATGCGTACTTCCGTCACAAACGGGATTCCTGATCGTTCGATGGCTCCTGACCGATAGTATGCAATGCCCGCTTGTACTTCCTGTGGCACGCAGGCCTGCTTCAAGCTTTCTTCGTGTTTAGGCGATGTGAGAACTACTGGCTTCCAGCCTCGCCTGACTTGCGCCAGGATGATACTCTGGCTTCGAAACGAATATCCGCTATGCAATGGAAGACTATGGTCAAGAATGTGAAGAACTTTCATATTATTCGGCAACCAGGCGTCAGGATTGACTCCAACTCCAGGCTAGTCCGCTCCCCTTCTTCAACCCTACCAACGCCGTGATTGCCAGAATTTCCGCAGGCAATCCAGCGGGGAGACAAGTCAAAGCCCCCCCCCTTCGTGCACGCCTACCAACACATTGCCTCTCTCGTGACCACACAGGCCATTCAATACTTTTTCAAAGTGTAGCACAGGACGCGCCCAACCCAGCCATTTCTTACTAAATTCAAACAAGACTACTGCGGGCTAGTCGCACCTTAGATAAGAGGGGGGAAAGAGGAAACCTGGAGATCATTGCGCACAGACCGCCCCTCCGCTGCGTGAGAAGATGGCCGTCGCTAGAATAAATGTCGCGCTAGCTTATTCAAGCCCAAACCATTCAAACCAGACTCTGTTTGGAGAGATATCAGAATCATGACGAGAAACTCTGTCACAACCACCTTCATAACACCGAAAATACCTCAATATACGATACGCGAAAACGATCGTCATTGCGGAAAGATCGATACATCCTTATTACACCCTGCATGTTTCTTCAGACATTGTGATATCACGAGCACAAGACAGAGGGCCTAGACACAACAACAAACAAATCATTTCCATTGCGGAAGGGGTCTCCGCGATAGTTGTCCTTGCCCCAAGTTCTCAGAAGCATGATTCAATGGAAATCTCAAGCTTCGCCTGCCTCGTCATGCATAATATCTTCAGGATTGCGCACTGGCGACAAGACTCTTAGTTCGACCCTTACCTTCCTGTATGGCACCTTGCAATACAGCCCGTACCTGCTCCGCTGCATTCCGCCAGGTGTATCGCCGCGCATGAGCAAGAATGTCGTCGCGATCCCATAGGCGCTCTAGCGCTTTCCCCAAGGCCACTGCGATATCGCCGGGATCGCGTGAAGTCAGAAGACCCACTCGGTCTGTGGAGATAATTTCAGGACTCCCCCAGACGGCTGTCGCAACGACGGGAGTCCCGCATGCCATTGACTCCAAAATAACGTTTGCCCATCCTTCGCGACTACTCGTCAGACAGGATACGTCTGCCGCGCTATACCAATTGATCAATTCATGATGTGGAACGGCTCCGACCAGACGAACGCAATCCCTCAACCCCAATATCTCGATTTCTCGCTCCAGCGTTTTCCGGAGTGGGCCCTCACCGATAATGGCCAACATCACATCGCGACGGCCACGCGCCACGAGGAACTGCTGGAAACCTTTGATCAAGCCATCATGGTCTTTTCTCGGAATGAGCCCTCCTACGGACACAACTAAGCGGGTATCAGGAAGCCCCAGCCTGACCTTGGCTTCCAACTTCTGAATAGGATGAAATTTATTCGTATCAACCCCGTTAGGAATAACAGTGATCTTGCGCGATTCACAGCCTAGCTCCATCATCGCGATTTTCAACGCATCGCAGACCGCGATAGCATGATTCGCCTGATTCAACGTGTACCGCAAGAGCTTACGAATAAAAGGAAACGCTGAGAACTGGTTAATGTCACTACCCCTTGCGGATACCACCATTGGTACGCCGAAATACTTAGCAAGCAGAGCAGCGGCAAATCCATCTGGATAAACGTAGTGAGCATCAATGGCGTCAAAATCGAACTCCCGTCTCAGCCGCCGCGCCAGCGGCAGAGCCCCGATGAACATACCAAACCCATGGAGCAGCATAGCCAATTTGGGGATGAGTGGGTATCGAGGATGATACACTCGTACACCTTCGACGATTTCCATTGAGTTAACCTGGCGATACTGGGCTAGACGTGTCAGATTTATCGGGGGGAAATACGGGACAGGCGCGATCACCCTTATCTCACAGCCATCCAGCCTGGAAAACGCAGTCATGCGCTCTTTTACAAACACGCCATGATTTGGCCAGACATTGTTCGGATAGAGTGACGTAAACACAAGAATCTTCATGTTGCACCGTTTCCTCCTCTGCTCAATAGGCTATGCGCGCCGACAAATAACCCAGAATCCGAGGCATGCAAGATCATCATCCGACAGCTTGTCAAATGGAGCAGCCAGGTATGGACGGACGTCGGCCACGTCCTTGGCGGCGGCTATTGTTGTTGGAGTCAGAGAGATAACCGCCAGGGGTGTCTCCCGCAGGATCTCCCGATAGCGATCAATTCTCCATCGATTAATGAATCCCTTGTTTTGGTACATGAGCTTCCAGAGATTCGCGGGCCACGTCAAAAAATCCAATGGATTGGTCTGGTGAAGCCCATGACTTCGAAGATCCACCTTGTGAATCGCGATTCCTTTTGGTCGAAGCGCGCACCGCATATCAACAAACGACTCCGGCAAGCTACGCACATGTTCCAAAACCGATCGGGAACAAATCAGATCAGCTCCCTCAAAAATCCCGGAGAGGCCCGATGAAGTAACCAGGTAATGCAGCCGCTCTTGGCGAAACCCTGATGCTGGATTCCCCTTCTCGTTAAAACACCCATCCGCGCGCCGACGATGTAGCCCTTCTAGCCCATGCAACAAATGGATCATGACCTCGACACTTCTTTCAGACAATCGATACAGGGGGAACTCATCCACGCACACCACAGATTTCGCCCCATACGCCAGCATTAACAGGGCAACCCCGGGAGTATCTCCCGGTCCATATTCTAGGATCTCCTTCTGATGTAGAAAGGCCTCGATCTCACGAGAAGGAACATCAAGCGTCCTGAAGTAGTCGGCAAAACACTCTCTGAAATAGAAAGCAATATCTGCCGCTGAGCCCTCCTGTTCTCCACGCCCTGTCTGTCGCGTCAACTTGACGTACAAACTCGGCGCAAACCGAGCAACCTGATCGCTAAGCGCGGCTCGGGCAACTCGCTTCAAATCATTGAAGGCATTTTCCCCGTACATGATTAAGCTCCGGCGACTTGAACCTTCGCCACTCCTTTCGCTACAGGGGCAGCTTTTGGATCTTCTCTTGCCACAAACGAAACATTAGGATGGCCCAGAGCTCAGTCGATCGATTCCGCCATCCCCGTTGATGTTCTTCCCATAGCTGCTTAACCGCTCGCTGTTCAAGAATTCCGTCGTCAGGACGCGACAGGATTGAATCGGCAACGTAATCTTTCAATTCGTCGCGAAACCAGCTCGCCATTGGAATGGCAAACCCCATCTTGGGGCGATACAGAATTTCCTTCGGCAACAAAGGCTCCAGTGCTTTCTTAAAAATGTACTTGCCTGTCTGGCCACGCAATTTCAGACTCGACGGCATCGAAGCCGCCAATTCCATCAGCTTGTGATCAAGGATCGGAGCTCTTACCTCAAGGGAATTGGCCATGCTCGCGCGATCGACCTTGACGAGAATGTCATCAGTTAAATAGGTCTTAATATCGACATATTGAATTCTCGATAACGGATCGTCCGTACCTGCCCGGTCGTAATAATGCCGAAACACATCAACGGAATCGTACCCTCCAAGTGCACGCCTCAAATCCTGGTGAAGCACCGAATCCTTGATGCTTGGGGAGATACCGGAGACGGATCGGAAATATGCCTCAATGTGCGAGCAGGCCAGATTTTCCAGAGTAGTCTTGCCACGAAGCCACCGTGGAGCCCAATCCGCCTTTGGATATATAGCCGCGACTCCGCCAAAAATCAGTCGACGAATTCCTGAGGGGATCACCCCTCGGATACGCTGTTCGGCAAGATCAAAAAGGTAGCGCCGGTACCCGGCAAAGTTCTCATCTCCGCCGTCGCCGGAAAGGGCTACCGTTACATGGCGCCTGGCTTCTTTCGACACATAATATGTTGGCACAGCCGACGAATCGGCAAATGGTTCATCATAGTGCCAGGCCAGCTTTTCGACGATGGAAACTGCGTCGGGCGAAACAATCTGTTCATGATGCTTCGTAGAAAACTTTCCGGCCACCAGCCTTGCATAGTCCAACTCATCGAATTCTTTCTCTTCGAACCCGATAGATGTCGTGATGACGGGCTCACCCGTCAGTCCGCTCATCAATGCCACAACAGAGGAAGAGTCGACCCCGCCTGACAAAAATGCCCCAAGCGGGACATCACTCATAAGGCGTATTCGAACCGCTTCCCGATACACGTCGAGTAATCGGTCACACCACTCTTGTTCCGCCATCCCCTGAGTATTGCTCAGCCGAATGTCCCAATACTCTACATCTCGGATACCTCGATCAGAGACAACAAGATAGTGCCCAGGCAACACCTTCTGAATTCCCTTGAAAATCGACTTAGGCGCAGGAACGTATAGAAGGGAAAAGTAATCACTCAGCGCCTGCCAGTCCAGCTCTCGACTGACTCGAGGGACCTGAAGTAACGCCTTGAGCTCCGAGGCGAATGCAATGCGAGCGCCGTCGTAGGCATAATACAATGGTTTCTTGCCAACTCGATCACGCGCTAGCAACAACTGGCGAGTCCGTGCATCCCAAATCGCCAAGGCAAACATGCCTCGCAACTCCTGGACGGCAGCCTCGCCATACTCTTGATAGAGATACACAATCGCTTCCGTATCCGACTTGGTTTTAAACTGATACCCCTTTTTCTCAAGTCGATTTCTCAATTCAGGGAAATTGTAGATTTCTCCATTGAATACCACCCAGATGGAGCTGTCATGGTTGCTCATCGGCTGTGCGCCACCCGAAAGGTCAATAATGGACAGCCTTCGGTGCCCCAATCCAATACCTTTGGAGACGTAAATCCCCTCTGCATCTGGTCCTCTATGGACAATGGTATCAGCCATGGACTTAATCAAATTTCGAGAAACGACCTCGGTCTGAGCAGGGTAAAACACGCCGCAAATGCCACACATACTAAGCTTCTCCCATGCGAAGAGATCCCGTTGGGCTACTCGTCCAGCTCTCTCCGTTGAGTAGACGGTCATACACGTCCAAATACCCCTGCACCATGGCTTCGATGCTAAACCGATCCTCAACCAACTTGCGTCCGGCCAGCCCATGACGGACACGAAGATCGGGATTCGCAAGGTATGTACGCATTACGTTGGCCATTGCGACAGGGTCTGCAGGCCGCACAAGCGTACCTGTTTCTCCTGCGCGTACTAGCTCGGCGTTCCCTCCCACATTCGTCGCGAGCACTGGTAATCCCGTGGCCATAGCTTCAAGAATAGTGTTGGATATACCTTCGCCGAGAGAGGGAAGAACAAACACATCCAGGATGCGCAGGATCTCCGCGACGTCATCTCGCTCCCCGGGGATCCACGCCAAGTCTTGCAAACCGGCCTGAGACAACAGATCAAGACATTGTTGCCGCAAGGGCCCCTCTCCAACCAGAACAAGCCTAGCAGATTGCCGCCATACCGGTTCCTCCTGGAGAAGATGAATAAAGGCCTTCGCCAAAGTCACCTGATCCTTCACCGGTTGCATCCGCCCAATGGTGCCAATTCGTACCGTTCCGTCTCGCAGGGAAATTGGTAGCGCAGTCTCCTGACACGATCCGCGGCGAGGGTGAAACCGCCGACTATCGACCCCGTTGTAGATCTGGGACAATCGCTCCTTCCGAACGCCAATGCAGCTTTCTAGCCATTGTTCCAGATCCTTGCTCACTGCGATGTAATGACCTACCCATGGACGAATCGCACGCCGAAACATATTGTACTTGGCATTGGCTCCATACAAATCGTACATGTCTCGCCCGTGCTCACTGTGGACGCGTTTGGAAACACCAGAAAGCGCAGCGAGCAGCCCGAACTCCAGCGTCGGCAAATTTCTCGTATGCACAATCGCAGGCCTCAATGTCCGAAGAGCCTTCCACATTCGACGGTAGATATCGAGGTCCTGCCCTTCTTGCCTATGAAGCGCAATTACTTGAACATCGGGTCGGCGTATTCGATCACGAAAATCTGAGAAATCGGTGAGGCACACGATCGCGTGACGGTACCGTTCAGGCGGCATAGCATTGATTAAATTGACAAGCCCATTCTCCAATCCCCCGACAGTCAGCCGATAAATCACGTGGGTCACCAAGGGTGGCGCACTTACAGATAGTCCAGCGTGAGGCATAGATATTCTTACTCTCTATCCAGTGATTCTGATCCAGATCACTCGGCACTAACAGGCATCGCGCAACGTTGATTGCCCTTGAGGATTCACGATCAACTTCTCAAGCAGTTCACCCAGATCGTCCCACCGGTGAGACTCCTCAACAAATCGCCTTGCCTGCAAACCCAATTCGTGCCGACGAGAGGCATCCTCGAAAAGCGTGCCAATCTCTCTGGCCAGTCCTTCGGGACTTTCCGCGCAGCGAACTCCGTTCTTCTCGGTCGCCCGCAGTCCACGGAATGCCATGGATGTTCCGACGACTGGAAGCCCCATAGCCATGGCCTCGAGAACCTTATTTTGAATTCCTCGCGCAATTCGAAATGGCGCAACTGCAACCTGGGCTTCTGCCATTCTCGTCCGAATATCGGCAACCTCTCCCGTCACGATCACGCCCTCGACATCCTGTAAGGCCCGCACCTCAGAGCTCGGATTTCTTCCGACGATGAGAAAGCGCGCACCTTGCCACTGTGCCCGAATGAGTGGAAATACTGATCGCGCAAAGAATTCCACAGCATCAATATTCGGAAAGTAGTCCATGGCGCCAGTAAAGACAAGCGTCGGAGGAGTCTCCGGCGAGGCCAGCAACGAAAGTTTGGGGTGAAAATAATCCAGATCAACCCCATTCGGCAAAACCACGATGGGGCAATCCAGAACCGAACGCTTGAAAAGATCGGCTTCGATCGTAGAAATCAGGATCGATGCGTCAAAAGCGGCAGCAACACGAGCCTCGTACTTCGCCAGCCGGCGAGCTTCCAGCTCATACAGCCATCGCGTAAATACTCCATGCCGCTCCGCATACATCCGCCACTTATCAGAATCCACATCAACAAAATCCATTACTCTAGGGAGGTCCCCGTGCGGCAAGACATATTCCGCCATGGAAGAGGAAAAGACGAACACCCGCTCGATCTGAGCCGTCAGGAAAGTCGAATCTACGTACCGCTGCACTGACTTGGAATAAAAGGCTGCGACACTCAGTGACCGACCTGTTAGGGCTCCAACGAGCGCACGCAGTTGGAGCACCCACTTCGGCCGATACACGGCGTGTACCGTAGCACAGTACTGGCGCAAGGCGTCGATGTGCTGAAGATCATTCGAATCATCCACGAAACAAACCAGATGCACCGCGTGCCGCTTCGACAGAAACTTGATCTGATGAAACGCGCGAATCTTTTCCCCTTTGTTAGGAGGAAAAGGGATGCGATGCGCGAGATACAGAATGTTCATGGAAAATACCTGATGATCCGCGGGCCGATGAGATTTGTAATGCCGAGAGGTAACCGCTTCCAGATCTCTATAAACGGCTTAAGCTTCGTATTGGTCGGGCTGACGTTAGGCATACTGGCCCCTTGCCGAAGGTAATACTGATACGGCAACGGTCTGGGCTCAAATCCCCAATGGCGCTTGAAATCATACGCCCCAGTTCCCACCTTGCTCCGACCAAAGTCAAACAGGCGATACCCTCTCTCACAGCCGACACGCATCAACTCCCAGTACATGAAATCGTTGGCGGCATAGGCCCGATAGGCTTTGAGGGCGCCGCCATAGAAAGGCATGACACGATCTCCATAGAAAAATGTGAGGACTGCGCCGATCCGGAGGCCGTCGTGCCACACAGTCAGAATCTTAGCCTCCTCCGCCATTTCTTCCATAACAGTTTGAAAGTAGCGATACGGAAACACCGGGGTCCCTAGGTTCCTAACCGATTCGGCATAAATATCGTAAAATCCCTTGAGCCCCTCGATCCCTTCAAGCGTCGAATGCAACCCGTGTTTTTCCCCCTGCCGCACCATCCGTCGCTGCTTGCGGGGAATGGCCTCCAGGTTTTTATCCAGGTCCGGCAACAGCTCTCGCTCGAATGTCACATATAGCTCTTTCACTGGAAGAGTAAGCGAGGAAGGGTGAACATGCCTGAACTCAACATAATCCGCATGCAGGTCATCAGCCAATTTTCTGGCTTCGGACAATAGCAGTTGGCTGGCCTCATCCGTCGAGGCACAGATACCACCCGCCACTCCAAACGGCACAGAAAGCAATGCGCGCCCGACAATCAGATTCCTCACAAAGAACAGCGGCAGACATCCCACCATTCGATCTCCATCAAGCACAGCGAGGTAGTGGCTATGAAACCCGAATGCACGCTCGATCACACGTTTCCACTTCGTCGTATGGAAAATACTTCCAGCCTGTGCCCCGCAGACAAACTCGTCCCATATCTTATTATCATCTGCCAGCCGAGTAACCTGCATGCCTGAATATCTCCAATTATCACAAAGTATTCGGATGGCCTGCTTCGGAAATTCCGCGGGTCCATTTATAGACTCGCGTTTCCCCGTCCTGCCCAACATAGATGACTCGCGCTCGATTCTGCTCCAACATCCCAACGACTTCACTGCTCAGGATGGGCTCCTTTAGATGTGGCCCCCAATGCTCTGACGAGGTAATGAGCCACACATCGCCGCCTGGCTGAGACTCAATCACTGCCTGCAACTCGCCGAGATTGTGCAGAATAGGGCAGCCCATAAAAATTTCTCTCTTGAGTTGCAAGCCTGGAACAAGATAACCCTCAGTCCGTAGGAGAAAATCGATCCTCCCCAGATAGGCAGCGGAAATAAAATCCATGGCAATGACAATATCCCCCGCCCCCTTGTGATTACGAACATACAGTGCAGCGGTCTTATGGTCAGGGTGCTTGAGATATTCAAAAATCTCGACATCCTGGACAGGCGTCGCGTAGGTACGGTCTGAAATCGCCAAAGCCTCGGAGAGAGAATGTCCTCGAGCAAGCAGCGGAGCCAACAACAGGGAACACACGAGAATAGCCCCTGTACGACAGGGTTGAATCAATCCCTCTTGCGGCTTTGAAATGATGCCCGCCACCCACTGGCACCCATGAACGATCGTGCAGGCATAGATGACAAGAAAAAATGGATAGATCATGAATAGATAGCCGATCCAGGGCCACGGGCGGATCAGGCCAATCGCGAGAAGCGGGCCAAGGAGAGCCACCAGAAGAAATGCAGAGGACGCGCGATATGCCTGACATGAAGCCTGATGAAACAGGATCAAGGCCCCGATCACCACAATCAGGGTCATGACCGGGAACGCGCCCTTGAGCACACGGAAATTCATGAAGGGATAACTTAACAGCAGTTCGAGCGTGGCCTTCGGTGATAGAGCTTGTCCGTCTATTCCCTTCGACAAGGCCCAGCCCACCCACAACCCCGCAGTGAGAACGACAAATCCATAATATGGCCAAAATGGTTTGTCGAAGGTCGCGGCCAATCCCCTTCCACTTGTGTAAATCTGATACGCGATGAGGAAGACCGCTATCACGTAGGTATGAGTGCCGGCCGCGATCACCATCCCGCTCGCGATAAGCCATGTCGAAACTCTCGATCCGCCCGTAGTCACCCGTTGGACTAACAAGAGGAATACCGCCGTGACCACGGCCATCACGCCGAAGAACATGCCACTATCCGGCCAGGCACCGAGTACAGAGCGCACTAGCTCGACCTGGGGCAACCTCAGTCCTTCTCCCGGGTCCCCGTCTTTGAGGACCGCATCTCTAAAAGCATTCACATAGGGCATATTCTCCAGCTTTATCCAGGCTACATCGGCAATTCCTATAGCCCCTCCGTAGGCGATCGCTTTTCGCGTCGACATCCCCTCAGGCAGCCGAACCAGGAATACGCTCGCGAACAGCAGCAGGAGAAACACACCAAGGGCGTGAAGCGTCACGGTCAGGAAGAACAGCACGGGAACCGCCACCCGCCACCCCTTCTCTCCCCTGAGGAAACCTCGATAGAACCCGTAGGCACTGAGCAGAAAAAAGAACAGAAAGATCTCATACATTCGCGCGAACCGAGCCATTTCCACATCCCAGGTAGAGACCGTAAACAACGCCACGGTCACGAGGGCTTCAATGGGACCACGGAGGTCCCGCGCAACGGCATAGAGGAGCACCAAAGTAAGCACACTAAACATCACACTTGGCAGGCGAAGTGCCTCTTCTGAAAGCCCTATCATGAAGGAGAAGCCCGCAGCGAGATAAGTATAAATCAGTCCACGCGGATAGATCATGCCCGAAGGCATCTGAGGCCATCCCGTCTCCAACACGCCTTTGACCGCGAGGAAACTATGATCCTCATCCCCATACAGACCCAACATTCCCAAATGACGATACCGCAGCCAGCACGCCAATGCGGCAAAGAGTGCCACAAGGCCCGCTTCCATCACCGCCCAGGGAATTTTTCGAAGATCTGCGTCTTTCATGGTGTGCGCACTTGCACAGTTGCGCTACTGAAGAAATTTCTCAATCGTGTAGTCCTTCATCCGTCTCGCATGAGTGAAGATAATCATCTCGCCGAGCAGACCGATCGACCCGGTCTGTACCCCTAGTACCATCAACAAAGCACCGAGAACGAGCAAAGGTCTTCCAGACAAGGCCGTCAATCCCAGCAGGCGCTGGATCGCCAGGATCAAAGCAATCATAAACCCCGCCCCGAATAATCCCGCACCGATCAATCCGAAAAACCGGAGCGGCTTCTTCGTGAACTTGAACAAGAACGCGACCGTGAAGATATCCAGCAGACGCCGAAGATAAATGCCGGGGTGATAGACCCGCATCCGAGCATCCTCTGGATGCTGAGGAACCGGCACTTCCGAAACGCGAAAACCTCGCTTATAGGCGAGGACCGGCAGAAAGCGGTGCATGTCCCCATAAAGGTCAATTTCGTCCATGACCCGCTTCCGAATCGCTCGAACCCCGCATCCGAGATCCTGAAATCGCATGCCGCTCACCCTGTAAAGCATCCAATGAAATCCCAGGTTCTGAAGCCGATTGATCCAGGCGTCTCGCCGCGGAGACCGACAGGCGATCGCCAAATCCGCTCCCTGGTCAATCGCTTTTAGAAGATCCAGAATGGCCTCAGGCACAGCTTGAGGATATGATGGAAGGGTAATAATCACTTCAGCCTTCGCCACCTCACATCCGATGGCAAGGGCTCTGGCCTCGCCGTAACTTCGGGGAAGGGGAAGAATCTTAATCGGCTCTCCCCGAGCCACCAGAGGCTTGAGGGCTGCACTGACGTTCTCAAATCCTCCATCGAGGACCACAATAAACTCATATGTCACCCCATGGCGTCTCAGCACGGCCGCGTGGGTTTCATAGAGCGACGCCAGTCCTTCACATCGTTCTACCACCGGCACCACCACCGACATACCAAGAGTGACACCCGAGCCTTCTCGTGCAACACCGGTGGATTGTTCAGCGACCCGCGTTGGGGACACCATAGAGCACTCCCTTGTGCAGTGTTAACACCTAGAAACCTTTGCCATCGATCGAGCCAGAAGACGGCCCGGTTCGAAGTTCCCCGTCTGCAGGATCATCTCACCGACAATTCCCATAGAGATGAAATGCCCGACCACGGCAAAGCAGAGAAACCCCATAGACGGCCAGACGACACTGGTCATCCCCAGAAAGAGGAAAGGGATCATGCATATCACACCTAGCAAGAGGGTCGGGATGCTGATCGTGAAAAACCAGAGCACCGGCTGTGCGACAAATCCGACCAGCATCTTCATCAGGAACAGATCCAAGAAGACGCGCCAGGCCCGGCCGATACCATACTTGCTCGTCCCGAACTGCCGTGCATGATGCGTCACCACAATTTCGGCGATCCTCGCCCCAACCAGAGTGGACATAGCAGGAATAAAGCGATGCATTTCGGAGTAGAGCGCGACGTTTTTGATGATCTCAGCCCGATACGCCTTCAAGGAGCAGCCGTTGTCGTGGATCGGCACGCCTGTAATTCTCCCGATCAGCCAATTAGCGATCCTCGAAGGGATTTTCCTCGACACCAGTTTATCCTTCCGATCTTTTCGCCAGCCACAGACCACATCATAGCCTTCATCAAGCTTCGCCATGAGCCGCGGGATATCGATCGGATCATTCTGAAGATCACCGTCCATACTCACGACGACGCGTCCCCTCGCCGCGCGGAAACCTGCGGCCATAGCCGCGGTCTGACCGTAGTTCTTTCGAAACTTGACGACCTTCACCACGTCATGCTGCGCATGCAAGGCCTCTAACTTCTCAAACGTGCCGTCCTTGCTTCCGTCATCGACAAGAATCAGCTCATAGGGAACACCGAGCGGATCACAGGCCGCGCGGACTCGTTCACACAACGGACCGACACTCTCCTGCTCGTTGTAGACTGGAATAACCACGGACAATTGAGGATATTGTTTCATCGGAAATATCAATCCGGCTTGCGCGCCTGAAGCGCGTTCACGATCGCCGTCAAACTGACAATCGCCGTCGTCTGATCGGGAGTGAACTCCACACCGAACTCCTCTTCCAGCGCCAGCACAAGGTTCATGTGGCGCACCGAATCCCATGCTGTAAGCGTGTCGGTCGACGCATCTTCCCCCACCTGATCCAGAGGAACATCCATGACGTGACTGAGGATCGTACGCACACGCTCGTTCATATGCATCTTTCTATTCTCCAACCACTAATTTAATATGCGCCGGAAGAACCGGAAGGCCTGCCGCAAGATCGAACCGAAACAACTTGGAGCCCTCCGGCTGGCCAGAACTCATCGCGACAAACCCTTGTTTCTCATAAAACCTTTCCACCTGCGCGTTCTTTCGCGTCGCCACATACTCGCCGATGACCTCGATCGCCCCTCTGTCCTTCGCCCAGCGGAGCAGATGGCCGATGAACCAATCTTCGACCATTCGACCTAGGACACGACAGGAGAGCAAGAGCGTGTCGATCTTCGCGCTCCGCTGAGCGTACGTCAGGATCGCGACCCCCACCAATCCTGAATCGCCGAATTTATCTTTCAAGCGCAACGAAATGACCTCCGCATCACTGCACCCCGCCAGAGCCGAAATATCCGCATCTGCATATCGCCTGGTCGTCAAGTTGAACTGATTCGTCTTTTGTGTCAGCTGGGCTATGCGCGGAATCGACATCGCATCGGCAGGTCGAATCTCCCCGACCATTTCAAGTGAGGCCAGAAAGCTGCCCATATCCGGAGCCTGTTCATGCAGGCGCTTCCGGGAGCCCTCAGCCTTATACATCGCGCCCCGCTGTCGATCTTCCTCGTTGACCGTCAGAGTATCAAATAACCCCAGCGACGCAAGCATATCTCGATAGTCGGTTGCACGATCCTTGGGAAGATGTACGGCTTCCACCTCAGGCACCATGCGCCGCACAAGCTCAATCTCCACCTCGTTGTCATCCAGAAAGACCAGACTATCTAACCCGATATTGAGGTCCTGCGCGATTCGACGGAGATTCGTGGCCTTGTCGTCCCAGTTGATCTGGGCCGACGCGATGTGTGTCTCCTTCAGGACCATGTCGGAATGCTGCCGAAACACCGCCCAGACATCGTCCTCATTGTTCTTACTGCATAAGGCCACAATGACACCGCGGTGATACAAATTCACAATCTCGTTCTGAAACTCCTGGTATGCCGATCCCGGATAGGCTCCCCCCAGCTTGATACCGGCAATCCCGTCCTCGCCGACTACTCCGCCCCACAAGGTGTTGTCGCAATCGAGCACCAAACACTTCTTCTGCTTGCCTTTGACCGCGCGGAGGAATTTCCACGATTCCGCCGCCAATTCTCTCAAAGCACCGCGAGAATATGGCGCTCGACCAATATGCCAATAGCGCTGGTCGTAAAATGCGGCGCTACCGATCCTGGCGAGACATGCATTTACATCAAGAAGATAGGCATGCTGATGACGTCCGAGACTTTCCCGCAGCATGTGATTCAATCGGGCGATGATGGCGGTCTGGCCATCGGGCATCTGCGCGTCGCTCGCTCCGAACGCGGGATGCATCGGCTGTTCAAATGCGCAGAACAAGATCAACGCATTGGTTTGCTGTCGGAGGCCCGTGAGGATTGAGGCGAGCAGCTGGTCGATCCGATCGAGCTCCGATTCTCGTGCCTGCGCATCCAGCGACGCGAAGCTTCGAGCCAGCGTCCACGAGAGGCCTTCGAGCCGCATAAAGACGAGAACGGCATCGGTCTCCCCGGTGAGCAGATCAGTCGACGCCCCTGCCGCCTCCTGCACAATCAAATCGTAGCCACCGAAACGGATGTCCGCATTCAAGCTCGATTCCATCGCACAATACCGCAGGTACGGCTCCAGCGGTTCCACCATGATATTGCGCAACACCGCGATCCGGACTTTCGGCAAAGCCTTGACCTCAGGCCTGTTCAGGATCCGCTGAATTTCCGCGAACGACATATGCGCGTGTCCGTTGACCATTTCGTCTTCCTTCTGATACTACCGAGACCCCGCCCGCCTACCTTCGCCCCTCTGACAAGCGAGAGACACAAATCCGAACCTACGCACTGCCAGACGCATCAGCCCCCTACTCCACCATCGGCGCTGAAACCGGCCCCCTTTCCGCCTTCACCGGATTGAGATAATTCATCCCCCCGAGAGCATATAGCACCCCTCCGGGTAACACCGCGATGATTCCTATCGCATGACTGACAAGACCGACGAGCAACGCCTCTGCCGAGCTGATTCCCACAAGCGTGAAAAAGGCGACAAAGAGCCCTTCATGAATGCCGGCGCCGTCAAATGATATCGGAAGGCGCCCTAGGAGAAGAATGACGGGAACAAGAATGAAGAAATACATGAGCGGCACGGGCACATGAAGCGCGCGTGCCGCAAAGTAGCACGATAGGACAGGGAACACATTCTCAATGACCGAGAGCAAAAAAAACCACCCCAAAGTCATCACGCTCGCATTGTAGGCCTTGTACGACAGGTATACGGCACGGCACTTCCCGGCGAGAGTCCGAAGCGACGGATACGCCCCCAACCAATCGAGAACGCTGAGAACAAAACGGGAAAGCATGGGACTAACCATCAGGAGGAGAGGGACTGCAAGGGCCGCACAAAAAAGCCCTAATGCTTCGACGGCCCATCTGGCGGTCTCCAATACCGACGCATCCAGAAGTGTGTACGCCAGGCCGATGCTTCCAATCGTCATCACTAGCAACGCCGCCGCGCCCCAGATCCGTTCGGTCAGAATCGACGAGAGCACATCGTCGGCCTGATGGCCTCGCCTCGCAAATGCCATGGCACGAATCACATCGCCCCCGACGGTGGCAGGGAGAAACAACCCAAGAAATGTGGAGATGAGATAGGTCCCCGCCACATCAGGCAGCGAGACATGGATATGCTTCACCCGGAGCAATACACTCCACTTATAGGCCATGGCAACTCGATCAGCCATGGCCATCAGGAATGCCAAGGCAAGAAAACCGAATTCGCTTCGGCGTGCAACCACAGCGACTTGTTCAAAGTCAGTGGGGTAGAGCAGAACGGCCAGTAGGCACGCACTGATCCCGATCCGGAGCCATAGTCCTATTTTGATCTGTTTCCACCAGCCCATACCACACGGCCTCACTGACATCTATCCAAGACTTCCGCTACTCCCCGTTTGGGCAGCGGCCATCTAGGATTTTCCTCTCGGCACTCCAATCAACTTCTGATAGGGGACGATAATGCTGTTCGCCGATATGTTTTCCTTCACGATTGTCCCCGCGCCGATCGCGCAATTCTCCCCGATTCTAACTCCATCCAGCACAAGCGCCCCCATCCCAATCCATGTCCCATCTCCAATCACAATCGGCCCTCGTGTATAGAGTCCTTGATCGGCAATTGGCACATCGGGCTTATCCGTGTGGTACATCCCTCCGCTCACCTGGATGCCCCCTGCCAACCGTACCATTCGACCGATGGTCACTTGTCCCATCGCACAAATGAGACTATAGCCTCCGATGCTGGTTTGCTCACCAATCTTCAGGGGGCCATATTTGGATTGGATGACGGTTCCACGGCCGACAAAGACTTCGTCCCCGATCTCGAGCGCGTCGGACCCGGCCCCTCGGGCATCCAACACCGCATAATCATCGATCACGACTTTTCTCCCAAGCTTGATCTGCTCGGGATAGCGAATCACCACGTTCCTTCCGATGACAAGACCTTCGCCCGATTCCTTGAATAAGGAACGATAGAAGTAGCGGCGGAGCAGTAACCCCAGTGCCCCAGGAATACTGCCAAGCAAACTCGTCGTTAGCTCATACCGCAACAGTGCCAGCAATCCAACTCGCCCTGTAACCAGCTGACGATAGCGATCCACCTCGGAAGAAGAGCCTTTAAACAGGCGGTCACGAATGAAATTCTCGCTGTCGAGCTCCCGAAGCCCAGAGCTTGCAGCGTTCGCATCATCTTGCGCTGACACCACGACACCTCCCCTGCAATGCCCTAAAGCACTTACCGCACTCCCCTCTTATGATCTTGACGGACACGCATACTCGACTCTCCCTGTCCTATCCCCCCCCTAATCTACCGACTCCCGCTCCACGACCCTCCGTAGTCCGAATCGACGTATCGGATTTCTCCTGAAGCGATGACAGGAAAGACTCTGACATCTTCGACATAAACCACCACCCCGGCAGCACATTCACGATCTGGAGGCCACGAAAAATCATGGCCATCGAAAACGCCTCCGCCGCAGGAAGCCAAATCAGACCATAGACCACGATAGCCGACACTTCCCCGAGCCCCCAAATATCCTGGGCAAGGGGAAGTTTCGACAGAAAGTAGAACCCAGCGGACGCCGCAAGAAACGTGAGTGGTTGCACATCCATCATTAAAGCTTTAGCCAACATCAGCAGAATGACGGTTTGGAGGACTTGTTCACCGAAGGTCAGCAGGCAGTTCCAGAAGATGACGCGCCGATTCCATTTGAACAACGCATACGCATGGTACCCGCGACGGGCAAACGCCAGCAGGGGTGAGGAATCGGAAATCCGGACTATGGAACAGAGATAGGAATGGATCCGTGGATTGAGCGAAAGAACCAGAGAGCCATTGACGACCACCACGCCGGCAAGAGCGAGCCCTCCCCATCCGAGCGAGGGATGCACTGCGCGGGTAAAGACGAAGACGATCGCCCCCAATGCCGCAAGGTTGACAGCTGAAACGACACCGATAAGTCGCTCCATAAGCACCGAGGCATAGGCCTCCGATCGTCTCCCGACAGAACGGGCCACGCATTCGGCCCGTAACACATCTCCGCCCACAGAGAAAAATGAACTGACAAAGCTTCCCTGGTAACAAATCCTTAGTCCAACCGGAAGTCCCAGTTGAATGCCAAGCGCCTTCAACAGAAGACTCCACTTCCACGCCATCAGAACGCGATCGAGGGTCATGACGGCAAGAATCACCGCCAACCAGGCAATCGACAGCCGCCGCACAGATCGAAGCACAGCCTCCCAATCAAGCAGATAGACGCCTCCGACACAGAGAAGGAGGACAAGCGACCACCGGATATACGGCCATAGTTTGCGCCTTGTCATGCTACTTTTCGTGCCTCCCCAGGTCACAACAGAATTGAACCGCACTGATGACACCCGCTAGGCAGGCCACCCCCACAGGATCCAGGGGCTCGAACATCCACGCCACATAGCAGCATCCTTACGCAACCCTCTCCTGCGTCGGCCGCGTCTCTCGCGAGGTTGCCGGCATGGCCGTTTGAATCTCTCCTGACATGTCGTCTACCCCTACCCCTTCGATATGCATGCGGTACCACGCTTCGCTGTTCAGCAATAACCACAACCGATTCCCATGATCGGCCTTCCCTGTCAGATGATCGGATAGCAGCTCATCGATCTTGTCCTGACGATAGATCCCAGCCTGCGCCAAATGGGAATTTGTAAGGAAGACACTAAACAACAGACGATACTGGTCGCGCAGCATGTAGGGGAGGGCTACTGAAAACCCTTGTTTTCGCATTTTCAACAGCGGTTCCGGAAGATACCGTTTGGCCAATAGTTTCTCGATATACCGAAGGGACCGCCCCCTCACCTTGAGTCGCATGGGAAGACGAGCCGCAAACTCAGCCACTTTATGATCCATAAAGGGGCTCCGGGACTCCAAACCATGCGCCATCGTCATCCGGTCAAGGATCATGACGGAATGGTCCGGGAGCCGGATCTGGTTGTCGGCATACAGCATGCGATCGACGGGATCCGTTGCATGAGCTCGGTCATAGGCCTCACGAATCCCTTGTTCAGGATCAAACGTCTCAAGCAACGCCTGCATGCGCGGTCCGTACAGGTTCTGTCGAAGATCGAGTCCAAAGTAAAAATACCCAAGACTGCGCGCATAGCGAGTGCCTCCATCCAGGAACGATAGCCGATGCAGCCACTTCAGTTGATGACCGACGCTCTTGTACCATCGTCCATCCGGCACAAATTGAAGCAACGCCCCCACTCCATACCGCCTGACCGCCTCTGGCAGAAATGCGTAATATCCAGCATATCGGTTGCCATAGTAGCGATCGTACCCTCCGAAGAGTTCATCGCCTCCGTCCCCTCCCAGCACTACCTTGACGTGCTCTCTCGCCATGCCGGAAATGAGATACGAACAGAGCGAGAGGGGGTCGGACGGCTCATCCAGGTGCCACACTAATCGAGGCAACGTATCGACCATCGAAGGCGTGATCGTTTTCTCGAAATGACGCGTTCCGTAACGTTCTGCAACCATTCGAGCCAACGGGGCCTCGTTATATTGACCATAGGGGAGCCCCATGGAAAAGGTCTGGATCGGATCGGAAAGCCGATGATGCATGAGCAGTGCGACGATGAGAGTTGAGTCTAGCCCGCCACTCAGGAAGGCTCCGACGGGAACATCGCTCACCATGTGAAGTTTGAGGGCCTCGACCAGCTGCGCTTCAAGCTCATCCGTCAATGCCTCATCCGATCCGGTATACTTCGGTTCATACTGGAGGTCCCAATACCGAGTGACGGTAACCCCCGTGTCGAAGCTGAAGGTAAGTGAGTGTGCCGGGGGAAGCTTTTGGACTGCTTTGAACATGGACAACGGTGGCGCGATCACCCGTAAGCAGAGATATTGATCGAGTGCGGCCGGATTCAACTCAGCCAGGCTTCGATCGGCGGCGAGCAGAGCCTTTATCTCTGAGGCAAAGAGAAACGTGTCGCCCCGGTGCACATAGAAGAATGGTTTCTGCCCAAGATGATCTCGCGCGGCGAAGAGACGCCGCTCACGCTCATCCCAGATCGCAAAAGCAAACATTCCGCGCAAATGCTTGACACAGAATTCCCCGTATTCTTCATAGAGATGGACGATGACCTCGGTATCGGTTTGAGTTTCGAACCGATGGCCACGTCTCAGCAGATCGGCCCGAAGCTCCCGATAGTTATAAATTTCCCCATTGAACACAATTGTGATGGTTCTATCTTCATTCCCGATCGGCTGACGCCCCGTGTGAAGGTCGATGATGCTGAGCCGTCTGTGCCCAAGCCCCACCCCTTTTCCGATGAACAGACCTGTATCGTCGGGTCCCCGGTGGTGAATCCGGTCCGTCATCCGTCGAATATCCTCTTCTCTCACAGAAGACGCGCTGACTTTACCCGCGATCCCGCACATACCACCCTCCGTAAACACACGTACTCTGCTCCGGCGCACATCTATGGCTTACGCTTGATCGTCATTGACCCGCCAGTGCCACGAAATCATCCGCCCGCGAGAGGACGTAAGAGTGCCCCCTCAAGTGCGATGGCTACAGCCCCCCACGCAATCAGATCCTCAACAAATGCCGGTGCTCCAGGAACACCGTGACGATCGGACACGCCTGACAACCACGTTACAGACGATTGCGCATCGCTATCCGAGAAAATCGGCAATCCCATCGAAGGCCTGAGCTCTCCGGGGAGCACATCCATCAACACATGAGTTAGGTCTAGAATTCCTCACGTCAAACCGGCCCAGAGTCGTGGCAGTCTGATAAACCATGCGCTCCGGCACCGCTCACCCCGAATAGACCGGCGACCAATAACGAGTGACTTCTCTCCTCAGTGAAACCTGTTCGAATTTCCAAGAACAAGACCCGGAGTGAAATCGAAGTCTGGCGCGTTGACCGAAATTATAAGCAGGATCATCCGCGTCAAGGCGAACCGACCTTGGCCAAACCTGGCTGCAAGTTTCGCGGGATCTCTGCCGGCTATGGCCTATAGGAGGGGCCTTGCGAGTCCCCGGCTTTGGCGCAAATCATGGCCTGCAGGAAAAGCTCTTCATACCGCTGAGCACAACGATCAATAAAATAGTCTTCGACACGCCGCAGGTTTTCTTCTCCCATTGTCTTTCGTCTGGCCTTATCGCGAATTAGGACCTCGCAGCGCTCTTCAAATCGTCGTGTATCGTTCAGCTCCACAAGATAACCGGTGATACCGTCCATCAGGAAGTCGGTCTGCCCGCCGTGGTTGTAACACACAACCGGTAGACCACACGCCATGGCTTCGAGAAACACCAAGCCGAACCCTTCATGCTGGCTAGTGGATACGTAGAGGTCCGCCATGCTGAGAATTTTGAACTTGTCCTGATCAGTCACTTGCCCCATGAAGAGGACATCATGATCAACCCCGGCGGCTTTAGCCTCGTTTTTCCATGCTTGCTCCATCGGACCCGCTCCTAATATGAGCAGCTTCACGTTAGATTTTCTCAATCGTCCCATGAGCGCGATCAGCTGCGAAAGCCCTTTCCTGGCAACCAGACGGCCCACCGTAACCAACACCACAGCATCCCCACTGACCCCATAGTCGGCGCGTTTCCCGAGTTCCACTTTAGGTCGCTGAATCCCGAGCGGAATGCACTTGGCATTTAACTCGGGGGTGTAATACCGGTTCATATTGCCAATCGTATTCGATGACTGGCCGACGAGAATGGACGCGCGTCTCAACAATGACCGCACCCACGCACGAAGAACGGCGTGCCGGTGTGGCGAAGTTGTCTTGCTGGGATCGTACAAATCCCCTCCATGCAGTGACAACACGTTCGGAATACCCGACCACCTTGCCAGCGCATCGCCGACCGGACCGGTAGGAAGCACAAAGTGTGTATTGATGACATCGAACGGGGTCGCCGCCAACAATTTTCTCCCATGCCATATTCCCATAGGCAGGAACATCAGCATCGAAAGCAGATTGGCGGCCGCCTCTTTGCGCCGGAACAAGACGGGCACACGCACAACGCGAACGCCATGTTCCATGGAATCCCGCGGGAGCCCCAGCCCCTGCGAAGTCAACACAGTGATTTCATGGCGCTTGGCCAACTCCTGCGCCAGCTGGGCATTGATCACTCCCCCGCCGCCACCGAGGGGGGGATACTCGAAGTTGCAGAAAAGTATTTTCATTCCGTTGATACGTTACGCCGTCGCCTTGCGGCACGCAGCTCCCAACTTTTTCGTCCACACCCGGTTGTTCTTTCCGTACAACATGAAGCTGAAGGTAAAGAACAAGGAATACAACCGATCAAGAACGATCAGTACATAGTTCAGCGGGTTCATATAGAACACGTAAAGATTCAACGGAATTATTTGTATCTGTCCAAACCCGGTATGACCGAGAACCTGGCGGAGAGTGTACTCGGTAAACGTATTATAGTGGTCGAAGTTTTGCGCGAGAGCCTCCGCTCCAGTGATGGGGTTGGCACCATTGAGCCCGTGAACAATAAGAACCCCTTCTTTCTTCATGGCGGTTCTGCAGAGGCTCAGAAACAGCAGCATCTCCTCTTTGGTCATGTGATTGAGCTCTTGTTCACAAAAGATTACGTCATATACTTCCGAAGAGCGTCGGAGATGTGGCACCGCCCGCTCCGCACGACAGGGCAAATTTCGTTTTGTGGCATGCTGAATTTTCCCTGAGTCGGAATCGATGCCTAGAACATTTACGTATCCTTGTTCCACCAAGAGATTGACGAAGTAGCCCGGCCCGCAACTGATGACGAGGATCTTCGCCTGCTTATTGACCGGAAGATATTTTAGGTAGTTACGCTTATAGAATTGGGAAAACGACTGGTACCCCTTGTCGACATTTTCAGGGCCTTCCCAAAACGAATCGAAGGGCTCAATTTTCGCCGTCATTTCTCCGGTAAGCATCATAGTCTCAGTAACCATGGTTGCAGCCTTATCAGATGTGAGCACCTCTCTATCCAGCCCTTGCATATCATCCTCCTACCCTGTGGGAGCGTTACAGCTCACCCGTTTCTTGATACCACCTAGCAGTGGCGGCCACTCCCTCTCTAAAGCTCACCCGTGGCATAAAACCCAAGAAAGACTGGGCCTTCTTCGTCGAGAGAGAAAAGCTTTTCTTGAAAAAGTCCATGCGCCGCCGATGAAGGGGCGGCTGAATACCAAGCGGTCGAAGAATCATTTCGAGAAAGAGTGCCACTCCAAGCAGCAGGCCCAATGGAGCTCTCAGTCCTGGAATTCGCCCCCCGACCTGCGCCGCAATTGTGTGCACCATTTCGTTGGTCGACACTGCGTTCGGCCCCGCCAAGAGAAAAACCTGACCCACCGCATGGGGGACAACCGACGCCGCCAGGAATCCTTCGATCAAGTCATCGATGTAAATCAAATGATGGAGATTCTCACCGTCTCCAATCATGAAAAACATCCGCTTGTTGATGGCTCGGAATAATTTCAGCAATCGCCTGTCACCGGGCCCGTACGTCTCTGAAATCCGGATGACCACTACCGGAAGCCGATCACAAAATGACAGAGCCAGACGCTCTCCCTCTAACTTGGTTTTCCCATAAATGTTGTCGGGAGCCGTGGGGGACTCTTCGTCGATCTCGCCTGAAAGCGATGCCCCGTACACGCCAATCGTGCTCCCGTGGAGCACTCGCTTCACCCCCTGTTCCGCGCAAGCCAAGAGGAGATTGCGCGTCCCGCCGACATTTACATCCCAGAACTTCTGATCAGGAACATTGGCTTCATGCTGGGCCGCAGCCAAGTGAACCACCAAATCAACGCCGGCAAGACTCAATGCCAATGCCGACGTATCCAAGACCGACCCGATGATGATTCGAACGCCAGCCTCGGTCAGCATTCGATGATTCCGAGACTCCGCCTGGGTATTCTCCTGACCAAGCACGCGAACCTCGTATCCTCTGGCCACATACGCGAGGGCAAGTCTGGATCCGATAAAGCCTGTACCGCCTGTAATCAAAACATTCATGATTATCTCGTCGTACCATCAGCGCGAAGCAACGAGGGCTCTAGCCCGGAGCGATTCACTCGAGTCCTTAAGCCAAAATCCTGAAAACCCGATCGAACTTCTGCCAGCTCCTTGTTGATTTTGGCCGTATCCCATTTCAACTCCTTCGCCATCACGGCAGCGCAAGCGACCAAAGACTCGTCCGGAGGACGTCCCCCCGTGCCGAGGTCCGTTCGACGAAACACCATGTCCGAGAGCTTCACGGCCATCTCCTCATGAACTGCGTGGAGCACCTCTGCTTTCAACACTTGGGTTCCAGGAAACACTTCGCCCAAGCTCCTATCGTCGTTAACATATTTCAGCACCCCGGCGTAGGCTGCCCCGTGGTTTTGGCTTAGCGAGCTGACGATTCCATCACTGCACGCTCCCCCCAAGTCAGCCTTCACTTGCCTTCGCAGACTCTCCATGGTGTCAAATCCCCCGCCGAAAACCGCAGTTATGGAGGTCCGACACTGAGGGGATGTTTTCCCCATTTTTCTGAACACCATGTCTACCACCCTCTCAGCCTCGCTCCTCGCAGTTGTATAGCGAACTCCCACCAAAGTTATGAGGCCCTCGATATTATGTTCCTTCCTGTGATCTACAATATTGGATCGCTTCCCGTAGCTGAGATGGACCGCACCGGGACGGTTTTCGCCAAAAAGCACCAATCCGGCATTCCACATGGAAACGTCCTCGATAGCCAACTCCAAAGGCGGATAGCTTTGATTCACCTCCAGGATAAATGCCTGAATATCCTCTTCTGTGACCGTGAATTTGTCCGGAGCCGAAGAATGGACCACATGCCATACCCCGACCAGGGTGTAATCCCGCCACGGGACGAGAAACAGGTGTCTGGCCTGGCGACTCAGTACCGCATCGGGGTCCCTCGTTCCTCCAAGAACCGCGAGCGCACGAGCACCAGGCAACGCGCGCGGTATGACAAAACAGGCATCCCGTGAAAATGTCGCCCGATGGGGTAATGAGAGCTCTTTTTGCTGGTTTAGTAGTTGCTCCGCCCACGGCCCCGCGGCATTTACAACGTAGCGCCCTCGAATCTCCATCTCTGCACCTGTCAAGACATCCCGAGCCTTCACTCCCGTAACATGCCCGGACTGATGACAAATACCTGTCGCCTCTAGATAGTTGGCAGCCTTTGCTCCCCTCTCAACCGCAGATCGCAAAAAAGCCAATGCCAGCCGCGCAGGGCTATACATCTGCCCGTCATGAAACACGGCCGCCCCGGTCAGTTCATGAGAATCGATCCCCGGAAACTCTTGGAGCACCTCTTCACGAGACAGAGACTCCCACTGTGGGATGTGACGGGAAGGATCGTTAATGCCTTGATTGCGATCAGCCGTAAGAAGGTCGTATAGGGTTAGCCCCAGCCCAAGAATTTCCTTACCCTGCATTCCGTGGCCAAAAGTCGGAATCGCAATCGGCAGAGGCCTGACAAGGTGAGGAGCCACACGAAGAAAGGCGCTTCGCTCCTGGCTGGATTGGCGAAGGCGAATCACGTCTCCATGCTGGAGATATCGAACGCCGCCGTGCACCATCTTGAAGCAATTCGCTGACGTCGCATGCGCGAAGTCACCTCTTTCAAGTAATGCTACTGATAAGCCGCGCAATGTAGCATCCCATACAGTACAGATTCCAAATATTCCTCCGCCGACAACGACAAGATCGAAGACTTGGTCTGTCAATGATGCGACGTGCCGATTCATATCTCCCCTAACTCAATAACCATTCATGGCCCCGACCTAAGACAAGCCCATTTATCACTACTGATGACTCAATTTTCGCAGTGGCAACCAACCATGACCGGCCCGCATGAAACGCGCGGACTGCAACCTCGCACAAACCAGCCAAGGGAAACCCCAATCACTCTCTCCGCTGCCGATCACTATCAGCAACGATGGTTTCCGGCCGTCTTATTCTTGGCGTTGTGGACAAGCAAGAGGAATTCACTCGCGCCACCCCCTCCAGGGGAGGAACACCTAGACTCCCGCTCTTGTCCTCACCAGTAGATGGACACATCGCAGACCGTACATCGCCCAGTAAGTCACGCAAAGGAATAAATGAAAAATCGTCTAGCAGCGATGAGAGTCGCACCTCTGTTTTCTTGAGATTAAGATAGTGGCGAAATTGAGAAAGGAGAGGGCCTTCCATTCTTGGCTGTGCGGGATCAAGTTCCCATGGATGCAAATAAATCACTAACGGTTGCCCTGTTCCCTCTACCCGACGCAAAAGCCATCGCAGAATTGTATACGGGAAGAGCCGGAAATATCCTCCACCGGCTATGGGGACGCGACATCCAGCAATCTTAGCTATCGACAGTGGAATCTCCCAAAGCGGCCCTGCGCTGGTAGCAATTTCATGGCAAGTCGTAATCGCATCAGGCATGCCGTATCGATCATGAACAATTGGGAAAATGCTTGAATCGTAGCGATAGCCCTCTTCCACCAGAATAGGCAACGCCCAACTTGTCTCCGCAGTAATAGTAAAGGTTGGCGCCCTGTAGCCCAAGACGGGCGAACCAATGATATCTTCAAGCACGACTCTGGCGCGTCGAATGTCTTCCCGGAAGAGATTGGGCGTTTGGGCTGTTATTAGCTCGTGCCCATACCCATGCGAACCTATCTCATGACCATCACGGACGATGCGCTTCACAAGGTTCGGCTGACGTTCGGCTACCCAACCAAGAACAAAGAAGGTGGCCTTGACATTCTTCTCATCAAGCAAACTCAAAATCTTTTCAGTATTCCTTTCCACCCGACTCTCATATGCATCCCACTGACGCCGACGCGTAGGGGAGGCGAACCCGGACACCTGAAAATGCTCTTCCACGTCAAAAGAAAGACCATGCCTAATGGCGGCCGCCGACATACCCATGATCAACGTGCCCCTTCCCCGCACAAGACGACCCGGATAGTCTCCACAAGAATCCTGAGATCTAACAACAAAGACATATTCTTCACGTAATACACGTCATACTGTAGCTTCACATGAGAATCTTCCGCAGACGATCCATACCGAAACTGTGTCTGGGCCCAGCCGGAAATTCCAGGGCGGACGGAGTGCCGGAGATCATAGTAGGGAATCACCTCCCGCAATTGCTGTACAAACACAGGTCGCTCTGGTCGAGGTCCAACTAGAGTCATCTCTCCATAAAGAACGTTGACTAGTTGAGGCAATTCATCGACCCTCGTTTTCCTGATCCATCTTCCTACCCGTGATATGCGAGGGTCCCCTACTTCAGCCCAGCGAGGACCGCCTTTCTCAGCATCTGACACCATAGACCTAAACTTCCAAATCAAGTATGGGTGCCCTCGCAACCCCACTCGCATCTGCCGATAGATCACCGGACCCGGCGAATCCAGCTTGATGAGTATTGCGATACATGCCATGAACGGTGCGAGTAGAAGCAGCCCACAAGAGGCAATCATCACATCGAAAGTCCGTTTCAGCGCCATCGTTACAAAACGCCGTCGAAATCCCGTCGAAAAAATCAGTGCGCTTGGTCTAAGTGAGTCAATGGATAGACGACCGGACTTCGCTTCATAGAAGCTATGGCCGTCCACCACATTGATTCCCATCCCCTTAAAATCTAATAACGCATTGACCGGAAGCTGCTCTCTCCGATCTTCCAAACATACCGCAATGATATGGGCCTGGCTTTGCTCAACGATCTCGAACAGATGATCAAAGGTGCCCAGCACCTTAAATCCTTCAATTGAGTTCCCAACCAAAGTCGAATCGCGAACAACAAATCCCACAATATCGTCAAAGCTTTGCCTATTTGATTGGATCGCTCGACACAACTCGATTGCCATGGCTCCAGTGCCCAGAATAAGAACGCGGTTTCGAATCCAGCTCATTTGAAAGGTCTGCCTGTCGGCATACGAGAGTCCAACAATTTTCTCAGTCGTTTTCATGGACTAGGACTTCTTGCCGACCGCTGTGGTGGAATAAGCTTCGTAAGCCGTCATGTAATAGGGAGTTTCGGCAGATTGCAGATTTGTGATAATCACTCCAGCTTTGCAGGTTGGAGACAAGTTCGTAAGCGCCCTCTGAACCACCGTCGTTCCCGTCAATCCAGCACGAATAACCATCACCAAGAGATCTGCCACTCCGGCAATCACATGCATATCAGCCAGAGGGAGAATGGGCGGCGAATCAATAATGATATAGTCAAACTGTTGCCTCAGCTCGGGGAGAATCTTGCTCAGCTTTCCAATCGCCATCAATTCTAAGGACTGTCGGCTCCCTGCGGATAACATCCACAGAGAAGTTGTGTCGACCTGACGAAGCGCCTGCTCTAACAGGCAGTCGCCTGAAAGCACATCGGTCAGCCCAAGAAGCAAATCCATTCCTAGATAGCGATTCACGGTCGGATTCTTGAGATCGCAATCGATGATCAGCGTGCGCTTCCCCAAATCGTTCCCTAATATGTATGCGAGATTGACACTCGTCGCAGACTTTCCTTCCCCTTTGACCGAACTCGTAACAGCGATAGTGGTCCCACGTTGGCTCGATGACATAAGAACCAATCGTGTAGCGGCGACTCGGTATTGCTCTGCGATGACAGATGCCGGCCTCCATCTACTCACCAAATTAAGCACCGACGGAAAAGTGCCTCGTAGAGAAGAACCCTTATCTGAATTGGCTGGAGACACGCCATATGGTGCGCGTATGCGCAACGGAGCAGGAGTAACAGTCTGCCCCTCTTTTTTCCCGCCATTCTGATGGGCGATCGCCCTCCCCCCCCCTAACGGCTTTTCTGCCCACAACCCTTGTCCGTTCTTACCGGCTTCTTGATAGATCGACGAAAAGCTTGGGATCCCGGCAAGAACGGGAAGGCCCAGCAAAGACTCTGCGTCTGACTGCCGGCGGAACACCGGGTTCGCATTCTCCAGCATCACCGCTACCCCTACGCCGACCCCACAGCCCCCAAGAAGCCCCAGCAACATGATTTTTAGCACTTCTGGTTTCTCTGGAGATTGCGGAAGGTTCGCTACATCCAGCATGCGGAACTGCTCGCCCTTTCTTCTTTTTTCCATATCCTCGGCGACTTGGGCACTAAGCTTTTTTTCATGAAGTGACTGATAGTTTTTCTCCATATTCTGATAGTCGCGAAGAAGTGCGGACATCTCCTGTTCTAGGATAGGTGTCTTCTCAACTCTCGCTTCATATTCGCGCACTTGAGCCATCAACTGTTTTTTTCTTTCAACCATCGAATCAATACCCACTTCGGCGTCATGCCGTTGAGCCGTTAATTCCTGCAAGAAAGGGTCAACCGAGTGGCGTGGGACAGATTTCGGTTCGCGAACCTCCTTGGCTCCTTGCGGTAATCCATTGGTATCAGTACCGCCAACTTCCAAGAGGGTGTCTTCCTTCGCCCTACTCGCCAATAGCGCCTTCAGCCTCGCAATTTCTTGCTTAGTTGCCACCACATCCGGATAGGATTCTTTGAATGCAGCGGATAATGCTTCCATCTGACGCTCTAACTCTCTCAGACGAAGAGTTGTGGGATCAGCAACCCGCGTAGCCGACCGAGTAGGCGATGGGGTTGGCCTATCTACCCCCGCCTGCTCGCGCATTTCTTGCTCAAGAGGCCCTCTCACCGCTTCATACGAATTTGCGGCTTTCTGGATGGCCAGCTTTCTGTCCGTAGCCTTCTGCAATGACTCGTTGACAGCAGCAAGATCTTTCTGAAGGCGATCCAACGTGCGAAGATTAGTCTCTAGCTGCCCTGGCAACTCTCCCATATGCCTCATTTTGAACACACTAATTTTCTCTTCTTTCTGCTCCAAGGACTTTCTCGCAGACTCTAGTTGCTGATCGATAAATTCCATCGCACCATGTACAAAATCCTCCCTAATTCGCACTTGATCCTGAATAAACCGGCTCGTCAATGCAGTTGCCACTTTTTGAGCCACCTCAGGAGTTTCATGCACAAAGGAAATGGCGAACAGCTGCATCTGTCCCCCGCCTTTGGTCTCGACACGAATGTTTTTCCGCATCCGGGCAATCGCAGACTCTAATTCTGAACTATCCTTGGCTTCCGGGAAGAGTTGATGCTCCTTGATCATCGCTTCAAGCATGGTGCGACTGGTAACCTGTTGTTGAATGAGGTTCAGTCTGTCCGAGACAGCACCCATGACCATTCCCTGAACATACCGATCAGGGATTCGCTGATCCTCTACGACAATTACGGTGCTTGATCGATATTCTTTGGGCAGTACGTAGCACACCGTTGCCGCAACCCCTACGCCCACTAAAATGAAACTACCTATCAACCATTTTCTAGATCGAAGCATTTCAAGATAAGTGCGTATCAGCTCCAATGTGTCCATTTTGTGCAACCCTATCTCCAGAACGTGGTTAAACCGATCATGACAACATGGCGATCATAGTTGAATGCTTGAGTATCAAACTGCTGATCGTACTTCCCATATATGTAGTTTAGAGTGGCGTACAGATATCTGAATAACTGATAGTTGAGAGAGGCACTCGCCTGATAAGTTGTAAACGTGAACTCATTCTGCCCTTGGGAAAAACCCGGCGTTGTATTATGAGCGTATCCGACCGATGCAGATCCGATAAGACGAGTACTGAAAATATGGTTTGCCTGCACGGTCACCGTGTCATTGATGGAGGGTCCTGCTCCAACCACAAAACTCGGATATATGCCTCTAGAATACGTGATTCCGAGTACGGTATCTGCGCGTGGACGCCACGCGATGGAGGCCCCCCCCTGATAGGCGAGTCCTGCACCACCAGCTGCTTGGCTCTGGAGAAGATAGGTTACTCCTCCAGTTGCTGATGCCGTTAGTACTGATGTGACCAGGTGCGTCCATGTCGCCGTAGCACCATGAGTCCGAAACGCTTCATTGAAAAATCCCGTATTGTCAGTCGTCGCATCATTCGCAAGAAACCTGGTGTCCGTGTACTGATACTGAACGCCCACAGAATCAGCCGGTCCTATTCGAACATCAGTTCCCAAAGTGCCCGAATGACTCTTGGTTGTGAAAAAGTTCCCGATTGCAATTGTCCCTCGTTGAGGCACGCCGAAAAAGTTTTCTGAGTATGAGTACGCTGCCCTCAGCTTAACCGACGATGACACATCGTAGTACCCAGTCGCGGTACCAGTCTGAGTCGTCGTTTCGGCCCGCGCCGCTTGAATACCCCTGGCTATGTTAAAATTCGGATCGAACGTAGGGTTAATCAGAGGATCACTCGGATCGAAGGCATATACTTGCTGGGCTTTTCGATAGTTGTAAGTTACCGCCCCTCCTGCTCCAGAGATGAAACGCTTGAGTACTTTGTCCAGTATGGCCGTCGCCCCAGCCTGCCAGCCCGTATAATTTAGATCATTATTCTTCACGTAGTCATAAGACGAGAAGCTTCCCTGTACGGCGCCCTCAATATAGCTACTGGAATGCTGCAGAATTAGACTCGCCGTGGTGTCGACAAAATAGTCCGGAGTATTTTTTGTAAATAATGACTGATCACTGCCACCACTTTGCAATCCAAAGAGTGCATTGCTGTCATAGCCACCCACAACAGAAAGAGCAGGAAGCAATCTGGTACCGCCTGCGAATGGTGTCATGAAATACGGGCTTGCCATATACTGGGGAGCCAGTGGTACGCTGGAAGTGAACCCTGATTCTCCCCCACTGCTATCTGGTGATATGCTCTGCGCAAGGCCTCCCCCAACTGGTTGAGCCCAACTAAGACTGGCGAAGGTCAGCAGAATAGTGCCCCCTCCGAATATCCCTAAGATCTTTAAATTCCGCATATTGGCCCGTCGTCGAAAACCCATCAGCCTGATCTTAGGGTATGACAATAATATCACCTGACCTCAACACAAAATTCCCAGGGCTCCCTTGTCCCTTGACAAGATCGCCGTAGCTTAACGGAATAGAAATCTGAGCGCTCTCTCCTTTGCTATTGCTTGCCATGCGTAAAACTCGCAACTGATTCCTTGAAGCAAATGGCGTAAAGCCTCCAGCCATTGAAATACCCTGCATAACGGTAGCATACGACTTGAGCGGATACTTCCCCGGTTTCATGACCTCACCCGTGACGAATATGAAATAACTATTTACTTCCTTGACCTGAACCGACACCGTCGGCGTGGAAACGAATTCCTTCAATCGATCATTTAATTTTTTTGCCAATTCCTCTCCGGTCAACCCAGCCGCATGTACATCACCTATCAAAGGCATTGAAATCGAACCATCCGGTCGGACAGCTACCTCTCTCGACAAATCCTGATTGCGCCAAACGTTTACGATCAGCACATCTTCAGGGCCGATCAAAAAAGAAGTAGGTGCGACATATTCAACCGGATATACAATCGGCCCGCTACACGCGGCCAATCCCACCAGCAAATAACCAGCTGCCACCATTAAACCTTTTTTTGTAGCATCGGCGAAATTCATGAATCTTTTTTACCTCTCTATATAAGATCAGCGGGCCGGAATAACTACCATGGTTTCAGAGGGCACCACTATCTGATCCCCAGGTTTTAGTTCAATGTTTTGGGCGGATCCGTCGCGTAAAACGATGTCATCATAACTTGCCTTTATCTTCTGGAGACCTTCCCCATCTTTCCCAAATCGAAATATAACGATTTTGTTCCTTGCTGCAACAGGCGTAAAGCCGCTTGAGATCGTGATCGCTTGTAATAACGTCGTCTTACTCTTCAATGGATACCGGCCAGGCTTGACGACTTCACCAAGAACATAAATCGTATAGCTATTAACTTGACTTACAACAATTGAAATTGTGGGATTCTCCATATATGATTTCAGCCGAGTTGCTAACTCGTCGGTCAATTGCCCCGTCGTACGACCTACCGCTAAAACATCGCCCACCAAAGGCATCGAAATACGACCATCCGGTCGTACCTGAACCGTCTTAGACAGATCTGCATTCTTCCAAACAGTGATTTCAAGCACATCTTCAGGCCCAATGATGTAATCCGGAGTCACAATCAAAGACGACTTTTCTACAAACTGGTCTTGCGACAGAGCACTGGCCTTAGTCTGGCCAGATTCGGCATCCGCATCTCCAACCACTCCGTAGAAGGAGAGGCACCAGACCCCAAGCAAAATAGCCCTTCCCACTTTCATTTTTCTTCTCCCTTAGAAGTTAGGTAGTACTCGCAAAACTTCAAAAAAATCTTCGGGCCAGATCGAACCGCCGTCTTCTAGAACATAAACTTTAAGCCAACCAGATATGGCCCTGCGCCGGCACCTCTCCCAAAAGGGAGCCGCCGAGTCCATCGAACCTCCGCTAACGTAGGAGTCTCCGCCAATGAAATAGGAGTGGGCACATAAACCTTTAAAACTTGATCAATCTCAAGTGCCTGCTCCATCAGAAGCAACATCCCCCCGCTGCTGATATTCAGTGAAAGCGCTCTACCCTCCCCCCTACCAGCCTCGCTCCCTTCTAGTACCGTTGTCTCGTAAGGGATGGGGCGTAGTAATGCGACTCTCTCACAGTGATTCTCCTGACAATCGGTCATCGGCCATTCCCATTGTGCCTGTCCCACCTCGCGCCTCCCTCATTTAGTAAATTTCGCCTCTTGCTAAAGACTTTTGAAGTGAAAGCAATCCCCCGATATCGCGTTCAAAATAGGTGAGCAATTTAAACTACCTCTGCCCACTCAGTCAGATAGACCGCTTCACTTCTTTCAGTACTATAGGCGGCGCGAACAGTACGGACAATACCGACTACGTAGGCTAACCATCTCAAACGTATATGTTGACTCCCTCGAAAGGGTTAGGTACTCTTTCTAGTGTCTCAGCTCTGAGTGCACTCTATCAGAGTTTATTGGATTGTCTAGCAATACCACTCCGATTGTCTTATACAGAACACATGAGTGAACCAATCCAACATCCGGATCAATCAGATGGCCTTGCCGACCAACGTGCCGGTTCAGGGATTGTTGTGCTAACAGCCGCGATGCAACTGCTCCACATGAATCGTCAGGCGACGGAGCTGGCTAAAAAAATCAATGCCGCGGAACAGGCAGGATCGGCTGCTCGATCGGCCCACGGCGTTTTGCCAACGGCTCTCACTGAACTCTGCGGAGAAATTATTAAGGCGCTCCATGTTCGGACTGAAGCAAAAGACTGGGAGCAATTTGAGCTCAAACGGGTGAGCGGAGATCTCAGCCAACCCATTTTGCTTCGAGGATTTGGCCTGCCTGATCGTGGCGGTGTGGAGCATGCTCGTCTGGTGGTCACCATGGAAGAGCTTGGAAGAAGGCAGAACCTCAATACCGACCATGCCCGAGAAAAGTTCCAGCTCACGAATCGTGAACAAGCCGTGGTGGAACATTTGGCCAAAGGATGGACTAACAAAGAAATCGCAAACGCCCTCCTCATTACAGAGCAAACAGTTAAAGAGCACATCAAACACATCATGCGAAAAACGACGGCGACAACCCGCACAGGTATTCTAGTCCAGATCTTCAACTCCTAAGCTTCCCATCTACCCCCTGTTGCAAAGACACCACACTGAGTGATCTTCACAACATTCGACACGCGATCACAGAAATTTACTGCAATAAATTCAGCGACTTGTGATTTTATATCTCAGGTCTATTGATTGCAGAATACCCTCAGTAAGTGAAGCGGTGAAATCTTTCACCTGAGGAGCCTAGACTTGAAGCAACCTTTCTCCAAACAATCCATCGGTAGCCTACTCGGCCTGGCACTGCTCGTTTCAGGATGCCAGACCGGCACACCTCTTAAAACAGTAGGCCTCGACAATCCCGGATTCATGAACCTTTGGGGAACATATACGCACTGTAAGTCCACCTCCGATCTAGGTGAAACGCAGCAGGCGATGGGAAAACTAACGACGGCCGCCCTGGCTGGCCAGGGACATGACGGATTTGTGCTCCCGATGCCGCAACAACTGGAACGTTTCGTCGCCACGCCGGCAAGCCGGCTTGCCGTGGACGTTCACGCCATGGCAGCTTCGTGCTCTCTCCATGCTGGACAAGTCGCTTTCAGCTCTGGAAGAGTTGACTTGGCTAGGGAGGCACTCACTAGCGTGATCACGCTTCACAAGGAAAATCAGGAACCATCCTACTATCTCGCACAAGCCAATAAGCTATTGGCTGAGATGGAAAATGGAGTTCAGATTTCGCTTAAAACTCCCTAGGCTATCTCTCCCCACTTAACTTCCTATACACTTCGACATATCGCTTAGCCGAAAACTCCCAGGAACAGTCCACTCCCATACCAGCTTGCTGGATTGACGCCCACACATCCCGATCTGCATAGACCTTCAGGGTGAGGAGTATCGTCGCCAGTAGGGAATCCGCTGAAACTCCTTCAAAATGGAATCCCGTCGCATCTCCGGCCAGTGCCGTCGAGGGCCTGTATGGAATAACCG
>ERZ1292633.370-Hain-H41-02um-R1-370-length-55173-cov-8_pt1 | contig 52185 bp, 48 predicted proteins | sample MGYA00564406_ERZ1292633 | MGnify/ENA primary metagenome ERZ1292633 (study PRJEB36523, sample SAMEA6512639) | groundwater metagenome | collected 2019-01-08 | study: AquaDiva: Metagenomics assemblies of 32 groundwater samples | reverse complement strand
CTACAGGACGCTGCTTCTTGTCGGTGGCTTCAGCCCCGACATGAGACCTGCGCCAAACCCACAACGTCGAATCAGTAGGTCGGACCTTCAGGTCCGACACATGAACACTCAGCGCATGCCCGGAAAGCCCCCGCCGCCGCCCATCATGCCTTTCATGGCCCCCATGCGTTTCATCATCTTCATCATGCCGCCGCCAGACATTTTTTTCATCATGTCCTGCATTTGCTCAAATTCCTTGAGCATGCGGTTGACGTCTTGCACCTGAACGCCTGCGCCAGCCGCGATGCGGCGCTTGCGCGTGGCTTTGATGAGTTCGGGTTTTTTCCGCTCTTGCAGCGTCATGCTGTGGATGATGCCTTGCTTGCGGCCGATGTCTTTTTCCACCTTGCCCATGTCCATCGCGCCGGCCTTGGCGGTCAACTGTGACGGCAGCTTGTCCATCAGGCTCGACAACCCGCCCATTTGCTTCATTTGCTGGATCTGGGCCAAAAAGTCGTTCAAATCAAAGCCACCGCCGCTTTTGACCTTGGCGGCCAACTTTTGTGCGGCTTCCATGTCCACACCGGCCGTGACCTGCTCGACCAGCGCCACGATGTCGCCCATGCCCAGCACGCGCCCCGCATGACGCTCGGCATCGAACACTTCCAGGCCGTCAATTTTTTCGCTGGTCCCCGCAAACTTGATGGGCACACCGGTGATCTGGCGCACCGACAGCGCCGCACCACCGCGCGAGTCGCCATCCAGCTTGGTCAACACAATGCCCGTCAAGGGCAAGGCATCGCTGAAAGCTTTGGCGGTATTGGCCGCGTCCTGACCCTGCATGGCATCGACCACGAACAGGGTTTCGACCGGTTTGAGCTCGGCGTGCAAGGCCTTGATCTCGGCCATCAGCGCTTCGTCAATCGCCAGACGGCCAGCGGTATCGACCAGCAACACGTCAAAGAAATGTTTGCGGGCGTAGTCGATGGCGGCACGCGCGATGTCGATCGGTTTTTGGTCGGGCGAGCTGGGGAACCACTCGGCACCAGCTTGGGCGGTCACCGTTTTCAGCTGCTCGATGGCCGCAGGGCGGTACACGTCGCCCGACACCGTCAGCACTTTTTTCTTGCGCTTTTCGATCAGGTGTTTGGCCAGCTTGGCGGTGGTGGTGGTTTTACCGGCACCTTGCAGACCGGCCATCAAAATCACGGCGGGCGGTTGCGCCGCCAGATTGATGTCGGACACCCCATCGCCCATGGTGGCGGCCAACTCGCGGTTGACCACACCGACCAGCGCCTGACCGGGTTTGAGCGAGCCCATGACCTCTTGGCCCAGGGCTTTTTCTTTCACGCGGGCGATGAAGTCGCGCACCACGGGCAGGGCCACGTCGGCTTCCAACAGGGCCATGCGCACTTCGCGCAACATGTCGGCCACATTGGATTCGGTGATGCGGGCCTGTCCGCTAAGGGTTTTGACGAGGCGTGAGAGTTTGTCGGTCAGGGCGGAGGCCATGGGGGAATCCAGAAATAACCAGTCAGCCGTGGTGGTGAAGCCCCTGTGGCTGCACCTGAAAGGCTAAACTCGGACCCATGATTTTAGCGAGTCCCCCATTCTGGATGCTGCCCGCCACCGCGCTGGCTGCGTTGGCCTACGGGTTTCCAGCCTTGGTGGGTGGGCGGCTGAATGACGGGCAAGCACGCCGCCTGCTTTGGCTGGCCTGGATGGCGCATGCGGTGGCTTTGCTGAGCTTGCTGGTCGGCCCGGTTCGGTTTGGTTTTGCCCCCGCGATTTCAGTGACCGCCTGGCTGGTGGTGACAGCCTACATGGTCGAAAGTCAGTTTTACCCTCAATTCAAGGCACGCTGGGCCATGGGCGGCCTGGGCACCCTGGCCGTCTTGCTGGCCTGGTGGTTTCCAGGCGCGCCCCTGTCTGCACAAGCCTCGGCCTGGCTCCCGTTGCATTGGGCTTTGGGCTTGTCGGCTTATGGCATGTTTGCCGCCGCCGTGGTGCACGCCTGGATGATGACGCGCGCCGAACAAGAAATCAGACTGGCGCACGATGCCCACAGCGGCTTGCCGCTGCTCACCTTGGAACGGCTCACTTTTCGTTTCGTCTTGGCCGGTTTTGTCCTGCTGACCGCGACCCTGCTCGCCGGTGCGCTGTTTGGTGACGCCCTTTACGGCCATGGCGCAGGCCGCTGGCGTTGGGACCACAAAACCCTTTTCGCCTTGCTGTCGTGGCTGACCTTTGCCGTTTTGCTGATCGGACGCAGCCGATGGGGCTGGCGTGGCCGTCGCGCGGTCCGCGTGCTTTACATCGGGGCAGGCTTGCTGCTTTTGTCTTATGCAGGTTCCCGATTTGTGATGGAAGTCTTGCTGGGACGCATGGGATGAAGTACCTGTTTTTATTGCTGGTGGTTTTGTTGGGTCTCTGGGCGCTCAAGCGTGGACGCCGGGCCACTCCACCCAACCCACCATCCACCCCAGAAGCCCACACGCCCTCGGAAATGGTCTCTTGCGCCTACTGCGGCCTCCATTTGCCCCAGGAAGAAGCGGTCTCGGGCCAAAAAGGGCTTTACTGCAGCACCGACCACCGGGCCGCTGCGCAAGACCGCAACCCGCACTGACGCGCCGCGGCCATGTTGGTGCCCGAGCCCGAAGACACGTCACCCGGCCTGTGGCAGCAAGGCTGGCACCCGCAAGCCCAGCGGCTGGCATCGCCCAACTTCGGGCCACGACCCGACCAGGCGTGCATTGACCTGATCGTGATCCACTCGATCAGCCTGCCGCCCGGTCAATATGGTGGCGATGCTGTGCAACGCTTGTTCACCAACCAGCTCGACTGGGAAGCCCACCCCTATTTCCAGACCATCCGGGGGCTGGAAGTCTCGTCACACTTTTACATCCGCAGGGACGGCTCGCTGTGGCAATTCGTCAGCTGCGATGACCGCGCCTGGCATGCAGGGCAGTCTCAATACCGTGGACGCGCGCAATGCAATGACGACTCGATCGGCATTGAACTCGAAGGCCTGGAGGGCGACTCTTTTGAAGAGGCCCAATACCGAAGCCTGGTTGGTCTTTGCCGCGATCTGAGGCAAAACTACCCCATCGCGTATCTGGCCGGGCACGAACACATTGCCCCCGGCAGAAAACAAGATCCCGGCCCGGGCTTCGATTGGGCGCGGCTGAAACAACTGTCGGGTTTTCCACCTCAGGTTTTCCCGTGATGCGGATTCACAACGCACAGCGCTCAAAAAAATAAGCAGGCCATCCGGGCCACGCCCCAACCCTTCCCGGGCGTTGGAAATTCACATGCTGGGTCATCGCGAGGCACGTCCGTCAAGGGTTTTTCGACACAAATCTTTCGCAAGCCGCATCAGTGCTGAAAAAGCACAGCCCAAGCCCTTGCCAGCCAGCGTTTCAAGCCACCTTTTCAGCCAGTGAAAGGCCGTATTTTTCACGCCCCGATGCCGATTTTTTTGCACCGTCCGGCCAAAGTGGCAAAACGGGCCGGTACACTACCTGTAGTGGCTTGCCATGACATCAGACACCAGATATAGTGTCTTTTACAAATTATCACCATTGAATTTGATGGTCCTTCAGACGTCAAATTCCAGACTCAACGCCCCTTCCAATTTCAACAACATGACCATGCAAACCGATCTGAATATCGCCCCATCATTTGCCGGCCAAATGCGCCCAACCGAAGCGGCACACAGCAGCGCGCCCACCGCCCAGGCGCTGGCCCACTACCAGATCATTCGCCGCAACGGTGCCGTGGTGTCGTTCGAGCCGAACAAGATTGCGGTAGCCTTGATGAAAGCCTTTTTGGCGGTTCACGGCACACAAGGCGCCGCCTCGGCCAGCGTTCGCGAAGTGGTGGAAGAGTTGACCCACAACGTGGTGCGCGCCTTGGTTCGCTCACGTCCTGGCGGCGGCACCTTCCACATCGAGGACGTGCAAGACCAGGTTGAATTGGGCCTGATGCGCAGCAGCAACCACGAAGTCGCCCGTGCGTATGTGCTGTACCGCGAGCGCCGCACGCAAGAGCGTGCACAACAGCAGCAACAAGCCGCGCCCGCACCTTCCGAGCCGCGCCTGCATGTCATCGATGGCGGCCAGCGTGTGGCCCTGAACCTGGACCACCTCAAGTCCCTGATGGTCAATGCCTGCGCCGGCCTGGGCAAAGACGTGAGCCCAGACCCCATCGTGGCCGAAACCATGCGCAACCTGTACGACGGCGTGCCCATGGAAGAGGTTTACAAGGCGTCCATCCTGGCTTCGCGCACCTTGATCGAAAAAGACCCGGACTACACCTACGTGACAGCCCGTCTGTTGATGCACACCATCGCCAAGGAAATTTTCGGCAAGGAAGTCTCCCAGGACCAGATGGCCAAGGAATACATCGATTACTTCCCTCAATTCATCAAGAAGGGCGTGGACAACGACCTGCTCGACGAAAAACTGCTGCAGTTTGACCTGAAACAATTGGCCACAGCGCTCAAGCCAGAGCGTGACCTGCAGTTCGATTACCTGGGTCTGCAAACCCTGTATGACCGCTATTTCCTGCATGTGCGCAAGACCCGCATCGAGATGCCCCAGGCCTTCTTCATGCGCGTGGCCATGGGCCTGTCGCTCAACGAGATCAACCGCGAAGCCCGCGCCATCGAGTTCTACGAAATTCTGTCTTCGTTTGACTTCATGTCGTCGACACCGACGCTGTTCAACAGCGGCACCTTGCGTTCGCAACTGTCCAGCTGCTATCTGACCACCGTGCCCGACGACCTGGACGGCATTTACGAATCCATCAAGGAAAACGCCTTGCTGTCCAAATTTGCGGGCGGCCTGGGCAATGACTGGACCCGCGTGCGTGCCATGGGCTCGCACATCAAGGGCACCAACGGCGAATCACAAGGTGTGGTGCCTTTCCTGAAAGTCGTCAACGACACGGCTGTGGCAGTGAACCAGGGCGGCAAGCGCAAGGGCGCGGTCTGTACTTACCTGGAAACATGGCACCTGGACATCGAGGAATTTCTGGAACTGCGCAAGAACACAGGTGACGACCGCCGCCGCACCCATGACATGAACACCGCCAACTGGATCCCCGACCTGTTCATGCGCCGTGTCATGGAAAAAGGCTCTTGGACCCTGTTCTCGCCATCCGATGTGCCCGACCTGCACGACCTGTTTGGCATGGCGTTCGAGAAAGCCTATGTCGCTTACGAACAAAAAGCCGAACGTGGCGAAATCAAGCCCAGCAAAACCGTGCCGGCGACCGACCTGTGGCGCAAGATGCTGTCGATGCTGTTCGAAACCGGCCACCCCTGGATCACCTTCAAAGACCCTTGCAACGTGCGCTCACCCCAGCAGCATGTCGGCGTGGTGCACTCGTCCAACCTCTGCACCGAAATCACGCTCAACACCAGCGACACCGAAACCGCGGTCTGCAACCTCGGCTCGGTCAACATGTCCAGGCACCTCAAAGACAGCGCCAACGGCAAAGTCATTGACCACGACAAACTGAAGAGAACCATCACGATTGCCATGCGCATGCTGGACAACGTGATCGACATCAACTACTACGCCGTGAAAAAGGCCCGTGACTCCAACATGCGCCACCGCCCTGTCGGTCTGGGTTTGATGGGCTTCCAGGACTCGCTGTACGAAATGCGCATTCCTTACGCCTCGCAAGCGGCGGTGGAGTTTGCCGACCAGTCCATGGAAGCCATTTGCTACTACGCTTATTGGGCCTCCACCGAGCTGGCCAAAGAACGCGGCCAATACGCCACCTACAAAGGCTCGCTGTGGGACCAGGGCATCTTGCCGCTGGACACCCTCAAACTGCTGGAGCGTGAGCGCGGTGGTTACGTCGAAGTGGACCGTTCGGCCCAGCTGGATTGGGAAACCTTGCGTCAAAAAATTGCTGCCGACGGCATGCGCAACTCCAACTGCGTGGCCATTGCACCGACCGCCACCATCTCCAACATCATCGGCGTGGACGCCTCGATCGAACCGTGCTTTGGCAACCTGTCGGTCAAGTCCAATTTGTCGGGTGAATTCACCGTCATCAACGGCTACTTGGTGCGCGACCTGAAACGCCTGGGCCTGTGGGATGACGTGATGGTCATGGACCTGAAACATTTCGATGGCTCACTGCGTCCGATCGACCGCGTGCCGCAAGAAATCAAAGCGCTGTATGCGACCGCATTCGAAGTCGAAACCACCTGGTTGGTGGAGGCGGCTGCGCGTCGTCAAAAATGGATTGACCAAGCCCAGTCATTGAACATTTACATGGCCGGCGCATCGGGCAAAAAACTGGATGACACCTACAAGCTGGCTTGGTTGCGTGGTCTGAAAACCACCTACTACCTGCGCACATCCAGCGCGACACAGGCCGAAAAATCCACCGTGCAAGCAGGCTCGCACAATGCCGTCTCTTCTTCGGGCTCACCCGCCGGCGGCTCGCATGCGATGGAAGCCGCGGCTGCGGCCGCGCAAGCCCAGATGAGCGCATCGCCCGCGACCGACGTCAAGTTTTGCGCGATCGACGATCCCGGTTGTGAAGCGTGCCAGTGATTTGAAAACATCGCACTTGGCTGATCGCAGCCAAGTGCGATGCAATTGAACAACACTTCGCGATGGCGTCGATCAAAAAAGTACATCGCTTCTTTGAATTTCGCGCGCTTGCTTTCATAATTTGAGAACTGGAATTTTTTATGTTGTCCTGGGACGATCAAGTCAAACCCGCACCGCAACCTGCGATGCCTTCTTTTTCAGGCGCTGATGCCGCAACAGCGTCTGCTGCCGCATCCCCAACAGCCAGCCCTCGCCGCATGAACGCGGCAGACAAACGCATCATCAACGGCCAGACCGACGTCAACCAGTTGGTGCCATTCAAATACAAATGGGCCTGGGAAAAATACCTGGCCACCTGTGCCAACCACTGGATGCCACAGGAAGTGAACATGACCCGCGACATCGCCTTGTGGAAAGACCCCAACGGTCTGACCGAAGACGAGCGCCGCATCGTCAAGCGCAATCTCGGATTTTTCGTCACCGCAGACTCCTTGGCCGCCAACAACATCGTGCTAGGCACCTACCGCCACATCACAGCACCTGAGTGCCGCCAGTTCTTGCTGCGTCAAGCGTTTGAAGAAGCCATCCACACCCACGCCTACCAATACATTGTGGAATCACTGGGCCTGGACGAAAGCGAAATCTTCAACGCCTACAACGAAATCAAATCCATCCGTGACAAGGACGAATTCCTGATCCCGTTCATCAACGTGATCATGGATCCAAACTTCAAGACCGGCACACTGGCAACCGACCAGACCTTGCTCAAGTCGCTGATCGTTTTTGCCTGCCTGATGGAAGGCCTGTTCTTCTATGTGGGCTTCACCCAAATTCTGGCCTTGGGCCGTCAAAACAAGATGACCGGTGCCGCTGAGCAATACCAGTACATCCTGCGCGACGAGTCCATGCACTGCAACTTCGGCATTGACCTGATCAACACCGTCAAACTCGAAAACCCACAGCTGTGGACTGCCGAGTTCAAGGCTGAAATCAAAGACCTGTTCCTCAAAGCGGTCGAGCTGGAATACCGTTACGCTGAAGACACCATGCCCCGTGGCGTGCTGGGCATGAACGCCTCCATGTTCAAAGGCTATTTGCGCTACATTGCCAATCGCCGCGCCACCCAGATCGGCTTGGAAGCACTTTTCCCGAATGAGGAAAATCCATTCCCCTGGATGAGCGAAATGATTGACCTGAAAAAAGAACGCAACTTCTTTGAAACCCGGGTCATTGAATACCAATCTGGCGGGGCCTTGTCCTGGGACTGATTTTCTGAACCACCCTCGAATGACACCCCTCTTCAAGCCACACTCCCCAATGCCTTCGGGCGTTGAGCGGTGTGGCTTTCCCGCGTTCATGGTGTTGGGGAACTCCTCAGCACCATGGATCGCTTTGTGCAATCCAACAAGCACCAAGCGTTCCCTTTCCGTTGAGTTCTCAACTTGATCAAGGAGAAAATCATGGCAACTGCAAAAAAAGTAGCGGCAAAAAAAGCTGCTCCCGCAAAGAAGGCCGTTGCGGCCAAAAAACCCGCTGCTAAAAAAGCTGCTCCTAAAGCTGTCGCTGCCAAAAAAGCCGCTCCAGCCAAAAAAGCAGCTCCTAAAGCTGTCGCTGCCAAAAAGCCAGCCGCTAAAAAAGCAGCTCCAGCTAAAAAAGCAGCTCCTAAAGCTGTAGCAGCCAAAAAGCCAGCAGCCAAAAAAGCCGCTCCAGCTAAAAAAGCAGCGCCTAAAGCCGTCGCCGCCAAAAAGCCAGCAGCCAAAAAAGCCGCTCCAGCTAAAAAAGCAGCGCCAGCCAAAAAAGCTGCCGTGAAGAAAACAGCTGCCAAAAAGCCAGCCGCCAAAAAACCGGCTGTGAAAAAGGCCGCAAAGAAGCCTGCTGCAAAGAAGGCATCCAAAGCGCCCGCTGCCCCCGCTGCACAGACAACTCTGAATCCACAAGCTGCATGGCCGTTCCCTTCGGCCGCCAAGCCCTGATTCAAACGTTAGACGCACGTAGCGCAAAGCCCAATACTGGCAACAGTGTTGGGCTTTTTTGTGGGCGCTCTACAAGAACAGTGCCGCGGTGAACTTCAAGAGGATGGGGTCAGGGATAAAAACCAAGGAGTCGGTAACCCGATGGCGGCAAGCCCTCTTTGGGCTCCAGATGCAACTGGCCATCCCAGATCTGACCGGGCGCCAGGGATGGTGGGGCGTCCAGCTGCGGCACCATAAAAACACGCCGAACAAGGGCCTTGTCTTGCGCATTCAGCAGCGTCAATTCCAACGCAGGCATTTGCAGCGTCCGGGCTGTCGCGTTGCGCACGGACCAGCTGAGCAAATAACCACCCCCACCTGGCGTCAAACTGGAGTGCTCGATGACCACCCCATCGCGAACTTGCAGCAACCCCACCTCACAACCCATGACGCGGCAAACCACATGCCATGCGCGGCCCACAGCAGGTTGCATGGCGGTCAACATGTGACGCTCAATCCAAAGCCATTGAAGTGCCAACGCCAGCAACAAGACCACCGCGCCCCCTGTCGCGGCCAACGACCAGCGCTGACTTGGAGCAGGCTGAGCAGGCAGGGCATCGGGTGGGCCTGATTCGCCCACCGCTGCAGGCACAGCCACGCTCGGGGCCGGTGGTGGCGTCAGTGGCTTGAACGTCGAAAGCGCCTCTTCAAATGAAGCCACGGCGGTCATCACCGGATCGGTGGGTGAGCGGTCTTCCTGTTTGAGCAATGTATCGAGGACCAACCGTTCACCAGTACCTTCAGCCACGCCCTCCTGATGCGGGGAACTGGAGGCGTCGGCGTCAGGCCACGCGAGGACCACGCCCGTGCTGTCAAAAACATGCTGACATTGCCCGCAACGCAACCAACCCTGGGCAATTTTGAGCTGGTCGGGCACCACCTTGTAAGTGGTGCCGCATGCCGGGCAACGGGTGATCAAGCGCATGCCAAGGGACACATCATGGCCAGCACCGGCAAGCCGCCCATCAGGCCGAAGCCGCAGGCGATGTCGCCGTCATCAGGATCCAACCATCCTCACTGTCGGCCACGTCCAGCTGAATCCAGGGCGCATAAGCCGCCTTGAGCTCATCGGCTTGTCGCTCCAGGATACCTGCCAGCACCAAAGAACCTGCAGGGGCCACATAAGAGCACAACAGCGGTGCCAACACCTTGAGCGGTGTGGCCAAAATATTGGCCAGAACCGTCTGGTATTGGCCTTGCGCCTTTTCAGGCAAGCCCGCCACCAACTGCACGCCATTGGCTTCGGCATTCAACACCGTGGACGTCACCGCCGCCTGGTCGATGTCCACCGCGTCGATGTCTTGTGCCCCGTATTTGGCTGCCCCAATGGCCAGAATGCCCGAACCACAACCGTAATCCAACACGCGCTGTCCCTGCACACCGTGCCGGGCGATCCAGCGCAAACACATGCGGGTCGTCGGGTGGGTGCCCGTGCCAAAAGCCAGACCCGGGTCGAGCCGAATGATCTGTTTGGCTTGCGCAGGGGGTTCATGCCAAGTGGGCACGATCCAGAAATCGGGGGTGATCTCCACCGGCGCGAACTGGGACTGGGTCAAACGCACCCAGTCTTGATCGGCCACGGCCTGAACACCCAGCATGCGGCAACCCTCAAAGAAGTCTTGCGCCGACAGCAACTGAGCCGCCTCTTGCGCCTGAGACTCTTGTGCAAACAACGCCACCATGCGCGAGCGCTGCCACCCGTCTTTCGGCGGTGGCATGCCGGGCTCGCCAAACAAGGCTTGCTCGGCAGGGGTCTGGGCATCGGCGTCTTCCACCGAAACGCTCAAGGCATCCAATGCGTCCAGCGCATCACTCAAGACATCCACCCGGTCTTCCGGGCACAACAGGCTCAGTTCAAACATACCGTTCAACGCTTGTGCTGGCTCAGCCAGTGTTCCAGATAGTGGATGTTGGTGCCGCCCTGCATGAACTTGGCGTCCACCATCAACTCGCGGTGCAGCGGGATGTTGGTGTTGATGCCTTCGATCACGGTCTCCGCCAAAGCGGTCTGCATGCGGGCCAGTGCCTGCTCGCGGGTATCGCCATGAACGATCAGCTTGCCAATCATCGAGTCGTAATTCGGCGGCACAAAATAGTTGTTGTAAGCATGTGAATCCACGCGCACACCAGGCCCCCCAGGCATGTGCCAGGAAGTGATGCGGCCAGGCGATGGCGTGAACTTGAACGGGTCTTCGGCGTTCACGCGGCATTCGATGGCGTGACCCCGAATCTCGATCTGGCGCTGGGTAAAGGGCAGTTTTTCACCCGCAGCCACCATGATCTGGGTCTTCACGATGTCCACGCCCGTGACCCATTCCGTCACAGGGTGCTCGACCTGGACGCGGGTGTTCATTTCAATGAAATAGAACTCGCCGTTTTCATAGAGAAACTCGAAAGTCCCCGCCCCCCGGTAGCCAATCTTTTTGCAAGCGGCCACGCAGCGCTCACCGATCTTCTCGATCAGCTTGCGGGGAATGCCCGGTGCTGGCGCCTCTTCGATCACCTTCTGGTGACGGCGCTGCATGGAACAATCGCGCTCGCCCAGATACACCGCATTCTTGTGCTTGTCGGCCAGAATCTGGATTTCAATGTGGCGCGGGTTCTGCAGGAACTTTTCCATGTAAACCGCAGGATTGCCAAAAGCCGCACCGGCTTCGGCCTTGGTCATTTGCACCGCATTGATCAGCGCGGCCTCGGTGTGCACCACCCGCATGCCCCGACCACCCCCGCCGCCTGCGGCCTTGATGATCACCGGATAGCCCACACTCTTGGCCATGCGGCGGATCTGTGCCGGATCGTCGGGCAATTCGCCTTCAGAGCCCGGCACGCAAGGCACGCCCGCACGGATCATGGCCTGCTTGGCCGAGACCTTGTCGCCCATGATGCGGATCGACTCGGGTGTGGGGCCAATGAACTGGAAGCCGCTTTTCTCGACGCGCTCCGCAAAATCGGCGTTTTCGCTCAAAAAGCCATAACCGGGGTGAATCGCTTCGGCATCGGTCACTTCGGCCGCCGAGATGATGGCCGGCATGTTGAGGTAACTCAAAGACGAGGCCGCCGGACCAATGCACACAGCCTCCTCGGCCAGCTTGACGTATTTGGCTTCTTTGTCGGCTTCGGAATAAACCATCACCGCCTTGACACCCAGTTCGCGACATGCGCGCTGAATCCGCAAGGCAATTTCACCTCGGTTGGCTACCAGGATTTTCTTGAACATGAAATCCCCGTTGGCTTATTCGACGATGAACAAAGGCTGACCATATTCCACCGCCTGGCCGTTTTCACACAAAATTTGTGTGACAGTGCCAGACTTGTCGGACTCGATCTCATTGAGAATTTTCATCGCTTCGATGATGCACAAGGTGTCACCCTCTTTAACCACCGCACCGATCTGCACGAAAGGCGCCGCGCCGGGGCTGGACGAACGGTAAAACGTGCCCACCATGGGTGACTTGACCGCGTGACCGACGGGCGCAGCAGGCGCAACAGGCACTTCTGCTGGCGCCGCGGCAACTGGGGCGGCCACCATGGCCACGGGTGCCGCTTGCTGCATCACCATGGGCGCCGCAACGCCCATGCTTTTGACAATGCGGACCTTGCCCTCAGCTTCGGTGATTTCCAGCTCCGAGACGTTCGAATCGGACACCAGGTCAATGAGTGTTTTCAGTTTGCGCAAATCCATAGATCCTCCATTGCTGTAAGCACATGTAATGGATCGAATTTACACCAATTTTCAGCAACACGCTCCCAAAATGCGCCTATTCAAGACGACAGAAGCTGAAATTCACTGAATTTTTCGGCTTTGCTTATCAAAAGCAGAAGATGAAAGCTCCGGCGACAGTCAAGTTGCAGCGACACGCCACTGGGCTAAATCGTCTTTCGACAGTTGCCCCATTTTTTGCCGCCAAATGCTCCCATCCGCCTTGAAAAACACCGTAAAAGGCAAGCCACCCGCCACATTGCCCAAAGATTTGGCCAACTCGGTCCCGGCCAATCCGGCCAGTCCGACGGGAAAACCCAGTGGTTGACGGGCCAGGAAACGGCGCACAGCACTGGGTTGGTCAATCGCCAAAGCCACCACTTGATGCCTGTTGGCAGAATTTTCACGCCAGAAAGCATCAAGCAACGGCAACTCTTCGACACAGGGGGGGCACCAGGTGGCCCAAAAGTTCAGCAACAAAGGCGCACCCTGAAACGAGGCCATGGTCAAGCCCTCTCCCGCAGGGGTTTCAAATTGCTGACGCCACACAGGGTGACTGGCTGCAGCGCTCACGGCCTTGGGCTCAAAACGCCACAGCGCCACCCCTGCACCGGCCACAGCAGCCGCAGCGCCGGCGCCCCAAATCATGCGGCGCCTGGAGGGTCCTGGACTTGACTGGTTCATGTCTCGATTGTCTTTCATACCGCCATCAGGCGCTCCAACGCCATCCCATCCCCCCGGGGCGAGCGGCCTTGCGCATCAACGACCAAAGCGCCCCGCAGGTCATCCAGGTCGTAAATGCGCAAGTGCACGCCCACGTCTTCGTTCAGGGGCTCACAAAAACTGTGCAAACTCAGCACATCCACGTCGTCGCCGTGCAGGCCGCGCACGGTCTGCACTTCGTAGCGTTGGTTCTGGTTGATCAAGGCGATTTCAGCCGATTTCGGGTCATCGCAAAACAAGGCCAGATCGATGTCACACAAACGTGTGGCCCAGCCATGCCAGACGGCGCCCCCCAAATGCGGTCGAAATTCGGCCAAGCGCCGCATCCAGATCAGCGCCAATTCGCGCAAGGCGCGCAACTCCTCGGGCTGTGTGTCGGCACAAAACAGGTCGATGTAGTCACGCACCTCGGCCTCGACCACCTCATTCGTCGGCAAAGCCGTGCGGGCTGGCAGCCCCAACGCTTTGAGCGCGCGGTGCTTGGCCGGGCCAAAAGCCAGGCCATCTTCGACCACCAAGCGGGCCGCGGTGGCGGCAATTTCACGGGCGACATCGTTCATGGGCGTCGATTGTGCCCGGCTGAATACAGGCCCGGGTGGCCGCCCCCTAAAATCCCGGCATGCATATACATATTCTGGGCATTTGTGGCACCTTCATGGGTGGCTTGGCCGCCTTGGCAAGAGAAGCCGGTCACCGGGTCACCGGTTGTGACGCAGGCGTTTACCCCCCCATGAGCGACCAACTCAGGGCCTTGGGCATTGAGCTGATCGAGGGTTTTGACGCAGACCAGATGGCACTTCAGCCCGACATGTACGTGATTGGCAACGTCGTCAGCCGCGCACGCCTGCCCGATGGCCAAGCCAAATTCCCCCTGATGGAAGCCATTTTGGAAGCCGGCGCGCCCTACACCAGCGGTCCGCAGTGGCTGTCAGAGCATGTGTTGCAAGGCCGGCATGTGCTGGCGGTGGCGGGCACCCACGGCAAAACCACCACCACCTCGATGCTGACCTGGGTGCTGGACCAAGCGGGCTTGAAACCGGGCTTTCTGGTCGGCGGCGTGCCACTGAATTTTGGCGTCTCGGCGCGGCTGGGTGGTGGCCAGTACTTCGTCATCGAAGCCGACGAATACGACACCGCCTTTTTTGACAAGCGCAGCAAATTTGTGCACTACCGCCCGCGCACCGCCATCCTGAACAACCTCGAGTTCGACCACGCCGACATTTTTGATGACCTGGCCGCCATTGAGCGCCAGTTTCACCACCTGGTGCGCACTGTGCCTGGCTCGGGCCGTGTGGTCGTCAACGGCCTGGAAGAAAGCCTGACCCGCGTGCTGGGCCAAGGCTGCTGGAGCGAGGTGCGCAGCTTCGGCAGCGCCGTCAGCGACTTCGTGGCCGAAGGCGAACCGTCGCATTTCAAGGTGTTGCAGGCAGGCAAACCGGTGGCCGAAGTGCAGTGGGCGATTGGCGGCGTGCACAACCAACTCAATGCACTGGCGAGCATCGCCGCCGCCGAACATGTGGGCGTGCAGCCCGCCGTGGCAGCGCAAGCGCTGGCCACTTTTGAAAACGTCAAGCGCCGCATGGAAGTGCGCGGCACAGTCAATGGCATCACCGTGTACGACGATTTTGCCCACCACCCCACCGCCATCCGCACCACCGTCAACGGTCTGCGCCGTCAGGTGGGCCATGCCCGCATCCTGGCGATCTTCGAGCCACGCAGCAACACCATGAAACTGGGCACCATGAAAGCCCAACTGCCCTGGAGCCTGGAAGAAGCCGATCTGGCGTTTTGCCATTCCGGCGGTCTGGGCTGGGATGCCGCTGCGGCTCTGGCCCCCATGGGCACACGAGCGCAAGTGGGCGCCAACATCGACGAAGTGATCACCCAAGTGCTGGCCCAGGTACAACCCGGCGACCACCTGCTGTGCATGAGCAACGGCGGGTTTGGCGGGATCCATGCCAAGCTGCTCACCGCGCTCCAGAAATAAGACTGGCCAACCCCACCCGCAGGTCGGCGGCTTCAGCCCCGACAAATGCCGTTGGCCCGCCATGTCGGCGCTGAAGCTCTGACCTACAGGAAACAGCAGCCGGGTCTTTTGTAGGCCGGCGACTTCAGGCGCGACGCGCCTTCACCGCATCCGACAACACCTGCAACACGCCTTCGCTGTCGTCCCAGCCAATGCAGGCGTCGGTGATGCTTTGACCGTAGGTCAATTCGCTCATGTTGTCCTTGCCGGGTGTGAATTTCTGGGCCCCGTCCAGGATGTGGCTTTCCACCATGACCCCGAACACCTGGCGTGAGCCCGCGCTGATTTGCGCCGCGATGTCTTTGGCCACCTCAATCTGGCGCTCGTGTTTTTTGCTGCTGTTGGCATGGCTGCAATCGACCATCAGGGTGGCAGGCAGCTTGGCGGCTTCGAGCTCCTTGCAGGCAGTGGCCACGCTTTCGGCGTCGTAATTGGGGGTTTTGCCGCCACGCAAGATCACATGGCAGTCCTTGTTACCCTGGGTTTGCACGATCGCGACCTGGCCGTTTTTGTGCACCGACAAAAAGTGGTGGCCACGCGCTGCGGCCTGGATCGCGTCGGTCGCGATCTTGATGTTGCCGTCGGTGCCGTTCTTAAAGCCGATGGGGGCCGACAGGCCCGAGGCCAATTCACGGTGCACCTGGCTCTCGGTGGTGCGCGCGCCAATGGCGCCCCAGCTGATCAAATCGCCGATGTATTGGGGCGAGATCACGTCCAGAAATTCGCTGCCGGCAGGCATGCCCTGGCGGTTGATCTCGATCAACAACTGGCGTGCGATGCGCAGGCCTTCGTCGATGCGGTAGCTCTCGTCCAGGTAGGGATCGTTGATCAGGCCTTTCCAGCCGACCGTGGTACGGGGTTTTTCGAAGTACACGCGCATCACGATTTCCAGACTGTCGGCGTACTTGTCGCGCAAGGGCTTCAAGCGGCGGGCGTAGTCGAGTGCCGCAGCCGGGTCGTGGATCGAGCAAGGGCCAATGATGACCAGCAGGCGGTCGTCTTTGCCATGCACGATGTTCTGGATGGCTTTGCGGGTCTGGCTGATCAGGGTTTCCGTCGCCGTGCCGGCGATCGGGAAAAAGCGGATCAAATGTTCTGGGGGCGGTAGCACGGTGATGTCCTTGATGCGTTCGTCGTCGGTCTGGCCGGTGCGGTCAACTGCATTGGGATACCAAGCGTCTGGTGCTGTGGTTTTGGCGTTCATCGTGGACTCCTCAGATTGAAAAAAGACAGGTGAAAAAAAACCGCCGGGCTTTGGGGCTCCGGCGGTGTGTATCGAGATGTTCGGGTGCTTATGCGCTCGCCTCTCGTCCGCCAGGGACTGAGAACCAAAAATAAAAAAAGTAAAAAGCGAAGCGCGAAGACATGGGATTCAATGTAGCACAGGTTGATGACAGTTCCTGACAGACGGGTACGGGGAAAAACCCCAAGACCCGCTCAGGCCGTGCCACCGACCGTGAGGCCATCGATGCGCAGCGTGGGCTGCCCCACCCCCACCGGCACGCTTTGGCCTTCTTTGCCGCAGGTGCCCACACCCGAGTCGAGCTTCATGTCGTTGCCAATCATGCTGATCTTCTTGAGCGACTCGGGGCCACTGCCGACCAGGGTTGCGCCCTTGACGGGGTATTGGATCTTGCCGTTTTCCACCCAATAAGCCTGGCTGGCAGAAAACACAAACTTGCCACTGGTGATGTCCACCTGCCCACCGGCAAAGTTGGTGGCGTAGAGGCCTTTTTTGATGCTGGCCACGATTTCTTCGGGGCTCTTGTCGCCGCCCAGCATGTAGGTGTTGGTCATGCGCGGCATGGGCACGTGGGCGTAGCTTTCGCGGCGGCCGTTGCCCGTGGGTTTGACGCCCATCAGGCGGGCGTTCATCGCATCCTGGATGTAGCCGCGCAGGATGCCGTCTTCGATCAACACGTTTTTCTGGCTGACGTGACCTTCGTCGTCCACATTCAGTGAGCCCCTGCGGTCGGCGATGGTGCCATCGTCCAGCACCGTCACGCCCTTGGCTGCCACGCGCTGGCCGATGCGGCCACTGAACGCGCTGGAGCCCTTGCGGTTGAAGTCCCCCTCCAAGCCGTGACCCACGGCTTCATGCAGCAACACGCCGGGCCAGCCATTGCCCAACACCACGGTCATCTCACCTGCGGGTGCAGGACGGGCCTCGAGGTTGATGAGGGCGGCCGACACGGCTTCCTGGACATAGCTTTCCACCATGGCCGCGTCAAAATACGCCAGCCCGAAGCGGCCACCACCACCACTGCTGCCCACTTCACGGCGGCCATTTTGTTCGGCGATCACCGTGACCGACAAGCGGATCAGCGGGCGCACATCGGCGGCCAGCGTGCCGTCGGCGCGGGCCACCAGCACCACGTCGTATTCGGTGGCCAGCCCCGCCATGACCTGCACCACGCGCGGGTCCTTGGCGCGGGCCATGGTTTCCACCTGTCCGAGCAAATTCACTTTGGCCGTGCTGTCCAGCGTGACCATCGGGTCCAGCGAAGGGTAGAGCGAGCGGCTGGCCGAAATTTTGCGTGAGGGCACCTTGATGCGCTTGTTTTGCGTGGCCGCAGCGATGGTGCGCACCGTCATGGCGGCATCCAGCAGCGAGGCCTCAGAGATGTCGTCAGAGTAGGCAAAAGCCGTTTTTTCACCCGCCACGGCACGCACACCCACACCCTGATCGATGCTGAAACTGCCGGTCTTCACGATGCCTTCTTCCAGGCTCCAGCCCTCGGAACGGGTGTACTGGAAGTACAGATCGGCATCGTCCACAGCATGGGTCTTGATGGCGGCCAAAGCCCGGCTCAAGTGGGTCTCGTCCAAGCCAAAAGGCTCAAGCAACAAGGACCGGGCCGTGGCCAGGCGTTCGATGGTGGGTTCGCGTGAAATCATGCGGTGATTGTAGGCACTGGACAAACCCCTTGCCGACGTGCTCATTACGGTGAATGAACCGCCTTTGGCCGCAGGCACGGTCTCCCACAAAACCCCTGAACCTTGTGGGAGCGCGGGGCAACGCACAGACGCACCACGCCACGGCTTGGTAAGTTGGGTCTGCCATCCACCACTTCAGGAATCCCATGACAAAAATCCCCACTTTCAGCCTCTTTGTGGCCCTGTGCGCCAGCGTGCCGGCTTGGGCCAACTTCGCACTCGTGCAAGAAAAACAATGCCTGCAGTGCCATGCCGTGGCCAAGGATCTCATCGGCCCCTCATTCAAGCGCATTGCATTCCGTTGGCAAGGCAATTCGGTCGCCGAAAAGATGCTGATCTCCACCATCCAGCATGGCACGCGTGAAGGCGGGGGGCAGCATTGGAGCGCCACCACCTCCATGCCCGACAGTTGGGAGCGGCCACTGGTCAGCGACGAGGAAGCGCAGAAAATCTTTGTCTGGATCATGGGCCAATAACGATCCACCGCACCACCGCCAAGCTACAGTGGCACGCCATGCAGCCCTGGTACACCGCAGAGGTCAGGTTTGCAACAGCTGCTTGGACTTGGCAATCGACATCAGGATGCCCAGTGCCAAACCCAGAGTGACCATGGCGGTGCCGCCGTAACTGATGAAGGGCAATGGCACCCCCACCACCGGCAAGATGCCGCTGACCATGCCCATGTTCACAAACGCATAGGTGAAGAAAATCATGGCCATGCTGCCCGCCAGCAAACGGCTGAACAGGGTGGGTGCCTCGGCGGCAATGACCAGGGCGCGGTACACCAAAAAGAAGAACCAGAAAATCAGGTAAAGACCGCCTACAAAACCGAACTCCTCACCATAAGCGGCAAAGATGAAGTCGGTGGTGCGCTCCGGGATGAACTCCAGATGGGTTTGGGTGCCCTGCATGAAGCCTTTGCCCCAGAAGCCGCCCGAGCCGATGGCGATCATGCCCTGGATGATGTGAAAGCCTTTGCCCAAAGGATCGCGTGCCGGGTCCAGCAAGGTGCACACACGTTGCCGCTGGTATTCGTGCAGCACCCGCCAATCCACACCATCGGCACACAAGGTCGGCTCCATGATGACCAAGAACACCACCCCGAGCAGGCCCAGGCCCACCGGCGGCAAGATCCAGCGCCACTTGAGTCCTGCAAAAAAAATCACCGCCAGACCCGCCGCCAGCACCAGCAAGGCGGTGCCCAAATCCGGCTGCCGCATGATCAGGCCGACCGGCACCCCCAAAATCAGCAGCGCCACCGCAAAGTCAAACGGCCTCAACTGACCTTCCCGTTTTTGAAACCAGGCGGCCAGCATCAAGGGCAAGGCAATTTTCAGGATTTCACTGGGCTGGATCACCACCCCCAGATTGACCCAACGCCTGGCCCCTTTTTTGGTGATGCCAAAGAGGGCCACCGCCACCAGCAAGACCACCCCCACGGTGTAAACGGGCACCGCCCAGGCCATCAGTTTTTGCGGCGGCATCTGGGCCACCACAAACATGATGGCGCCCGCCAGCAGCATGTTGCGTCCATGGTCGATGAACCGGGTGCCGTGGTCGTGACCTGACGAAAACATGATCAGCAGTCCCGCACAGGCCAGCATGAACACGGCAAAGGCCAAAGGGCCATCAAACCCTTTGAGCAGATACTTGACGCGCTGCAACAGCGTCGGCTTTTGAATGACTGAACCCATGGCGCAGATTATCTCAGGGCACCATGCACCCGCAGTGAAAGCGCCGCGTCAATGACTTCGCCCGCTGCGGAACATGCCATGGGTTTTGCGGTTGAGCACGCCTTGGGCGGCCAGCTTGTTCATGGATGGGCTGGCGTGGGCATGGGTGATGGCCAGCCCTAAGGCATCGGCGGCATCCTGGCGCGGCACCACCGGCAACTGCAACAAGCGCTTGACCATTTCCTGGACCTGCGACTTGGCCGCACGTCCATGCCCTGTCACCGATTGTTTCATCTGCAAGGCGGTGTATTCGGCCACAGGCAGGTCGCAAGACACCAAGGCGGTGACACAACAGCCGCGCGCCTGACCCAACAGCAAGGTCGCCTGCGGGTTGATGTTGACGAACACGATCTCGACCGAGGCCACATCGGGCTGATAACGGGCTTGGATCTCTCGGATGCCGTCATAGATCACCTTCAGGCGGGCGGGCAAATTGCCCATTTCCTCGCGGGTGGTCTCGATCACGCCACTGGCCACGTATTGCAGGCGCGAGCCCGTCATGTCCACGACCCCGAAACCGGTGGTCTGCAGCCCCGGGTCAATGCCCAGAATGCGCAAGGTTTGCGGCGCGGGCGTGGTCAATGTGCTCATGGCAACACCACATCACCCATGCGGGCCATGATCGTTTCGGCCCGGCTGGCCAAGTAAGCCGATTGCGCCCGTTGTTCAAAATACCGCGGCCGGGGCAACATCACCGCCAGGCGCGCGGCCTCCCAGTCGGTCAGGCGGGCGGCGCTTTTTCTGAAGTAGTGCTGCGCGGCCGCTTCCGCCCCGAAAACGCCCTCGCCCCACTCCACGCTGTTGAGGTAAATCTCCAGAATGCGCTGTTTGGACAAAAACGCCTCCAGGGCCAGGGTGATCAGCATTTCCTGCCCCTTGCGCAACAAGGTGCGCTCGCCGGACAAAAACAGGTTTTTAGCCAGTTGCTGGGTGATGGTCGAGCCCCCCACAATTTTGACCTGGGCGGTTTTGGCATTGGGGCGGCGCTGGGCGCGCTGCTCAGCCGCGGCTTTGGCCTTGGCATTTTTCTCCCATGCCTTCTCCAAAGACTCCCACCACACACCACCGTGCTGGGCAAAAACGCTGTCTTCAGACGCAATCACGGCACGTTGCAAGCTGGGCGAGATGCTTTGGCGATCAACCCATTCCTGACGCCAGGGCAGTTGCCCCTGGCGCGTCACAATTTGCCAGACCTGGGAGCGTTCAAACGTGGTGGACTGCGGTGCCAGCACGCTCATGCTGACGATGCGCAACGCAAAAAACAGCTGCAAGCCCACGATGGCCAGCAAGACCAGCCCACACCAACGACCGAAAGCGCGCATCAATGTCCTTTGTCTGATGGTTGAATGCAATGAATGGCCAGGCCGTCAGGGCTGGCGGGGTTCGTCGGCCAGCATGCGGGTTTGCAGGGTGCCATCTTGGGCAAACTGAAAACGCGTCACCACCACCAACTGGTCGGCCTGCCGCCGCATGTTAGCGCTGAACGCCCCAAAAGGGGCCGCGCTGCGCACAATCGCCACCGCCCGCTGGTCCAGCAAGGGCTGACCCGAAGGCTTGACCACCTCGGTCCGCACGAGGCGCCCACGGCCATCGACCGTGATCACCATGGTCAATTGTCCATACAATTTTCGCCCACCCGCCTGCGGAAAATTGAGCGTGCCACGCGTCTCGATGGTGCGCCGCAATTGGTCGTAATACAGGGCATAAACCGCCTCTTGGGTCGCAGGGCCGATGAAACGCTTGCGGGGGCCGCCCTGGGTTTTTTCCACCTTGGGCTCAATCTGGGCCAGTTGGCGGCTCAGCTGCTGCTGGCGCGCTTGCCGGGCTTGCCGTTCTGGGGCTTGCGCGGTCTCGCCAGAAGCGTCCTGGCTCAGCATCGACAACTCCTGCTGAAGCTGGGTGAGCAAACGCATTTGCTGCAACTTCAACGCCTCGATCTGGCGTTGCATGGCGCTGATGTCGGTGCCCGATTCTTGGCTGTCCGAAGGGGGCAAGGGCGAGGTGACCCGGTGCGATGACGGCGCTTGACCGCCTCCCGCCAGGCGCACCTGGGCGATGGCCTGCGCCCGTTCCGGCATGTGATCGCTGCGGGCGTTCACCAGCACCACTTCGAGGGCCGTGTCCTCGAACACCCGGTCAAAGCTTTCCGGATCGGCCCAGCGCCAGGCGATCAGCGCGGCATGCAAGGCCACCGAAAAACCCAGGGCCCACACCAGCGTGTGGCGGTTGACCGCCCGTTTGAAACGTGAGAGGGGTCCCACGCGCTCGGGCCGACCGCCTTCAGGTCCCATCGCTTTGGGTGCTGTCGTTCAAATCGACGGCAATCGTGAGCGGCCCGGCCGCCAGTGCATCGTCGTCCTCGGACGCATCGGCGTCCGGGTCTGCCGATGCCTCCGGCGCGTCCAGATGCGCCGTGACCGTGCCATGCACGTCCAAGGCCATCAAATCGACCTCGCCCAGCTGAACGCGCACACGCGCCCCACGCACCAGGCCCTGGGCCCCCATCACGCTGAACATCAAGGGCAAGGTGTCTGCCCGCACCAGCCAGAGGCCACCGCCCATCTCTTTGACCAGGCTGGCGTCCAGCATGTCAATGCCTTGCTGCTGCACATGGCGCAGCGTCCAATAACGCTCCATGCTGGACTGCACGCTGTTGTAGGCGCTGTAAGCGGCATCAAAACCACTGATGATGGAAAACAGCTCGGCGTCCTTGGGCTTGAACGGCGCAGCCAACGCGGCGGTGGCGCCATGGCGTGCACACGCGATGATTTGCCACTGGTTGACCAGGTCGGTGTAACGGCGCAAGGGCGAGGTGCTCCAGGCATAACTGGGCACACCAATGCCGGCGTGCGGCAGGGCTTTGGTGCCCATGCGCACCTTCACGCCCGGCGCCATGCTGGCTTGGCTGCGGTAAATACCGGGCACGCCGAAACTGGCCAGCCACTGGCCCCAGGTGCTGTTCGCCAAGATCATGGCCTCCGCCACCATCAAGTCGAGCGGGGCACCGCGCTGGCGCACGCCGATCAGCACCGTTTCTTCGCCCGTGGGCGGAAGGTCGCTGCCAGCGCGCTCCAGTTTGAAGCTGTAATCCGGGCGGTTGAAGTTTTCGGGTTTGCCGCGCACCACTTCGCGCCGGGCCTTGAGGGTCTGCGCCAAGCGCCAGAAGAAGCCCAGCGTGGCGCGGTTCACCGGCACATCGGCGTGGTCGCTCTGGTCTTCGCCTTCCAGCCATTCGCGGGTGATGCGGGTGTCCAGCTGGTCGTGGCGCAAGTTGGCCAGCATCGGCACCCGCTCCAGCCGGGTCTCGGTTTTTTGCACCTCGAGCGTGTCTTCGCTGAAGGTGACATACAGCGACACGGCCGGACAATCTCGCCCTTCGATCAGGGTGTAGGCCTGCACCACACTGTCGGGCAGCATGGTGATCTTGTAGCCCGGCATGTACACCGTGGACAGGCGCTGGCGACCCAACTGGTCAATCGCACTGCCCGGCGTCAAGGCCAGGCCAGGGGCTGCGATGTGGATGCCCACCGTGACCGTGCCGGTGCCCAGGCCCTGCAAGGACAAGGCGTCATCGATCTCGGTGGTGTGCGAATCGTCGATCGAAAACGCTTGCACCGGGGCCAAGGGCAATTCATCCAGGATCGCCGGGGCCTGCAAGGCCGGAAAACCCGTGCCTTTGGGAAACAGGTCGAACATGAAACGCTGCCAGTGAAAATCCCAGGCCGAGGCGATGGCCCCCGCCTTTTGCAAAAGGTCCAACGGTGCGGTCTGGCTGGCTTTGCTGGCCTCGACCACGGCTTTGTACTCAGGGGTGTTTTTGTCGGGCCGGAACAGGATTTTGTAGAGCTGTTCCCGGATCGGCGCGGGACACGTCCCGGCGACCAGCTCGGCAGACCAGGCCTCGATCTGTGCCTGCAGCTGTTTTTTCTTTTCGATGGCCAGCAAGGCCTGCTGCACGATCTCGGCCGGGGCTTTGCGGTAGCGGCCTTTGCCGCCACGGCGGAAATAGTGCGGCGCATCGTGCAGGCGCAGCAAGGCCGCCACCTGTTGCACCGTGGTGGCCGCGTCGCTGAAATAGTCTTTGGCCAGATCGGCAAAGCCGAATTCCTCGTCCGAGGCGAACTCATAGGCCAGCTCCAGCTCGATGCTTTGGCTCAGGGCCGCCGCTTCGCTCAGCAGGTTGGCAGGGGTTGGTTTTTCAAACTTGAGCAGCATTTGCGCTGCCTTGACTTTGACCCGTTTGCCCGAGTCGAGTTCCACTTGGGCGGAGGCCTCGGCTTCGGACAGGATGCGGCCGGCCATGAATTTGCCGGCTTCTTCAAATAATGCGTACATGGCCTGATTTTCCCATGCGGCACTGCCCCGGCAGGGGCCAGCACTCAGGCCAGGCGAAGAAAATCCAGGATTTCGGGCAAGTGGTCGTCGAAATCGCTCAATGCGTGGTCGCTGCCCTCCAGCAAGCGCACCTGCCCCGCCCCATGCCGCGCCAGCATTTCGCGCCAGTCCAACACCTCATCCCCCTTGGCCATCACCGCCAAGGTTCGGGGGGATGGGCTGGGCGCCCCTGCTTCCAGCTGGGCAAGTTCCTGCACATAGGCGGCATCAAAAAAGATTTTTTGCGAGGGGTCGTGCCAAGCCGGGTGCTCGCCGATGAAGTGCGCCAAATCACGCGCCGGGTGTACGGCAGGGTTGAGCAGCACCGCAGGGCAGCCCACTTGCTGGGCCAGCCAGGCGGCATAAAAGCCCCCCAGCGAAGAACCGACGATCGCCATCTGGTCTCGGGGCCAGGCCGATACGCCTTGCAGCACCATCGCCATGGCCTGCTTTGGCGATGCCGGCAATTGCGGGCACCACCAGGTCACACCAGGGTGCTGGTACTGCACGGTGTCGGCCATTTTGCGGGCCTTGGCCGACTGCGGGGACGACCGGAAACCGTGCAGGTAAAGCAGGTGTGTGGTTCGGGTCATGCTCAGCTGGCGTGTGCCTAAAGCCGGCTCACCAGGCAGGCTGCAGCGCAGCAAACCCACGTGGCGCGTCACTGGGACGCTCAAACGTCACGATGTCGTAGGCATCGGGCTGTGCCAGCAGCGCCCGCAACAGCTGGTTGTTCATGGCATGCCCCGAACGGAACGCGCTGTAAGCGGCGAGCAGCGGTTTGCCCAAAATGTACAAATCGCCCATGGCGTCGAGGATCTTGTGTTTGACGAACTCGTCGTCGTACCGAAGACCATCCGCATTGAGGACCTTGTAATCGTCCATCACGATCGCGTTGTCCAATCCGCCCCCCAGGGCCAAGCCATTGGCGCGCAACATCTCCACGTCTTTGGTGAAACCAAAGGTCCGTGCGCGGGCGATGTCGCGGGCGTACACGCCGTCCGACATGTCAAACACCACCTGCTGGCCAGTCGAGTTCACGGCCGGGTGGCGAAAATCGATCTCAAAGCTCAGCTTGTAGCCGTGGTACGGCGTCAAGCGCGCCCATTTGGTGTTCTCGCCCGACCCCTCGGACACCTCGACCGGCTTGAGCACGCGCACAAAGCGTTTGGGCGCAGATTGCTCGACCACGCCCGCACTTTGCAGCAAGAACACAAAAGAAGAAGCCGAGCCATCCAGGATCGGCACTTCTTCGGCCGTGATGTCCACCACCAGGTTGTCAACCCCCAGACCGGCACAGGCCGACATCAGGTGCTCCACCGTGAGGACTTTGGCCTGTCCTGCCGAAATCGTGGAGGCCAGACGGGTGTCTGTCACCGCTTGGGCGTTGACCGGAATGTCCACCGGCTCCGGCAAATCCACCCGGCGAAACACAATGCCCGTGTCGGGCGCGGCGGGACGCAAGGTCAGCTCGACGCGCTGACCGCTGTGCAAGCCCACGCCGACGGCTTTGGTCAAGGTTTTGAGGGTGCGTTGTGCGAGCATGCGTGTATTTTAGTTGGCGAGAGAGTCAAGGGTGCGGGCAAGGAATTGCGGGCCCGATGCACCACACAGTCCTGTGGCGCGGCCCGGGGCTGGCGGGCGATATTGAGGCGCGAAGCGACGACGAGCCCGACGGCGCCGGGCCGTGACGCAGGACGTTTTGCCCTGGAGTGCTCAAACGCCTTCGGCCGCAGGGGCGGCCTCCCACAAAAAACCTAAACCCAAGTGCCCTCTTGAACCGGCAACCCTGTCATGGCGTCCAATAAAAAGGGGCCAGACAGGCCTCTGCCTGTCTGGCCCCAAAGCACCAGAAATGAAACTCAGACCAACAGATCAGTCTGCTTGCTTGCGCAAGAAAGCAGGGATCTCAATGTCGTCCATGCCTGCATTGGCCATGCCGTCCACACGGGCTGCCGCATGGGTGCGGTTGCTGCGCCAGTAAGCCGGTACGTTCAAACCACTGTTGTTCATCGGTGCCGCAACGTTGCCGGAAGCCGCCACCGCATCCTGACCACCCATTGTGAAAGGCACGTTGTCGGTCCCGGTGCGCAGCACTTGCAGCGGAGGTGCGGTGCGACGTGCACCGGCTTTGGACAGGCCTGTGGCCACCACGGTCACACGGATCTCGTCGCCCAGCGACTCGTCGTAAGCGGTGCCGTAAATCACATGGGCGTTCTCCGAAGCGTAAGCGCGGATGGTGTTCATCGCCTGCTTGGACTCGGACAGTTTCAAAGAACCCTTGGCCGCGCTGATCAACACCAGCACGCCCTTGGCACCCGACAGGTCCACGCCTTCGAGCAACGGGCAAGCCACGGCTTGCTCGGCCGCGATGCGAGCGCGGTCAGGGCCGCTGGCCGCGGCTGTGCCCATCATGGCCTTGCCAGGCTCGCCCATCACGGTGCGCACGTCTTCAAAGTCGACGTTCACATGGCCTGGGACGTTGATGATCTCGGCAATGCCGCCCACGGCATTTTTCAGCACGTCGTTGGCATGGGCAAAGGCTTCGTCTTGCGTCATGTCTTCGCCACCGGGCAATTCCAGCAGCTTTTCGTTCAAGACCACGATCAGCGAATCCACATTGGCTTCGAGTTCCTGCATGCCAATGTCGGCATTGGACATGCGGCGGCCACCCTCAAATTCGAAAGGCTTGGTCACCACACCCACGGTGAGGATGCCCATTTCCTTGGCGATGCGGGCAATCACGGGCGCTGCGCCGGTGCCGGTGCCGCCGCCCATGCCGGCGGTGATGAACAACATGTGCGCGCCTTCGATGGCGGCACGGATGTCGGCTTCGGCGCTTTCAGCGGCTTCGCGGCCTTTTTCAGGCTTGCTGCCAGCGCCCAGACCGGTTTGACCCAGCTGGATGAAACGGTGCGCCGCGCTGCGGGCCAGGGCCTGCGCGTCGGTGTTGGCACAGACGAATTCAACGCCCTGAACCTGGCGCTCGATCATGTGCTCCACGGCGTTGCCGCCGCCACCGCCGACACCGATCACTTTGATCTGGGTGCCTTGGTTGAATTCTTCGGTTTGGATCATTTCAATGGTCATGGTGCTACTCCTAAATTTTTGTGCAGTTGCTTGGATTTTCTAAACTCGATTTTTATAGGGATGCAGGGGTGTCAACATCGACACGGCCTGCTTGCCGGTGGACTGCTTCTGGCCAGAAACCTTTTTTTCCAATTCATCAGAAGTTCCCCACAATGAAGTCTTTGAAGCGGCCAAAAGCGTTGTTCATCGAACTCTTCTTTTGTGTCACCTTGTAGCCGCGCAGGCGGGCCAGGCGGGCTTCTTCGAGCAAGCCCATGACGGTGGCCGCGCGGGGCTGGCTGACCATGTCGGCCAAGCCACCGGCGTACTTGGGCAGGCCACGGCGCACGGGCTTGAGGAAAATGTCTTCGCCCAACTCGACCATGCCGGGCATGACGGCGCTGCCGCCCGTGAGCACGATGCCCGAGGACAGCACTTCTTCGTAGCCCGATTCGCGGATGACCTGGTGCACCAGCGAGAAGATTTCTTCGATGCGCGGCTCGATCACCCCTGCCAGGGCTTGCCGACTGAGCATGCGTGGCCCCCGGTCACCCAGGCCGGGCACTTCGACTTGCGCGTCCGGGTCGGCCAGCAACTGCTTGGCGTAACCGCTTTCGACCTTGATGTCTTCGGCGTCCTTGGTGGGGGTGCGCAAAGCCATGGCGATGTCGCTGGTGATCAGGTCCCCCGCGATCGGGATCACGGCGGTGTGGCGGATCGAGCCGTTGGCAAAAATCGCCACATCGGTGGTGCCCGCGCCGATGTCGACACACACCACGCCCAGTTCGCGCTCGTCTTCGGACAACACGGCCAGACTCGATGATTGCGGGTTGAGCAGCAACTGGTCCACTTCGAGACCACAGCGGCGCACACACTTGATGATGTTTTCGGCCGCGCTTTGTGCGCCCGTCACGATGTGCACCTTGGCTTCCAGGCGCATGCCGCTCATGCCGATCGGTTCTTTGACTTCTTGCCCATCGATCACGAACTCTTGTGGTGCCACCAGCAACAGGCGCTGGTCGCTGGAGATGTTGATGGCACGCGCCGTCTCCATCACGCGGGCCAGATCGGCTTGCGTGACTTCCTTGTCCTTGATGGCCACCATGCCGCTGGAGTTGATGCCGCGGATGTGGCTGCCTGTGATGCCCACATTCACGCGGGTGATCTTGCAGTCGGCCATCAGCTCGGCTTCTTTGAGGGCCTGCTGGATGCTTTGCACCGTGGCATCGATGTTGACCACCACGCCGCGCTTGAGGCCATTGCCGGGGGCAATGCCGAGCCCCGCGATTTTGAGCGCACCATCCGGCATCACCTCGGCCACCACCGCCATCACTTTGGAGGTGCCAATGTCCAAGCCCACGACCAGATCTTTGTACTCTTTTGCCATTTGAATCACCGTTTCCGTTTCATTCTTGTGTCTTGATCACTCAAGGCTTTTTGGGGTCCGCAGCTTCCAGGGTGGTGACACCGCGCAAGCGCAAGGCATAACCATCTTTGTGCCGCAAATCGGCACCGGCCAAAGCGGTGGGTGTGCGGCCATAACGGGCCGTCACCTGCGAAAGCGTTCTGAAAAACAACTTCAATTGGGCGGCAATTTCCGCACCGGTGCCCCGCCCCAACTCCAGCAAAGCGCCCCCGTCTGTCTGTACACGCCAGCTGCCACGCGGTGTCAATTCAAGCTGTTCAATGCCCATGTCCATGGCCTCAAAAATGGGCAGCAAATCTCGGTACATCTGGACCACGGCCTGCGATTGCGCATCCGGGCCTTTCAGCCGTGGCAAGTTCTCCACATCCACGTCTTCCACGTTGGCCTCGAACACGCGGCTTTGCTTGTTCACCATCTTGTTGGCACCGTCATCGCCCCAAAGCGCCAGCGGTTCGTGCTCCAGCAGCACCGTTCTCAAGCGGTTGGGAAAGTCACGGTGCACCACCGCACCCCGAACCCAGGGCACCGCCTCAAAGGCCTCGCGTGCGCTGTTCAGATCGATGGTGAAAAAATTGCCATCCAATTGCGGCACCACATTGGCGTGCAATGTGACCGCGTTGTTGCGCGTCACCTCACCTTGCACCGTGATCGACTGGATCGCAAACACAGGGTGACGCAACAACCACCAGGCCCCGCCGCCCAACACCAGCAACACGAACACGACCACCAGCGATGCGGTCGTCATGTGCATGAGCCGGATGTCCAGCGGCAAGGGCATGGCTTTTTTCACCCACGCACCTCCGGCACATGGTCCAGCGTGGCCGAGGCCAGCAACTGGCAGCACAAGGCTTCGTAGCTGATGCCGTCGGCTTTCGCCGACATGGGCACCAAGGAGTGGCCCGTCATGCCGGGCGAGGTGTTGATTTCCAACAGGTAGGGCTGGCGTGTCGCAGCGTCGATCATCACGTCAATCCGGCCCCAGCCCCGGCAACCCAGCACCTGGTAAGCCTTCACCACCAGCGCCTCGATCGCGGCCTCTTCTGAGGCAGGCAAACCCGAGGGCACCAGGTACTGGGTGTCGTCTGTGAAGTACTTGTTTTGGTAGTCGTAATTGCCAGCGGGGGCCACGATCCGGATCACCGGCAATGCGTGGCTGCTTGGGCCTTCACCCAGCACAGGGCAGGTGACCTCGTCACCCACAATGCATTGCTCGCACAGGATGTCGGCATCGCACACCCCTGCGGCCGCCAAGGCCGCAGGCAAGGCTTGGGCACTCAGCACCTTGGTCACGCCAATCGATGAACCCTCTCGGGAAGGCTTGACGATCATGGGCAAGCCCAAAGTCTGGACGAGGTCATCCATCGACACCGTGTCCAACTGGTCGCGGCGCACCAGCACATAGGCCGGCGTCGGCAAGCCTTCTGCCAACCAGACCCGCTTGGTCATTGTTTTGTCCATGGCGATGCTGGAAGCCATCACGCCCGAACCGGTGTAGGGAATGCCCAACAACTCCAAGGCCCCCTGCACCGTGCCGTCTTCACCATAGCGGCCATGCAGGGCGATGAAGCAGCGGTCAAAGCCTTCGCGCTTCAACTCGCCCAGATCTCGCTCGGCAGGATCAAAAGCATGGGCATCCACACCACAGGCTTGCAGCGCTTGCAGCACGCCCTGTCCGGACATCAGGGAGACCTCGCGTTCGGCCGAGCGTCCGCCCATCAACACCGCGACCTTGCCCAACGGGACGGTGGACAGACTCATGCGGCACCTCCCAACGCACACACCTTGGCCGGTACACCACCGATCGTGCCCGCACCCATGCAAATCACCACATCGCCATCGCGTGCGTTGTTCAGCACGGCTTGCGGCATGTCGGCGATGTCGTCCACAAACACCGGCTCCAGCTTGCCCGCCACGCGCAAGGCGCGCGCCAGGGAGCGGCCATCGGCAGCAACGATCGGCGCTTCACCGGCGGCATACACCTCGGACAGCAACACACTGTCGCAGCCCTGGCCAATGACTTTCACAAAATCCTCGAAACAGTCACGCGTGCGGCTGTAGCGGTGCGGCTGAAACGCCAACACCAGGCGACGCCCGGCAAAGGCGCCACGGGCGGCCGCCAGGGTCGCGGCCATCTCCACTGGGTGGTGGCCATAGTCGTCGATCAAGGTGAAATCACCTTGGCCATCGGCTGTGCGCACCTGGCCATAACGCTGGAAGCGGCGGCCCACCCCCTTGAAATGGGCCAAGGCACGTTGAACCGCCGCGTCATCCACCCCCAACTCCACGGCCACGGCCACAGCCGCCAGCGCATTGAGTACGTTGTGGTTGCCAGGCAAATTCAGCACCAAGGGCAAATCGGGCAAGGTCACCCCATTGCGCCGTTGCACGGTGAAATGCATCTGGCCATGCTCGGCACGCACATCCACCGCACGCACTTGGGCGCCTGCGTTCAAACCATAGGTGGTGACGGGTCGGGCGATGTCATCCACGATGGACTGCACGCCGGGGTCGTCTGAGCACACAATGGCCGTGCCATAAAAAGGCATGCGGTGCAAAAACTCGACGAACGCCGCCTTGAGCCGGGTCAGATCGTGGCCGTAGGTTTCCATGTGATCGGCATCGATGTTGGTCACCACAGCCATCACCGGCAGCAAATTCAGGAACGACGCATCGGACTCATCGGCTTCGACCACGATGTAATCACCGGTGCCCAGCTTGGCATTGGCGCCCGCGCTGTTGAGGCGCCCGCCGATGACAAATGTCGGGTCCAGACCGGCCTCGGCCAGCACGCTGGCCACCAGGCTGGTGGTGGTGGTCTTGCCGTGCGTGCCGGCAATCGCCACGCCCTGCTTCATGCGCATGAGTTCGGCCAGCATCACCGCGCGCGGCACGATGGGGATGTGGCGCTCACGGGCAGCCAACACTTCCGGGTTGTCGGCTTTGACGGCGGTGGACGTGACCACCGCATCGGCATCTTTCACGTTGTCGGCGGTGTGGCCCACATGCGTGGTGATGCCCAGGCCCGACAAGCGCCGCAACGTGGCGCTGTCTGACAAATCCGAACCCGAGATCTGGTAACCCAGGTTCTGCAGCACTTCGGCAATGCCGCTCATGCCCGAGCCACCAATGCCAATGAAATGGATTTTCCGGATGGCGTGTTTCATGCAGCCAACTCCTCACAAGCCATCACAACCTCCCGTGTTGCATTTGTTTTTTTCTGTGCATGGGCTTTTTCCGCGCAAGCCAACAAGGCCGCCCGGGTCAAACCCGCGAGACGGTCGGCCAGCGCCTGTGCCGTCAACTCGGCTTGCGGCACCAGCCAGCCGCCCCCGTGTGCCACCAGGAACTGGGCATTGGTGGTTTGGTGGTCGTCCACCGCAAATGGAAACGGAACGAACAAGGCGGCCGCACCCACGGCGGCCAACTCGGTCACGGTGCTGGCACCGGCCCGGCAAATCACCAGGTCGGCCTGTGCAAAAGCCGTCGCCGTGTCGTCGATGAACGGCGTCAATTCCGCGTGCACGCCGGCCGCCTCGTAATTAGCGCGCAAGGCCTCGATTTGTTTGGCGCCGCTTTGGTGGGTCACCACGGGGCGCGTCGCCACGGGCAGCAAGGCGAGCGCCTGCGGCACGATGTCGTTCAAGGCCTTGGCCCCCAGGCTGCCGCCTACCACCAGCACCCGCAGAGGACCCGTGCGGCCTGCCATGCGCTCGGCAGGCGCGGCTTGCTCTGTGAACGCACGGCGCAGCGGATTGCCCACCCATTGGCCTGTCTTGAACACGCCGGGAAAAGCGGTGAACACCCGTTCGGCCAGCTGCGCCAACACCTTGTTGGCCAGCCCCGCCACCGAGTTCTGTTCGTGCAACACGACCGGTTTGCCGCACAGGCTGGCCACCATGCCGCCCGGAAAGGTGATGTAACCGCCCAGACCCAGCACCACATCGGGCTGAACGCGGCGCACCACCTGCCAGCTTTGCCAGCAGGCGCGCAACAAGCGCCATGGCAGCAAGGCCAGTGTCTGGATGCCTTTGCCGCGCACGCCACCAAAGGCGACCGCTTCAAAAGCAAAACCACGCGGGGGCACCAACTGGCTTTCCATGCTGTCCGGCGCACCCAGCCAGTGCACGCGCCAACCGGCGTCACGCAAAGCCTCGGCCACGGCCAAGCCCGGGAAAATATGCCCCCCGGTGCCGCCGGCCATGACCAATGCACAGTGGGTGCTCATGACCGACCTCCGCGCATCATCTGTTTGTTCTCGGCGTCGATGCGCAACACCACCGCCATCGCGATCAGGTTCATCATGATGGCCGATCCGCCATAGCTCATCAAAGGCAGCGTCAAACCCTTGGTGGGCAAAGCGCCCAGGTTCACGCCCATGTTGATGAAGGCCTGAAAGCCAACCCAGATGCCCACACCTTGGGCCACCAAACCCGAAAAGACCTTGTCCAAGGCGATGGCCTGACGCCCAATCACCATGATGCGGCGACTGAGCCACAAGAACATGAAAATCACCAGGGACACGCCCACCAGGCCAAACTCTTCGCCGATCACGGCCAACAAGAAGTCGGTGTGCGCCTCGGGCAGCCAGTGCAGTTTTTCCACACTGCCGCCCAAGCCCACGCCCCACACCTCGCCACGCCCGATGGCAATCAAAGAGTGCGACAACTGGTATCCCTTGCCCAAGGCATGCTCGGCGCTGAAGGGGTCGAGGTACGCAAAAATGCGTTCCCGACGCCAGGGTGATGCGGCAATCATCACCACAAAGGCCCCCACCAACACCGCAAAGATCAAGAAGAACATGCGGGCATTGACACCGCCCAAAAACAAGATGCCCATGGCAATGGTGGCGATCACCATGAAGGCGCCCATGTCGGGTTCGGCCAACAAGAACCCGCCGGCCAGCGCCACGGCCGCGCCCATGGGCAAGACCGCACGAAAAAACCGCTCTTTCACCTCCATCTTGCGCACCATGTAATCGGCCGCGTAAATGATGGTGGCGAATTTGGCCAACTCGGAAGGCTGGAAATTCATGATGCCAAACGAAATCCAGCGCCGCGCACCGTTGACGCCTTTGCCGATGAAGGGAATCAACACCAAGGCCAGCAGCACCAGCGATGCCACAAACAGGGGCCTGGCCACCTTTTCCCAGGTCTGTGTGGACACCTGGAAAGCCAGCAGCGCCATGACGCCGCCCACCACCAGGGACACCGCATGCCGGGTCAGGAAATGGGTCTGCGCGTAACGCGCAAAGCGGGGGTTGTCCGGCATGGCGATCGAGGCCGAATACACCATGACCATGCCCCACATGAGCAACGTCACCACCACCCAGACCAGGGCCTGGTCCACGCTTTGCAAGCGGGTGGAGGATCCTGGTGCGTTGCGTGCGAAATCGTAACTGCCCAGATTCACCGGCAGGCTCTGTGCACCGGCGGTTTGCCCGCTTCCTGTGAACAGACTCAGCATGCGCGCCAAACTGGCTTGCATGCGTTGGGTGAACGACAGCACGGCGCTCACAATCCACCCTCCATCGACACGCCTGCCGCTTCGGCCAAACGGGCCACAGCCTGACAAAAGACCTCGGCGCGGTGGCCGTAGTGGTCAAACATGTCAAAGCTCGCGCAAGCAGGCGACATCAGCACGGCATCACCACTTTGTGCCAGCGACGCCGCTTGCGCCACAGCATCGGCCATGTCGGTGGCATCGTGCAATGGCACGCCACTGCCTTGCAGCGCCTCACGGATCAGCGGCGCATCGCGGCCAATCAACACCACCCCGCGTGCATAGCGCGCCACCGGCTCGGCCAAAGGGCCAAAGTCCTGACCCTTGCCCTCACCGCCCAAAATCACCACCACACGGCGCTCGGCACCCAGGCCTTGCAAGGCGGCCACCGTGGCCCCCACATTGGTGCCTTTGCTGTCGTCAAAATATTCCACCTCGCCCACGATGGCCACCGGCTCCACGCGGTGCGGTTCACCCCGGTATTCGCGCAGGCCATACAGCATGGGGCCCAAAGCGCAACCGGCACTGCTGGCCAGCGCCAATGCGGCCAGCGCATTGACCGCGTTGTGGCGACCCCGAATGCGCAAGGCATCGGCGGGCATCAGGCGTTGGATGTGCAACTCCTCGGCGTCGTCTTTGCGACGGCGGCGCGTTTCGTCGGCCTCCAGAGCGCGCACCAGCCAGGTCATGCCGTTCGTGACCTCGATGCCGAAATCACCGGGACGCTGGGGCATGTCGCCGCCAAAGGTCACGCACGCACGCGCCACCGGTTTTTGCAATTTCACCCGAACAGGCGCTGGGCGCATGGCCATGACCTGCGCGTCTTCGCGGTTCAGCACCATCAAGGCTTGTTGGCCAAAAATGCGGGCCTTGGCAGCCGCGTAGGCCGCCATGGTGCCGTGCCAGTCGAGGTGGTCTTGCGAGAGGTTCAACACCGTGGCGGCGGTCGGCTCAAAGCCTGCGCTGCTGTCCAGCTGAAAACTCGACAATTCCAGCACCCACACCTGCGGCAAGGCTTGCGCCATGGGGTCCAGCGTGAGGGGCGCCACAGGGGTTACAGGCAGCGCTAGCGCCTCACCGTCCTCTGCGGGCGACTGGTCTTGTGCGCCACGCACCGCGTCGGCGTCGTCTTCGTTCAGGGGGGCGGCCGTTTCCTGCTCTGCCTCGGACACCGGCACAGCTTGCGCTGCGGCGGCTTTGGGTGCTTGCGGGTGCGCGGCCTGCTCAGCCGCTTGTTCTGCCGCCTGTTCAGCCGCCTGTTCTGCGGCTTGCTGGTCCACTTGCGTCTGGGCTTGCGCCATGGCTTCAGCCAAGGTGTCCAGCAAGGTCGGTCCGATGTTGCCGGCGACTTTCACAGTTTTGCCTGCGCGCGCCACCAGCTGCCCCGTGAGCGATGTCACCGTGGTCTTCCCGTTGGTGCCGGTGATCGCCAACACCTGGGGGGCGTAGCCAAAACGGTCTTTCAGCGCTTGCAGGCCAGCGGCAAACAAACTCAATTCGCCACCTTGCCACAAGCCCATGGCTTGGGCGGCATCGACCACCGGTGCCACGACTTCAGGGGCCAGGCCCGGACTGCGGAACACCGCACGCACCGAAGTACCCTCCACCAAGCTGGCGACAAAAGGGCCAGACACAAAACGGACCGCCGGCCACTCGGCCTGCAACACGGCCAATTGGGGCGGCGTGGCACGGCTGTCGGCCACGGTCACGTCTGCCCCGGCGTGGGCACACCAACGGGCCATCGCCAGGCCCGAAGTACCCAAACCGAGAATCAAAACGTGTTGACCTTGCAGCTGCATGGCTTACCTCAGCTTCAGGGTCGACAAACCGACCAGACACAGCAGCATGGTGATGATCCAGAAACGCACCACCACTTGCGTTTCTTTCCAGCCGCTCTTTTCAAAATGGTGGTGCAAAGGTGCCATCTTCAGGATGCGCCGGCCTGCGCCGTATTTTTTCTTGGTGTACTTGAACCAGGCCACTTGCGCCATCACCGACAAGGCCTCGACCACGAAGATGCCGCCCATGATGGCCAACACGATTTCCTGGCGCACGATGACCGCGATGGTGCCCAAGGCCGCGCCCAAGGCCAAAGCCCCCACGTCGCCCATGAAAACCTGGGCCGGGTGCGTGTTGAACCACAGGAAGGCCAGGCCCGCACCGGCCATGGCGGCACAAAAAATCAGCAATTCGCCCGAGCCCGGGATGTACGGGAAAAACAGGTATTTCGAATACACCGAACTGCCTGTGACATAAGCGAACACGCCCAAGGCCGAACCCACCATGACCACCGGCATGATGGCCAGACCGTCCAGACCGTCGGTCAGGTTGACCGCGTTGCTCGCGCCCACGATGACCAGGTAAGTCATGAGCACAAAGCCCAACACGCCCAACGGGTAGTTGATCTCTTTGAAGAAGGGCACCTGCAAACCCGCCTTGGGCGGCAAGCTCACATCAAAGCCAGACATGACCCATTTGGCAAACAAGTCCAGCACGCGCAGATTCGAGACCTCGGAAATGCTGAACACCAGGTACAAGGCGGCCAGCAAACCGATCACCGATTGCCAGAAATACTTTTCCCGCGAACGCATGCCTTCCGGGTCTTTGTTGACCACTTTGCGCCAGTCATCGACCCAGCCAATGGCGCCAAAACCCAGCGTCACGATCAACACGATCCAGACAAAGCGGTTCGAGAGGTCAAACCACAGCAAGGTGGACACGGCAATCGACCCCAAGATGAGCACCCCGCCCATGGTGGGTGTGCCACTTTTGGACAAGTGCGATTCCATGCCGTAGCCCCGGATCGGCTGACCGATCTTGAGCGCCGTCAGGTGACGAATCACCCAAGGACCCGCGACCAGACCCATCAGCAAGGCGGTCATCGCGGCCATCACCGCACGGAAGGTGATGTATTGAAAGACGCGCAAAAATCCCCACTCCGGAGACAAACTTTGCAACCACAGCGCCAGACTAAGCAGCATGGGCCTCCCCTTTTTTGTTGTTTTGTTGACTGTTGTGGGTACGGTCCAGTGACATCAAGGCCTCGACCACCCGCTCCATCTTCATGAAGCGCGAGCCTTTGACCACCACACTCTGGAAACCACCGACGCCAGCAGTCACCGCAGTCAGCAGGCTGTCCATGGCATCAAAATGACGGGCTGCACCAAACGCACGGGCGGCATGCTCAGACAAATCGCCCAGGGTGTACAGCGCCTCAATGCCGCGCTCGGCCGCATACGCGCCAACTTCGACATGGAACTCAGGGCCCTGGTTGCCCACTTCACCCATGTCGCCCAACACCAGCAAACGCGGTGCAGGCAACTCGGCCAGTACGTCGATCGCGGCACGCACCGAGTCGGGGTTGGCGTTGTAGGTGTCGTCCACCAAAGAGATGTCTGCGCTGGCGGTGTGCAACACCAGCGCACGTGAGCGGCCCTTGACCGGCTCGAACGCTTGCAAGCCTTGGGCCACGGCCGCCAACGGCACGCCTGCAGCCAGAGCGCAGGCACTGGCCGCCAACGCGTTCTTCACGTTGTGGCGACCGGCAATGTGCAAACGCACAGGCGCTGTGCCCTGGTCGGCCTGGAGGGTCATTTGCCAGGCACCCGCTTGCCAGACCGCCCCAGCGGCACGCACTTGCGCTGGGGCATCGTGGGGTGCCAGGGCAAATGTGCGCTGCACACGCGAGCCCGACAAGGCTTGCCAGACCGGGGTGAAGGCGTCGTCTGCCGGAAACACCGCCACACCGCTGGGCGGCAAAGCTTGCAATACCGCCCCGTTTTCCTGTGCCACCGCTTCGACCGTGCCCATGAATTCCTGGTGCTCACGCTGCGCGTTGTTGACCAAAGCCACCGTCGGCCTGGCCATGCGGGCCAACTTGGCAATTTCACCGGGGTGGTTCATGCCCAGCTCGACCACGGCGATGCGGTGGTGCGCTCGCAGGTTGAACAAGGTCAGCGGCACGCCAATGTCGTTGTTCAGGTTGCCTTGGGTGGACAAGGCGTCTGCCCCGGCATGCACGCGCAGGATCGCTGCGATCATCTGCGTCACGGTGGTTTTGCCGTTGCTGCCGGTCACCGCGATCACCGGCAAATCAAACTGCGCACGCCAGCCGGCGGCCATTTCGCCCAAAGCGGTGCGGGCATTGGGCACGACCAAGGCTGGCAAGCCGTGCGCTGCGGCCTCGGCTTCGCCAGAGGCTTCGCACAGCACGGCCACCGCGCCCTGGGCCTTGGCCTGCGCGATGAACTGGTTGCCATCAAAGCGTTCGCCACGCAAAGCCACAAACAGATCACCCGGCTGCAAGCTGCGGCTGTCGGTGTGCACACGATCGGCCAGCACGGACTGGATCGCCACACCGCGCGCCTGGCTCAGCCAGTGCAGGGCCGTCTCCAGTTTCAAATCCATGGGGCTGTGCACGGCGCTCATGCGGCGGCTCCCTGCGCTTGCATCGCACGTTGCTGCAAAGCCATTTGTGCCTGCGCCACATCCGAGAACGGGTGGCGCACGCCCATGATTTCCTGCTCGGACTCGTGGCCTTTGCCGGCCACCAGCACCACATCTTGCGCGGCAGCCTGTGCCACCACCTGGGCAATGGCCAGGGCACGGTCGGCCTGGATGCGGGCCTGCTCGGGGCGGCGCAAACCTGACACCATGGCAGCCAGAATGGCCTCGGGCGATTCGGAGCGGGGGTTGTCACTGGTCAACACCACCTGGTCGGCGTGGGCTTCTGCAGCGGCCGCCATCAAGGGGCGCTTGAGTGCATCGCGCTCCCCACCGCAGCCCAACACGCACCACAAACGCCCGCCACGCGCCGCCGCCTGTGAGCGCAAGGCGGTCAAGGCGTGCCACACCGCATCGGGGGTGTGCGCGTAATCCACCACCACCAGCGGCAGGTCCTGATCGACAGACGGTGTCGGCACGCGTTGAAGGCCGGCAGGCACGCGTTGCATGCGACCCGGTACCGCCGTCAAATGGCCGCAGGCTTGTACCGCTTGTGCCAAATCAAAACCCAAGGCACGCAGGCTGCCGATCACGCCCAACAGGTTGTCGATGTTGAAATCCCCCATCAAGCCGGTGTGCAGGGTCTGCACGTCCTGGCCTTCGTGCACTTCCAACGCAATGCCCGCCGTGCTGGGCAAGACACGGCCCTGCAAACGGGCCAAACGCGAATCACCGCGCCGCGAACAAGTCCACACATCCAGTGAAGTGCCCGCCAATTGGTCCGCCAGCAAGGCACCCTGTGCATCGTCGATGTTGATGACGGCCGCCTGCAAACCGGGCCAAGCGAACAAGGCGGCCTTGGCGGCCCAATAGCGGGCCATGTCACCGTGGTAATCCAGGTGGTCTTGTGTGAAATTGGTGAACACAGCCACGCGGATGTGCGTGCCATCCAGCCGGTGCTCGGCCAAGCCAATCGACGAGGCTTCGATGGCGCAGTGCGTGACGCCATCGTCGGCAAACGCCCGGAACTGGCGTTGCAGCAACACCGGATCGGGCGTGGTCATGCCGGTGCTCACCAGATCGGGCAACTGGCCCACACCCAAGGTACCGATCAGGCCACAGGCCTGCTTCAACACCGGCGACGACAAGGCCTGCGCCAGCCACCAGGCGGTCGAGGTCTTGCCATTGGTGCCGGTCACCGCCAACACGTTCAGGGCTTGACTGGGTTGTTCGTAATAAGCCGCAGCGACCCAGCCCGTCTGGGCCTTGAGGTCCGACAGGGTGGCCAGCGCAGGCTGTGCATCGGACGGCAGGTCGGTCAGCCAGGGCGCATGGCCTTGCGCCTCCATCAGGCAGGCCGTCGCGCCTTGTGCCAGCGCTTGCGCCAGGTACTTGCGCCCATCGGTGGCCGCACCAGGCCAGGCAACAAAGCCATCGCCCGGCTGCACCTGGCGGCTGTCGGTGCGCAACGCGCCGCGCACGCGTGTGCGCAACCAGTCGGCCGCTTCGGGGGCGTTGTGCAGCAGGTGCATCAGAACGACTCCTCGACAGACTGGGCCACAATTTGCGGCTTGACCGCCATGTCGGGCTGCACCCCCATCAGACGCAGGGTTTGCTGCACGGTCTGGCTGAACACCGGCGCGGCGACATCGCCACCGAAATAGCGGCCATTGCTGGGCTCGTCAATCATCACGGCCACCACGATGCGCGGCGCCTCAATGGGCGCCATGCCGACAAAAAAGCCGCGGTATTTTTTACCGGCATAGCCTTTGCCTTCTTGCTTGTGTGCCGTGCCGGTTTTGCCGCCCACGGAATAGCCCATGGTTTGCGCTTTTTGCGCCGTACCCCCAGGGCCTGCCGCCATTTGCAACATCTTGCGCATGGCTTTGGCGTTTTCTACGCTGATGACGCGCACCCCCTGCACCTGGTTTTCTGCCTTCATCAGCGTGGCAGGCACCACCTCGCCATTGCGCGCAAACACGGTGTAGGCCCTGGCCATCTGAAACAGGCTGCCCGAAATCCCATAGCCATAGCTCATGGTCGCCTGCTCGATCGGACGCCAGGTTTTGTAGGGACGCAAACGACCGCTGACCACGCCCGGAAAAGGCAGCTGCGGCTTTTGTCCGAAACCCACTTGCGCATACATTTCCCACATCTCGCGGGGCTGCATCTGCATGGCCATCTTGACGGTGCCCACGTTGCTCGATTTCTGAATCACCTCATTCACCGTGAGCACCCCGTGTGGGTGGGAATCGGTGATGGTTGAACCCGTGATGGTGATGCGGCCAGGTGCCGTCTGGATCGGTGTTTCGGGCTTGACCAAACCTTTTTCCAATGCCAGCGCCACCGCAAACGGCTTCATGGTGGAGCCTGGCTCGAAGGTGTCCGTCAAGGCCCGGTTGCGCAGTTGCTCACCGCTCAAATTGACACGCTTGTCCGGTGAATAACTGGGGTAATTGGCCAGCGCCAGGATCTCACCCGACTGGGCATCCAGCACCACCACGCTACCGGCTTTGGCTTTGTTCTCCAGCACCGCTTCGCGCAACTTCTGATAGGCAAAAAATTGCACCTTGCTGTCGATGCTCAGCTGCAAATCTTCACCATCCACGGGCGGCACGGTGTCACCCACATCTTCGACCACCCGCCCCAGGCGGTCCTTGATGACACGACGCGAACCCGGCTTGCCTGACAGCTGTTTCTGGAAAACCAACTCCACACCTTCCTGGCCCTGGTCTTCCACGTTGGTAAAGCCAACGATGTGCGCCGCCGCCTCACCCTCGGGATACAAACGCTTGTATTCCTTGATGTCGTAAACGCCCTTGATGCCCAGCGCCAAGATTTGCTTGACCACCGACTCATCGAGTTGCCTGCGCAGCCAGACAAAGGTCTTTTCATCGTCCTTGAGCTTTTTGTCCAGCTCGCTGGAGGTCATGTCCAGCAAACGCGCCAACGCGCGCAACTTGGCGGGGTCGCGCTCCATGTCTTCGGGGTTGGCCCAGATGCTGGGCGCAGGCACGCTGGAGGCCAGCAACATGCCATTGCGGTCCAGCACACGGCCACGGTTGGCAGGCAGGGTGAGCGTGCGTGCAAACCGCACCTCGCCCTGACGGATGAAAAAGTCATTCGCAAACACCTGCACGTAAGCCGCCCGCGTCACCAAGCCCATGAAACCCAGCGCGATGGCCGCCACAATGAACTTGCTGCGCCACACCGGCGTTTTGCTGGCCAGCAAAGGGCTGGAAGACAGCTGGACGCTGCGGCTCATGGGCGCGCCTCCTTGCCGGAACCTGCAGCGTCTTGGGCCGAGACATATTGGGTGATGGCCGGCGAGGGCGCGCGCATTTGCAGTTGCTGACGCGCGATCTTCTCCACACGCAAAGGCGTGGCCTGGGCGCGGCGCTCGACCTGCAGGCGGTCCTGGTCCACGGCCAGGCGCTTGGCTTCTTTCTTGGCGGCATCCAGGGCCATGAACAGGCGGCGCGTTTCGTAGCGGCTGTGCACCAACACCATGGCACTGGCCATCACGGCCACCAACAGGAAAATGCTCAGGCGGGTCATGCCGGCACCTCGGTGCGCTCGGCCATGCGCATGATGGCGCTGCGCGAACGGGGGTTGCCACGCACCTCGGCCTCGCTGGGGCGGATGCGGCCATGGGTTTTCAAGCGCATCTTGACCGGCTCGGCAAAGGGCACGCGGCGATCGACCACTTCCTTGGAGTGCTTGGCCATGAACTGCTTGACGATGCGGTCTTCCAGCGAATGGAAACTGATCACCACCAAACGACCGCCGGGGGCCAGCACATGCAGGCTGGCTGCTAGCGCTTGTTCGAGCTCCTCAAGCTCGGCGTTGATGAAAATCCGAAAAGCCTGAAATGTCCGCGTTGCAGGGTTCTGGCCCGGCTCGCGGGTTTTGACCGTGTCAGCCACGAGCTGGGCCAAATCGGTGGTGGTTGAAATTGGGCCCCGCTCTTGTCGGCGAGCCACAAGCGCCTTTGCAATCTGAAAAGCAAACCGTTCTTCGCCATAGTCACGTATCACCTCCGTGATTTGATCCACCGTGGCCGTTGCCAGCCAATCGGCCACACTCTCGCCGCGCGTGGTGTCCATGCGCATGTCGAGCGGGCCCTCAAAACGAAAAGAAAAACCCCTCTCGGGGCTGTCGATCTGGGGGGAGCTGATGCCCAGGTCCATCAGCACACCATCGACACTGCCAGGCGGCAGTTCACCCAAATGCGCAAAACCTTCATGCCGGATCGAGAAACGGGCATCGTCCATGCGCCCAGCCTCCGCAATCGCCTCCAGGTCTTTGTCAAAAGCCTGCAGGCGGCCTTGCGCCGACAAACGCGAAAGAATCAGGCGCGAATGGCCGCCGCGGCCAAAGGTGGCATCCACATAACGGCCATCGGCACCTGCGCTGGCCTGCAGCAATTCATCCACGGCCTCATTCAAAAGCACGGTGGTGTGGGTCAGTGCGGCGTCGGTCATGGTGTTCAGAAGGAAAAATCCTTGAACACATCGGGCATGTCGCCCTGCATGGCTTCGGCCTCTTGGGCGTCGTAAGTGGTTTTGTCCCACAACTCAAAATGGTTGCCCATGCCCAGCAAGATGGTGTCTTTGGCAATGCCTGCCGCTTGGCGCAATTCGGGCGAAATCAGCACGCGCCCGGTGCCATCCATCTCGACATCCATGGCATTGCCCAAAAAGATGCGCTTCCACCACTGGGCCGACATGGGCAATTGGGCAATGCGCTCGCGGAATTTTTCCCACTCGGTGCGCGGAAACACCATGAGGCAGCCGTGAGGGTGCTTGGTGATGGTCAGTTGGCCCTGTGCCGTGGCGCTCAAGACGTCACGGTGCCGGGTCGGTACAGACAACCGCCCTTTGGCATCCAGACTCAGCGATGAAGCCCCTTGAAACACGGCAACGACCTTTTTCAGTTGAAATGCGACTGCGGAGACACTTTTCCCCACTTAATTGCACTTTTTTGCACTGTATCAGGAATTCGAGGCAACTCACCTGGTGTAGATCATTTTTTTCAATGAAATCAATGGCTTAGCGCGAAAATTGAATCCTGAAAAAGCAGGAATTTCTTTGTAAATTAGGCACTTACAGATGGCAATGAAAGTAACCTGTGAAGGATCTTGAGAAAATAAATTTAACAAATGTATCAAGGCCAAACCGCAGGTTTTTGGTGCGCCATGCCAACGCCCGGGCGTAAAAAAACCCCTGGGCAGGGGTTTTTGGGGGAAAGCGGTCTGCCGACTCAATCGCCGAACATTTTTTGCTTCAGCTCACGGCGCTGCTGCGCTTCCAAGGACAGGGTGGCCGTGGGACGGGCCAACAAACGGCCCACACCAATCGGCTCGCCGGTTTCATCGCAGTAGCCATATTCCCCGGCGTCGATCAAACCAATGGATTGCTCGATTTTCTTGAGCAACTTGCGCTCACGGTCGCGGGTGCGCAACTCCAGGGCGTGCTCTTCTTCGATGGTGGCACGGTCTGCCGGATCGGGCACCACCACGGTGTCTTCTCGCAGATGTTCGGTGGTGGCGCCGGCACTGTTCAGGATGTCCTGCTTCAACAGGGCCAACTTGCGGCGGAAATACGCCATTTGCACCGTGTTCATGTACTCCGCTTCGGGCATGGCCAGAATCTCGGCATCGCTCAGCGCCTCGACCGGCACGGTCTTCCAGTTGTTGGCCAGCTTGGGGTCTTTTTTGATCGGCGCGAAAGGCGCAGAGACCGTGGCCACAGGGGTGCTGGGCAAGAAACTGGCTTTGGCGGCCGTGGAGGCCACCGCCGGAGGCAAGGAAGGCACAGTGATCTGGGCCAAACGTGCCGATGGGCGGGTGGCACGAACCAATTGATCAGGCGCCGCAGAGGGCGCTGACGCTGCCGTCACGGCAGGTTGGGCAGCCGCAGGGGTCGGTGTCGCCGCTTTTTTAACAGTCATAGGTTTCGCTTCAGGTACAGAGGCCGCCTTTTGAGGGGCCGGCGCGGGTGCGGTCTTCGCCTTGGGGGCAGAGGTCGGTTGGGGTGTGGCTGCCACCGCCTTTGGGGAAGGTGGCGCAACCAGCTTGGTTTTCACGGGAGCGGCTTTCGGGGCTGCGGCCACAGGCTTGGGGGCCTTGCTGGACGGGGCGGTCGCTTTCACAGACGTTTTGGCTGGCTTTGCCAGCTTGTCGGCCACTTTCGGAGCCACCACTGCCGCCTTGGCTTTCGCCTTGGGGGCCACCACTTTGGCCCCTGCTTTGTTCGTCGAGGTCTTCACGTCTTGTCTCCTAGCCGCGTAAAAGGGCAGGTTCCATCTTCATGCCACGCTGCAGCAACCGATTGAAAACCTGTTCATTTGCATTCAAAACCCTTGTGATAGACCGTGCTGGATTCACCAGCCTGACCGAAAAAGGGGGAGCTTCAGGCGGGCGATTGTAACGATAAGAACGATCAAAAAATGCCCGGCCAGTGATTAAAGATCCCGTCCACTGCATGGGCTCAGCGGGGAAGCGGCAGGCGCATCAAACCAGGCACTGCTCCAGGCCCTGCAACAAGATGTCTTTGGGCAAATCGATGCCAATGAACACCATCTTGCTCGTTTTGACCTCGCCATCCGCCCACATCGGGCCCAAATCGCTGCCCATGAGCTGGTGCACGCCCTGAAAAATCACCTTGCGCTCGGTGCCGCGCATGTTCAACACGCCCTTGTAACGCAGCATCCGGGGGCCATAAATGTTCACGATCGCCCCCAGGAAGTCTTCGAGCTTGGCGGGATCGAACGCCTTGTCCGACCGGAACACGAAGCTTTTCACGTCATCGTCGTGGTGATGGTGGTGGCCTGCGCCATGGGCATGCGAGGGGTGGTCGCAATGTTCACCGTGTTCATGGTCATGCGCGTGGTCATGCTTGTGCGAAGGGTGGTCGCAGTGCTCGCCGTGCACATGGTCATGGTCATCGTCTTTCAGAAAGTCGGGGTCGATGTCCAGCTTGGCATTCAGGTTGAAGCCCTTGAGGTCGAACACTTCGGACAAAGCCACCTCGCCGAAATGCACCACTTTTTGGGGCGCACGCGGGTTCATGTGTTTCAGGCGGTGCTGCAAGGCATCCAGCTCCTCGGCAGAGACCAGGTCGGCCTTGCTGATGAAGATCTGATCGGCAAAGCCCACCTGGCGGCGCGCCTCCTGGCGGTCGCTCAACTGCTGGGCCGCATGCTTGGCGTCCACCAGGGTCAAGATGGAGTCGAGCAAAAAGGTTTCGGCAATTTCATCGTCCATGAAGAAGGTCTGCGCCACAGGTCCCGGATCGGCCAGGCCGGTGGTTTCGATCACGATGCGGTCAAAGTTCAACAACCCCTTGCGGCGCTTGGCGGCCAGCAATTGCAGGGTCACCCGAAGGTCTTCACGGATGGTGCAGCAGATGCAGCCATTGCTCATCTGAATGATCTGCTCGTCGGTGTCGGACACGAGGATGTCGTTGTCGATGTTTTCCTCACCAAACTCGTTTTCGATCACGGCGATCTTCTGGCCGTGGGCCTCGGTCAGCACGCGCTTGAGGAGGGTGGTTTTGCCCGAACCGAGAAAGCCGGTCAGGATGGTGGTGGGGATCAGGGACATGGCGCAGTTCCGCTAAAAGACAAGAGTGGGGGAGTGTAGCGACGATTTCATTTGCGCCTGGCCCGGGGGTGCGCGGCGTCGTAGGCTTTGGCCAGGTGTTGGAAGTCCAGCCGTGTGTAGACCTGGGTGGTGCTGATGTTGGCGTGGCCCAGCAACTCTTGCACGGCGCGCAGATCGCCACTGGACTGCAGCACATGGCTGGCAAACGAGTGGCGCAGCATGTGCGGATGCACCGGGGTGGCCAGACCCGCCAACAGGCTGCGGCGCTTGAGGCGTTGCGCCACACCCCGGGCCGTCAGGCGCGTGCCGTGCCGCCCGGGAAACAGCGCCAGCGCCAAACTGGACGCACCCGACACGGGTTGCGCCAGCATGCCGGGCAACTGGGCGCGCAGGGCCAGCCAATGGGTCAGCGCCTCGATGGCCGTGCGCCCCAAAGGCACGCTGCGGCGCTTGCTGCCCTTGCCCTGCACCTGGACCTCGGCATTTGGCAAATCGATCCAACCCCGCCCGGCTCGGCCGGCATCGGCACTGGCCACCACGTCCAGACCCGTCAGCTCGGCGATGCGCAGGCCGCAGCCATACAACAACTCGACCATGGCCGCATCGCGCGCTTCCAGCCAAGGGTCATCGCCGGTTTCTTCGTGCTCGGCCAATTGCACCGCTTCATCCACCCCCAGGGCTTTCGGCAGGGGCTTGGCCACGCGGGGGGCACGCACATCGGCCACGGGGTTGTGAGACACCAGGCCTTCGCGCCCCAGCCAGGTGTAAAACCCGCGCCAGCCCGACAAGATGAGGGCGATACCGCGCCCACTGCGCCCGGCACTGTGCATGTGCGCCACCCAGCGGCGAATGTGCCCGGTTTGCACCTGCAGCAAAGGCACGGCGGACGCGGCCGCCATGTCGGCCAAACGCCTCAAATCCAGTTGGTAAAGGGTGCAGGTGCGCTCGGCCAGGCGTTTTTCAAAACGGACGTGTGCCAGATAGCGGTTGACCAGCGGGTCGGGGCTCACCGCATCCGGCATGGCTCAGGCCTCGGGTGCCCGCAGCACCGACAAGGCCGCGCCCGCCAACTCGGCCAGCCGCTCCAGCAAGTCGGTGCCCATCTGGCTGTTGAAGCGCTGCGCATCGGGCGACGCCAGCACCAGCAAGCCAAAAGCCGCTTGCCCGGGCGCGGCGCGCAAAGCCAACAGCGCCAAAGAAGCCGCTTGCGTCGGTTCGGCCAGCCACTGCACCGCTTCGTAACCCGCATTGGGGCCCACATAAGGCCGGTCCAGCGAGGTGGCCAGGGTTTGCACCGCCTCCGTCACCCCTTGCGCGTAAGCGGCCTGAGCATGTGCCCCCTGCAGCGACCACAAACGCAAGGCCACTTGAGGAACCTGAAACAACTCGCGGATGTTGTCCACGGCCAAATCGGCCAATTGGTCGTGTGGTGTGACCAGCAACTCGCATGCCCAACGGTGCAGCTTGTCGGACAGGATCATGTTTTCGTTGCCGTGCCGGATCATGTCCATGATGCGGTGCTCCAGGCCCTTGATCTTGTCACGCAGCATTTGCGCCTGCCGCTCTTGCAAGCCCACCGTGCGGTGGCTTTGCGGGTGCGTCAACTGGACCGTGGCCAACAAGGAGGCATGGCGCTCAAAAAAATCCGGGGTGTTCACCAGGTAGTCGGCAATGTCGTCTTCGGTGATCGGGGCCATCGGTTCAGGCTGGGTCATGTCTTTGCTCCAGGAAATCAGGAAAGGTCATCGGGCACGTCGATTTCGCCCTCAAAAACAGAGGTGGCGGGCCCGGTCATCAGCACCGGGCTGTCGGCCTGGCCTGCCCACTCGATGGTCAGTTGGCCGCCACGGGTCTGCACATCGACACGGTTGTCCAGCCAGCCCTGGCGGATGCCCGCCACCACCGCCGCGCACGCACCGGTGCCACAAGCCAGGGTCTCACCCACGCCGCGCTCGAACACCCGCAGCCTGATCTGGCTGCGCGAGACAACCTCCATGAAGCCTGCATTCACCCGCTTGGGAAAGGCCGGGTGGTTTTCAATCAGGGGGCCTTGGGCCAGCACCGCAAAGGTGTCCACGCTGTCCACGCGCTGCACCGCGTGCGGGTTGCCCATCGACACCACGCCCACACGGGCCATGCCCAATTCGCCCAGCGCCAAATCAAACACCGGCCAGCCGTTCACCTGGTCACTGATGAGCCCCGTGGGGTTGAAAGGCACGCGCGCCCAGTCAAATACCGGCGCGCCCATGTTGACCGTGACACGGCCATCGGGGTTCATGCGCAACTCGATCTCGCCTTGCTGCACCTTCACGCGCACCGTGGTCTTGTCGGTCAGGCCCTTGTCACGCACATAGCGCACAAAACAGCGGGCGCCGTTGCCGCAGTGCTCCACCTCGCCACCGTCGGCGTTGTGGATCACGTATTCAAAATCCAGGCCCTGCGCCGGCGATGGGCGCACCGAGAGAATCTGATCGGCCCCCACGCCAAAGTGGCGATTGGCCAGAAAACGGTACTGGGCCGCGTTCAGGCCCAGGCGGCCACGCGTTTCGTCGAGCACGACAAAATCATTGCCGGCCCCTTGCATCTTGGTAAAGCGAATGTGCATGGCCGCGATTATCGCCTTTGGCCTTGGCCATCGATTGGCCAGACCCAAGCCATGACCGGGTGAGCACCGACGCATCCCGGCCCGATAATGGGGCATGGCACGTACATCCCAACTCCTGCACCCTCAACGCGAACCCGCGCCCCTGCGCCCTGCCGCCACTGTGTTGCTGTTGCGCGACGGCGCGCAAGGCATCGAAGTGCTGATGACCCGCCGCGCCATGACGGCCAGCTTTGCCCCCGGTGCCTATGTGTTCCCGGGCGGCGGAGTGGACGCGGTCGACGCCCAATCCCATGCCATGGCCCAGCGCCGCGCCAGGCAAAGCGACTTGCACCTGACACAAGCCATGGCGGCCATCCGCGAGAGCTTTGAGGAACTGGGCATCTTGCTGGCCCGCCATGCCGACGGGCGATGGGCCGACAACACCGACATCGCCAAAATCGACCGCCAAGCGCCCCAAGGTGCCTCTTTTGCAACCCAATGCCAGGCCCGAGGCTTGACCCTGGCCGCTGACCAGGTCTTTGTGCTCGCCCACTGGATCACCGACCGCGACCTGCCGCGCCGCTTTGATGTGCCTTTCCTGGTGGCCCGCATGCCCGAAGACCAGACCCCGGTGGCCGATGAAGCCGAGCAGTTTGAGCCGGTGTGGGTGCGCCCCGCCGAGGCCCTGGCGCGCCACGAAGCCGGTGACTTTTTCATCATCTTCCCAACCATCCGCACGCTGGAGCGGCTGAAAGCCTTTGCCAGCGTGGACGCGGTGCTGCAAGCCTGCGCCGTGAACGACGAGCCGCTGTGGACCAGCTGCCCCCGCGCCGGTTGGCTGGCCGGCAACGAAGCCCGCTACATGGAGCACGAGGCGCCCTTTGGCGAACTGGCCCTGGTCACACCCGACGGGCAAATCCACCACCGTCTGGACTGGCAGACCGACCTGCCCGTGCCCTTGTTGAAAAACCTGCAACGCCTGACCGCACCCAACCCGGGCGTGATGACCGGCCCCGGCACCAACAGCTATTTGGTGGGCGACCCGGACACGGGCTACATCGCCATCGACCCCGGCCCTGCCGACGACGACCACCTGCAACGCCTGTGGCGGGCCGCAGGCGGGCAAATCCGTGCCATTGTGTGCACCCACTCACACCCAGACCATTCGCCCGGTGCACAGCCCCTGCAAGCGCTGTGCACCCCGAAACCGCCCATCCTGGGCCTGGCTTCGCGCCCCACCGCCCGCGCCCACAGCCAATTCACCCCCGAGCGCGAACTGCGCGACGGTGAAAAGCTGGTGCTGCAAGGCACAGGTCCCCAGGGCGAGATCACCCACACCCTGCGCGTGGTGCACACCCCCGGCCATGCGGCCAACCACCTGTGCCTGGTGCTCGAAGAAGACGGCCTGCTGTTTTCAGGCGACCATGTGCTCAACGGCAGCACCACCGTGATCGACCCGCCCGATGGCCACATGGGCGACTACCTGGATTCGCTGGACAAGCTGGCGGCCGCCTGTGAGGCCGGCCACATTGAATTCATCTTGCCCGCGCACGGCCATGTGCTGGGTTTTGCCCACCAGGCCATCACGCACCTGAAGGCGCACCGCCTCCAGCGCGAAGCCAAAATCGCCGCCGCCATGCAAGCCTTGCCACAAGGCAGCTTGCAAGAGTGGGTCGAAAAAGCCTACGCCGACGTCCCGCCGCGCCTGTGGCCAGTGGCCGCCCGGTCCCTGCAAGCGCATGTGGACCACCTGCGCGAGCAAGCCTTGTCCTGATGGCCGAAATTTTTTGAAAGACGTGATGACCCCCTCTGAAGAAGGTATTCGCCTGGCCAAACGCGTGGCCGCAGACCAAAACTGCTCACGCCGCGAAGCCGAAGCGCTGATCGTGGCAGGCGGCGTGCAGGTGGCGGGCAAGTTGGTCACCGACCCTGCGCGGCGCGTCAAGGACGCGCACCCCGTCGAGGTGAACCGCCTCGTCTCCATGGCTGCACTGGCGCCCCTGACCCTGGTGCTATACAAGCCTGCGGACTTGCTCGCCAACTTGGCCTGGCTGCAAAACACGGTGGGACTGAAAGCCCAGCAGCCGGGCATTTGGGGGGCCGAACGGCTGGCCAAAATGCAAATGCCCCTGCCCTTGCCCAAAGCCGCCAGCGGCCTGTGTATTTTTTCAGACGATCTGGGCGTTTTACGCCATCTGGAAGACCGCCGCAGCCCGATGGAAGAGGAATGGATGGCCACGCTGACGGGCCCGGTGAGCGAGTCCACGCTGAAAGCCCTGAACGGGCCGGGCCTGCGTGCCAGCATCAACCGGCAAACCGAGCACATCACGGTGCTGCGCATCGCGGGCAAAGACATCGACGGCCTGGAACTGGGCCGTTGGCTTGACCAGCAATGCCCCCTGCAAGACCTGCGCCGCCAACGGGTGGGTCGCCTGAGTCTGGCACCTCTGGAGCCTGGCCAATGGCGGCAGCTCGAGGGCTACGAACGCTTTTAGTTGATGACCGACAAAAATACACCCGATTTACCCTTGAAATGGAACGGGCAATCCCCAACTGCTTCACCAGTCTGAGAAAATGACTGTTCAGTCACCTCTGTGAACAACACAGTCAGTGACACAGCAAAGCCCAAAAGGGTTTTGCCCAACGCAGAAAGGAGCACACCATGCGTTTGAGCACCAAGAGCCGATTTGCCGTCACCGCCATGATCGACGTTGCGCTGCGCGAAGACCGCGGCCCCGTGTCGCTGGCAGCGATCAGCGTGCGCCACCAAATTTCCTTGTCTTACCTGGAACAGCTGTTCAGCAAGTTGCGACAGCAAGGTCTGGTTGAAAGCACCCGCGGCCCTGGCGGCGGCTATTCCCTGTCACGCAATGCCGAAAAAATCACCATGGCCGACATCGTGGGGGCGGTGGACGCGCCTTCTGCCGAAGAAGCCGCAGCCGACGGCAGCTGGATGAACAGCGACCTGTGGGCCAGCCTGAACGAAAAAATGCTGACCCATCTGCAGTCGATCAGCTTGCGTCAGCTGGTGGCCGAGCAACGCACCAAGGGCGTCACGGTCGAGCCGGCACCCCAGCCGACCGTCAAACGCGGTGTGTTTGCCAAGCCCAAAAGCACTTTGAAGATCACGGCGCCCAACTCGGTGTTCGCACTGGCGGGCACCTTGATGCCCTCGCGCGGCTGAACGACTGCGCCACGCTGGCCACCCCCTGGCCATCGCTTGCGCCCCACAAAAAAACCCGCTTCGGCGGGTTTTTTGTTGTCTGCGAGGCAAAAGTGTGAAGCTCGCCGATAAGCCGGATTCTGTGCACAACGGTTGCCCGCTGTGTGACCGCCATTACTCTGGGCCGGGGGTCGCCCACCCGGCTCGATGCTACCTACCCGCCAACTCACCCTGCGGAACCACAAGGAGAAACAACGCGGCGAACCGCGTCACTTCAGGAAGGCCTACTTGGTATTGCTGCGCGTAGAGATTGCCCGTTTCACCCGAACTGAATCG
>ERZ1292633.403-Hain-H41-02um-R1-403-length-52426-cov-7_pt1 | contig 52426 bp, 45 predicted proteins | sample MGYA00564406_ERZ1292633 | MGnify/ENA primary metagenome ERZ1292633 (study PRJEB36523, sample SAMEA6512639) | groundwater metagenome | collected 2019-01-08 | study: AquaDiva: Metagenomics assemblies of 32 groundwater samples | reverse complement strand
ACTTTATGAAAATTCCTCACCAGATACGCTGTATATGCCTCAAAATTTTCATCTCGTTTCGCTCAAAATTATTAGACCTACTGCGTAATTATTTTTCTACTACAATCTTAAAATTATGGCTGCAACTCGTCAAAAAAATCTTACAAGATACTCCTATATTGTTCGCTTTTTTTGACTTCGTTTCGCTCATAATTTTAAGATTTCGCGACGAAAATAATTATGCAGTAGGTCTATTGAGTTTCACCGACGGAAAATCTTTAATCAGCCGGTCTAATTCAGAAAAGCGCTTGAACTAATTTTGAAAATTCTTCCGGATCAACGCTTACCCCTCCAACGAGCGCCCCGTCAAACGAAGTATCCCCAATTAAAAACGAACGAATGTTTTTTGCCCGCACAGAACCTCCGTAGATGATTCGCGCGTTCCTCGCGAACAGATGCCCATACAGACCCGCAAGGACTCTGCGCATATAAATCATTTTCTCGTGAGCGCTCTCCGGCGAATCCGGAGACCCCCCGATATCATGAATACCCTTGCTTATCGCCCAGTGAGGTTCATACGCAAAAATGATAGAACGGGCTTTGTTTCGTGGGATATTGCCAAGAATCGCTCTTATTTGTAAATCAAGAACTCTATGCGCGTCATCGCTCCGTTCGCTCTCTCCTATAGCCACGATTGGTTTTAACTGTGCACGCAGGGCCTGAATAAGTTTTTCATGAATTATTTCGTCTGTTTCTCCCATTGCGCGCCGTTCGGAATGTCCGAGAATCACATGAGACGCCCCAGCGCTTCGCGCCATATGTGCGGAAACCTCTCCAGTATGAAGTCCTGAACCTGCATCTGAAATATTCTGCGCGCCAAGAAAACCGTGAATACGGACAATGTTCTCGCGAACCTCCGGGAAAAAAACGAACGGCGGACACACGACAAGTTCAACGCGAGAAAAAACAACTCCGCGCCTTGCAATGGCAGTCATAATACGCACCGCTTCTTTTGCGGTCGTTGGATTCATTTTCCAGTTTGCAATGATAAGTTTTTTCATAATTAGACCTACTGCGTAATTATTTTTCTACTGCAATCTTAAAATTATGGTTGCAACTCGTCAAAAAAATCTTACAAGATACTCCTATATTTTCGCCTCCTCGGCGAAACACGGGAAAATGCTTAACGCGTGTCGGGGGCTCCTCGCTACATTTTCCGTTCGGAATGAAGCAATTCATTCCGAACCTCGCTTTTTTTGACTTCGTTTCGCTCATAATTTTAAGATTTCGCGACGAAAATAATTACGCAGTAGGTCTATTCAATATCTCGCAAAAAAGCGGCAGCGGATTCCGGAGCAATCGTTGAAATCTCAATTCCGGTACCAATCTCAAACCCCGCCCAGATTGCTGTTTTGGGCAAAATTTCTATATGCCAATGATAGTGCGGATATGCCGTATGATCAAATGTCGGCGCGGTATGTATAAAAAAATTATACGACGGATCGTCAAGTCCTCTTTTCAATTTTTGAAGCGCTGTCCGAAGCGAGATGCCAATTCCTGCGTATTCATCATCGTCCATTGTATGAAATTCGGATGCGTGCCGTTTTGGAAAAATACGCATTTCAAAAGCGGTCTTGGAAGCATATGGGCACACAACAAGAGCGTGCTCGTTTTCATGCACCACGCGAACGCGTGATTTTATTTCAAAATTAATAACATCGCAATGAACGCAACGATTATTAACGCGATAATAATTCTCCGAGCCGACAAGGCTTCGCTGAACATCTGGGGAAACGACGGGAAGCGCCATGATTTGCGAATGCGGATGGGCAATCGTTGCCCCCGATTCAGCGCCATGATTATGAAAAATAAATACATATGAAACGCATGGCGCCGTGTGGAGACCGAGATATCGTCCTTTATACGCGAGCATAAGGAGCTTTGCCTCTTCATCAGTAAAATCGGCGATTGAACGATTGTGATCACGCGTAACAACAACCTCATGATGACCCGCGCCCTCCATCTTCGTATAAATGCCGTCTTTATAGAGAACGCTACACTCGCCCTCCGCGAATGCCGGAAATTTATTTTTTACCACACGAACAAACCATTCTCCCGTTTGTTTGGTCGCATGTGCCGATTCTTTTTGAACATCAAGCAAAATCGCCTCATTCGGATTTTCAAACGGGCACGATTCTTTTGATTGATCAAAGCGCTTTTTAGGAGCGAAAAGAAAATCCTGTGGCCGTTTTGCTCGAGCGGTTGCGATTGTAACCCATTCGCCCGAAACAATGTCCTGCCGAAGTTCTGATGAATTTTCCATATTTATATAACGGCGACGGTGTTTAAAATTAGCTATTTTAAAATTTCCTTTTTGAAATCAAGAATTGAAGATTTAAAAATTTCAACGGATTTTTTGTCTGGGAAAGCTTCTCGAAACGCCATATTCTTTCCGGGGAAGCCACCGATACGAGAGCCCCTTTTCCCTTCCTTTATTTCCTTGTCAGTCCGTTCATACCATTTTTGTATTGCAGATAGTGTTGAAAGTTTATTACGCCATATCTTTACTATCTGTTCCCCTTCTTTTCCCGGCACCTGATTTAAGATTCCCCAAAAGCTGGGTTTCAAACGACCGTCGCTTTTCAAACTAAAAATAGTTATGAATCCGCTTTTCGCTTTGGGATATTCAAGTTTGAAGTAGGCGCGGCCAACATCGTGTCCAGTTCCATAATCAAGCTCTGTCATTTCGGTACGACCGAATTCATAAAGATCAATGATTGCGTTCGCAAGTCCCTTGTCCTCAACTTCATTAACCTTTTTGCGAAAAAAATCATCATCTTGTTTTATCGGTCGGACTCCGATCGCGACATCTTTTTTTACTTCTGCACCGAATAATTTCGGGATCATAATCTCGTATTCCTCGTGTTTATAGTATTCAAATTCAACGCCGAAAAGGTCAAAGCGACTATTTTCGTTGATAAAGAGGATAAGGTCTTTTAATTTATCATCAACCTTGTCGAGAAGCACCACAAAGCGATAATTACCCTTGCTTAAGTTCTGCCGGACATTTTCTAAAAGCTGGGTGGCATCTTCATCTTCGATGCCGAAAAACTCTTTCACGCGCTCGGTCGTGCTTTCTTTGAATTTTTCTCGCACCTTGATATCAAGCTCTCTCATAAATTCAGTAAAATCGCCGTATGACCGCCATAATGACGCTCCATAATCCAAAACCTGCGCAACTATATATCGCTTGTCCGCGTTCCGATAAAGTTTTGTCTCAATGAGATAAACTTCGCCTTCCTGATCAATGCCAAGCGCATCATTCGGTCCGTGTTTGGTGTGAAATTCACGCGCGAGAACAAGAAGCCGTATATCCTCTTTGATGTCATAGAGCGGGATGCTTTCTGGATTTTGCAAAATATATTCCTGAAGATGGCCATCCTTTTCAAATGAAGATTTGTCAATTTTTTTTGCGCCCTTGCCATTTTTTGAGATAATGATGGTCATATTTTTCCTCTTCAGCCTACAAATGATATTTTCCGGTCCACAAATTCCAGCGAACTCGAAACATTTCGAGAAAAACAGAAATATAGGCGGAAAGACTTACCTTGCTCTCCGGATCATTCTCCCATTGCAGTGGGATTTTTCCGAGTTTAAAATTTAATCGTTTGGTGAGTGCCAACATCTCAATATCAAATCCAAAACCGTCAATGACGGAACGGGAAAAAATATCTTCGGCGGCTTTTTTCGTACACGCTTTAAATCCGGCCTGCGTGTCCCAAATACCAGGAAGCACCACAGTTTGAATTAAAAGATTCCCTATATTACCAAAAAACCGCCTATACCATGGCTGTGATATAACTTGCCGCGCCTCGGAAAGATCGCGAGAATCCCTAGTTCCAAAAACAACCTCGCTTCCATCTTTAAACATCGGCTCCATGAGATCAAAATGATTAAGAGTTGTTGCGTTATCGGCATCCATAAAAAGCCGGATGTCTCCCGTTGTATGAAGCATACCATAACGCACCGCCGATCCCTTGCCCGCCCCGCGTGCGTCAACATATTTTATAAACGGATACCGCTTTCCATGCTCCTGAACAATCCCAGGCATTCCATCAGTTGAACCGTTATCCACAACTAAAATTTCATACTCAAATGATTTCGTTTTCAAATACGCGACATTTGATTCAAGTGTTTTCTTGATTCGCTTTGCCTCATTTCGCACTGGAATAATGACTGATAAATGCATAAAAAAATTAATTATTTTGATGAGCGTCTATATATGACTGCAAAATAAGCGCGGCAGCAGCAGAATCAACCCGATTCTTTTCTACGCCCGCCCGTTCCACGACTCGAGAGCTTAAAACTTCATTTTGAAATTCTATAGGTAATAATACCGCATTAGAAAGCGTTTCGGCAAACGCCCGAACCGCGACTGTTTGATCCGTATCTGCACCCGCGAACGACAACGGAAGACCGATTACGATCTTCTGAGTTCCTTCGCTCTGAATTATTTTTTTAAAAACACCAAAAATATCACTCTGTAAAACGCGCTCAATACACTGCCGTGGAAATGCAATTTTTCCCTCTTCGTCTGATACGGCAATCCCAATTCGTTTTGAACCATAGTCAACTCCCAAATAACGCATATAATAATTTTAATAATTAAGCGGAGGGTCTATTATGTGATTATTTCGGCGCCATCGCGCGTAATAATAATCGTGTGCTCAAAATGAGCAGAGAGAGAGTTGTCTGCCGTTTTATATGTCCACCCGTCATCATCCAAAACAATTTCTTCAGAACCAAGCGATGCCATTGGCTCAAGTGCTATGACCATTCCCTCTTTTAATAAGAGTCCCGTGCCTGGCTTTCCATAATTTGGAATGTAGGGATCTTCGTGAAGTTTTTTGCCAACGCCATGCCCGACAAGATCGCGAATAATTGAGAGTTTGTATTTTTTAAGTCGCGTCTCAATTGCATGTCCAATATCGCCAATTTTCCAACCAATTTTCGCCGCCTTAATTCCGTCTTTCAAGGCTTCTTCTGTCCCCTTCATAAGTTTTTTTGCATCATCAGAGATCTCGCCAACGGCAACCGTCAAAGCGGTATCGGTGATAAGCCCTGTCTTTGACGGATATCGCATACCAATATCAAGTCCTACGATATCGCCATCTTGAAGAATTCGTTCTTTCTTTGGAATGCCGTGTACAATTTCTTCGTTGACGGAAACGCAAACTGTCGCCGGATATGCGCCACGAGATCCGTATGTGCGATACCCCTTAAAAACGGCATCGCCCCCAGCTTCGGCAATGCGCCGTGCCGCACAATCATCTAAAAATCCAGTTGAAACACCAGATCGTACAGCGCGTTTTAATTCCTGAAGAATTTTTCCAAGACGCTGTCCGCATTCCCGAAGAATTACATATTCTTTTTCGTTTTGTATTATCATAATCGCTACAATAGAAATCTTACAAGGTTTCGCCTTATAAAATTTCTATATTCCAAGAACCTTACAAATATCCTTTGAAACTTCCCGTATACTCTGTTCACCATTAATAGAAATGAGTCGCTTCGTCAAACGATAGTGATTGATAGCAGGAATAACATTGCGTTTAAAAAATGCCAAACGGTTCTTAATCGCCATAGGACGATCGTCTTCACGCCCGCGCGCCAAAAGACGCTTAATTGTTTCTTTTTCGCTTATATCAATATATAAAGCAATTGTGCGTTTTCTACCAAACCACGCCAAAACATCATCAAGCAACCTTGCTTCTTCCCGCGTACGCGGACTGCCATCAAAAATAATATTTTTTTTAGAATCAAGTCCATGCATCAACGCATCAATCCACACATACGAAGCAAGCCATGTGGGAGCAAGATTTCCCTTCTGCAAAAATTTTGTGGCAATATTACCAGCAAGCGTTGATGTATGAATAAGCGTGCGAAAAAGAGCGCCCGTATGGACAACGAGTACTGGTTTCAGTTTTTTCTCCAAAAATTTTATCTGTTCTCCTTTACCGCAACCAGATCTTCCTAATACAACAATAGCGATTGGTTTTTTCATCCCACATATAGATTCTATGCAAAATCTTTTAGAGTTGCGTAGAACCTGTATTAATTTTTTAATCCTTTTCTCCCACCGTTGATACTATGTGTGGGATTCATGATTTTTATAACTCCAAAACCCCTAGTATACTACGGCAAAAAATCACTTTTGTAAAAAATTTGCATATATCCACGCCATTGACCTCACTGCGTCAATCGGATAAAAGTTCGCTCATAATTCTACGATACTATCACTGATACTCATCGGAACGCCCAATGAAATCATAGGCGATGATTACCGTTGTTCTCTCTGAACGCTATGCGCTATCTCCGGCACCTTCCGCAATCTCAACAACGGCAAGTTCAAGTGGAAGTTCGGGGATTGGAGAAATTTTCATCCGTGAATGCGCCTCCATGAGCGAATTCAGCGCGCGGGAAAGATCGCGCTCACTCCATTGTGGAAGCGATTTTTGAATAAATTCAATCTCTTCCGGAAGGAGGTCTTTTTCCATTGACCCAAGCGCATTGGAACCCGACTTGAGAATAAGCGTCGCGCGAATAAGACGCAATAGCATTTTAATAATGAACTGAAAATCATATCCTCCGTCAGACAACTTTTCAACTTCTTGAAGAGATTCTTTTACCTTTTTTTCTCCTAAATATTGGAAAAGCGCTCTCATTGCATCTCGCGGGGCAACGCCTAAAAGATCCTCAACTTCACGCCGTGTTATATGCGTGTCCTCAAGGGACATCATCTGTCCTAAAATCCCCTCAGCATCGCGAAGCGCGCCTTCAGCGGAAAGCGCTATGAGTTCCGCAGCGTCTGCGTCAAGTTTTACTTTTTCTTTCTTCGCGATTTCTAATATCCGATCCGCGATCTGCCGAATGCTTGGGCGAATAAAATGATACAACTGCGTCCTGGAAACAATCGTCGCAGGAAGCTTTTCAAGCTCTGTCGTTGCTAAAATAAAAATAATATGCGCGGGCGGTTCTTCAAGCGTTTTAAGCAACGCGTTAAACGCCTCTTTGGTAAGCATATGGCACTCGTCAATAATATATACTTTAAAAACTCCGTGCGAAGGGACAAAACGCACAGCCTCTCGCAACGAGCGAATCTCATCAATGCCACGGTTTGAAGCGGCGTCAATTTCAATTAAATCCATAAAGCGATTTTCACCAATAGCGACGCAGTTCTCGCAGACATTACACGGTCTTTGATTATCTCCGTCGTTCTTTTCCGTGCAATTAACCGCTTTTGCAATGAGTCGCGCAATAGTCGTCTTTCCAATTCCACGCGGTCCAGCAAAAAGATACGCGTGCGCAATGCGTCCTGATTTTAGGGCGTTGGTAATCGCCTTAACAGTATATTCTTGTCCCACGACTTCAGAAAAATCTTTGGGACGGTATTTACGATAGAGAACTTTATGAGACATATTTATGAGACCATTACAAAACTCGTTTCTACTACAATCTCATTTTTTCGACTACGCCATCGGCAGACTTCACAAAAATGCTTTTACCGTAGTTCTACTACGGTAAAAGCATTTTTACTCGTCTTTCTTGTCTCATCAGAAAAACTGAAATTTCGCTACGAAAGAGTTTTGTAATGGTCTCATTTGAAGATACCACACTGCGTTCATAAAAAAAAGCAGCGCCATGAGGCGCAAAAAACAAACAAAACACCAAAAAACAGCTCTATTTCTTAAAAACGAAAAACTTATATCCGACAAAATTCCAGACCATTGAAAATACCGTCGCTATGATTTTTCCAAGATTAATCCATGTAATCTGATCTAATCCAAACGGGGCCGTAATAACAGTTGATGTGATGTATACAATCGCCGTATTGATAGCAACCGCGACCATGCTTACAATCATAAATTGAAAAAACTCGCCGACATTTCCTCGATCCTGCCTGTCTTCAAACACCCACAGCCGATTCCAGAAAAAACTGTTCGTAAGCGCGACGGAAAACGCAATTACATTCAAAACCGCAATACCAACACCAGCGACAATTCCCGTGGTTGCAATAAGGGCGTTAAGAATACCAAAATCAATAACGGTGTTTAAAAACCCAACAAGCGCAAATTTTCCAAACTGAAGAAAAAAGCCAATATGCACAAGGTTCGTAAGCGCCGAAACAAACAAAAATCCAACAAGCGAAAGAAGCACGAAGCCAATAATAGCAATAACTTTAAAATCAACAATAAACGCAAGCGCGGGAATGTTTTCCGCGATAAAAAGAAAAAAAACACCAATGGCGAACCCAGCAATAAGAGAAAGCGCGACATCTTTTGTGCGAATGGTTGAAAACATATCTTTATATCATATCACAATTCCCTAAACACTACACGCGTATGTACGCTACAATACCCCTGCTTACTCCGGCTTTTCCGTTTCGCCCCGATATCGCCTCATAATATCTTCTTCTACTTCTTCGCGCGGTTTGCCGTATTTCATTCCAGAGTATTCTTTGAGTTTTCGCGCAATATCAGGATTTCCTCGCTGAAGATCGGCAGTCTTAAAACTGAACGGACGGGCAACCTGCCCTTTTATAAGAAGACGGGCGTACCCATAACGATTTGGAAGATTCGTAAGATCGTCGGTCGTTACAACAGGAGAAAACTGCTTTACAAGCATTTCTGTGTCTTCTATGCCAACGCGAAAAGAAACAAAAGAACCAACGTTTCCAAAAACAGCCTTTTTAATATCCTCTTCCAATTGTCCTATAAATTGGTGGGCAATAATCAAATTAAGACGGTATTTTCGCGCTTCCGAAAGAATGGTGGCGATGGATTTTGTTGTAACATTTTGAAACTCGTCAATATAAAGATAAAAATCTTTTCGCGCTTCTTGATCAAGAATATCAACGCGCGATAAAGCCGCCATAAGAAGTTTTCCGACCATAATGAGTCCGATAAGCGACGAGTTTAGTTCTCCTAAACGGCCCTTGGATAAATTGATAAGAAGAATTTTTTTCTGATCCATTACTTCGCGAAAATTAAACGCGGATTTTTCCTGCGCTACGATCGGACGCATAATGTCGTTTGAAAGAAAAGTATCAAACTTTGAAGTAATGTACGGCACCATATTTTGCAACGATGCGTCTCCGCCTGTTTTCTCCGCAATTTTTGTCCAAAACTCTTTTATGAGTGGATTTTTTGTTTTTGAAAGCTTCAAGTCCCTAAAATTTTTATCCGCAAGAACTCGCACCACATCAAGAAGCGTTGAGCCAGACGCCGGATCATCCATCACAAGCTGTGTCGCATTGCGAAAATACTGTTCAAACATCGGTCCGCCCGCAACAGACATATTGTAAAGCTTATTGAAAATATCCATAAGCTCATTCACAATAAATGTTTTCTGCTCGGGATATCGCAAATCATATTCAAGCATGTTAAGCCCCATGGGCCGTGAAATATCGCTGGGATTAAAATAAATAAGATCATCTGCGCGATTGGGCGGAATAAGTCCAATAATATCTTCCACGGTATCTCCGTGTGGGTCAATAAAACATACGCCGTGCCCCGCTTCAATGTCTTGACGAATCATTTCGCGCATAAACGCAGTCTTCCCGGTGCCCGTCTGCCCGATGACATATAAATGTCGCCGGCGATCGTCGTCCGTCATAACGACTTTTCGCTCGTCTCCGCGAAAAATATTCCAACCCAAAAAAATACCATCCGAAGGCATTTCAATCGGAGAAGGCGCTTCACGAGATTTTGCAACTTTCAATTTATGAGATTCTTGCGGAGTATTAGGGAAATGAAATATACTTGCCAATTCTTCCGATGACAAAATAAGGCGATTTTTTTTCTGTAAAAGACGAAACGAAAATCTATATATAAAATCGGAAATACCGCCCCCTTCTTTCGGTTCAACCAATTTCAATCCATTCAACGCGTCATACGCAAATGCGTGAAAAGGCGCCGCTAATGCCCGTCCGATTTCTTCTGCGCGCTCTTTCGTGTCCGCGGAAGCAACAACACGCACCGATGCTTCAAAAAGCGGTTTACTTGCCTTTTCCTCAATCGCGCGAATAAGTGATTCGTTTTGAGGGGTTGGCTTTTTACTGACACCGTCTTCTGATTTCTTTTTGTTTGCCCCCTTGGAAAATTCGTCAATAAGTTTCTGGACTCCGCTTTTTGACGCTTTCAAAATCGCCCCATCAAGCGATGTGCCATTTTTTAAAAATTCGGCGATTTTCTGCAGATGGCGCGACCAATTTTTGCCAGCAGGCTTAGCAACAATTTGAATTACGGCTCCCTCACCTCGCTCCGCGATTTTTGAAAACCCTTCAATAAAAAGTTTTAAAGAATCCGCCTCAAGAGATTTATAGGTGTGCAACGGAAGGTACTGATTTCTAGCACCACTCAAAAAAATCCCAAAATGCTTTCCGATCGGATTAAAAATATTGTAATCTTTTGAACGATCAATTCGCGCGTTTGGATAAAGGCCCTGAATTGCCTTTTCAACGGCAAGACCAAAACGACGGGGAACGGCGACATAAAAAAGAATTTCTTCTCCAACCTCTGGAATTGTAAGCTCCAAAGAAAAGGACGGGGGTCCATATAAAAATTCATGCCATCCTGAATCGTGGACATCGCGAAAGATGCGATAGAGCTGTTCCATAATGGCAATACGCTCCCTGACTTTATCAACCGCTGAAATATTTTCGGCTTCTGCAGGATTTATTTTCGGCAACAACACCATATAAAGCGCCAATCCGAGCGATCGTGATATTTCTCCTTTCCGCATAACGCTTTTTCGCCAAAACCAAAAAACTGTGGAAGCAATTCCACTAATGACTATTAACGCGTACATGATAAAAAGAAACAAACTCATACCATGCATAACTTGCGTCGTGAAGCATCCTCTTGTTTAGAAAATGTATCACGCACAAGTTCTATTAGCCCCGCTCCGTGATAATTTTATTTTCACGGATACTTGCAATACATGGGGTTCATGAAATATTTTTCAATTTTTGAAATTGAATAAGTTTTTCATAATACTCATCAGCAAGACGATCGTGAAGCTCGTCAAGATAATAATCGCCAAGCTTCTGCGCTGAATCAATCGCCATACCAGGACCCCCGCTAAAAGCCGCTTCAATAAGCGACTGAAGCTTTTCTTCTCTGTCTTTGTTTGTGTCGTCGTTCTTTATGGTTGTGCTATTTTTTATAGCAGGGGGCATCTTCGCGGGTGGCGGGACAGACTGAATGCTCTGCCGTAACTCATTAAATCGCTCACGAAAAACATTACGAAAAATATCTTTTTCGCTTTGATCGGGAGTATTCTCGTTTTTTTTTGCCTCAAAACGGTGGTGCAAAATATTGAGCTCGTTTTTTGTTTCCGATGAAAATTGCGGTTCGGTCATATCTTTTACAGTATACACCAATATGGCGTGCGATAGAAATTCCACAATCTATCATTCGCTTCTATACTTGTGGGGGCTTGATTTATATTCAATTTTATTGTTAATCTTGTCTAATAGAAAGTATTTTTACAAAGGATAAAGGAGTGCGAAATGAGCCGAATTATTACATATATTGGCATTGTGGCCCTTCTTATTACAATAGGATGCGCCTCAACCGAAATCCACCGCCAGAGCATTGTTGATTCTCAAACAATTCAAAAAACGCTTGATGACTTTGATGTAGTGCGCAACACTTTCGTTGTTGCGAAGGGGAAATATAATCCCACAAGAACCGAGCTTTCAGAAAGCTTTTCGTGTCTTCTTCCGCAAAAAATTGATTTCAGCGAAAAAAACGAAGCTCCAAAAAAACTGCCGTTTCCGGTAATAGAGCTTCAAGGAGATTCGGCGATTCGTTGGTGGAAAGAGCAAGAAACATTCCATATGACCACCCCGAAAATCGCTTTTCGAAATATGAATCAGGAAGAAATTCCGCTTTTAACAACCGTAGAATGCGCTCTCCAATTTGAATCGCATTATGAACGAGGATTTGTAGCAAACACCGCAGTTGGACAGCGCGAAAGTCAGCGCGGAATACATTCTTATATTGCATTTATATTTATTCGCAACTGGGAAACAGGCGAATATCTTTTGCTTGATCTCCGCAGGAATATTAAGATTTTCGGAGTTGACAGCAGAGTTGAAAACGAATGGTACACGCGCATTTTCAACCTCTTAAGTTCCTTATTCAGCGCTGGAAAAGAAACGCTCATTTCTACAAAAGTTCCTTAAAGCTTAATCCCGTCTCCACGGGATTTTTCATTTCCAGGGATACTATACTATAATCAATATCATGAATAAAAAACTTGAATATTCGCTTTTAACAATTATCCTTCTCATTGGAATTTTTTTTCGTTTTTACGACTTGAAAAATACTCCGCCCGGTCTCTATCCAGATGAGGCGATGAACGGCTCTAATGCATTGGAGGCCATTGAAAACACTCGTCTCTCTACCGTAGACGCGCCCATGTTCGGCGGAAAAATTTTTTATCCAGAAAACAACGGCCGTGAAGGACTCTTTATAAACACTCAAGCGCTTTCAGTGCATATTTTTGGCAATGAGCCGTGGGCTCTTCGCGGAGTATCCGCCGTATTTGGTTCGCTTACGGTTTTGGGGGTCTATCTCCTCGCCAAAGAACTCTTCCGCCTCGCCCCTATAATGCTTTTTCGCGTTCCGATTTCAGGCTCATTGATAGCTCTTTTCTCAAGTTTTTTTCTTGCTACAAGCTATTGGCATATCAATTTTTCACGCATCGGTTTTCGAGCGATTATGGTTCCGCTTTTTCTCTCATTTGGATTCTATTGGCTTTTCAAAGCGTTCCGAACGCGCAAAATAACAGCCACTCTGTGTGCTGGAATTTTCATCGGACTCGGATTCCATACATACATTGCGTTCCGTATGGTACCGCTTATACTCGCTACCGTTCTTGGCTATAAAATTTTTATATGGCGAAAAGAGCGCGCCAGCGAAACAAAAGGATGCGCCCCATGCACAACGATTTTTATGCTTCTTGTAATTTTTGTCATCTCGCTTCCAATCGGCTCGTACTTTCTTAATAATCCAGCTGACTTCACTGGTCGCGGTGGACAAGTTTCTGTATTTTCCGCAGAAAATCCGGCGTATGAATTTGTCCGCTCAACAGCGCTTTCGCTTGGAATGTTTAATATCCGCGGAGATTGCAATGAACGGCACAATTTCAACTGCCAACCCGAGTTGTACTGGCCCGTCGGAATATTTTTTATAATCGGACTAATTCTTACGCTCATCGGACTCCTGCAAAAAGGAAGCGGGACCAAAGAACAATCGCTTTTTCTATGCGTAAGTTTTATCGCAATGATGCTTCCAGCAATACTCACGCGAGAAGGACTCCCACACGCTCTCCGCTCAATTGGAATGTTGATTCCTGTGATGATTATGTCAGGCGTGGGGGCAGCGTGGATTTGGAAATTAGCAGATGAATATCTTTCTGCTTCCGCGCGCAATCCCGAATATGCCAATCGCATTCCTCAAATCCAACGGATTAAAAAAGAGCTTGTGATTTTATTTTTTCTCGGACTGGCATTTATTGCCATTAATCTTTTGAACACATATCATTTTCGCTTCGCAAACAGCAAAGACGCATATCTTGGTTTTTCGGCAAACCTGACGAATATCGGGCGGTTTATAAAAACGCTTCCCGCGAACACACCAAAGTATGTAATTGTAAACGGTGGAGGCGACACGGTGCGCGGAATCCCGATTTCGGGACAACCAATTATGTTTCTTACCGGAACATTTACAGAAAAATCGCGCAATGAGAAAAACACACACTACATTATTGAAAACGAACTATCGCTAATTCCACAAGAAAAACCGCTCTTTATTATTCCCATTAACACCACGAAAGAGCTTATCGGAAAAATAAAAGAGCGGTTTCCTGCTATCTCGCCGACGATACCCGGAGATTTTGCCGTATTTGAAGCGCGTTAGTTAATAGAGCAATAAATATGGTGCAATAGAAATATCACGGAAAACAAGAAAAAATATAACAAGTTAGTCAGGGATAAAATCCCCGAACATATAAAACAAAAAGGCGGGGAATCGGTGATTCATATTGCAAATGAACATGAATATTGGCAAAAACTGAAAGAAAAACTCCGTGAAGAGGTTAGTGAATGGATTGAAGCTGAATCCTCTGAAGAAATGGCGGATGTGTTTGAAGTAATCACCGCTATTCTTGAGTATAAAAATTGGACCAATGAGAATATTATTGAACTTCAAAAAAAGAAACGCGAAGAACGCGGAGCATTCAAAAAAAGGATTATACTAGATGAATCATAATCTTATGAGACTAATGAGGTTGAACCTCACAAACCTCATAAACTACCAATCTATGAAAAAAATTCAATCATTGCTCGCTGTAAGCCTTTTGACTTTGATGGCAATTTTAATGTTTGGGTCGGTATGGAACGATTCAGCAATTATGGATGAACTCCCCCATATTCCTGCGGGATATTCATACCTTGCAAAGGGCGATTATCGCCTTAATCCAGAGCATCCTCCGCTCATTAAGATGATCGCGGCGATCCCGCTTCTTTTTCTTAAAATAAACTTTCCCGACGCCTCTGTACATTGGACGAATGACATAAACGGGCAATGGGATTTTGGCAGAGAGTTTTTGTATCGTGCTGGAAATGATGCGGATCTTATTATTTTTTGGTCACGCGTTCCTATTATTCTTCTCACTCTTTTCGCGGGGTGGTTCTTGTTTGCGTATATCCGAAAACGTTTTTCAGACAGCGTCGCCCTTTTAACACTCGGCATGTACGCGCTCTCGCCGACGATCATCGCTCATTCACGGCTTGTGACGACTGACTTGGGCGCTCTCGTCGGTTTTTTGCTTGGGATATTTGGATTCGTTGAATTTCTCAAAAATCCAAATAGAAAAAACATCATCATAGCGGGACTGTGTTTTGGAACCGCCACCGTCCTTAAATTTTCTCTTATTCTCCTCTTACCAATGTACGCTATTATGTTTATCGCATTTATTGTGGCGCAAGAAATACGCGATTTCGCATTTTTTATGCGCGTGCTTGGAAAATGCCTTGGAATTGCATGCGTTGCGATAGCGCTCATATGGCCAATTTACCAATACACGATTTGGAATTATCCGCCAGAACGCCAACGAAGCGATACAGAGTTTACTTTAGAATCATTCGCAAATGGTAAACGATCTTTGAAAGAAGCTTGCGCGACCATTACATATCTGGCTCGGTGTCCTGCGGAATTAACGATTATGGCATCCGATACGCCACTGCTTCGTCCTTTGGCACAGTATATGCTCGGACTTCTTATGGTATTTCAACGCTCCGCAGGAGGAAATACGGCGTATTTTATGGGCGAAGTTTCCAATACCGGATCACGCCTTTATTTCCCAATTGCATACTCAACAAAAGAGGCAACTCCAATCCTCATTATGCTTGCGTTGGCGTTTTTCCTTGCAATACAGCGCGTTCTTAATGCTCCGTCATATTCGTTTTCAGCGATTCGCATATGGATAAAAAATCATTTTATAGAATTTTCTTCCCTCATTATGATTGCTGTGTATTGGGCGTTCTCAATTAAAAGCCCCTTAAACATCGGCATCCGCCATATTATGCCAACGCTTCCATTTATGTATCTTTTGATTGCAGTACAGATTACTCGCTGGTTTTCAGAAAATACATTTCAAGAACATACTTCGCTTTTTAGATGGACTCAGGAACTGGTTAAAAAAAAATTTCTAAAGTACGCGAAGATTGCTTTTATTGTTTTTCTTTTTCTATTGCTCATTTTTAAAATGCTCATCGTCTATCCCTCATATCTTTCCTACTATAATATTTTTGGCGGTGGCACAGACAATGGGTACCTTCTTATTACCGACTCAAATTATGACTGGGGACAGGACCTGAAACGATTACGAGCGTTTACCAAAAAAAATAATATTAACACGATAGCTGTTGATTATTTTGGTGGGGGCGATCTCCAGTATTATTTCGGCGACCAAGCAAAACCGTGGTGGTCTGCGCGCGGACCAGCAAAAGGATGGTTCGCGATATCAGCGACGTTTCTTCAGGGAGCACGCGGAAAAACAGTTTCGGGATTTGAAAGAAAACAGGAAGATGAATATAGCTGGTTACGAAAATACGAACCTGTTGCGCGCGCCGGAAAATCAATTTTTATCTATAAATTACCGGACTAATTTAAAAAAATATCCCGCGGAGTGCGGGATATTTTTATTAGTAGTCTTGATGTGGCATTTGAGACATAGGAGTTTCTTTTTTTGGAAGCTCGCCGACAATCGCATCTGTGGTGAGTACAAGAGCGGCGACTGACGCAGCGTTCTGAAGAGCGGTACGCACGACTTTTGTCGGATCAATAATGCCTGCTTTTACCAAATCCTCATAAATATCCCGCGCGGCATTATACCCAAAAGCGCCCTTTTGCTTCCGCACTTCCTCGGCAACAACAGCGCCCTCCCGTCCGGCGTTATACGCAATTTGCCGAATTGGAGCTTCAAGCGCCCGCGTCATAATATCCATGCCAACGCGCTCATCAAGATGCTCAGGACTTTTATCCATAGCATCGCGAAATTTTTTAAGTTCAGAAAAACAGCGGATAAGCGCAACGCCTCCTCCGGGAACAATTCCCTCTTCCATAGCCGCTTTAGTCGCATGCACCGCATCATCAATACGAAGTTTTTTCTCCTTTTGTTCAACTTCTGTTGCGGCCCCAACTTTAATAACAGCAACTCCTCCCGATATTTTTGCTAACCGTTCCTGAAGCTTTTCCTTATCAAACTCAGATGTTGAACGGTCAAATTCCGCCCGAATTTGTTTCACGCGTTTTTCAATATCAGCTTTTTTTCCCTTGCCACCGATAATAATGGTATTTTCTTTCGTAGAAATAATGCGTCGCGCGGAACCAAGCATATCAATTTCAACGGCATCCAATTTTAAGCCGACTTCTTCAGTAATAACGCGCCCCCCACTCACCGTCGCAATGTCTTCAAGCATGTCCTTTCTCCGATCGCCAAAGCCTGGCGCTTTAATGGCAAGTGCGTTAAAAGCTCCACGAATTTTATTTATAACAAGCGTTGCCAACGCCTCGCCCTCAATATCATCGGCAATAATAACAAGATCCTTGCGTCCTGCTCGGGCAAGTTTTTCTAAAAGCTTCAGTATGTCCTGAATGCTGGAAATTTTCTTGTCTGTTATGAGTATGGCGGGATTTTCAAAGACCGCTTCCATTCGTTCGGCGTTCGTAATCATATACGGCGAGACATATCCGCGGTCAAATTGCATTCCTTCAACGATTTCCCGTGAAAGTCCGAGCGTCTGATCGTCTTCAACGGTGACAACACCGTCTTTACCAACTTCTTTTATAATATCAGCAATCAAAACTCCGATCTCTGCGTCCTGAGCAGAAATGGTCGCTACCTGTTTTACTTCTTCGTGATTCGCAATTGGACGGGAAAGTTTTTTTAATTGATTCAAGACAATCTCCGTGGCTTTTTCAATCCCGCGCTTTACGCCCATCGGATTCGCCCCCGCGGTTATGTTCCTGATGCCTTCCGCGATCATGACCTGCGCTAAAAGGGTTGCAGTCGTGGTTCCGTCTCCGGCGACATCATTGGTCTTTGTGGCAACTTCACGAATAAGATCAGCGCCCATGTTTTCAAGCCTATCTTCAAGTTCAATTTCCTTTGCGATGGTAACGCCGTCATTGGTAATAAGCGGAGTTCCGTATCCGCGGTCAAGAACGACATTCCTTCCCTTCGGTCCAAGTGTTAATTTGACGGTGTCGGCAAGCTTATCAATCCCGCGCTTTAACGCGTGGCGCGCCTCTTCATTAAAAAGAATTTGTTTTGCGGACATAGTTTGCTTCGCTCAAGTTCAAAATTCAAAACGCAAAATGCAAATTTGATATCTGATCTTTAAGATTTAATTAGTCTATAATAGCGAGAATATCTTCTTCCCGCGCGATTAAATACTCCTTACCGTCAAGTTTGATTTCATTCGGGCCATATTTGGTAAAAATAACGACATCGCCATTTTTTATGGACATAGCAATGTGCTTACCGTTTTCATCGCGTTTACCCTGTCCCACAGCGACTACGCGACCCTTTTCGGGGCGTTCTTTTTCAACTGTTTCGGGAAGATAAATACCAAAATCGGTTTTCCCGTCTTTATGCTCACGCATCGGCTCAATGAGCACTCTATCGCCAATTGGCTTAATATTTATTTTCATGCGTATTAACTTTATTATTTTTTTTAAAAACTCCATTCCGCAAAATGCGGAAAATCTCTTTTTAGCACTCTTACTATTCGACTGCTAAACAGTATAGTAAACAAAATACATCGTGTCAATAAAGCTCTGTTTTAACAACAGGCTCTGTTCCAAAACCCCTCAAACAGTCGGAGCGAAACCCCAGAGTATCATCGGAGCTCGTCATGCTTGTTTGCTTGGTAATAAAAAAATAGCAAAAAAACGCCCCGCATAAAGCGGGGCTTACCATCATCTGCTTAAAGAAGGCGCACGGCCTGTTCAGCGAGATGAGAACGAAAAACTTTAGAAAGGTGAATTATTGATGCGTTCTGCTCGTCGGCAAACGCGGCGGCAGTCAGCGAGAGACCATTAGACGCTTTTCCGCCGTATGGATGAATATCAATTTGCGTGATATCGCCCGCAAGCACGATCTTCGTACCTTCTCCTGCACGGCTAATAATTGTTTTGATTTCAAGCTTATCGGTATTTTGTCCTTCATCAATAATAACATAGGCGTTTCGCAGTGTCCGTCCGCGAAGATGTCCGATAGAAACAATGTGCATGGGAAATTTATTCTGAAACGCCTCAAGAACTTCTTCGCGTCGTGCGTTCATCCCGAGCCCCTTAAAACAGTCCTTAAAAAAATCACCATGATCATTGAGTTCTACCTGCTTGCGAGCCTCCAACAGAATGGCGTATGTGTTGTCAAAGATAGGCTCAACCCACGGCTCCATTTTTTCTTCTAGTGTTCCAGGGAGAAATCCCAACCTGTCTTTGTCGCCTACGGGCACTACCGGCCGTGAAACAATTAACTCGTCGTATGTACCATTAAGCACTTGCTGTATACCAGTAGCGATAGAGAGAATCGTCTTCCCCGTCCCCGCCCCGCCGATAAGAGCAACTAGTTCAATTTTTTTATCCGTAAGAACATCCCACGCAGCCGCTTGCTTACGATCGCGCGGTTGAAACCCAAACGAACATCGGGGCCGATTCATATTGATTTGACGGAGCGTGTGACCATCTGCCCCCATAAAACACTCGCACACTGCTCCTTCTTTTTTTCCATCGCTTCGTAGGTTCCCATCGCACAAAATCGCATACACGCGATTAGGGTGTTTCCGATCATCCAGCCGTATGCTCGCGTTTTTACTAAAAATTTCTTGACATTCTTCTGGGGTAAGATTGATAGAATCGCTTTCGTGTAAAAGTCGCGAATCTCGAACGGATGCCGGACTATAACGATCCGCATCAAGCCCAAGAATATGGGCTTTCAAAAGCACATTTGTATCGTCGCTTATGAGAATGATTTTTGAATTTGGATTCGCGTCTTTGTATAAAAACGCTGTTGCGATAATTTCGTTGTCAGGGTTTTGCTCTAAACCCCTAAACATAGATTGCTGTAAGCGAGGATGAAACAAAAGAACTCCCCCATCTTTGAGCAAGACCTCTCCGCAATTATTCCGCTTACAAGAAAGATCTTCCATGATTCTCGTTGCTTCACGAGCGCTGTATCCCGCTTCCATGCTCTTTTTCAGAGAATCAAGCTCTTCCACAACAACAAACGGAATGACAACGAAATTGTCGGCAAAATCGCCGTCAACAAGCACATAAGGATTATTGATAACAACATTGGTGTCAAAAACAAAAATCTTTTTCCCGAATCCTCCGGCTCTTTCGCATGCTTCATGCATACGCACCTCCTCTTGTACGGATATTTGATTGTCCTATAATGTAAAAAAGCTGGCATGAATATTGCACTACGAAAGTATTTTTATAGCGCACTATCTATAAACACACTATATGTATATTTTCTCAAAAAGCAAGGGGGAAGACGGCAAATGGAAACAAGTCAGAAAAGAAAAGCTTTTAAAAATAAAACGGCGCATTGAGGAAATCCTTGACCGCGAACACTCAATCACCGCAAAGGAAAAGAGTTGGCGCGACCGTTTTTTTAGACCGCTTTCAAAACTCTGCCGTGATGCTGGCATTCGCGCCAATTATATTTCGCTTATAGGCGTTATTCTTGTTTGTATTCAGATATGGAATTTCTGGATAGGCGAAGAGCTTTTGGGACTTTTTTTTGCTCTCCTTGCTGCATTCACGGATATGATTGACGGACCGATTGCTCGATTTACATACACAGAAAACAGCGATGACGATATTACTGCGTTTGGAACATTCCTTGATCACTTCCGCGATTATTTTTTGGCGCTTTCGTTCGGATATTTTTCTCTTTTTTACCACAATATATTTCACCCAATTGAAATAACGCTTTTCGTCCTGATAGCGCTTTTGTATATCGGTATATTTATTGGAACACTAACAAAACTCCGTAGATACAAAGAATACGGCAATTCAACGGAGACGAAACTCAGGGGCTTTCTCCTCCCCGAGATGCAAACGACATTTTGGGGACGCGCTCAATTTTTTATGATTATAGCGGGCATCACCGTTCTTTTTGTTGGACGAATGAACCAATCAGAATTTCTTATTCTTTTTTCGTTTATACTTTTAGGTATTCACATGGGCATCAACTTTCGAAATCTTCTGGAAGAGTATGTTGTGAGATAGCAAAATACGAAACCTTACGAGGCGAAACCCCGTAAGAATTATTTATGCGATTTTCTCAAACAAAAAAACCGCTTTACGCGGTACTTTTTGTGTTAATTTTGGTGATTTCCACTTCGGTAAATGGCTGGCGATGACCCTTCATTTTCCGACGACGCACCTTCGCCTTGTAGCGAAATACGATTTTTTTGTCACCCCTACCCTGTGTTAGAATTTTCCCCTCAATTGAAGCGCCAACGATATACGGTGTACCAATTTCGGTTTTTTTATCCCCAAAAATAAGAAGAACCGCGTCAAAAACGGCAACGCCGCCTTCTTCTGCGTCTAATTTTTCTATTTTGATTTTTGTACCGGCCGAAACGAGATACTGCTTTCCGCCAGTTTCAATAATTGCCTGCATAGAAACACAATTAAACTCTAAAAAATAACTTTCTTACTGTATCCGATTTCTATTAGCGAGTCAACCCAAAAATAGGCGAAAGAGAAAAATACCGGCATTATACGAGGTCATCAACCTTAATAAGAAGATTTCTTTCTTATTATTGTCAGTCCCCGCTCATCTTTAATAATAAGCTCGTTGTACGCGGAATCAAAAAGTTTTTCGGTTCGTTTAAAAAAGACGTGCCACCGATCTTTAAAAAAATCTTTTTCCCCACGATGGACTCTCACGCATCCGGCGTAATTCAAATTTGCCTGTACATATTCATTGCATGCGGAACCAATTTCTACGCTCGTCGGATACAGAACCGTATTCACAGCCCGACACATAGACTGACTCCTGATAAATGTTATGCACGCGGAATTAAATCCCCGATTATACAATTCTTCTATGGATGGGCTTTGAAAACATGAATATGAGAGTGGCGGAACGAATACCTCTAATTCACTTAAGTAACTGGAACATGCGTTCTCACGAAAACCCCCACCACCATCACGCGCGCCAGTATGAACATATGCCATGCCAAAAGGAGGAAGCCTAATATCTTCTTCGTACCCGTCGCTTCGCGGGATTACTTCAACTTTTGGTATTTTTGCCCCGACTCCACGCTGATTTTCAACTGTCCACCCAGTAATTTGAATGGAAGAGGTTCCTGTATTTTGAATTGTAAAATACTCGTCGCTCGCCTTATTTGAGTAATTATAGAGCTGAACAAAAATTTTCCCCTCGTACAAAGAACGCAAAAGATCCGCCTTTTTTACCAGTTCTTGTGGCGAAGTTTGTGAATTTTTTTCAGAAATCTTGGGCGGTTGAAGTGGCGGAGACGACTGAGGAGGTTGAGAAGGTGGGGGCGACTGAATGGCTGGAGCAAAAACATTAACGCCCCCTTGTGGACCCGAAAGCGCAGGAAAAGAGAAAAAATTTAATTTTTTTCCAGAAAAAAACATCGCCCCGCCAATCACGACGAGAAAAATAACCAAAAGCGCAAATATTTCTGCCGTGCTCTTCATTGAAGTTATTTATCTGTTCTTAAAATTGCCAAATGCCTCAACGCATTCGCGCCATACCAAAGAATCATCATACGTCCTGCGGACCCTGCACGACCTTTGGTTCCGCCTCAATGCCCTTTCCTGTTATCTTTAGCACATCTTTATCAATTTTCGTAAACTCTTTATACGCATTGTTGTACATATTTACGGTCGTACCCAAGTTCTTCCCCATTCTCTGCATGTAATCTTCATAGGATATTAGGTGCCGTCCAAGATTTTCAACCTGCTTGATAATTTCTTTTGCTTCTTGAGAAATTTTCTGGTTTTTAAGTCCCTGTAATACCGTTTGCAAATACGCTAAAAATGAAGTTGGGGAAACAATAATAACCTTTTTCTGCCCCGCGTAATGAATGAGGTTTCGCGTATCATCGGCGACCGCTCCGACCTTATTGATCAAGAGATCGTAGTACACCGCCTCCGAAGGAATAAACATAAACGCAAAATCCATCGTATTCTCTTCCGGCTTCACATATTTTGATGTTTCATCAATTCGGTTTTTTAAATCCGCAACGAATGCTGATTCGTACCGCTTTTTTTCCGCAGAATCGCGTGATTCTAAAATGCGATTGTAATTTTCCAAACTAAACTTTGAATCAATGGGAATAATTCGCGTATCAACAAAAACAACAGCGTCAACAATTACCCCGTCTGAAAACGCGTACTGCATTTGGTACGCTCCGGGAGGCAAAACATTTTTAAGAACAGTCTCTAGATAATATTCGCCTAAAATCCCCCGCTGTTTCGGATTTTTTAAAATATCCTGTAAATTTTGAAGTTGCCCGGAAAAATTGATAACCTGACGATTCGTTTCATCAAGTTTTGTGAGTTTTTCCGTTACCTCGGCAAGAATTTTTGCCGATTGACCAGAAATCCCTTGAATAAGCTCTTGCGCCTGTCCAAATTGCTGTTGATTTGCTCGATGCGTTTCAGAAAGTTTTGAATCAAGGGTTGTCCGAAGCTCCTTATTCTGATCCGCAAGTTGAGATAAGCGCTCCATCAATGCGCCCAGCTTTTCAGCTTCGCCACTATCGGGTTTTTTCTCGCGCGACAAATGCCAAAAAACCGCGATAAAACCGCCTATGATAACAATAAGAAGAATAATAAAGTCAGCTCCCATACCGATATAGTATATCTCGTAAAATTAAAAAGCGCGAACGATGTTTTCAAGCTCGCTAACTTTCTCCTGCAACAGCTCTTTAGTGTCTGCCTCAATATGAAGACGAACGAGCGGTTCCGTATTTGAAGCGCGAAGCGAAAACCACCATGTGGGATATTCAACCGAAAGCCCATCAAGCGTAGAGATTTTCGCACTCTTAAATCGCGCAAGAATTTCCGCAGTTAGGACGTCTTTATTCTGCACAATAAAATTAATTTCTCCAGAGCGAAATGTCGTACGCATAGGAGAAGCAAGGTCAGACATACGCTTTTGAGTTCCCGCGCGAAGATTGAGCATATAAATAAAAGTAAGAATCGCGGCATCACTGTTGAAAAATTCTGGATAATAATAATGCCCAGAAGACTCGGCGCCAAGAATAATTCCCTGATCCCGCTGGAGACGATTCCGAAAAAACGCCGTTCCAACCCGAACAACTTCAACATATCCGTGTTTTGACTGCACGTATTCTCTGGACTTTTTTGACGAATTAACATCAAAAAGCGTTACCTTATGTGGAATATATTTTAATTTTTCCTCTGCAATCAGAGCCCCCACGACATCCGGTTGCATAATTTCCCCAAATTCATCAAAAAATATCGCTCGATCGCCATCTCCATCAAAAATAACTCCAAAATCCTGATGATTCTTTTTTAATTCGGCTACCACCGATGCTTGCGATTCAACATCAAGCGGATTTGGACTATGTCGGGAAAACACAGGGTCAAGGTCAAAAAAAAGCTTACGTGCGTCAACTCGTATTTGCGTTAAAAGCTCTTTCAATACTATTACCGCCGCCCCTCCAGCTGCATCAATAACAACGCGTGGCATCGTGCCAAAAGGAGAAACTTTTATAAATTGCATCAAAAATCGAATATACCGTGGAAGCATGACAAATTCTTTAACGACTCCACGCGTTTTCGGAAGGGAAAACGGCGCACTCATCCGCTCGTATATTTCAGGAAGACCCGTCTCGGAAGCGATGCGTTCGGTCTTTGTAGAAATTTTAAAACCCGTAGTTCCCACGGGACCATGAGAAGGCGTAACCATAATCCCTGCGTCCACATCAAATGTTCCAATGCCAAAATAATGCATTGGGGTCGTTCCAATTCCTCCGTCAAATACGACCACCCCTCCATCAATCAAACCGCGCACAAGCGACTCTTGAAGTGCTTTTGATTCAAAACGCGCGTCACGATTAACAAGTATCGCCTTTACGGGAATATTCTTTTTTTCCATTAAAAACAGAACAAACGCCCTCCCCAAAAGATATGCGAACTCCTCGTTTATTTCATTTGGATATTTTCCACGAATATCATACGCGCGAAAAACAGATTTTAATATTTCCATAACCGATGCCAAAGCTTGATTATTTTTTTATTATATCATAAAATCCAGTGAAATGTTTTGGAAACATTTTTCAACGGTTTAGCCATGAAAACGCACGGACCCAAAAATTCCGCACGCTCCCATGCTCTACGCCCTACATCGCCATGGCACTTGGAGTCAATCAATTAAAAAGAGGCTCTATTATTCTCTACGAAGATCAGCCGTACGAAGTCAATGAAACGCATCACCTGCGGATGCAACAAAGACGGCCCGTCGTCAATACGCGCCTCACCAATCTCATAACTGGAACGGCAATTGAGCGGAATTTTAAACAGTCCGATGTTTTTGATGAGGCTGATATAGAAAAAAAAACTGTTGTTTTCTTATATAACCACCGTGACGACTTTGTGTTTCATGAAAAAGATAAGTCGGAAGCACGCTTTAATCTTTCAAAGGCAATTATTAGCGATAAAGCAAAATGGTTAAAACCAAATACTGTGGTACAGGCAGTCGCATTTAACGAAAAGATAATTTCTATAACGATTCCGATTAAAATGGAATTAAAAGTAGTTGAAGCTCCTCCAGGAATAAAAGGCGATACTGCGCAAGGAGGTACAAAAGCGGTTACGCTTGAAACTGGAGCTATCATACAGGCGCCACTCTTTATCCAGCAAGACGATATCATTATCGTAAATACCGAATCGGAAGAATATGTAGAGCGTGGCAAAAAAGCATAAACCGTTGAGTTCTATAGTATACGCCCTCAGCATTGCATTAAGCGACTCATTAAAGACTCTCTATAAACTTACTGTGGATAAAAACCCTGTGAGAGCGTGCTCCAATTTTTAAGAAAAAACACGACTTTTTGAGTCGTGTTTTTTCTTATTGAGAAATCTTACGAGGCGAAGCCTCATAAGATTTCTCATGGGTTACTTAAACTCGATTCTGTCTCCGGGCTTTAGAACGCGTTTATTATCTTGGGGAGCTTGAAGCTCTGTTTTTTTTTGTCCGCCAATACCAGCGGGAGGGCTTTCGCGTGGTTTCAGCATTCCGGTGCGGTCACGAACTATTCCGCGCTCTTCTTCGCTTCCTTGATTTTGTTTTTTTGGTGCGAAAGATTCTGAAAGAATCTTTTTTAATTCTATAAAATTAATTGTTTTTTTCTTAGCTTGTGCTTGTTCTATGCTTCCGCCCACCTGAACGCGCTCCTCGGCTGAAATATGGTCGTGAGCAGAAGAATTCTTTATACGTAATTGTGATAAAGAAATAAATTCGCTTGGTTTTTTTATATCTGGCTGAAAAAAATGCTTTTTTTCTTGCTGACGAATCGGCTGCACTCCCAAAGACGATGATTCGGAGGATTTCGCATGACGAATAGCGGCGTGCGTATCACCGCTATTCGTTTGGGCGTGTCCTGAATTTTCGTTAGTAACAGAATGTACGCGCGGTGAACGAATATCAAGAGCCGGACGCATAAACTCGTCTTTTCGTGATTCGTACAAACGAATTTCTGGAACCGCGTCTTTTTGAGGTGCGGGATCTCGAGAATACTGTGGCACTTCTCGAGAAAAAGTCTCTTTGTTTTTTGGCACTCTCGTTTGGTATATTTGCTCTGCTGAGCTCAGTATCTCGTCGTTTTCACTCCTCAACCGCACATTTGGTCTACTGATCTCAGCACTTCCTCGCTCTTCGCTCGGTCGCACATTCGGGCCTGCTGGCCTCAGTACTTCCTCGCTCCCGCTCGGTCGTTGAAATGTAGTGTCACGATACAGCGCATCTTTCCGCGATTCCTGCCATACGCTCCCTTGAATATGCTCGCCTCGTAAAACAGGCGCTATCGTCGCATCACGATGCGGGGGATTTTTTTTAATCAAGTCGCGCGATATTGGAAATGTTGTTATCTCTTTTCTTTGTTCATGCTGAATATCGCCGCCAACTTTTTCTAAACCAGCAAAATTACGATTTTTTTGAGAAACAAAATCTTGAGAACTAAAAGGGGCCTGCTTAGACTCGCTCGGCGATACCTCAACTATATTCTTTCCGGAGACATACCTAGAACCCTGAAATGTCGCCTGGCCACGCGCCTCGTCTCTTTTCGGCGCGCCAGATCCAGAAACACTACCCATTGATCGCGTAAGACCTTGCCAGTCAATAATTTCCTTATCAATTATTTTTCTATCACGCCCATATGTTTTTTGAGATGCTAAAATAATTTCATCTCTGTATGATCGGTCTTGAAACTTCATAGGCGGAAGCGTTGAGGCCGAAAACGGCCGTGATGCAACGCCGTCAATCATTAAACGAAGATAGATATTCGTAAATCCAAGATTCACGAGGTCTTTTGCTAAAAACTCTGGAGAAAATTCTTTTTCAAAAAGTTCCGCGTCAGTCGCTCCAATACGAAACGATATCATCGTTCCAACATTTCCAAAAACAGCGTCACGCACCTCCTCAGTCATCTGTTCAACATACTGATGCGCGAGAATAAGATCTAAACGATATTTTCGCGCTTCGGAAAGAATGCTCGCAAATGATTCCGTGGCAAAATTCTGAAATTCGTCAACATACAGATAAAAATCATTGCGCTTGGATTCTTCAACTTCAATTCGTGTCATTGCCGCAAGATAGAGGCGGGTAACAAGCAACGCGCCCAACAGCTTCGCGTTTTCTTCCCCAATTCTTCCCTTAGAAAGATTCATAACAAGAATCTTTTTTTCATCCATTATTTTCCGCATATCCATAGAGGACTTTGCTTGTCCGACGATATTTCGAATCAATGGGTTTGAGGTAAATTGTCCGATTTTATTTTGTACGGCGGCTCCAGCTTCTGCTGCGAATTTCTCTGTATACTTTGCGTATTCATTTTCCCAAAATGCACGAACAATCGGATCTGTCGTATTACCAACGATCTGTTTCCGATATTCTTTATCCGCTAAAATACGATTGATACCCAACAGCGTTGTCCCCGGCGTTTCTAAAAGCGCTAAAATTGAATTTGAAAGAAGATACTCCATGCGCGCAGACCATACATCGGGCCAGATTTTTTTGAAAACGCCGATAAGTCCCGTAGACACAAGATGTCTCCGCTCCGGACCCACATCCTCCATAACATTAAAAGCGATCGGATTATTAAGGTCGCATGGATTGAAATACACGACATCATTGATACGCGATGGCGGAACAAAATCCAACATTCGTTCAGCGTATTCACCGTGTGGATCAATGATCCCGACGCCCTCTCCCGACTGAATATCCTGAATTGTCATATTTTCAAGAAGTACCGTTTTCCCCATGCCCGTCTTACCAATTATGTACATATGCCGTCTCCGATCGTTTCGCTTAATGCCAAAACGCCGCTTCACTCCGCGGAAGTTTGTTTCAGAAAATACCGTAATATCATGATCGCTAGGCATAAAACAAGTTTTGGGTGTTGGGCTTTAGGTTTATAATATTTGGACATCCGATGTCCAAAGTTAAAATAGCTATTATCCGAGCGGAAGATTGATCGGCGGAGCGGAGCGCTTTGCTTCAATGCGCGCGAGAGAAACAGTCGTTACAACGCCTCCAGGGATATGAAATACTGTCGCCAATTCTTCTATGTTGAAAACAAATTGCGAATTTGTATATGAATCAAATAGCGCGTAAAAATTATCAAATAATGAAAATGAGTACGCCGGTCCGGGTTTTTCTCGCATACGATATTTCATGACAAGTGAGCGTTTTAGACGCAATTCCCGTTGGGAAACAAAAAAATAATCAACTCCCGTGCCGTTCGCCCGCTTAAAACCGTTCAGCCGAAGATCGTTGAATTGATTAAACGCTCCAAAAAGCGCCGCCATATTCGCTGGCTGAAAAACATCGCGCTTTGCCAGATATAAAATACGAATTGCAGTATCAAAACCGAGCTTTGATATATTTTCTTCAACCGCCTTCACGACATCTCGTTCTCCCGGAGAAAGTTCCGGTTTTGAGTCTTTCTTTTCATCTTTTTTTATAGATTGATTTATCGGTGTACCAAAAAGAGCGTTGGTAGCGATAACAAAATAACTTGAAATGCTATCACCAATCTCGGTAGCAAATGATTTTTTTGACGGTTTTTTTCTGCCTAAAAGTTTATTGACGAGTTCAGTGCCCTTTTCTTTCCATTCGTTTCCAGAAGGACGGATCAGCATTTGAATCCAAATTTCTTCTCCTGTTTTTAATTTACTCAAAACCTCGGCAAGAGATGCCAACGGATCAACTTTTTGAGACTCTTCTTCAATCTTCTCCATCACAAATGCTTTATAGGTGCGAATCGGATACGCGTCTTCCTTGTTCAACATAAGTTCAAAACCGCCAAGACTCCATTCTTCGTTTGGGATATTCTTTGGAAGATCTTCGGTGTAATCAGAAACTTCCCGAATTTCGGATTCGGGATATTGCGCATATACTTGCGCTTCAACAAGATTTCTAAATTGGGACGGCGTCCAAACAAATAATGATATGGCGCCACCACGGCCGATAATTTCACAGGAAAACCAAAGCTGAGTCTTACCCGCCCAATATATATCAATGAGATTTCCCCCGCTTTTGATGCCGTGAAGTCCGGCAAAAACCTGTTCCATTGCCTGTGGCGGTTTTCCGACCTCCGATGGAACTTTTATCTCAAGAAGCGTCCAAACAACTTTTGAGAGAAAAATAGAACGAATATGTATGAGCCATATTCGCAAAAAAATAAAAAAAAGAACATATGGTGCCCAGAGCCACCATATGTTCAAAAAAAACATCGGAATCGCCGATCCAATAAAAAAAAATTCCTTTGGTAAAAAATCAAACATAAAACAAGAGTCGTCGCTCTCGCACAAACCTAAAAAACGCCTACCTTTATGCGAGATGATATGCTCCGCTATCGTTCTTTTTAAAATACTGCCTATTTTGAAGATTGAGCATAATTGTGTTTTCTTTCACAAATCGCTTTTCCATAACCGCCTGCACAATCATTTCTTTACTCATTGCGGTGTTTTCACGGCGAAGAATGCCCTCAATCACATTGCGTACCGTGCCAGGTTCATATCCCCACTCGCGAAGCGCGTACAATCCGCGCCCAACCAAAACAAAACGAGTGGAGTCCTTAATAAGTTCATTGTGTACCGTTTGAGGATGAGCACGTTTTTTTCCACGAAATCCACTCTGATCAATCGCAAGTGCCACCTGCTGAAAATGCATCGGTTTCTTTGATTTCAAAAGAATAACATACGCTTTATCGCGAATGCTTTTCGGCTGAATCGTCGCCCACTCCAAAAGTCCGTATTCATTGTAAGAATTTTTCCCAATGTGCTTGCAAAAACGAATATGCTCATCCACGACATCGTCCGAAGGACGGCTTCCGTAAACACTCGCATACGCATCAGAAACGAGTCCGACAAGCGCGTTACGCGAAAGGACTGATTTATTTTCCCGAAGTTGGGCCATTACACCGCCCATAACCCTTTCTGAATTTCCAAGTTTTTCTTTTTCAATATAAATCCGTGGATGATACTCTTCTGATTCAGGCGCGTATTTTATTTGCGGATGAAGCGTCATCAAGAGCTCGGCGTGCGCGCCATCACCCTCATCTGCTATCCCACGAAGAAACTCTTCGCGTGAAACAACTCCGCCGTAATTTGCCGCATATCCCGCGATATCACGAAAAATGCCCGACAAATACTGGGCTAAATCGGTTTTTTTGAGATGTTTTAACGCGTCGTTTTCAATCTGCCGTACCCGTTCACGCGTAATCCCGTATGTTTTTCCGATTGCGTCAAGCGTTGCAGCACTTCCGCGAATTCCAAAACGCCGCTCGATTACATCGCGGAGCCGTTTATTTGGCAGGGTTTTTAAAATTGTTTGTACCGCCTCTTTCGGACGAATAGACAGTGCTACTTTTTTCATTATTTAGATGTATTGAAAATATTATTAAACGCTATCTTGATGTCACATTTTACGCGCGCTTTTTGATTCGTTCAAAAGAAACAAGTAAAGGACTTGCAATAAAGATTGAAGAATAAACTCCAACCGCCATGCCAATAATAAGAAGAAGCGACATAAACCGAGTCGTGTCTCCTCCAAAAAAGAATACCGCAGTAAGAGCAACAATAACGGTAAGCGAAGTATTTATAGAACGGACGATCGTTTCTTTAACGCTCCGCTCAACAATATCTTCAAATGATCCATGATCCTTCTCTGTTAATAACTTTTCCCGAATTCTGTCAAACACCACAATAGTATCGTGCACAGAAAAGCCTAAAATTGTCAAGATCCCCGAAATAAATAGCATATCAATTTCAACCCCAAAAAAATGACCTAGGTATGCAAAAACCCCTATTGGAATGCTGATATCATGCAAAAGTGTAATTATTGCCACTATGCCATATTTCCAAGAAGAAACCGGCTCCGAGACCCTCCGAAACGCCCACGCAACATAGAGAAGAATAAAAACCAGAACTAATGCGATTGCCTTGTATGAACTTGTCTGAAGCTCCCGTCCAATTGCCGGACCAATGGTATTAAACCGTTTTTCCATAAAAACGCTATCAGGATTTTTGGAGTTTCCGGAAAGCTTTGCCGTAAGAACATGGTGCTCATCTTCTGATATATTCCTAAAGCGAAGCATATATCCTTTTTCTCCCGCCCCCTGAACGACAACCGTTGCAATTCCCGCGTCACGAAATGCAGTCTGAATACTCTCGGGATTTGCCCGATCTTCAATAAACTCAATTTCCATAAGCGATCCCCCGATAAAATCAATTCCCGGCTTCAGTCCCCATAAAAAAAACGCGACAAACGCCAAAAAAGTGAGCGCTCCAGAAATACAATAAAAAAATTTTCGATTCTTAATAATATTCATCCCACACATAGGTTCTATGCGAAATCTTTTAGACCTGCGCAAAACCTGTATTAATTGCTAATCATTTTCTCCCACCGCGTCTACTGTGTGTGGGATTCATCTTTGTTTCGTAGGTATATTTTTTCCGCCAAAGGCGCTTGTGGGCCTCCGGCGGAAACTTTCAACCGTTTTTTATACCACTCAAAAAAAGCGAACGATATTTCTCTAATCGTGGCGTTAAAATAGAAAGGAGAAAATTTCTTGTGATAGTAAGCGCCGTAAACATACTCACCAAAATTCCAAGCGAGAGCGTAAGGGCAAATCCTTTTACAATGCTCGTTCCAAAAGAATAAAGAATAATTGCTGTAATCAAACTAGAAACATTTGAATCGCGAATTGAAGTCCATGCGCGCGCAAAACCCTCGTGCACGGAGTCGTGAAGCGTTTTACCCTTTTTTAGTTCTTCTTTCATTCTTTCAAAAACAAGAATGTTCGCGTCAACCGCCATACCCACAGAAAGAATAAATCCAGCAATTCCAGCTGTCGTGAGCGTAACCGGAATCAACTTGAATAAAGAAAGCGTCAACGCGGCATATACGCACAAAGCGATAACCGCAATAATACCAGGAAGACGATACCAAATAATCATAAAAAGCGCTACGAAAAGAAACCCATACAATCCCGCAATCATGCTCTTGCGAACATACACCTCTCCAAGCGACGCCTGTATATTCTCACGACCAATGAGCGTTATGGGTACCGGCAAAGCACCTGCGTTTAAATATCGCACAAGATCTTTTGCTTCCTGTATGGTAAATTGACCGGTAATCTCTGCTTTTCCGCCTTGTATTTCCTGCTGAACAGTTGGCTGGCTTAAAAGAACGCCATCAAGAAAAATACCCACAGGCTTTTGAATGTTTCGTTTCGTAATATCGGCAAAAAGTCCCCCACCCTCATCGTTGAATTCAATTGCGATATTCGGCTTACCTGTCGTAGAATCAAAAGCAACCTGCGCTTTTTTCATAAATCGTCCATTCAGTCCCGTTGAAATATACCGCATTGCCTTTGTCTCTTCCTCATTTTTTGGTATTGGTCCGTTCAATTCACGAAATTCAAGAAATGGAGTTTCTCCAATGAGTTTAATTGCTTGATTTACATCCGTAACACCCGCAAGCTCAACGACGAGACGATACTCGTCTCCCTTCTTTTCAATCTGAATGAGTGGCTCGGAAACCCCATAGATATTCACACGCCGTTCAATAGCATCACGAAGAGAGTTCATCGCGTCTTCGGGAGATTCCTGTATCATTGCTGTCTCGGCACGATACAAAAGATGCGCACCACCGCGAAGATCAAGCCCTAAAACAAAGTGTTTTTTTACAAAATTTGGCAAAGCGGGAATCCGATCAAAAAGAAATTGACTACTAAAAAATCCCGCAAAAATTGCGAACAAAAAAACTATAACACTAAAAAATCGTACCTTGCCTTGCTGGCTCATAATGAAGAAAACAGTATCATAAAATATTTTTTAGCGCAAAAAATTCATTTCTGATGCAAATGAAACAGTTGCAAGCATAGCGCGATATTCATCAACGACAGACTCCTTTCCGTTTTCTGAAAAACTCCCACGAGTTCCGAGAATGATTGTATGAAAAAATCCTCGCTCAAGAAATGTTGTCTCATAAAACACGCTTTCATCATTTGGACTATAATACTGAAGTACGAGCGCGCGCCTCCCCGAAAGTTCCGCGGATTCAACCGCTCTCATCGGATACTTTAATTCCTGGAGAGCTGCAATGCGCGCAACGCGGTAGGCAAGCATACTTTCGCCGTTTATTCCAGCGTCAACGATGTCAACGGAGACAATCGCGTCCTCTCCTTCACGCATAATACCGCGGTATTCCCCAGAGAGCGGACGCCATCGCGGAGGATATTTAAATGAAACCCCCTCAAAACCAAGAGAAAATGTAGTCCACTTCTTTACATCGGGAATAGTTGGAATAAAAAACGCTCCGCGCGGTTCCGATTCTTTAATAAGCATCTCCACTGATTTTTGCTCAACGGTAAACCGCCCAATAATACTTCCCAAATATACAACAATCCCGCTCAACACAATGACAGCAAAAGGAAGAACCAATCGCCTAAGAAAAGACTGTTTTTCAATTTCAAACGAAAAAAATTTTTTCATTTGAATACACACGAAGCAATAAGCGCAGGAAAGACGACTGCCGCCGTCTCCGAGCGAAGAATCGTCGGATATAAATGAACTATTTTAATTCCCATTTCTTCCGCGCGCTGTATCTCGTTTTTAGAAAACCCACCTTCAGGTCCTATAAAAATATAGATTTTTTTCATATGATGTAGACGAACAAGCGCCGAGAGTTCCGTAAAAGAAACCTCTGACGCATGTGAAATATCAAAAAGAATACCAAACCCACCTTCCCGTGCGCACTGTGCAATTGCGTCAAAAAATGAGACGACCCCGAGATACCGCGGAAGAATCGCTCTCCCCGATTGTTCGGTTGCCTCCGTTATGATTTTTACAATACGCGCGCTATTCAGGTTTTTTGTGATTGACCGTTCCGTTGTTATCGGCATAAACTCCGAAACTCCGACCTCGGTCCCCTTTTCAAACGCCCACTCCATGCGTTCCTTCCGCACTACGCCCTGACACACAACAATCATTGCGTTCAACTCACGCTCATTTTTTTTCTGTTCAAGAATCTCCGCGCGCACCTCGTTTTTTGAAATGGAAATAACCCGCGCCACATAATCAAATCCGTCTCCGTTAAAAAAAACGATTATTTCTTCAGATCGTATCCGCAATACACGAGAAAACCGACTCGCCAACGGCTCGTTTTTAATAACACGCTCTCCTTTCTGCAGTTTTTGCTCTATAAAAAAACGATGCATAAAAATAATTAGAAGTTAGATTGGGAATTGGAAATTGGAAATTTTATAAATATCCGTTTGGGTTTATTGAGCCTCCATATGGGAGGATACCACAGAGTTTTGACCGCTTCAATTCAAGGGTTCTCATATCATACACCGTAAAATGAAGGTGTGGTCCAGTGGATCGCCCCGTTGAGCCAACATACCCGATGCGTTCACCGCGAGCAACATCCTGCCCTTCTGACGCCTTCTGAAGCGAAAGATGCGCGTAGAGCGTTGCAAGATTATTTCCATGATCAACAACAATGTATTTTCCATACGCCCCGCGCGGACAATATGAATCCGAATTACCAACAGCAATGACACTCCCTCCCGCAGCGGCAATTACCTCCATACCGGTCGGCGCGGCAATATCAATACCATTATGGAATTTATAAAAATGAGAATTCTTCGCAAATGGCGTTTCTCCATATCCTTGAGTCGCTCGTCCCCGAGTAGGCATAGCAAAAAAACCTTCACGGCGCGGCGGAAGCGATGATGGATCAACTTGTTTACGCAATTCTTCTTCCAATCCTTCTATCTCGCGCTGAATCTCATCAAACTGCTTTTCCCGCTCCGCTAAAAGCTCCTGATACCGTTTTTCTTGATTTTTTGTTTGCGTCAAAACGCCTTGTTGTTCTTTTTTCTCTAATTCGGTAATAATTTTTTTATCGGAAAGCTCTCCCTGAAATTTCGTCAATTCACCCTGTCGCGCCTCTGCTACGGAACGATTCTCTTCAAGTTCTTGTTTTAAATCGCGAAGCGAAACGATAGCGCCGTTCAACTCTTTTTGAAAATTTTCGCTCTGATCAAAATACCCAAAAACATCAGACAAGCTGGCTCCCTCTGCTAAAAAACTCAAAAGCCCCCTACGCTCGCGTTCAAAAAAAACACGAAGCGTGGAAGCGATAGTTTGCCGCTTTTCCGCAATCGCGACTTCCTTATCAAGAATAAAAATTTCAAGTTCCCGAATTTCAAGTTTTTTCTGGCTGATTTTTGCCTCCGTAAGAGAAATGTTTCGCCGAAGATTCATGATACTGCCGTTAAGAGTTGTTATTTTATTTTTCAGCGTATTCGCAGTTTTGTTTTTCTTTGATATCTCTTCGTTATATCCACGAATTTCTTCTTGAATCTTTTTTATTTCTTCGTTTTTTGCATCAATTTGTAATTTCAGGTCATCAACGGATACCGCCCACGCATTGCGAAATAATCCAAAAACCGCAAGCGCGCAAACGCCGAATATCACACATATCAATCCCCATTTCCCTATAATCGCGTTCATTTCTTTTAGTATACCAAAAAATACCCTTATCTGCTGTTCACAAATATCGGGGGGTCTTCTTTTAACGCAACCACCCCTCTCCATATTCATTTGGTCGTAAGGGATTTTCTAATAAATAAAAAACCACCAAAGAATCTTTGGTGGTGCGGTTTAAGGGCGTTCCACGAAGCCCCGTAGCGTGCAATGTCCGTTGGAGAGTCGGACATCGCTTGTTTTATGCACGAACATTTGGCGGATTGATTAGTTGATAATCTGCAAGAAACTTATTAGGCCTTTTACCGTCGTTTCAAGTTCATAAGCGCGCCATTCACGCGCCGCAACGACTCTTCTCTGCCTAAAATCTCAATTATTTCAAAGGGGCTTGGAGAAGTCTTTTTACCTGAAAGCGCAACACGAAGGGGCCACAAAAGCTCGCCCTTTCCCTGAAAGCTCTTGTCAATTTCAGCAAAAAAAACATCTTGAAGTTTTATTTTTTCAAACGGATCAGCGATGCGTTCAAGAAGCGTCTTCGCACATTCAAGCGCGCGAATTGTTTTTTCTTCGGCAGAATCTTTCCACGCGAGAAGTGTGGCATCATACCCTGCTTCTTTGAAAAAAAATTGCGTGCTTTCTTTGATATCCGAGAGTTTTTTCAAACGCGGTTGTTCCAGTGCGACAATTTTTTTAAGAAATTCTGGATTCTGGATTCTGGATTCTGGATTAAAATATGGCGCGCATAATTGCGTCAATTCATCAATTGTCTTTTGTTTTATATAATGTGCGTTAAACCAATCAAGTTTTTCTTGATTAAAAACCGCTCCAGCTTTTTGCACTTTTTCAAATGAAAATTCATTCTCAAGTTCCGCCAAAGAAAAAAGCTCCCGCTCACCGCCCGGATTCCACCCAAGAAACGCCATAAAATTAATCATTGCTTCCCGCAAATATCCTTGCTCGCGAAACTCGTTGAGAGATATCGCTCCGTGCCGTTTTGAAAGCTTTGATCGATCAGCACCAAGAATCAACGGGAGATGCGCGTACTGCGGTCTTGAAAAACCAAGCGCTTCAATTAAAAGAAGTTGTTTTGGGGTATTTGAAATATGATCTTCGCCACGAATAACATGGGAAATCTTCATTAGCTCATCATCTACGACAACGGCGAAATTATACAAAGGAACCGTAATATCTTTTGCTATAGAAAAATCCCCGACAAAACTCGTCTCAAAACTAACCTCGCCACGAATCAAATCACGAAACATGACGGTAACGCCCGCAGGCGTTTTAAACCGAATAACAAATGATTTCTTTTCTTTTTTTATTTGCTCCCCTTCTTTAAGGGGCGTATTTCTGTATTCGCACTCATGAAATGCTTGTTTTCGCTCAGCCGTCCAACGATCTTGTTCAACGGCAAGTTCCTTTTCCGAGTGAAAACAATAAAACGCATTTCCCTCACTCAGAAGTTTTTCAAGATATATTTGATATTTTTCAGTCCTCTCGCTTTGGCGATATGGCCCGAATAACCCACCACCCAAAGGGTCTTCGTCCGGTGCGATACCAAGCCATTTCAAACCTTCAAAAATATCATTTTCAAATTCCGGTTTGGAGCGTTCATGATCAGTGTCCTCAATCCTTAAAATAAATTTCCCGCCATACCGTTTGGCAAAAAGATAATTAAAAAGCGCAGTACGAGCAGTACCAATATGAAATAATCCCGTGGGACTTGGGGCAATGCGCGTACGAATAATCATAGATGAAGACCCATTTTAAGAATTTCTTTCGCGATAACTTCAGCGGCATTCACCTTAGCAAATAACGCCGCCCGCTCACTCATAGTCTTTCTCCTTGATTCGTCAGACGCCAACTTTCTAATCTCGTTCAAAAAAACATTTGGGGTCAGATTCTCTTCTTCAATGACGGTTGCCGCTCCGCAGTTTGCATATTCATATGCGTTTTTTTTCTGATGTTCTTGAGCGGAGTTTTTCAAGGGGATTAAAATCGCAGGCTTTCCGATTGCGGCAATTTCAAAAATACTTCCCGCTCCGGCACGCGAAATAATTATGTCAGCCGTGGCATATGCATTGCGAAGTGCGCGATCGTTAAAAAATGCGTATGGATGATAAAAAACCAAATTCTCTCTTGAAAGAATTACCCCCACTTCGCCTTTTGTATCCTGAAACAATACTTCTCCTGTCTGATGTATAATTTCAAATTCCTGCGTTAATTCCTTTATAGCGCTTATGACGGTTGAGTTCAGAATTTCCGATCCCTGACTCCCGCCAATCACAAGTACGACGAGTCTTTTCGTAAAAATTGAGAATTCCTCATTAGCAACATCGCGATTCCCTCCTAAAATCTGCCGTCGCACAGGATTCCCCACAAGTCCGACTGATTTTTTTTTAGGGAAAAGCTTGACCGTTGATTCAAAGGAAACCGCGACGCGATTGGCAAATCGAGACGCGATGCTATTGACGATACCGAGAACGCTGTCCGACTCATGAATGATAAGCGGTATACGATATATAATAGCAACGCAAACAACGGGAATACTTCCGTATCCGCCCTTTGAAAAAACAACATCTGGCATCATAGTAAACAAAACAAAAAATGCCTTTACAACCCCCGCAATAATTTTAAAAATATCAAAAAAATTTTTCGCTGAAATATACCTCCTCCACTTCCCCGAAACAATTTCTATAGTTTCAACGCCTTCTTTTTTTAAAATTTCATGACCAAAATCGTTAGGACCAATGTAATAAAGAGTTGAATTCAAAAGCCTTTCTTCTTCAATAATCCGCTTTGTTTCGCGGACAATTGCAACGATTGGATAAAAATGCCCTCCTGTTCCTCCGCCGGTAAATAAAATCCTCATTAGTGTTAGTCTTTATAGATTAGCGTCTTCTGCGGGCATTGTCTCAATTTCGGCAAGCCAAAATCGGAATCACCCACTTATATGCTACCCCTTGGATATATTAAGTAAAATGCCCATACTCGCCATAGTCATCGCCAACGATGTCCCTCCATAACTGATAAACGGAAGCGGTATCCCTGTTAACGGCAAAATTCCCGAATTTGCTCCGATATTAATAAACGCCTGAATAGAAATTGATACCACAATTCCCGTCGCCAAAAGCCTCCCAAAAACATTCGGAGCGCGCGCGGCAATCGCAAGCCCGCGCCATAAAAAAAAAATAAAAAACAAAACAAGCGTCCCACCTCCCACAAAACCAAACTCCTCGGCAAAAACCGCAAAAATTGAATCTCCTACCGGTTCAGGAAGAAGTCCGTACTTTTGAGTGCTTTCCCCAATTCCACGCCCCCAAAACCCGCCCGATCCAATGGCAATCTGCGCCTGATTAACCTGGTACCCCTTACCAAGTGGATCGTGCCCAGGATTTAAAAATATAAGCATCCGATCACGACTATACGGTGACGCTATAAATTGCAAAAAAACAAAAAAAGCAATAAGCCCAAACACTATTATAGCTCCAGTTTGACTCCAGCGACTTCCGCCTATTAAATATATAAAAAGAGCGTTTAACCCAATAACGGCAAGCGTTCCTAAGTCAGGCTGAAGAACAAGAAAAACGCTAATAATGCTGATAATTATAATAAATGGAATAAATGTCGCCGAATATTCTTGAATAACGGATTTTCTTGATTCAAGCCAACTGGCAAGATAAATGATAAGTGCTAATTTCAAAATTTCAGAAGGTTGAAATGTAATTGGGCCAATGGTAATCCATCGCGTAGCACCTCCATAAGAAAATCCAATATCGGGCATAAAAACCATAACCATTAAAATGAGAGACGCTATAATAAAAGGCACCGAAAATGTGCGCCATGCCGTATACGAAACGGAAAGCCCGATTAAGAATAAAATAATTCCGGGAACAAATCCCCTCATGAATTGATTGACTATATAATAATACGGAACACCAAATTGTTTTTCAGATAGCGCGGCAGACGCAGACGCAAGAATTAAAAATCCAACCACAGAAAGAACAACAATAATAAAAAAAAGAGATTTGTCAGTTCCAATAAAAATATTTTTCATGAGATAATAATGCCTTTTCCCCACTCATTAGATATTAGAAACTGGTTATTTAAATAAATTACTCTTTTCGTATCACCATCCCTGCGCGCGGTCTCTGATGAATTCCGTCTCGTATGGCAACGGACCCGTTCACCAAAACACATAAAATCCCTTGCGGATATTGATACGGATCTTCAAATGTACCTAAACTCCTCACCTCCTCCGGATCAAAAATAACAATATCAGCAAAATTACCTTTTGCTAAAATACCACGCTTTTTAATACCCATAATTTCCGCTGGGACTGAAGTCATCCGCCGAATTGCCTCGGGAATCGTCAACGATCCCCATTTCTTAGTTGCCAAACGAAAAAACCTTGGAAACGCCCCAAATGACCGCGGATGAACCCGTTCTCCAGTCTCTCTGTGTTTCAAGTCATACCCACATCCATCGCTTACAACCATTGAAAGCGGGTGCTCCAAGGCTAACTGAACATTTCGCGGATGAACGGTTCTGCCAAAGATCGTAACACGCCCCTCATTGGCAAGAAGAAGCTGTACAATTACTTCTTCTGGAGAAATACCGATTGATTCCGAAATCTGCTTGATTGTTTTGCCGATACTGTACTTTGTCTTCCATGCCGTTGAAATAATAATCGTATCATAATGGAGCGTTTGTTTCTTTAAAGTTTTTATGACATCAAGGCGAATTATTGGATCGTGAAGTCGCTTGAATAGGGCTATAAACCCTCCTTCGTAAACGCCCAACGGCAACAAAAGATAAAGAAATGATCCGGTCGTAATATACGGATATACGTCAAAATGAATTTGGACTCCATCCGCCGAGACGCGCTCCATAAGCCCAAGCGCGCGCCGAAAGTCTTTCCACGATCGCCGTCCAATCGCTTTAAAGTGCGAGACCGAAACCGGAACATCTGCTCCTCGTCCGATTGAGATTGCTTCATTAATCGCACTAAAAAGATTTGATGATTCTGAACGAAGATGTGTTTTATATATTCCTCCTTCTTTTTTTAAAACGGACGCGATATCAATAAGCTCTTCGGTTGTTGCGGTTCGTTCATGTGCGTATACAAGACCAGTTGAAAGCCCAAACGCGCCCTCTTGGAGCGCCAAGCTAAGCGTATCTTTTAATTTTAAAAAGTCCTCGTAAGCAAACAACCGATTTTGGTTTTTCAAAATCCCGCGCCGAAGCGTCCCGAATCCAACAAGCGTTCCAAAATTTACTCCGGGTTTTAATTTTTCTATTGTAGAAAGAAATTCTCCAAGCGAAAGCCAGTCAACCGTCGCGATATTTTCCGTTCTCCATTTCTGAAGCGTAGAGATGTCGTTGGGAGAAAGAAGCGGTGCGAGCGACGATCCACAATTCCCGCCAATAATAGTTGTGACCCCCTGCGCCACCATACTCTCTTGATTTGGATACAAAAAAAGCGTTCCGATCGTATCGGCGTGATTTGTAATATCAATAAATCCGGGACACACAATCTTTCCCTTTGCGTCAATAACCGTCTTTGCTCCACGCTCCGAAACAGACAAATCAATAACCGTAATTTTTTTATCGGATATACCAATTTCCCCTTCAAATTCAGGGGAACCGGTGCCATCAACGATTCTGCAATTTTTTATTACAACATCAAAAGCCATTGAAAGTACGCATTAATTTGCGATATAAATACAAAGCAAATTCTGATAATACCAACACCGAATATCTCAGAACTTTACTCCTTTATTATACAACAAAAAACAAGCAAACAAAAAAACTTATGAGGCGAAACCTCGTAAATTCTTGACCGCGCACCAAAGATAGTATACTGAACAACAATGACACGCGATCAAAAACCACATCTTCACGCATTCAATACTCTCCAATGCATCGGTCCAAAAGGACTTGCAAAGCTTTCAGTCTTTTTTAACGGCGATCTTACAAGGGCATGGAGTGCGAGCGAAGCCCTTCTTTGTGAGGCTGGTATTTCTGAAGAAATGACGCGCTCAATTTCACAACGGCGCGCACACATAGATCCGAACGCCGAATATGAACAGCTCATTAAGTTATACGGAGAACCGATCGCTCTTGATGACGACAACTATCCCGCACTTCTAAAAGAAACTTCGTACGCCCCGCTCCTCATTTATGTTCGTGGGCATTTGTCGGACGCATTCCCAATAGCGATCGTCGGAACGCGACGACCGACTCACTACGGAAAAGAAGCGTGCCATATCATCACCAGAGAACTTTCCCGCGCCGGCATATGCATTGTAAGCGGTCTTGCTCTTGGAATTGACGGGATCGCGCACGAAACCGTTCTTGAAGAAAAGGGGCGGACAATTGCTGTTTTAGGATCAGGAATTGACGATACATCAATTTATCCACGATTCCATATTGCGCTTGCAAAAAGAATAATTGAAAACGGTGGGGCAATTATTTCAGAGTTTCCCCCGGGAACAACAGCAATGAAACATCACTTCCCCCAACGAAACCGTATTATCGCGGGCATTTCAAAAGGAACAACCGTTATTGAAGCGCGCGAAGGAAGCGGAGCTTTAATCACGGCGCGCTATGCGTTGGAATACAATCGCGATGTCTTTGCGCTTCCAGGTTCAATATTTTCAATGGCTTCATCGGGACCGCACGCGCTCATTCGCCAGGGGGCCGAACTGATAACTTCAGCGGAAGAAATTCTTAAATCCTATGGAATTGAAAAGAAAAAAATAAGTGAACGAATTGACGCCGAAAAAATTGATATAGGGAACGAACTTGAAAAGAAAATCCTCTCTTTACTAGAAGAGTCTCTTGCGTTTGACGATATTGCATCGGCGACAGGAGCCCCAATACCAATTCTCAATTCGGCGCTTGTCATGCTAGAATTAAAAAATTACATTAAAAATATCGGAAACAAAACATATATTCGCATATGAAACTCCTTATTGTAGAATCTCCCGCTAAGGCAAAAACTATTTCAAAATATCTTCATGGAGCATACGAAGTCCGCGCAAGCATTGGGCATATTCGTGATTTGCCAAAATCAAATAAAAAGGCAATTGATATTAAAGAAGGATTTGTCCCGCATTATGAAATCGCAAAAGGAAAAGAAAAAGTCGTCGCAGAACTTACGGCACTCGCAAAAAAGGCCGACGAAATCATTCTCGCCACCGACCCAGACCGTGAAGGTGAGGCGATCGCATGGCACATCAAAGAAGCGTGCCATGTAAAAAAATCAAAGCGCGTCGTCTTTTATGAGATTACTGAACGCGCGGTCCAAGAAGCTCTTAAACATCCTCGCGATATAGACGAACATCTTCGGACTGCGCAAGAAGCACGGCGTGTTTTAGATCGCCTCTTCGGATATGATTTAAGTGGGCTTATCTGGAAAAAAGTCCGCTACGGTCTTTCGGCTGGTCGCGTGCAGTCCCCCGCTCTTCGCATCATCATGGAGCGGGAGCGCGAAATCCGCGCGTTTATACCAGAGGCGTACTGGATAATTTCGGCACAACTTTCAACCCAAAATGAAAAAAAACATACACTAACTCTTGTATGCGACGAGGAACCAAAAACAGAACAAGAAGCGAGTCGTATTATTACTGTTGCAAAAAAATATCCGTGGCACATCATTGCTATCGCCGAAACAGAAACAAAACGATCCCCAAAACCACCCTTCATAACATCAACACTCCAGCAAACAGCGAGCTCGCGCTTTGGATATTCACCGTCATATACGATGTCAATTGCCCAAAAACTTTATGAGCAGGGGCACATAAGCTATATGCGCACAGACAGCCCAACATTAAGCGATGAAGCTCGCGAAGGACTGTACGCGGAGATTACAACGCTCTATGGCGCAGACTATATAACGCCACGGGTATACGCGACAAAATCAAAAACGGCACAGGAAGCGCATGAAGCAATCCGCCCAACACGCGCATCCGCAACAACCGCGGGATCAGCGCCAGAACAAAAAAAACTCTACGCACTCATTCGCGCGCGCACGCTTGCGTCACAAATGGCAGACGCAAAAATACTCCGCACAAAAATTTCAGCAAATGTCATAACGGAAACCGAAACTATTCCAAACTTTTCAATTAACGGAAGCGTCATTTTATTCCCCGGATGGCTCGTCGCCGACACAGATGCCCGCGGTGAAGATACCGAACTTCCAAAATTAACCGCAAATGAATCGTTGAAGCTCACCGACATAGCGGGCGAGGCAAAACAAACAGAACCGCCAACGCGCTATACCGAAGCTGGGCTCGTCAAAGAACTTGAAAAACGCGAAATCGGCCGTCCATCAACATATGCGTCAATCATAAAAACGCTCCAAGACCGCGGATATGTTGAAAAAATCGGTCGCTCTCTTCAGCCGACCGATACCGGCGATGTCGTAAGTACATTTCTAGAAGAAAACTTTTCACATTACATCAGCGATTCGTTTACAGCAGAAATGGAAAACACGCTTGATGAACTTGCCAACGGAAAAAAAGAGTATGTAAAAACGCTCCGCGCATTTTACACACCATTCACAAAAGAAATTAAATCAAAAGAAAAAATAGCAAAAATTACAAACCTTGGCGATGCTCCGGTAGAATTCCCCTGCCCAATATGCGGAAGTCCTATGGTCATAAAGCTTTCTCGCTTGGGAAAATTTATGAGCTGTAAAAAGTTTCCAGAATGCGTGGGCGCGCGAAAAATCGATGGAAGCGTCATGGAAGCGCCAAAAGAAACCGGCGAGCCGTGTCCAGAATGTAAAGATGGAAAACTCATTGAGCGAGAGGGTCGTTTTGGCAAATTCATCGCGTGCAAAAACTACCCAAAATGCAAATACATTAAAAAAAGCCCCGAAGAAGAGGCAAAAGGAAAAACAGGAATACATTGTCCGCAATGCGTAGACGGGGAAATCGTGGAACGACGCGGACGGTTTGGCGCATTTTTCAGCTGTTCAAATTATCCAAAATGCGCATTTGCGATAAAAGCTCGGCCGACGGGTGCAATGTGCCCGCAATGCGGATCGCTTATGATGGAAGGCGCAAAAACAATACCGGAACGGTGCAGTAACAAAGCATGCCCGCATCATAATCCCCACAAAATAAACAAGACCTAACAAAAAAAGCCGTTTCGCTAAAAGCGAAACGGCTTTAACCTCGCACAAAATCGCGGACACTTGCGTCTGCATACTATTTGATACGGTTTTGATTCACCCCACAATGCGCATTTCCACAACAGCGGTGGTCCATACATTCCATGCTAAAAAAAACGCCATTTTATACTCTCGAGCATCATTAACATTCGTAAAAAATAACGGCGCTCCTGAATTCAATGATCGTGGACCGCAAAATGTCATGGTGCCATCGTTAAATAAGCCGAATCTACCACTATAATCAAGAGACGCAATGCCCTCGTCTACAAGAATGTTCCAAAATGCGCGCATTAATTCTTCATCAATACCGCGCCTGCTGTCTACAGAATCACCTACCGTCTTCCAATGAACTTGTACAAGCGTATTTCCATTATATTCAAGAAACTTTTTTTGTATCAATCGCTTTTTCCAAAAATCTTGATTCATACGCCCTCCTTCAATATGCGGTTGTTCGCGTTATATGGTGCCCCGTAAGAGGCTGAGCACTTGACCGTAGAAAATGATCCATATGTCCCATGTGGATTTGAGAGACGCCGTATTCACGACGAAGTTCATTGATCCAATTCAAAAACTTTTCAACAACAACAAGCGTTCCGGCGCGAATACCAAGTTCTTCCTGAGAATTTTTTTCAAAAACTACGCGTGCAATTATTTTTTCGTCAAGCGCCCGATCATAATGCAAAATCCCCATTGCGCAAAGCGCTTGTGGAATGCGATGATCAGAAATCGGTCCGATCTTTTCTATTGAGGAAAGCTTTTTTAATCGTCCCTTTGAACTTTGCGCGCGACCCTCGTACATCAACGCCATACGCAAAGCCCGCGCTTCAAATACAATTCGCTTGCCAGTTCGTGAATCGTCGTAATAATCGTCCCCAAAAACTGCGGGAAAATTACGGGTAAGAATCTCAACGAGCTTAACCGCGTCCCAACTAGCGTCTTCAAAAACATTGAAGACGGAATTATCATATAATTCGCGAAGGTTCCCAAGCGCTGTGCGCATAATTTGGCACCTATCTTTCGCACATGGAATATGATAATGCCCATACGCATTAAAAAACACCTTCATACGCGAAGCGCTCTCGCAAATTCCACGCATCGCCACCGTCGTTCCTTCACGCGAATAATCTGCAATCTCGGCGAAACGCGACTGTAAGGCAAAGGTTCCGCGTAATACACCCCTATTGCGCCGCGTAATCTCATATTTTTTGAATGGTGCGTGCGGGTGAGTAAAACAAAAATTTACCGCATGTACCCAAAAAACATATTCAAGAAATCTCGTGTCATTCTTGGGATGAACCCCTTCCGTTCGCCATTGAGGAAGCTCAAATTGTTGAAATGCGCAAAGTCGCGCCCGATGAAAAATTTCATCGTCAAAAAAATAAACCAACGATCGTTCAAACCACTCACCCCTAAGCCATTTCTCCGCCGTAATGACGCTCTCAACCTCAGTCATAAAGCCCTCCCTTCGTTAATTTTGTTGATATAATTTGTAAAAATACTTCACAAAGCGTACGCTATAAATATAAAATGTCAAGTATTGATGAGATTATTCGCATTTTAAAGACCCAGCACAAACACTCCATTGATGAAGGGCTAGTTCTATCTGCCTATGAATTTTCAAAAAAAGCACATTTCGGACAAAAACGCCGTTCGGGTGAACCGTACATCTCACACCCATTAGCAGTCGCCGAATATCTCGCGCGACTGAACATGGACACCGACACGATAGTCGCCGCCCTTCTTCACGACACCTGCGAAGATACCGCAATAACTCCGAATGACATTGAAAAAAATTTTGGATCGGATGTTCGTTTTCTTGTAACTGGCGTTACAAAGATAAACAAGCTCAAATATCATGGCGTTGAACGAACGGCGGAAAATTTACGCAAAATGTTTCTTGCGATTGCGGAAGACATTCGCGTCGTCATCATCAAACTCGTTGACCGTCTGCACAATATGAAAACGCTGGAGTTTCTGCCACCAGAAAAACAAAAACGAATCGCGGTTGAAACATTGGAAATTTACGCACCGTTGAGCTATCGCCTTGGCATTGGAGATCTTAAGGGTCAGCTTGAAGATTTGGCATTTCCGTACGCGTATCCGAAGGAACACGAGTGGCTTATTAAAAACATACAAGCTCCCTTTGAAGAACGAAAACGTCTCATAGAACAATTACGACCAATCATTGAGGAGGAGTTAAAAAAAGAAAAAATTCCATATTCTGAAATACACGCGCGAGCAAAGCACTTATATAGCTTATACAAAAAACTCATAAAATATGAGACGGACATAAACCGCGTCTTTGACCTGGTTGCGCTTCGCATTATTGTTCCCTCTATTGAAGCGTGCTATGGGGCGTTGGGCGTCGTACATAAACTCTGGCGTCCGATGCCGGGACTTGTTAAAGACTATATTGCCCTCCCTAAACCAAATGGATATCAATCAATACATACGACCGTCTTCGGACCGAAAGGATACCCCGTTGAATTTCAAATTCGAACAGCTGAAATGCACACTGAAGCGGAATTTGGAATCGCCGCGCATTGGTCATACTCTGAAAAAAAATCTCAGAGCGCAAAAGAATATACGGAGAAAAAAGCGTCCTTCGCGAATAAAAAAGAATTGGCGTGGGTTCGCCAGCTCCATGCGTGGCACAAAAGCTCGCAAACCCCTGAAGAATTTTTAGAATCAATAAAAATTGATTTTTTTAAAAATAGAATTTTCGCGCTTACTCCAAAAGGCGATGTAATTGATCTCCCTGAAGGATCAACCACCATTGATTTTGCCTATCATATTCATACGGATATCGGACACGGCGCCACAGGAGCAAAAGTAAACGGAAAAATCGTCCCATTAAGCCACGCGCTACAAAATGGCGATGTGATTGAAATTGCAACCAGAAAAAATAAAAATCCAAATTCCGATTGGCTTGAAATAGTAAAAACATCCGCCGCGCGAAAACACATTCACTCCCGTTTGAATCGCGCGCAAGAAGAAAAATCGTTTAATATCAAAAATAAACAAGATACTGAAATTCGTTGTATCGTAAACGATCGCGTAGGACTCATGAAAGATATATCAAACATAATGACGCGGAACAAAATTAACATGGAAAAAATAATTTCCGACGCCAAACACACACCGCATCCCATTATCCTTATTCATTGTTCAATCCGAAGTCTTGACGCTCTAAAAAAAGTCATCCGCGAATTAAAAAGTGTAAAAGGAATCTGTGAAGTTAATTACAAAATGCTTTGATGTAAGACAGAAAAAAACCGCGCACAGCGTGGTTTTTTAAATCACAAAATTATTATTTATACTTCGCGAACGATTTTCTGCAAAATACTTTTTAATTCTTCGTCCGAGAAAAATTCAACAACTATTTTTCCGTGCTCTCCCCTTTTCTGGAGAACAACGCGAGTTCCTAGAATCTCCTCAAGCCGTGCTTGTGCTAAGCGAAGTTCCGGATCAGCGATTGGTGGTACCGCACGCGGTCGCATTGCGCGAGCTGGCCGTCCAAGAATTTCACGAGAACGAATCTCGGCCTCACGACTATTAATGCCTGTTGTAATAATTTCCTGAAACATTGCGCGCTGTTTTTCAACATCAGAACCAACCATTAAAATCGCCCGCGCGTGCCCTTCGGTAAGCTTCCCCTCTATCAACGCTTGTTGAATATCTTCGGGAAGACTCAAAAGACGAACTGTGTTTGCGATGGACTCACGGCTTTTACCAACTTTCAGCGCGACCTCGCGCTGAACCATATGAAACTCGTTAATAAGTTGTTTATACGCGCGTGCGCGCTCAATAACATTTAAATCCTCGCGCTGGATATTCTCAATGAGCGCAATTTCAAGTTTAAGGCGATTGTCTGGTTCGTGTTTTCGTATAATCGCGGGGATAAGCCGAAGACCGACAAGCTGGGAAGCGCGCAAACGGCGCTCTCCAGCAATCAATTGGTACCGGACTTCAAGCCCTCGTGAACTTTCTTTCTGAATACGTGAAACCAGCACGGGCTGAATAACGCCATGCTCACAAATAGAGCTCGCAAGGTCTTGCAGTGCCTCCGGATTAAACTCCCGCCGTGGCTGATACGGATTTGGATCAATTTTATCAACCTCAATCCAAAAAATGCTGTCGCGTTCTGACGGCAAAACATCCTCACGAGAAACCACCGGTTGAGCAGAAGTGCTGTCGCCGGATGAATCAGTTGAATTTGTAATTGAATTGTCGGGAATGAGGGAGTCAAGTCCCTTGCCTAATGGATCCACAATGTAGCTTTTAGCTTATAGATGTTAGCTGTTAGAAAATTTCCTAAAAACTAAGCGCTCTAGAAACTAATTGTTTGTTTTATTCTTTTTTGTTTTTGTGATTAATTTCTATAAGTTCAAAAACTTCATCTGTAAATCTCTGGTATGCTTTCGCGCCGTGTGAATACGGAGCATAATGGAGAATGGAGCGCGTGTGGCTTGGGGCTTCGGCAAGTTTTATATTCCGCGGGATAACAGTTTCAAAAACATACCCGGGGAATTTTTTCTTGATTTCTTTGGCAACGGCACGGTGCAGGCCGTTTGTCCGATCATACATTGTGAGCACAACGCCCAAAATCTCATTTCGCGCTTTCAAATTTTTGCTGACAAGCGTAAATGTGCGCAAAAGCTCCGCCAAACCTTCAAGCGCGTAATATTCGCACTGAACGGGGATAATAATATATCGGGACGCAACAAGCGCGTTTATAAGAAAAAGTCCCAAGCTCGGCGGAAGATCGATAACGATATAATCATAACGCTTTTCTATCTTTTGCAAAAGCTCCAAAAGACGATATTCGCGCCGTTTCACGGCAACAAGCTCAATTGTTGCTCCGGCAAGCGCTGAATTTGAAGGAAGTAAATCAAGATTATGAAGTTTTGTTTTTTTAATTATATCAAAAGGATCCATTTCGTGAACCAGCGCATCGTACACTGAGCGAACAAGACGATTTTTATCGTGAAAAAAAGCCGAAGTCGCGTTCCCTTGCGGATCAAAATCTACCAAAAGAGTTTTTCTTCCGCGCGCAGCGGAATACGCCGCAAAATTCACGGCGCTTGTCGTCTTCCCCACCCCGCCCTTTTGATTACAAAAAGAAATAATACGAGCCATTTTCAAAAATATAACTCGTTTACTCTAACGGATTTCCGTGCTAATATCAATTTTAAAGACCTCTTGCATAATAATTTTCGTAGCGAGATTTCAGAATTTTGAGCGAAACGAAGCCAAAAAAAGCGAGCAATATAGGAGTATCTTGTAAGCTTTTTTTGGCAAGTTGCAGTCAAAATTCTGAAGGCGCAGTAGAAAAGTTATTGTGCAAGAGGTCTTAATTTGCCGCGGTGATGGAATTGGCAGACATACAGGACTCAAAATCCTGCGAGGGCAACCTCATGAGAGTTCAAGTCTCTCCCGCGGCACCAGAATGGAACTTTGTGAAATAATTTATGTTAGTACAAAAATTCGACAATTTTCTACAATCAGTTGATCTTAAATCCTATCGTGATATGTATAGGCCTATTAAAATTGTGGAAATGGATTTACCTAAGGAAGTTCAAGCCATCAATATGCTTTACAAAGTATATTGGGACAAAAAGAAATTTTTGTCTTTTGAAGATTTTTATAAAGAGTATTTAAATTCACAAAAAACGGAAATTGAATCTTTTAGACAAAAAATTACAATGTGCAAGGATTGTTTTTATCGTGGACTTCCTGCAAGAATTTATAGAACATGGGCAAGCATTATTACTCAAATACACGCCGGTTATGTGACAGAATCAGTTTTTGGCGAAGGCGCAGTTGCAATGTCCGGCGAGCTTGACCATCAAGGAGCCGATTTTCAAGTTAAATATAGAGGAAAGATTTTGAATTACCAAGTTAAAAAGAAATCCTTTAGCGGGGAGGTAAGGCGTGGCAAGGGTGGAGTTAAAAAACAAATAGACGGTGAATTTGTTGATATTAATTATGAAGTTCCAAGTAGTGACTATTTTGAAAACCCAAAGAAAAAGGATGGTGACTACAAACTCCCTTATAAAAGATTTCAAGAAAACAAAGAATTGAAAAGATTCTCAAACGGTTTTGTCGTTTTTGCCCCTTATCCTTTTGAGCAAAAGAAAAAGAAATAGACAATGCTCTAAAATAATCTTGCAACCAGTTTTTTATTGTCTACCATTTTTTCTGCCAATCTTACATAATCGGGATTGATCTCAAAGCCAATATACGATTGTCCCAATTCTTTTGCCGCCGCACACTCTGAGCCAGTACCAACAAAAGGTACTAATACAACGCCATCTCTTTTTGGCATAGCAGATTTTATCAATTTTTTAGATAGTTCGAATGGTTTTTGTGTTGGGTGCTTCATTATTTCATGCCCGTCATGATTTTTCAGTTGTCGTGGTTCGCAAACAGAATCGCAGGTTTTACACAAAAACCATCGCTCAATCATTCCCGCTCCGCCGGCAAGAGCAGGGATTTTAATAACATCTCTCGGTAAAGCTCCGCCCTCATGGGCTTTATAAACGGTTTCTAAACCGCTACTGCTAAATCTCCCTAGTGTTCCTTTTCTTACCTTTCCGGCGGCTCCGTTTAGAAAGCCATCAGTGTATGGCTCTCTAACTTCATCTCTATTGAAAACCGGCTTGTCTTTCCATGCACAGATTATAGCTTCATGGCTTCTTTGCCAGAAATTGAGCGAAGCAACATTTTTGTTCGTATAGTGCCAAATCAACCATCGTTTTTGTATCGGAATTTCAATTGAAAGATACGCTAAAATTTCACTAAACCCGTAAACAAACATCGTTCCATTCGGTTTTAGAATTCTTATACTTTCGTTTATCCAACTTTTACACCACTCTACATATTCCCCGAGTTCTCGTTTGTCTATATTATTGCCAAAATCTTTTCCAATATTATACGGCGGATCAATTATGACGACATCACAACTTTCGTCGGGAAGTTTCCTTAGTTCTTGAACAGCATCTCCTAAAATTATTTGATTGAGTGGTAGTTTCTTTTCTTTTCTTACTTCTCTTGTTGTTGTAATTTTTTCTGCCTGAAATTCTTCTTCGTTTTTTATAACATCAATGACAACACCTTGAATTTTAATATCACGATCTTTCCTAATGATAATTGGCTCAAAAGTTTTATTTGCAGGTTGCAATCTAATATGTCCTCGTTCTTGATAAAATTTCTTTAGTGTTGCTTCATGGTTATCTATCAAAGCAACGACACGCTCTCCATTCTCCGCCGTGTCTTGTTGCTTTACTAAAACAACATCTCCGTCTTTTATATTTTCATCAATCATGCTATTGCCCATTACACGCAGAGCATAAAGATTGCCAGTGCTAGGTAAAATATTTTTGGGAACAGC
>ERZ1292633.402-Hain-H41-02um-R1-402-length-52581-cov-19_pt1 | contig 52581 bp, 46 predicted proteins | sample MGYA00564406_ERZ1292633 | MGnify/ENA primary metagenome ERZ1292633 (study PRJEB36523, sample SAMEA6512639) | groundwater metagenome | collected 2019-01-08 | study: AquaDiva: Metagenomics assemblies of 32 groundwater samples | reverse complement strand
ACCGAGTAATGGGTACTATATCGATAGCCTCGCCTGGGCCCTGTTTAAATCCGGTCTGTTTACTGAGGCCTTGACCGAGATAAAGCGCGCGGTTTCTCTCACCGGAGACGACCCAGTGCTCTATGAGCATCTCGGGGATATCTACGCCAAGCAGCGGAATTTCTCAGATGCCCGCGAGGCCTGGCTCCGTGCATTGGAACTCGACCCCTCCAATAATAAGCTGATGGACCGATTCCGCGACCTAGGGATGGGCGACCCAACGCAGGAAGAACGTATCCAACAGGCCAAGCGCCGTGTTGAAGACAAGAGCATGCCTGCCCCTCCTACTCCGTAGTAGTGACTGAACCAGAGTTTGTCTTGCCTCAACATCGGTTCCTGTTATACTCGGGTTTGTTTGCCCAGGTCATACTGAGTGGAGCCTCTCACTGCTATCCTAGGTTCTGTTGATGTCAGAAAGTTTCTCCCTTCCGGCACGCGTCAGCGACAATCCCAAGAATGTCGAAGCATCGCCATCGTGTGGTGAGCAAGGCGCGGTTGGTGTCGCAAGCGAGGCGTGGGGTAAGAAAGACCTGTATTGGCTTATCGGGCTCTGTCTCCTTGTCTCCATCTTTTACGCGCAACTCTGGATGCCCGGGCTTGTCCTGATCAAACGGGATGCCTTCCATACATTCCTGCCGCTCAAACATTACATAATGGAACGGCTAACTGCGGGAGAGCTGCCGCAATGGTTTCCCTATGAAAGCTTGGGCCGCCCACTCCTAGGAATTCCTGTCACGGGCCTTTTCCATCCTTTCACCGCATTATATTGGCTCTTTCCCATCCACGACGCATATCGGTTGTCCACGCTGATCTCGTGCCTCATCGGAGCGGTTGGCACTTTTCTTTTGGGAAGGATGCTTGGAACTTCACGATTCGGTGCTTTTCTGTCTGCGCTCGCCTTCGCTTGCTCCGGCTATGTGGCCTCAATGACCGATAACATCACGTACCTCTACTCGATCTGCATCCTGCCGCTCTTTCTGACCTGCATTGAAAGGGCTATAGAGACTGGTCTAGAAAAGTGGACAGCAGTCTCGGCATTGGTGTGGGCGAGTGTAATTCTGAATGGAGATGTGCAAACCGCTTACTATTATGGGTTTATCACATTTCTTTGGATAGCACTGCGATGCAGCAACGATCGAGTTTTGGCCGTCAGGAAAATGCTCAGCATTACGGTGTTGACTATCCTAATAGCTGGAATTCAGCTGGCTCCTGCTTGGACAGTATTTAGCGGCAGTACCAGAGCCAATTCGGACAGTTTTTATGAACAATCGGTTCGATGGTCGACTCACCCGCTTCGATTATCCACGCTGGCTCTTTCGCCTATCGGCGACAGCGGGGAAGAGCGTCGGATCGCCAAAGGGTTGTTTGCTGAGAAGGATCAGGCCGAGGAAATTCCAGGATTTTGGGCCGAGAGTCTCTACATAGGACTTCCGGTGCTCGGGCTCGCTTTGATCGGAGGGTGGTGCCCGGCTAACCTGAGAGTAGTTGTGATTCTCGCCACAGTAGGCCTTGTTCTTGCTCTCGGTAAGTACGGTGGGCTCTATAATTGGCTCATGCAGGTCGTGCCATTTTGGTCGGCTTTTCGCTACCCCGAAAAATTCATGGGGGTCGTGTCATTGGCGATAGCGGTATTGGCCGGCAGGGGGCTTGATCAACTGAGGGTGAGGTGCTCCAGTATACTTTGGTGGGGTGGGGGCGCGTTGTCCTTCGCGGCCTTAGCTGGTTTCTTACACTCCGAATCGTCTGTAAATTGGTTTATGGAGGGATTTGACATACCAGCGGATCTCGCTCGCCATGTGACACGAGCGGCAAGTCTTGCCGCATTGTTCGGCAGTGCAACTCTTGCTGGATCCATCATGCTCGCCATAATGACCAACCGTCATTCTGCTAAGCGTTTGTGGTATGGCGCTGCTTTCATAATTTTGGTCATGCTGGACCTTTCAAGAGCGAATCTTCCGGTCGTGCATACATCCACAGACGAAGTTTGGAGGTTCTCGCCCGGCTTGGTCGGGATAATCAAGGACGATGCAAAAGCGCAAGGCATTGAGCATTTTCGAATTCTGAGCATGACAGACCCCCGCGTTCAGCCATCGCAAAGTGTGGCGCAGGCGCTGGCACCTCAAGAGTTGGCTGCTGCAGTGAGGCGGCAAGGGCTGAGTGCCGATCACAACGCCGTCTATCACATTGAGTCCGTACAAGGTCCTCTTCCCGGAAAGAGTCTGTTGTTTGAGCAAGTGGGACGAACTGCGAGTCTGTACACCATGGCCCGATACAATGTTGCGTATTTTATCGGTCGGCCGTCACGATTTGAGGGGCCGATGTACGCAAACTCACACCTGGCGACGGTTCCAGATTATGATCTCGCTCTCCTGCGAAACCCCATAGCAGTAACTCCCCGTGTGTATCTTTCGAAGAAGCCGATGACGCTGTCCCACAACGAGTCGCTTCTCACATTTCTTGATCGTGATGATTTTCTTCGTGGCGATGTAGATGTGATCGAAGGCGCACCCACTCCATTGCCCGAGCCTCTGGCAGATGGGAATGCCACCATTCTCGAGTATCGTCCTGAGTCGATTCGTGTTGCCGTGGAGAGTTCCAGGCAGGCGGTCTTGGTCTTGGTTGATGCATTTGAGCCTGGATGGACGGCCCAAATTGGAGGAGGAAATGAATTGCCAATCTATCGAGCGAACGGGCTCGTGCGAGCGGTGATTGTCCCGCCCGGACGTTCTCAGGTCATATTTTACTACAACACTCCCTTGTTGGGCATTGGTGCATTCTTGTCGGTGATTGGATGTATTACTTGCGGGCTGATGATTGTCAAGAAGTGGTGAAGTGACTCGCAGGAGACAAGCCGTCCAGCCACTGCAGGAAACGACATTGTTGTGGTGTATTCGTGTTGCCCTCCTCCTGCAAATGTAGACTGAGAAGAAGCTGAGAGGTCGGTCCATTGCCCCGCACTATACCGAACCGACCGATGCGCTCAATTACCTCGGGTACAGCTATGCCGAGCGCGGCATCAAGATCGAGGCGCTGAAATTGACCAAGCAAGCGGTGACGCTCAAGCCGGATAACGAGTATTACGTTGATAGTTTAGGACAGAAGTGTCCGGTTAAGGGTTGAACAAAATCAATTGGTTGTCGTCTACTGGCGGTTCGATTCGAGGGTCATCGAGCTGCAGGGCGCATGAAAGCTGGGTTTTCTCGAAAACCGAGACCGACAATATCTGTAGACATGTGTAGAGTGAGGCATTGAGGTGAAGCTCCTTCTTCACGATGGCGATAAGCACATAGGTGGCGATGGCGGACCACACCTGCGTCTTCACCGCGTTCTCGCTGGTACCCAGAAACTTTTTGATACGCAGGTGCTGCTTGATCCACTTGAAGAACAGTTCGACCTGCCAGCGCTGCTTGTACAGCGCGCAGATCGTCAGCGCAGAAAGCGCGGTGTTGTTGGTCAGGAAAACCAGCCTGTTGCCCGAGTCCGGATCCTTGAAGCGAATGCGCCGCAGATGCTCCGGATAATCTCGCGCGGCATAGAAGCCATTGAGCGCAACGCGCTGATTGCAGATCACGCCACTATCGCGTTCGCAGGGCGCGGAGTACACCCGGCGCGCGTTGAAGTTCGACTTCGCACGGGTGACGAAGAACGCGCCAGCCTGATGCAGCACGTACAGCCGCGCGAAGTCCACATATCCGCGATCCATCACGTAGAAGGCACCCGCCTCGAACGCGAGCAGGTCCAGCACATTCACGTCGTGCAGCTTGCCATCGCTGATATAGAGGAACGCCGGAATACAGCCGCGCAGGTCCAGCAAGGTGTGCAGCTTGATGGCCGCTTTGGTCGAGCGAAACGGCGCCCAGTCAAACAGACTCAGGCACAGATCGACGGTGCTAGAATCGAGCGCGTAGACGGTGTTGTTCAACTCGACACCGAGAGAGTCGCTTGCGTAGAGCTTGCGGGCGCGGCGGATCAGCACGGTGGCCAGATCGAACCAGATGCGCCAGTTGCGCGACTCGTTGGCATCGGCCAGCGTGGAGCGTTTGACCGGCGAGCGAAATCCCATCGCGTAGAGTTTGGAGGGGTTGGCGGACAGGCTGACCTCGATGTCGCGCAAGCTCTCGCGCCAGGTGAGTTGCGCGAAGGCCATCGCACGAAACTGCTCGGCGCACGACAGCGTGCGCACACCCGCGTTGCCTCGATACCGATGCACGATGCGCGTGAAGCTCGTCCACGGTACGAACTCCATGACCTGAGCGAACAGCGTCTTGCCAACATACATATGAATTCCTCGGGGTGGTTACCCCGGGGAACGTACATGGTTTTTGGTAAACGAAGTTCAAGTCGGCACCAAGCAAAAACAGCCTACAGACCGCACCAATGCTTGAGCTTTGCCTCGGCGCGGGTCATTTAACCGGACACCAGTGAGTTTAGGATGGACATTATTTTATAGATCCGGCCAGTTTGACGATGCGTTGCGTGAGATTAAACGCGCTGCGTCGCTCGCCGGGGATGATCCGGTGCTCTTTGAGCATCTCGGAGATATTTACGCCAAGCAGCGGAATCTCTCAGATGCCCGCGCGGCCTGGCTCCATGCACTGGAGCTTGACCCGTCAAATAGTAAGTTGATGGACCGATTTCGTGAACTGGGGATGGGCGACCCGACCCAAGAAGAACGTATCCAACAGGCCAAGCAACGTGTATCTGAGAAGATACGCGCTCAGTAATAGATCCATTCCCTCCTTAATCGTAGTCCTGGTCCAGTCCGTTTATCCTCTCTGTTAACATTAAAGTCTCGCCTTCAGCCTTCAGCCTGGCTCAGCCTTTTGGCATCTGAAAACCTGATTGGGTCTAGTTTCCTCACGCCAAATAATTGTTTCTACTGATCGTTTGTCTCAAGCAGGTGACGATATTCATCGATATGCCTTTCCCATGGAAAGAGCCCTGGAAAGGCGCCTGGTCCTGTACAGTCGATGACAAATATTGGCAGATGGGAGAAAAAGCGGAAGAGGTAACCCCCACTTGGGTCTACGGCATGGTAGGCGAAGAGTTATAACCACTTGATATCCAATGAGATGATAGCCCTCATCGTTTGACTGTATAGCGGGCATCGAATCTGCTTTAGGGCTAGGCAACAGAAATTGGATGTGAGTTCCGATGAAGAAAGAAGCAAGGGTGTGAAAGGGGCGAGGATAGTGAACCATCAACAAGGAGGCAGTACGATGTTGAAGTCATTTCGGAAACCATTGCGGAAACAAGGGGGTTTCACCCTCATTGAGTTGATGATCGTCGTAGCGATCATCGGGATCTTGGCGGCCATCGCCATCCCGAACTTTATCGCGTATCAGGCAAAGTCGAAGCAATCCGAAGCGAAGATCAGCCTCGGAGCCATTTTCACCTCCGCCGTGGCCTTTGCAGCTGAACAGGCAGCCACGACCTTCGTAATCGGGACAATTGGCGAAATCGGATGGCAGCCGTCCGGGACGCCCCGCTATACCTATTTCTATGCAGTTAGTGGAGCTCCCGCGCCAGTTCCGCTTCCGGTGGGCATCGTCGGCCCCACCACCTGCTCCACAACACCTGCAACGACTTGGGCGGTTGCTGCAGCCGCGACCGGCTTTACAGCCGGCGCAAAGGGGAACGTGGATCAGGACATCTTCTGCGATGAATGGTTTATTAATGATCAACGTGTCCTGCTTAACGGTGCTAACGACGTGTCGAGCTAGTACGGCTGCATAGTTCGAATTGGTGCGAGGAGAGGGATCGGTTGCCGATCCCTCTCCTTCGCATTTGTGAATCTCACTGGATCTCCATTCCACGTGACAGCTGTGGACCAGAATTCTTCCTCGATTCGATCAAGCCGTCGTTTTTGCCGGCCAACGGTTTTGCGATGCAGATCCTCGGCCCCAGTCCTGTAGGTTCATCAGTATGTCAGGCCAACTCCAGAACAATCATCTTCCCTTTGGTGGATCTTTTTCTCTTCCTCTGTGCGGGGCATGCCTTGTCATAGGGGGGGTGACCGTGTTCGCTCCCCTGATCGAAGGCGGGACGACGCATTTCCCCGTGATGATGATGCGACTGATCCTCTTGGGTACGGCTTGCATATGGTTTTTGCGCGGGCTGAAATTTTCAACGCTGTCTATTCCCCGAACCCCCCTGTTGGGACCGGTGGCTGCCTTTACGGGATTCGCCGGGTTGTCGCTTCTGTGGACTTCCTACATGAATGCGAGCCTCCAGTGGTTCGTGAGCATCCTTTTCTATGCCGTCTTTTTTTGCGTGGTCCTTCAGGGAACGAACTCGGGCGTCCGTGTGCGGGCGCTTGTGAGGCTCATACTCGGTATGGGATTTCTTGAAGGAGGGCTGGGGATCGTCCAATACGTGTGGGTGGGCGAACCGAGGGCTCAAGGTACTTTTTTCAACCCGAATTTCTTTGCCACCTATGAGGTGGTGTCTTGCGTCTTAGCTCTTGGGCTTTTGACCGGTACCCAACGAGCTAATCTCGGAAGGGGAGAAACGCTGTTCTTGGTCCTCACGGCGGCCATATCGTGTGGTGCGATGGTGTTGGCTCAATCAAGGGGTGGGACGGCGGCGTTTCTCATCGCCGTGTTGTTCGTGGGGCTGTACCGATATGGAAAAGCGGCGCTTGTGTTTTTTCTGATTCTTCTCGTAAGCGGGGTTCTAATCCCCAATCCCATAAAACAACGGATCTTGGATGTGTCAACGTATGACCCCTATGCCTACACGAGGTTTGAAATATGGGTGGATGCACTCGATCGGATTATCGATCATCCCTTGGGGGTTGGGCTAGGAATCTATAAATATGGATCCTTTCAACATCGGTTTCCCATTGAACACGCCATTGTTCGATATGGCAAGCGCGCGGAGTCCGCTCACAACGAGTATCTGCAAATGGCGTCGGAGTTGGGGGTCGGAGGGTTAGGGCTCTTTCTTGTTTGTATCGGTTTCTGGGTCCGTGAGGTGAGACGATTGCTGGAGGGTTCATTATCTCGATGGGACAGGGGGGCTGCCGTTGGATTGTGTGGCGGCATCGTGGCTATTTTAGTGCATGCTGGTGTGGATTCCGTATTTCATGAACCAGCCTTAGTGCTGCTGCTTATCCTGCTGGGAGGCCTGATATTGGCGTTGAGACAGCTCAATAGCTCTCTGCAACCACCAGAATGGCGCTGTTTTTTCCCGTACAGTAGGGCACGGTTGGCGCTGATCCTGTTCTTGGTGGGCACCCTTATGTTTCTTGTCATCCAGCCTGCCGCTGCGTGGTTTGCGTCTGAACAGGGCCAGAGTGCCCTCAGTCGAGGCGACAATCGCGCTGCTCTCGATTGGTATCGTAGGGCAGCGCTCATTGATCCGGGGGCGACGGCAATGCACGATGCGGTTGCGCGCCTATATCTCAGTCGCTTCAGTGAATCCGGCGATCCTAGTTGGCTTGCCCAGGCAATAGACGAATGGAAAATCTGTATGGTCCTTAGCCCATTGGACGGACGATCCCCCTACCGACTGGGGACAGTGTATCTGCTGTTGTCCGAGCATCAAACCTTGATATCGCAGCGAAACGATTTGCTGTCCAAAGCGATCGATGCGTTAGAAAAGGCAATAACGGTGGACCCATTTTCTCCATTCAGCTACCTTGAGTTGGGAAAGGTTCGTCGGTGGCAGGGCGATAAAGCAGCGGCTCAAACACTTCTCGTCCGCGCCATCGCGTATGAGCCAAATTTTCTTCCGGCTCGGAGAATGCTGGCTGAGCTGGCAATGGAAATGGGTCAACCGGAGTCGGCAGCGGCGCAGCAGGCGTCGATACGCGACATACAGTTGAAGTATCGAGACCGAACCTTGAGCCATCTTGAGCAACAATACTTGGCAGTAAATTCCGGAAACCTGCAATAACTCAATGCGCAATCCTTGAACAAGGTAAATGTAATGGTATTCGCGAAGCGCCAGATGACGCTTATACTGGTAGGCGTCTGTTTAATTGCGGCCATGTGCGCGGCCCAGGCTACGTTGGATCAGAGACGGAAGAGCGTTCCAGGGCATCAACGCTTCATGTATCTCCCGGATGCAAACGTATTGAGAACTGCCACATTGGGGTTCCGAGAAGTGGCGTCGGACTTCCTTTGGATTCAAGTCATTCAAGCGACGGGAGAAAAGCATGTCTCCAAAGAAGCCGGCCAATGGATTGCCCGGGCGCTGGATGTGGTGACCACTCTAGATCCCACGTTCGTGAGTGCCTATGAAATCGGAGGGATCGCCTTGTGCACGGTCGTTGTCCTGCCAGAGGAAAGCAATCGGCTGCTAGAAAAAGGGATTAAATATAATCCACAGGTATGGAGGTTGCCGTTCCTATTGGGCGTAAACTATTACTTCGAGATGGGTGATGATGCAAAAGCTGCTGCGCTGATGGCCAACGCCGCGGGGCTCCCTGGCGCTCCCGACATTGTTTCGCGGTTTGCGGCGAGGCTCCTCGTGTCGGTACAAACGCCTCAGCTGGCGGTGGAGCTTCTGGCGAAGACGTATGAAGAGACATCGGATGAGAATGTGCGAGCACTCTTGGAACGGCGACTTAAAGAGGCCATCGTCGAACGGGATCTTCAAATTCTTGAGCAAGCACTCAACCGGTACCAGGCTATGTATGCCGGACGACCGTCTCGTCTCGATGAATTGGTCGGTCCGGGCCTGTTACACACCTTGCCAATCGAGCCATTCGGAGGGCGGTATCTTTATGATGCCACAAGCGGCAAGGTGAGAAGCAGCGAAGTGGAGGAACGAAAACAGGTCCGACGATGGGCACGAAGCCAGTATCAATCGCCTCAGTAGCCAAATCGATGATTGAAGGACGAACAATGGCGTTGATTCCGAAGATGCCCGATACTCATTCTCGAAAATGAAACACATCTGCGTGCGAAGGTAAGAATCTGTATTGTAATCGAGAACGCTTGACCCAAGGCGCGGATCGGCTAAGATTCGAGCAATAGTAGAGATGTATTCTGCACCGGACGGATTCATGGCCAGTCGCGTTGGGCTGGGGGTGCATTCGTAAAGGAGTTGTCTAAGGGGCGCCGATGGATGTCATCAAGATTGAAGGGTTAACCAAGATCTTCAAGCCGGTATGGCCGTGGCAGAAGACGGCAACCGTGTTATCCGATGTGTCATTCACCGTCAAGCAGGGAGAGATCTTTGGATTTTTAGGGCACAACGGCGCCGGTAAAACTACCACGATGAAGATCTTGCTTGGCCTCTTAAGGGGGACGAGTGGGTCGGTTGAGGTGTTAGGGGCGCCAGCAGGCGAGGTGGAGGTTCACGCTCGCATCGGATACCTTCCGGAGTCCCCCTATTTCTATGATTACCTCACGGCGGAGGAGTTCCTGAAATTTTACGGGAGGCTCGCCAAGCTTTCTCTGACGATCCTACGAGAACGGGTGCCTGAATTATTGCAACGTGTAGGGTTGGAGGAGGCTCGGCATCGACAGCTGCGGAAGTTCTCCAAGGGGATGTTGCAGAGGATCGGGCTCGCCCAGGCCATGATTCATGATCCTGAACTCGTCATCCTTGATGAGCCGATGTCCGGGCTGGACCCCATGGGACGCAAAGAGGTGAGGGACTTGATCCTGAGCCTCCGAGATCAGGGGAAAACCGTGTTTTTCAGCACCCATATCTTGTCCGATGTCGAGATGATTTGTGACAGAGTGGGGATTCTTGCAAAAGGAAAGGTCTTTGCATTGGGGCGCATTGAAGACTTGCTGAGTGAACATGTTACGCAATCGGTCGAGGTGGTATGTAACGGAGTAGTGGGTGACGATATCGAGATCATCAAGCGCCAGGCCCTTCGAGTGTTACAGAGAGGGAATCAATGTCTCATCGTTCTTCCTGGACAAGACCTCCTGGAAGAGGTTCTCTCGGCGGTTCGTGAGGCGGGCGGGAAGCTAGTGTCGGTTCTCCCGCACAAAGGGTCGTTCGAAGAAATGTTTGTCGAGCAAAGTTTGCGCCGGAGGTGAGATGCAAAGCGTTCTTGCGGTTGCTGGGAATACATTTCGAGAAACGGTTAGGGACAAGATTTTATACAATCTTATATTTTTTGCCCTCCTATTGATTGGAGCCTCTGTGCTACTGGGGACATTGACGATTGGGGAACAGGCCCGCATTGTAAACGACCTTGGATTGGCTGCCATCAACCTTGTTGCGGTCATTATTGCCATTTTCGTGGGGATCGGGCTGGTATCGAGGGAGATCGAACGGCGAACTATTTATACCATCTTAGCGAGGCCCATCACGCGAGTGCAGTTTGTCCTTGGAAAATATATTGGGTTGGGGTGTATCGTTGTCGTGAACGTGGCCATCATGTTCGCCATGTTTTTAGGTACGGTCTGGCTGAGCGGGTTTCCCATTTACGGGGCATTCTTTCAGGCCGTTCAATTAATCGTGGTAGAAGCGTTGCTCGTCATGGCTGTCGCGTTGCTCTTTTCGACGTTTAGTTCGTCAACCTTAAGTGCGAGCATGGCCATCGGTTTCTATATTGTCGGGCATCTTACCGGCGATCTGAAGCTGATTGCCGAAAAAAGTCCGCACCAAGTGACGAAGGTCTTGATGACCAGCTTATACTACATGTGTCCCAATCTTGAAGCCCTCAACTTTAAGGGCCAAGCAGCCAGCGGTGTTCCGATAGAAATAGGGATCCAAGTCTTGGCGACAGCGTATGGGTTTCTGTACATGGGCCTGCTCTTGGTCGGGGCCTGCCTGATCTTTCAGCGGCGCGATTTCTAACCGCACCGTTATTCGGCGAATGTCATTATGAAAATCCTTGCGATCCTTCCTCCTGACCGGTGGATGGAGATCAATCTCCTAGACACTCTTCGCCGGCATTATTGCGATGAACTACACGTGTTTCATTATCCCGGCGGGATGGGCCAACTCGGGTCATCAGAATGGCGCAATACTCGTGATGGACTGAATCAGGACCTGCTTGTTCTCGCCCGTGACCTTCGGGCGGCAGGTCGGCTCGATCTGATCTTCTGCATCGTGTACGACGATTTTCTTCTCGTGGAAACAGCAAGACAGTTACGCGATCTCGGTGTGCCGATGGTCAATTATCATGTGGACATGGCATTCCAATGGTATCGGGCTATTCGTACCGCTCCGTACTTTGATGTGCTGGCGGTGGCCCAGATGACAAACGCGGAGCATCTCAAGGCCTACTGTCAGAATATTCACTGGATGCCGATGGCAGCGAATCCAGACTTTTATCACGGTAGGGCAAAGGCTGTGTCTGGTTATCGTTATCCTGTTTCATTTGTCGGGAGCTTCAATCCGTATCGTCGTGCTTTGTTGAATTCGTGCGTACGGAATGGAGTGAAGCCAACTGTATTCGGGCGAGGATGGAAGAGAGAGTGCCCTAATGAGTATGGATTCGACTGGGATGCGTACAAGGTGTTGCACGATCTCCGTTATTACGCGATCCCTCGCTGGAAAGCAGAGGGCATTCACAGTCTCATAGATCCACTTAAGCGGAAATGTGCACGGCGCCATACGTTTCACGAACTCATCGGACCAGATTTTCAATCGCCTTGTGCCGATGAATCGCTGCCTGAAATTTTCCGAGGTAGTCGGGTGAATCTCGGATTTTCAGACACGGGATGGCATAGCACCGGCAATGTGGTTCCATCAAACAACTTGCAATGCCGCCTTCGCGACTTCGAGGTTCCCATGTCGGGCGGGTTTTACTTGGCGCAAGAAACTCCGGATCACCAGGAGTATTACGCAATCGGGAAGGAAATCGAAACGTGGTCTGAACCGGCTGAGCTGACAGATAAGGTGACCTTTTACCTCAGAAACGACCAGGCAGCGGAGCGGATTCGCGAGGCAGGGAAGAAGCGCGCACTAGGGTCGCATACGTGGCAACACCGGTTTGATCGCTTGTTCAAACGGATTCAGTCATGTCGGCGGATCGCGCATCCAATGGACGAGGTGACGTGGGTTTCCCAAGGAGAAGCCCATGTTTGAAAGCGGGACCCCAGCCGTATCAGCCGATCTGCCGGCACCGGGTGCGTGGGAAGTGCCGACCCAAACTGTGGAAATCCGTCCTCCGCAGCCCTGGACCGCTCTGAATCTCAAAGAGCTGTGGGGGTTTCGTGGGCTGCTGGCGTTTCTGGTGTGGCGTGACTTACGTCTTCGCTACACACAAACCGTTCTTGGACTTGTGTGGGCAGTTGTGAAGCCTCTGTCGGTGGTGGCAATCTTCAGTCTCGTATTTGGATGGTTGGTCCAGCTTCCCTCTGACGGTCTCCCCTATCCACTCTTCGCCTATTGCGCGCTCCTGCCATGGCAGCTGTTCGCGCACACATTGGTTGGGGTCAGCGCCTGTTTGGTGGCGAATCAAAATCTGCTCACGAAGGTGTATTTCCCCCGATTAGTGCTTCCTTTTTCCGCGCTGGTTGTGGGGTGGCTCGATTTCCTGATCGCCCTCACTGTCCTGGTTGGCATGGTTCTGTATTACCACGTCCCTCTGACGGGAAATTTGTGGGCGGCCCCGTTGCTCGTACTGTTGGCATCTATGACGGCGATGGGAGTGGGGTTATGGTTGTCGGTGCTGAATGTTCGTTACCGAGATGTTGGGCATATGTTGCCGTTTCTCATACAAGGGTGGCTATTTGCCACGCCGGTGATCTATCCCAGCAGTCTGGTTCCGGATTCATGGCGAGTTGTTATGGGATTGAACCCCATGGTCAGTGTCGTAGACGGCATGCGATGGGCGATTCTGGGGAGTGCGAGTCCGGCCGGCTCCATGGTGGCGCTGTCGGTTGGAGTGGCAGCCCTGCTTTTTCTCTCCGGGATCTATTGGTTCCGTCGAACTGAGCAGACATTTGCGGACGAGGTTTAGGGGATGGACGCTCCTGCTATCCGTGTCGAACAGATTGGGAAGTGCTACCGAATCGGCGTAACGCGCGGAGCACAATGTGTAAACGGAGCTAACGTATCCGGGTTTGCCAGGCCGTGGCAGCTAGCTCTAGCGTGGTGGGGTCCGCGACGATTACAGGGGCAGCCTTCCCCTACGGATAACGTATTTTGGGCGCTGAAGGATGTGTCTTTCACCGTGCAGCCGGGGGAAGTCATTGGGATTATCGGACACAATGGGGCGGGGAAAAGCACATTGCTCAGGATTCTCACCCGGATCACGGCTCCGACGGAAGGGGCGGCGACGATCCATGGACGAGTCGGGTCCTTGCTCGAAGTCGGAACCGGATTTCACCCTGAGCTGACGGGGAGGGAGAACGTCTTTCTTAGCGGGGCCATTCTTGGCATGCAGCGTGCGGAGATTCGTCGTAAGTTCGACGAGATCGTAGCGTTTGCCGAGGTCGAGAAGTTTCTTGATACTCCAGTAAAGCATTATTCGAGTGGGATGTATGTTCGCCTGGCGTTCGCTGTGGCTGCGCATTTGGATCCTGACATTTTAATTATTGATGAAGTGTTAGCTGTCGGCGACGTACGGTTTCAAAGAAAATGTCTTGGGGAAATGGAGAAGGCGGCCAAGAAGACAGGGCGAACTGTCATTTTTGTGAGTCACAACATGGGGTCAATTCTTCATCTCTGTAATCGAGCGATCGTGCTCGATGCGGGACGTGTGGTTGAATGCAGCGATGTCAGAACGGCGGTCAATACCTATCTACTAAAGATGAATCCCGAGGTGCATGGTGCCTCCGGGGTATTTGTCCGAGACCGTTCCAGTGACGAATCGCATCTCGTACAACGTGTCGAGCTGTCAGGTGATGACGGAGTGAGGCGGTCTACATTTGAGTATGGCGAACCCATGCGCATTGTGCTGCGAACGAACCGGGTGCCAGCGGACAAATTTGGTGTTGAACTGAGAATCAAGAATTCACAGCATCATCTCGTTGGGTATGTGAGCAGCTGGATTACTCAAGCCGGGCCGAACAATCTGTTCGCTCCAGGGGATACCGTCTTGCTAAGGATCCCAGCACTTCCGTTTGTCCAGGATACGTACTACGTCGATATCATTTGTCGGGTCCCGAATGTTTACCATGTAGACAATTGGTGGGATTCCGTGAGTTTTACGGTTATGGCCTGCAGGCCGGGACACTCTCCTGTGTCGCTTCAAGCCCGTGATCAATTGGGAAGCATTGTATTGGAGGCGTCGGTTTCATCGGGGGAATCATGCTGAATCCGGCGTTTCCTCAAGAGGGCGATGAGAGCCAGTTGTCGAACTATGTCTTGGCAAAAGATCTCGCGAGGAGGGCGTTCGACGAGAATTCCAGCTTATGCAATGGCGCTGAGTTACGGCTGCAATCTGTCTATCAGGATGAGCTGTGGAGAAAGCTGAAGGCGCTGAATTTGGCTAATCTCAACTGGTCAAAACTCAACGTATTGGACGTCTGTTGCGGGACGGGATTGCTTTCCTTCCATCTGCTGTCAAGAGTACGTCCAGCGAACCTCATGCTGTTGGATGCGAGTCAAGATGAGCTGGAAGAGTCGAAGGCACTACTCCACAGTCGCTATCCTGGAGTTGAGGCAATGTTTGTGAAAGCAGATATGATGGAGAGTGGGCTCATGTCTTCCTCGTTTGATGTCATCATTGGGAACTCCTTCCTCCATCACCTCTACGACATGCCTCGTGCGGCATCAGAGCTCAAGAGATTGTTAAAGCCTGGGGGGGTATTTGCCACATTGCATGAACCTACTCCGGCTGCAATTGCCTATGAATCCGCCAGCTGGAATTTGGTGTCTCAATATTGGTCAGAGGGGCCCCGATATGTCGAAAAACTTCGCCGCCCCAAGACCGCCGATCATGGGTGTGGGGCAGATATTTGGCTCCTCGAACCCCAGAAGATTCAGCATGTCTTTACGGAGGCAGGATTCGGCAGAATTCTTGTCGAAGGGTGGCACATTCTCAGGCCAATCGTTGTCGCAGCGATGAAGCTGCATTTGCACCAATGCAAGCCCGCTCTCACGTTGTGGGAGCAATCGATGCTCAGGTTCGCGGTGTCTGCGGATTCAGTTATGAGAGGATTTCTTCCCTTGAGTGCGTTCGGGTCGTTGTCCTTGTCGGCACAAAAACCTCTTAGCTGACGCGGAAAGATCTTCCAATGTTGACTGTGCTCACCCAGCCTGTACCGACTTCTCCAGTGGGGGACGGTACCTTTCTGTCCCAGCCTTCAGCGGCTCTTTGCCGTCTTGTCGAAACGGTCTTCCCGGGCAAGGCCATCTATGGAGGGCATCCCGCAGTGACAAGGAGTGTGGTCGAGGGATTGGCACGGTTGGGAGTCCGTCACCGGTATAATCCAAAGTATCTCGATCAAGTGGGAAGAGTCGTTCTCGTGCTGGCGGGGCTAGACACGCTTCAACAAGCGATCGCATGGAAGCGCGCCGGACGGATCAGCACATTGCTGGCTGGTCCGAACATCGTTGTGCGGCCGACGGAGTATGACGGGTTGATTGCCGCACCGGAAATAGATGCCTGCATCGTACCGTCGCAATGGGTTGGGACGGCCTATGAGGAAGATGCGCCAACGCTTGCAGGACGGATCAAGGTTTGGGCTGCGGGGGTCGACGAGCGATATTGGAATGGTTTGCGACGGCACGCGTCAAGCAAAACCGTGCTGCTGTATCAGAAAAGCGCTCCAGAAGAACTTGGCTTCACGTGTGAGAGGCTGATCAGATCGATGGGATGGAGTCCGGTTAGAGTGGGGTATGGCTGCTATAAAAAAGACGAGTATCGCGAAGTCCTTGCGTCCAGTGTGTTCGCCGTATTCTTAAGTCGAAGCGAGAGCCAGGGGCTTGCTCTTGCAGAGGCGTGGGCGATGAATGTACCCACGCTTGTGTGGGATCCAGGCGAATTTACCTTCGAAGGCCGAAGATATTCGACCGTGAGCGCCTGTCCCTACCTCACTAGCGAGACGGGTCTGTCATGGGAAACGGTCACCGAATTGGAGGATGTGTTAACGCACGTCGACGACGTGGTGACTTCCAAAGCCCCTCGCCAATGGGTGCTCGATCACATGACGGATGAGATAGCGGCGAGAAACCTGTTGAGTATGATCGAGACAGGCCGCCGTACGTCTTATTCGCCTTGCCCGGTTGGGCGTTGATAATTGAGATAGGGCGCTTTAAGCACCGCCTAGGCATTTCGAGGGGAATGGAGTTACTGTGGGACGTGTAGACCGTACTTGGGTAGCCCCTGTTCTGGATTTTCACAAGGCGGTTCAGTCCGTAAGGCTTTATGCTAGGTATTGGGCGGATTGGGTTCGCTATAGCAGGATGCCAAACGCGGAACGGTTGTCTCTCGCTAATGGGTATCCGTGCCTATTTGACCGGTTGACTGAGACGCCATTCGATTCGCACTACTTTTATCAGGCCGTGTGGGCTGCTCGTTTGATCTCGCGTTGGGGGATTCGAATGCATGTGGATCTTGGCTCGGATGTGCGGTTTGTGGGGATGTTGACCGCGATTGTTTCGGCGGTTACGTTCTTGGACGTGAGGCCTGTGAAAGCGCAACTGCCCCAGCTCCATTCAGTGGCCGCCTCGGCAATGGACTTGCCCCTCCCTAGTCGTTCAATTCGATCTCTTTCATGTCTGCACGTGGCTGAACATGTCGGGTTGGGTCGATACGGAGATACACTCGATCCTGAAGGGACCAAGCGAACTTGTCAGGAAATCTCACGCGTGCTAGCCCCAGGCGGCAATTTACTTTTTTCTCTGCCGGTCGGGCGTCCGAGAGTCTGCTTCAATGCACATCGCATCCACTCCCCCCTTCAGGTCTTAACATGCTTTGAAGGACTTGAGTTAATAGAATTCTCGGCTGTCGATGACCGTGGGAAATTCCGTGAAAAAGCGGACCTAGATGAAATGGGACAGGCGAGTTACGCCTGTGGGTTGTTCTGGTTCAAGCTGGCCAAAACGCCATCATGAAAAATAATGGGAACCGACAGGATTTGATTGGATTCAATCAACGTAATCGAGATCAGTGGATTGCGGTGAAGGCGAAGAGTCTCCCGGATGGGACTCGAGTTCTAGATGTCGGAGCCGGTCAGGCCCGCTATCGAACGTTGTTTAGTCACTGCGAATATCGGACTCAAGATTTTGGCAGTTATGCAGGGACTTCAGAGGGACTGCTGAAGGAGAAGTGGGACTATACCAGCCTTGACTATGCCTGCGATGCCACCTCCATTCCTGTTGAAAAGAATAGTTTTGATGCCGTGCTATGCACGGAAGTGCTAGAGCATGTGCCTGAGCCGATTACCGTGCTGAAAGAGCTTGGGAGGATCTTGCGTCCGGATGGACGATTATTTCTGTCTGCCCCGCTCGGGTCAGGCTTGCATCAGCAACCATACCACTTCTATGGAGGATTCACCCCTCACTTCTACCATAGGGTATTGGCTGAAATAGGGTTTAAGATTGTGTCGGTTGAGCCTAACGGGCGATTTTTTCGCATGTTACTTCAAGAATTATCCCGTGGTGTCTCTATCATCCGGTTACATCGTAACTATCCTCGATGGCATCCGGCCGAATGGTTTCTCAAGGCGGCATCAAGTTATTGGTTGGCTGAATGGTTCACCCAACTGGATGAAGAGCTGCCGATTGACGAGTTTACCGTGGGTTACCACGTCGAGGCGATCAAGGTGTCGGACGGATCGTGAGAAGGGACAAGCATGGCCGTCGACGTTGAAACGCTCTGCCACAGGGAGCAATCCGTTCTCTTTTATGAGGAACGATTCTCAAGAGGCTATATGGATGAATGGCCGCTTGAGAGGAAACAGCGGCTGATCGATCTCTTGAAAGAGTTATCCTTGCCTGAGTGCGGACGTGGACTCGATTTTGGTTGTGGGAACGGTGTGCTGACAGCTGTATTGAAGGAAGTCTTGCCGAAATGGACCATCGAAGGAACCGATGTCAGCGAAACAGCGGTTCATCAAGCATCAATTCGCTGCCCCCAATGCCGATTCTTCGTGTCAATTAATGACGACGTTGTTGTGGAGCCGTACGATTTCGTTTTTACGCACCATGTCATGGAGCATGTCTACGATTTGGATCGGGTGTGGGCTGCGCTGGTGCGACTGCTAAAGCCGAGGGCGGGCATGCTTCATATTCTCCCGTGTGGCAACGAGGGAAGCTTCGAATCTCAGCTTTGCAAATTGCGAGAGGGTGGGATCAACAGAGAGCGAGGCAATCGGTTCTTTTTCGAGGACGAAGGCCATCTGCGGCGTTTAAGCACGAATGACTTGGAGGAGAGAGCGACCCGTCATGGATTTGTGTTGCAGAACGAATACTACGCTAATCAGTGGTATGGAGCGGTCGATTGGATTACCGCAGGTTCGCTGCAATTTGTACGCGAGATATCGGATACCTCTCTCGCTCTCGATCGGCCGTCTAAACGAAGACTGAGCAAACTGCGACGTATCTTATTGACGTTTGGTTGGGCAAGGTTTCTGATCGCTGAATACAACCGATTCCAAGCGAAGCGACCAAAGCGCCTCAAACACCATGCATTCTTGATCGGCAGTATCCCTGCCTATCTTGTCGCACGATGGGCCGATCGCTTTCTCATGCGGAAGGTGAGACAGGAATGGATGACACAACGTGGCAGAAGAGATGGAAGCGAGATGTACCTCTATTTTACACGGGGGTAGCACCCTCTTCATAACAAGCTGAGGAATAGTGCCTGGATAATAATGCTAGAGGGCGAATGCGAATTTTCTACTGTGCACAGAGTACTCCAAACGAGATGGCGCTGCCTCATTCGAGGCTGTGGCATGTCAATTTGTGCTTGCCACTTCAAGATCTTGGCCATGAACTGATCGTTTTTGATCGCGACTATCTTCATGCTGCGTATGATTTAGATCCTGAGTGTTCCGCCGATCAGCCCTCCATCGCACAACAGCGTCCTCGCTTTGGTGAAGAGCTTCTTGCAGAACTGAAGAAGGCGCACCATCGCGCTCCGATTGATATTTTCTTTAGCTACTTTGCGTCGGCACATGTCGAAGCAGACATCATCCGTGAAATTGGGAAGATGGGGATTGTCACAATAAACTGGTATTGCAATGCGTCCTATCAGTTTCATTTGGTGAGAGACCTGGCTTCGGCCTACCACTATTGCCTGGTGCCGGAGAAGTTCCGCCTTGACGACTATCGTCGGGTGGGAGCAACCCCGATATTCTGTCAAGAGGCGGCGAATCCAAACTTCTACAAGGCGCATGACGTCCCACGAGAATTCGATGTGACCTTTGTTGGGCAAAAATATGGAAACCGGCCTATGTATATCGACACCTTGATCGACGCGGGGATTGATGTTCGTACATGGGGGCCATATTGGGCAATGTCGTCAGAGGCCATGCCGTTGTGGAGACGTATCAATGCCAACGTTAAAGGGGTGTTCACGAACGAGAAATGGCCAAGAGGGGACAATGGTCATATTTGGCGCTATGGGCCTCCGCTGGACGACGAGGAACTGATCAAAATGTACAGCCGGAGCAAGGTCAGTCTCGGATTTTCCCGCGTTGCAGATCTATCTGCCGCTATCCGGCAAGTCCGTCTCAGAGATATCGAAGCACCTATGAGCGGCGCATTTTACATGGTTGAGTACTTTGAAGAGCTGGAAGATTGCTTCGAGATAGGCAAAGAAATTGTCTGTTTCAATGATGGGGCTGAACTGGTCGACAAGACGAAGTATTTTCTTGCGCATGCCCAAGAGCGGGAGCGGATTCGTGCCGCAGGCATGCATCGGGCGAGAGAGGAACATACATGGCAGCAACGTTTCTCGCAGGTGTTCAAGCAGATAGGGGTGAGCTGAGGTGTGTGGTATAGCGGCCATTGTGGCTCCTCAATCTGGCAATTATCAGGGCGTCCTTCAGCAGATGATGCGGGCCTTGAAACATCGAGGTCCCGATGGGGACGGGATGCATCTTTTTAAGTCGTGTGCGCTAGGGCACACACGGCTCAGTGTGGTGGACATAGCGGGGGGCGCCCAGCCGATGCTCTCCTCTGTGTCACCGACCGGAATAACCTTTAACGGAGAAATCTACGACTATCGATCCATCAGAGCGTCATTGAATGAATATCCGTTTCGAACCGAGTCCGATACGGAAGTCATTCTGGCGCTTTACGAGAAGTATGGCCCGCAGTGCTCCAAATACCTTAAGGGCATGTTCGCGTTTGCGTTGTGGGATGACGCGAAGCAGGAACTGTTCTGCGCACGAGACCGTTTTGGCGAGAAACCTCTCTATTATGCAACCGGCGCGGATGGTGAATTGTTGGTGGCGTCGGAAATCAAGGCAATTGTGGCATCAGGACTTGTCAGGCCTGTCCTGAACAAAACTGTGCTCGCACACTACTTGAAGCACCTCTGTGTTCCCGCGGACGAAACGATCTTTCTGAATATTCATGTCGTTCCTCCGGCTCATTCAATGCGATATCGGAATGGCCAGGTGACGATCGAGCGGTACTGGCATCTGCCTCCTCCTGCGTCCCGTGTCCTGTCGCTTCAGGATGCGGCACAGGAATTTCAGCGCTTGTTCAGCAAAGCAGTCGAGCGTTGCTTGGTGGCGGATGTGCCCGTGGGGGCATTCTTGAGCGGGGGTCTGGACTCCAGTTCAGTTGTGGCAACAGCCTCCCAGTACACGAGGGGAATTAAGACGTTCTTTTTTGACTTCGAGAAAAACTCGACAGAACGTGGCTATGCACGTGATGTCGCCAGGAAATATGAGACCGAGCATATTGAATTGTCAGATGCCCGCGCTCCAATTGCCGATTTACTTGTGGAAATGCAAGGAGTGTTCGATGAGCCATTTGCGGACTCCTCGAACATCCCGACGTGGCTGCTGTCTCGTTCCGCGCGTCAATACCTGAAAGTGGTATTAGCTGGGGATGGAGCGGATGAGTTGCTCGGGGGCTACACGTACTGGTACCGGCCACTCTGGCACATGGAGGCCTCACAACATGCCCATGCCTATACACCGCTACTCCGGCTTGCGACGCGCTACGCCGGAGAATGGTTTCCGTCAGTGCAGGCGTCCCTTTCCTATCAGCTTGCAGGCATCGATTGTCGACAACGCTATCGTAGTGTCGGGGAAGCCCACCATGCTCAACGAACTTACTTCTCCGATGAACAGCTCGCGGTTCTTGGACTTTCTAGAGTCGACCTGGTCGCGACACGCAGTCATGCACAGTCCCTTGACGATGTGCTACGCGAGGACGTCGAAGATTATCTTCCCAGCGATATCCTCACCAAGGTCGATCGGTCGTCAATGGCGCATGGCCTCGAAGTACGGTCTCCGTTTTTGGACGTGGACCTTGCGTCGTTTTGTGTGTCCCTACCTGTCAGGTTCAAGATGAATGGACAGACCGACAAACTCCTCCTGCGGCAGGCGCTCTCTCATGCCTGGCCCACGTCAGTGCGGCGTCGCGGCAAACAAGGCTTTGGAGCTCCAATTGCCGAATGGTTGAAAAGGGATGATGTTGTAAAATTGAAGGAAGAATATCTCGACAATCCACAGCAGAAAGTATTTGCGGTGCTTCCGTTCGAGCAAACGAGGGATTTCGTGGATCGAGGCGACTATCTGACATGGATACTGCTCGTCCTTGCAGTCTGGATGGACCGGCACGATTTCACACTGGCGCCGTAACTGCTATGTCAATGCAACGCCCCACAGTCACCGTGCTCATGGCCGTCTATAACGGACAGCGGTATCTGTCCGAGGCAATCGAGAGTGTCCTTCACCAGACATACGATGACTTTGAGTTCATCATCGTTGATGATGGTTCAACGGATGCCTCGGGAGACATACTGAGAGCGTATGCTGCACAAGACTCACGAATTGCGCTGCTGCGTCATGAACAGAATATTGGCCTGACGAAATCGCTAAACGAAGGGCTATCGATCGCCCAAGGTGTCTATCTGGCCCGTCAAGATGCGGATGATCTCTCCCTGCCTGGGAGGCTTGAAGCGCAGGTGACGTACTTAGAGGCCCATCCCGCCGTCGGATTGCTCGGTACGGCATATTCCGTCATCAATGGAGGTGGAGAGTGTCTGGCAACGTATCGCCACCCTCAGGTGAGCACCGAAATTCTCTGGCAGATGTTGTTTCACAACGCCTTTTGCCACACGTCGGTGATGTGGTGCCGGAATCTTGTCGAAATGGGAGGCGGCTGGTACGACGAACGCCTCCTCTATAGCCAGGATTATGAATTGTGGGTAAGGTTGATGAAGTCGACTGCCGGAGCCAATCTAGATCTTCCGCTAGTGGCCTGGCGACAGCACGATGCCAACATCGATGCAACGAGTCGGATTCAGCAGCAGGACTTGGCGAACGTCATCGCGTGGAAACAGATTTGCGGGTTGCTGAAGGACAAGGTGATAACTCAGGATCAGGTCAGAAGCTTGCGCGAATGGTATTGGGTGTTACCTTCTCGTTTGAGTGCTTCCGATCTACCCACTTGTCGTCTTTATTTGAATCTTCTCGATGCGTTTGGTAAGCAATCCCGGATAGATCCATCGGTGCTATCACGGATACGCCAGTCATGGGTAACGAGGATTTTTGAGAGTGTGGCGATCGACCGGATAGGGCATGCGAAGGCTGCCGGGCTTATCGCTTCTTTGGTCAAACATGATAGATGGGCGGTTGCCCGTAGCGTTTCACACCGCATGGTTCATACGTTTAGGCGGACATTACGATCTCAGGCCTGGGATGTCTTTGGGTGACTTGGGATAGCGAACAGCTTGAACCATGAATTCCTTTCTGATCAGCGTGATCATCTGCACTTATAACCGAGCAGCATTGCTCGCCAACCTCCTTGAGAACTTGTCTGTGCAGAGCGTAGATCCCTCCACTTATGAAATCATTATTGTGGATAATAACTCGCTGGATCAAACCAGGAATGTGGTTGAAGCATTTGCCACCAGCCATGGCAACGTGTCTTACGGGTTTGAAGCATGCCAGGGGCTTTCTTGGGCGCGCAATCATGGGTATCGAATTGCTAGAGGAGAATACGTTGCCTATCTTGACGATGATTGCAAAGTGCCGGCGCAATGGTTAGCCGTAGCTCAAGATGTCATTGAGCGCATTGCTCCGGGAATGTTTGGCGGGCCGTACTATGCTGTCTACGACTCTCCCAAGCCACACTGGTATCTAGATCGATACGGTAGCCATGTTCAAGGAGACCAGGCACGTCAGCTTACGCAAGACGAGTACTTGGACGGCGCAAACTTGTTTATTCGCCGCTCCCTTCTCGAAGCACTTGGAGGATTCAATCGTACGCTAGGAATGGTTGGTGATGAGCTGGGGTACGGGGAGGAGACGGCACTGCAGCAATCGCTCCGTACAACCAGACAGGAAGAAGCGATCTACTATGAGCCGAGACTATTTGTGCATCATATCGTTTCGGCCAGGAAGATGACACTGCGCTGGTCTGCCCGCCAAGTGTTTGTAGCTGGGCGATATTGGCAACGAATGTTAAATGCTCGTGGAGGAGGGGAATTGGGGCTTCGCCACTCGGTTCGAGAGACGATTCATACGCTTCGCGCACTCTGCACTGATATCGTGTGTGGGGTGTTTGTCCGTGATCGCCAGCGTTTCCAGTATGTTCAGAACCATTGGTATGAGCAGGCGTTCACGAATCTTCGGCATCTGGGAGAGCTGTATGAGCTCTTCTCGCATGGCACACGTATTTACCGGTGGCGCAACCATGGAAACCAGTGACGTGGAGGAAAGATCGTGCCTGCCTGTGGTCTACGTGGTGATTCCGGTTTTTAACCGCCTGGAGTTCACTCGGTCCTGTTTGTCCTGCCTATTGAAACAGATGTATCCATCGCTGGTCCTGCTTGTTGTGGATGGGGGCTCCACCGATGGGACTCCTGATGCGGTCCGAAGAGAGTTTCCTGGAGTAATTGTTCTGCAAGGTGCGAAGGAACTCTGGTGGGCGGGGGCAATGCGCGCAGGAATCTCATATGCACTGGAAAAGAGTCGGAACCAGAGTGACATGGTGCTGATGATGAATAACGATACGCTTATTCATCCGGGATATGTTGGCACGCTCGTGAGAGTGTCGCTGGAACAGCGGGCCGCTGTCGGCGGATTGATCGTGGATATGGATGACCAGGCACGGATCGTCGATGGGGGAGAGTTTATCGATTGGAACACATATACGTTCAGGGTGAAGACAGTGATTGGTCCCGGCGAAAATTATGTTGAAGGAGTTGACGTGCTTTCTGGGCGTGGTACGGTGGTGCCAATAGCAATGATACGGAAAGCCGGCAACGTTGACGCGTCTACCTTTCCACACTACATTGCCGACTACGAATTTTTTTGTCGCTTGAAGACCTGCGGATTCAGATTAGGCGTGACATATGAAGATCGAGTTATGGCGCGCGTGCAGGAAACTGGCATAATGGCTATGGGCAGACGCCTCAGATTCAGAGAAGCCTGGAGCTTGTTGTTTAGCAATAGATCCATGGACAACCTACGCGACCACTGGCGGTTTATTAACCGATGCGCTCCGCAGGAGTTAAAAGGGAAAGCACGAGGATTGCTCGTCGCTCGCCAGTTCAGACAGGTCGTATTGAAAACTTGGCTGGAAGTGGTAGCGCTCCCGCTCTTATGGTGCTTGAAAGGTGTGCGGAGTAAGCCCAATCGAACATGAACAGCTGCGCTATCTCAGGCGTCAAAGGGAGATGAATTGATGTGCGGCATTGCCGGAATCATTGCAAGAGAACCTCTCGCTCGCGAAACGCTGGCCAGCTTAATGCGGATGAATGAGGGGTTGGTGCATCGTGGCCCAGATGGAGAGGGCCTGTTTCAGAATGGCCCTGTTGCCCTGGCGATGCGACGGTTAAGCATCATCGATGTGGAAGGAGGACAGCAGCCCCTCTACAACGAGGACGGCTCGCTGGTGCTCGTGGCCAATGGCGAGATCTACAATTTCGTGGAGCTTCGCATCTCCTTAGAGGCTCGTGGACATTGTTTCAAGACCGGCAGCGATTGCGAAGTGATTCTTCATCTGTACGAGGAGTATGGCCGTGCTTGCGTGGAACATTTGCGAGGTATGTTCGCCTTCGCGCTGTGGGACCGGAAGCGGAAGCGGCTTATCCTTGGGCGTGATCGAATGGGGGAGAAACCGCTCTATCTTTTTCAGACCCCGGAGACTCTATTCTTCGCATCAGAGTTGAAAGCACTCATGCGATCCGGCGTTATTCCGTTTGATCTGGATCCTGTCGCGATCGATCTGTATTTCCACTATCAATATGTTCCTGATCCCCTCTCGCTGATTCAAGGAGTCAGAAAGTTGAGGCCGGGACACACTCTCGAAGTGGAACTTCATCCGTGGCGTATCGATGAGCGCTCATATTGGAAGATGGAAGACGCTCCACCGCTTTTCGGAAATCCTCAGGATCTGATACGTGCGGCGTTAGAGGATGTGGGCAGCATCGTGACACGATCGGATGTCCCGCTTGGAGTGGCATTGAGTGGAGGCCTGGACTCAAGTCTAGTGGCTGCGCTTGCGACAAAGCACTATCGTGGAGTGGTCCAGGCATTCAGCGTAGGTTATCCTGGACATCTGTCCCACGACGAACGCGCTGATGCACAAGCGTTTGCCAATCATCTCGACATTCCTTTCCACGATATCGAGATCCAGCCGGACGACATGGTGGCGTCTTTTCGAGAGCTCAACTATTGGCGTGACGAACCGATTGCAGACATCTCAGGCTACGGGTACTACGCGGTCATGCGGCTGGCCCGTGACCACAACGTGAAGGTGATGCTTCAAGGTCAGGGAGGAGATGAGCTTTTCTGGGGATATCCTTGGGTGAGTCGTTCAGTGATGCATTCCCGAAGGAAGGCCGCGTCGCGTCTCGATGGCTCAGTAGGGCCATTGAGGTATATGGATGAGTTTGAGTGGCCCCCGTTGACCCCAGGGGCACTCTTATGGTGGGTCAGAACATTGCCGGGTCGTTGTCGTTCAGGGTGGAAAAATTACCGGCGGGACCAGACGAGCCCGATGGAACGACTCGTGTTTTATGATCTCACGCCTGATTTTCAGTTGGCGCAGGGAGGTCTGAAATACCTGTATAACCGTGAGTTCCTCGAACGCCTCCGACCGGCCATTCCCTATGACCCATTCACCTGTTCCCAGCCCTGGCCGCAGTTGGAAGTATTCATGACCCGCCTGGCTTGCGAAACATACCTCCTGGGCAATGGCATCACTCAAGCCGACCGGTTGAGTATGGCCTCTTCAGTTGAGTTGCGGTTGCCCTTGCTGGATCATCGACTGGTGGAAACAGTCATCGGCCTTCGAAAGACCTATCCGGATTCACATCTGGCTCCAAAGGCATGGTTGAAGGAGGCCGCGGCGAGTCTTATCCCGGCTTGGGTACTCAATCGACCCAAGAGGGGATTCGAGCCACCTCGGCATCTGTGGCATCAGGCGATATTCGATTCTTACGGTCACGAGCTTAGAGATGGATATCTGGTCAATGAAGGGATTCTTGATAGTGGTGCTGCACATCAATTGGCATCTGGGCCTTTCCCGGCTGAAGCAGGAAGCCCGCTATCGTTCAAGGCATTAGTACTTGAGTTATGGTGCAGAGAGTTTTCAAGCATTTTGAACGATTCGCATGCGACTTCTGACGTGAAAGCCCCATGGCCAGGGTCTGATAACTGCGGTGCGTTTACGTACCCCGTAGGGCAAGGGTTGTGAAGGCAGGGTGGTCGATATGATCCAGATTCCTTCGTGGCTCGCTGACGTGGGCCTGGCGATCAACCGTTTGCACTATAAACAGTTGTTGGAGTCGATCTATTTACGGGGGGCCGCCCCTCCCTCTTGGTTCGATCATCGGATCGATCTCCACTATCAGTGGCCCCATAACCTCTTTTGGCTTGAGAGAGGATTTTTCGCCAGGCGACATATGTTTGAGGGGTGTACCGTACTTGATCTGTTTTGCGGAGACGGGTTCTACGAAAAATACTTCTACGCGTCAATCGCGGGCAGGATCGATGCTGTCGACAAAGATTCCCGTGCCATTACCCATGCAAACAGTATCCATTCTGACCCGAAGGTCACGTATTGGCAAAAAGACGCGATCAATGACGGGTTTCCACATGCGACATACGACGTAGTGACCTGGTTTGAAGGGATCGAGCACCTGAGTGAAAGCGAATGCATGGGTTTGATGATGCGGATCAAGGATGCCGTGGGAGACGGAGGCATTCTGGTGGGGTCAACTCCTCTTGTAGCCCAAGACCAAAGGGGTAAGGGCAATTGGGAGCATCAGCATGAGTTTGAGACGGTGACGGAAGTTCAATCCCTGCTTGAAAATTACTTTTCCGATGTACGCACCGAGATGACTGTCTACCCAGAGCTAAAGGCTGGTACGCGTCGGACGGCCTACTTCTCGGCCCGGCATCCTAAGTAATGTCCGAGACCAGTGGAGGAGGGCGTGCGTCTGTGGAGGGTGAGTTCTTACAAGCCAAGCGGAGCACGTTATGGGGGTAGCTCCCATCGCACTGTTTACGTATAACCGGTCTGAGCATTTGCAGCTGACACTGGAAGCTCTCAAGCGTTGTGACCTTGCCAACGAGAGCGATCTATACGTGTTCAGCGACGCTCCGAAGACCGCGGAAGGGGAGGTTGCCGTAACGAAGGTTCGAGATGTCTTAGCAAGGATTGACGGGTTTGCCAGTGTGAAAGTGGTTGCCAGGCAGCACAATTTCGGGCTTGCCAGCTCAATCATAAGTGGCGTGACTGAGCTATGCCGCATACATGGCCAGGTAATCGTGCTTGAGGATGATCTGGTCGTGTCTCCGGCGTTTTTGCGATTCATGAATGAGGCCCTCCGGCAATATCGGGATCAAAATTCCGTCATGCAAGTATCCGGATATGTGCTTCCGATGCCGCGCATAACCCAACTCGGCGATACTTTCATGTGTCGAGTGCCTACCAGTTGGGGATGGGCAACCTGGGACCGTGCCTGGAAGTATTTTAATCAGGATTCCGGCTGGTTGCTCGCTCAGCTCTCGTCCGCAACTCTGCGCCAAAGATTCGACGTAGACGGAACGTACCCGTACCTTGAGATGCTGCAACAACACGCAGAAGGAAGGTTGGATGTGTGGGGAGTACGTTGGTACGCCAGTATGTTTCTTGAGGAAGGTCTCTGTATCTATCCTACCGAGTCACTGGTCCAGAACATCGGGATGGACGGCAGTGGAATGCACTGCGATGCCTCGACGAGGTTTGATGTGAGGCTGAGCACGAAGGACCGCTGGCGGTTTACCCAGGCTATTGAGGAGTCGCATGTTGCAGTGGAGATGTTCAGCCAATTTTTCAGGACGATGAGAGCCCAGAACAACACCGCCGCTACCACGTCGTTCAGCCCTTGGTTTCGCCGTGTGACTGGAAAATGGCATTCGATGGTTGGGCGGGTACGCTCCTCATCATCCGGTCGAAGGAAGGTGCAATAAGGTGCCGAGTCTAGATTGGCTTAGAACAGAATTTGATTACGGCTATGACAGCGGCAACGTGCTTTCGCTGATCCCGGGGCGACGGCGATGGGGTGAAGAACAAAAATGCGGGGGATCCTATCGCAAGGTTTTCAACAGAGTGGTCCGGCCATATCTTCGCCCTGACTCCAGAGTACTTGAATTGGGACCTGGAAGGGGATCCTGGTCCAGAGCCCTTCTTCAGTTTATCCCACAGGGAGAGCTTCATACTGTCGATTTTCAAGATGTGACACAATGGCTTCATCCTGCAGAGGCTGGTGGTCGTCTCATATGCCATCGTGTACAGGGCAACACCTTCCCCGGGGTTCCGGATCGTTACTTTGATTTTTTCTGGTCTTTTGGCGTGCTCTGTCACAATGAAACTGCGTCGATTCGAGATATCCTGCTTCATGCTCGCACGAAGATGAAGCAGGGAGGAGTTTCTGCCCATCAATATGGAGATTGGTCAAAGCTCGACCATTTTGGCTGGGAAAAAGGCGGGGTGCCGGTCGAGTTTCAAGGAAGGCCCGATGGAGAAATCTGGTGGCCGAGGAATGATCAAATGACCATGTGCCGGGTGGCCAAAGAAGCGGGTTGGGAGGTGCTTCAGCCCGACGTCGGACTCCTTGGGCGAGACCCCATCATCCTTTTACGGAATCCATAGAATAAGGCGTGCTCTCTTCATGGTGTTGATCAACATCGGCTGCGGCTCAACCTGGCATCCGGCCTGGACCAACCTCGATGTGCGTCCGCTGAGTCACCAGGTTCGATCGTGGGACGTGGGGGAAGGGCTGCCATTTGGTGATGCGGAGGTCGATGTCTGTTATGCCTCACACATTCTCGAGCATCTCACACGCGAGCAAGCTCAGTCGTTGCTCAGGGAGAGCCTGAGGGTTCTTCGCTCAGGAGGAATCATTCGCCTTGCTGTTCCGGATCTTGAGGCCATTGCCAGAGAATATGTGTCGGTCCTCGATCGAGTCGATCGGGGAGATCCTCAGGCTCATGCAGATCACGAGTGGATCGTCATGGAGTTATTGGACCAGATGGTGCGAACGAAATCGGGCGGTGAGACGCTTCGATATCTGGTGAGGGGAGGGGTCCCCAATGAAACGTATATTAGATCCCGTATTGGGGCGGATGCGGAGGACATGATCGGAAGAGGCCCTGTTTCGACGGAGGTTCGCTCGTCGGTAATACAGCGCGGCTTGAGGGGGCGGCTGAGAGATGTTGCCTCGAAGGGGAAGACTTCACGCGGCCTTATCCTGCGCTTTGCAAGGTGCGCACGCGAGGAGCTCTCGATCTTGCTCTGCGGCGCCTTGCTCGGGAGGAATGGGATCGTGGCGATCCGAGAAGCACTGTTCCGTACATCCGGCGAATGCCATCGCTGGATGTACGATCGGATTTCTTTACAACTGTTACTCGAACAATCGGGGTTTTCCCAGGTTCGGATGTGCACAGCCTTTGAGAGTCAAATCGAGGGATTTACATCGTATGGCCTCGATGTAGTCAAGGGGCGTATACGGAAGCCGGATTCCCTGTTCATGGAAGCGGTGAAGCAAAATTCTTCAGTCTGATTTTCTCGTCGGAACGCTCACGGTGCGGGAGACGCTTTAGAAAACCCCTGGTTTTCTAAAGCGTCTAAGCGAGGGACAAGACTAGGCCATACATCTTTTAGGTGGGCACCGAAGTTTTAAGTAAGTCTATGAAACATCTAATTAGACAGGTACTCTGGAAGTTGGGATTCGACATCCAGAGAGTGAATAAGAACGGTTGCACGGATCTTGGCTTTCAACGCAATTCTCTTCAAGGGATCTTGGGGCAGGTCCATCGAGTTGGCTTTACGCCTGGGACAGTAATTGACGTGGGGGCAGCGTTCGGAATCTTTACCAAAGAATGCCACAAGGTGTTTCCCGATGCGAACTATGTGCTCGTTGAGCCGATTGAGGAGTATCTCCCTGTTCTCAGCAAAGTGGTGGCTTCACTTCCTCATGCGGCGAATGTGATCGCCGTTGTCGCGGCTCAGGATGGCCGCACATTCCTCAATGTGCATCACGATCTCGTTGGATCATCGTTGTATCGAGAGGTGGAGGAAGGCACGGACATCGATGGTGTTCGGCGAGAAGTTCGCGCGATTACGTTGGACCACCTGGTCGATGAACAAAGCGCCCCTCCACCATTCTTGATCAAGATCGATGTCCAGGGGGCGGAGCTCGATGTCTTGGCTGGTGCACAGAAGACCCTTGCAGGAACGGAGTATGTGCTTCTCGAGGTATCCTTGTTCAATTTTTTTCATCAAGGACCGGCGTGTTATGACGTAGTGGCATATATGAAGTCCAAGGGGTTTGTTCCCTACGATATGTATGGGATGCAGTATCGGCCACTGGACGGGGCACTCTCGCAGATCGATATTGCGTTTGTGAAGGAGGACGGACAGTTTCGCACGTCTCACCATTATGCGACGCCAGATCAACGAGCAAAGCAAAATCGAATGCTTAAATCCTATCTTTGCAGGCGTATTCCCCAGTGAGCCGTGAAAATGAATACTTTGTCTCCAACCATTTCAATCGTGACACCGTCGTTCAATCAGGCACAGTTCCTTGAAGACACGATTCAGTCAGTTTTGGTCCAGGGGTATCACAATCTTGAGTATGTTGTTGTCGATGGAGGGTCGACAGACGGCAGCGTAGATATTATTCGGCGCTATGCAGACCGCCTCAAGTATTGGATTAGTGAGCCGGACGGAGGCCAATATAACGCCATAAACAAAGGGTTTGCACATACCACCGGTGAGATCATGGCCTGGCTCAATAGCGATGATAAGTACACGCCGTGGTCCTTCTCTATTGTGGGGGAGATTTTCGCATCCTTTCCCGAAGTGGAATGGATAACCACGGTTCAACCATTAGGGTGGAACGTAAGAGGTCAGGCTATCAATGTGGATTTCAGCGGGGGATTTAGCCACCCATCCTTCTTCAAGGGAGGGAATTGTCCTAGCGAAGGATCATACGGGAGAAGATGGATCCAGCAGGAGTCAACATTTTGGAGGCGATCGCTTTGGGAGCGGGCAGGTGCTCGTGTCGAGAGCGCTCTTCAGCTCGCTGCAGATTTTGAACTCTGGGCGCGTTTCTACCAGCATGCGAATCTCTTCGGAGTGTTAGCACCACTTGGAGGTTTTCGGGCACATGGGAATCAGAAGTCGGTTTTTCACGCGAGTGAGTATATGGCAGAAGCCGAAGGGGTCTTGAAACGCTATGGGGGTCGTCCTTGCACAGGGTTGGAGGCACTAGTCCGTGGAGTCGTATGGAAGATATCCCGCCATTATGCTCTCGTGACTCATCCACGGTGGCTTCGAGCAATTGGAAATGGAACAGGCCTGACTTTCCCGACGAAGGTCGTTGTCTGGACAGGAAAGGAATGGGAAATCATTACCGGCTTTGTAGTGTGACCATGTATCCTACCAAAATGAGGATTCTCCAAGTTGGCACCTATGATAGGGGAGGGGGAGCGGAGACCGTTGCATGGCAGCTATTGGAAGAGTATCGCCGGCGAGGTCATAGTGCAGCCATGGCTGTTGGTGAGAAACACGGCACCGACCCAGATATCTTGCGTGTCTCCGGAGGCGGAGGGCATGGCAAATGGGGAAAGTTATGTCATCGGCTTGCCTCGCAGCTGTCGCCGCTCGAAGGAAAAGTGCGAGGAGTCTGGCAACTTCGGAGAGCCCTGCACACATGGATTGCTTCCCCGAAGCAATGGCATGATTTATACTTAGGAAAGGAATCATTTGACTTTCCTGACACATGGCACCTCCTGGCCTCCTGGCAAGAGAGGCCCGACATCGTCCATTGTCATAATCTGCATGGCGGGTGGCTTTCTCATGGTGGGTACTTTGATCTGCGCGCGTTGCCTTGGCTGAGTCGCCAAGTCCCAACCGTCGTCACCCTGCACGATACATGGCTCCTCAGTGGACATTGTGCCTATACGTTAGGTTGCGAACGTTGGAGATCCGGCTGCGGGAACTGCCCGGACTTGACCATCTATCCGGCTATTTCAAGAGATGCTACGGCTTATAACTGGCTGAGGAAAAAGGACATATATGCTCGGAGTTCACTGTTCATCTCCACGCCATCACGATGGCTGATGGCCCAGGTAGAGCAGTCCATGCTCGCTCCCGCGATTGCCGAAGCGAGGGTTATTCCGAACGGGGTTGATTTAACGGTATTCTGCCCGGGGAAGATGGAAGAGGCCCGGGCCTTCCTGGATCTGCCTCAAAACGCCAAAGTGCTTATTTTTGTGGCAAACGCGGCGAAGAGCAACATGTTCAAGGATTTTTGCACTATTCATAAAGCGGCTCTTTTGGTTGGGGCGCGTTTTCGTACAGAGCGGATCATATTGATTGTCTTGGGGGATAGTGCTGACTCTGAGCCTTTCGAGAATGGTGAAATACGTTTTGTCCCATTTGAACAGGATCGACGGGTCATTGCTCGCTACTATCAGGCAGCCGACGTTCACGTTCATGCGGCCAAGTCGGATACATTCCCGAATACCGTTCTCGAGGCGCGCGCATGTGGGAAGCCTACTGTGGCAACGGCTGTTGATGGGATTCCCGAGCAAGTTGAAGAGGGCCGTACGGGTTTCTTAGTCCCAGCTGGAGATGCAGATGCCATGGCGAGCAGGGTTGTGCAATTGCTTGAGAATGATACCCTTCGCGCGCAGATGGGTGTAATAGCGGCAGAAACCGCGTCTCGGCTTTTCGATCTGCGCTTGCAGGCAGAGACTTACTTGGATTGGTATCAACAAATCATCGAGCAACAGAACTATGCGAGGGCGGTTTCACATGCCTCGTAAGCTCATTCTGCTCACGGTCGGTCTTGGAGTTGGTGGAACCGAGACACATGTCCTGGAGCTAGCCTCTCGGATCAACCGGGCAAGGTTTGACGTGACAGTCTGTTCCTTGAAATCCGGGGGGAGCCTGGCCGAAGAGTTGCGAATCCGTGGAGTCCGCGTTGTGTCGTTAGAGGGAACAGGAAAGCTGGATGCGCGAGTGTTGTTTCGTTTATGGAAACTCTTGAGGAAAGAACGACCTGACGTCATTCAGGCGTTTTTATTCTGGGCGAATATTGCAGCCAGGTTGTTGGGGCGTATTTTCAGAGAGTTTCCGGTTATTTCATCCTATCATGACGAGGTCGTTAATGAAGGATGGTTGGTACGGACCATCGATCGTTTAACATTGAAGTGGTCACACACGATCGTATGTTGTTCAGAAGCCGTTCGACGGTCCGTATCTTCTCGAATTGGAGGGGATACCGCCCAGTACGCGATCATCCCATTCGGGGTGGATATGCGTCAGTTTAGCACAGACAATGTTGCTGCGAGACGCGAACTGGGATTGAAGGAAGGTGGCCCAGTGATCGGAACCGTTTGTCGGCTGGTGGAGCCGAAGAAGGGTCTGAGCGTTCTGCTAGCGGCCATGGCCGACCTGAAGCAACTCGGCGGCACTCCTGGTTGCCAATTGCTCATTGTTGGAGATGGCCCAGCGCGAGTAATGTTGCAGGAGTTGAGTGAACGGCTGGAGATCGCTCCTTGGGTTGTATTTTCAGGGATTCGGAGAGACATACCAAGAGTATTGCCAGTCATGCAAGCGTTTGTCTTGCCGTCTCTATATGAGGGATTCGGGATCTCGATTCTTGAAGCGATGGCTGTGGGGAGACCAGTGATTGCAACATCGGTGGGAGGCATCCCTGAATTTGTGACGCATGATGTAACAGGCCTGTTGGTAGAACCTGGCAATGTAACAGCACTGTCTGGCGCAATTAAGAATGTTTTGGAGAATTCAGAGCACGCCCGCCAGATGGGGCTCAGGGGACAAGAGCACGTCAGGCGAAAGTATGGAATCGCTTCGGTTGTTTGGCAGCATGAGCAAGTCTATGAGGCTTGTCTCGCCCATGCATAGTTTGGGCATAGACGGTTGATGCTCAAGGCGGGAGTGTCGTGACATACCTATATCTGCTGACATTCGTTCTGGCGCTGTTGCTTTCTCTCTATGGCGTGCCCATCGCCAGGCAGGCTGCGTTGAAGTACGGCATTGTGGATGCGCCGGATGGCCGGTTGAAGCTTCAACGAGAGCCGGTTCCGTACTTTGGCGGACTGGCAATTTATCTTGCCTTTCTGATGAGCCTGGCTTTCACCTTTGAGTTTCGTCAGGACGTGCTGGGGATAGTGCTGGGTGGGACGATTGTCGTGATGCTTGGGCTTATCGACGATTTTGGCGTACTGACGCCTTGGACAAAGCTTGCAGGCCAACTCCTCGCTGTTTTCGTTTTGATCAAGAGTGGCATCAAGATTGAGATCGCGGCCTTGCCGGACTGGGTGGACCTCATATTGACGGTGTTCTGGATGGTGGGGTTGATCAACGCATTTAATCTGCTCGATATCATGGATGGTCTCTCGGCCGGAGTAGGGGCGGTCAGCGCGAGTTGCCTGCTCGTCGTGGCCTTGCTGCAAGGAGATCAAACGATTGCCGTGATGCTTGTCGCGTTGCTTGGAAGCCTGCTGGGATTTCTTAAGTACAACTGGCATCCTGCGCGGATTTATATGGGCGATACGGGCGCGATGCTTATCGGGCTACTGCTTGGGGCGATGGCGATGATTGGGAAATATCCCAGCGACCATCCCCTCTCGCTCCTCACCCCGGTGTTTATTGTAGGGATTCCGATTTTCGATACGCTGTTTGTGATGTACATTCGTTATCGGCGTGGACTGCCCATCTTTTGGGGGAGCCCAGATCACATTGCCATTCGCCTGCGCCATTGGGGGCTGTCAGTGCCGCAGATCGTGATCACGAGTTATGTGGCAACAGGGATCGTGGGAGTGATTGGTCTTGCGATGTTGTCAGTCAGCCTGGAAGTGGGGTGGATACTCTGCGCTGGGACAGTTGGCACGCTCTTGCTCGTCACGATGATGTTGAAGAAGGTAGATGTCCGCCGGCCTGAGCAAGCTGGCATCGCACCCCCACAAAGCGGAGGAACAAAGGCCGCATGATCCTCATCGTCGGCGCCGGGTTAGCCGGTCTCAGTACTGCCTATCATCTTTCCGGACTTCCCTATCGTCTCTATGAGCGGGAGCAGGAGGTCGGTGGCTTATGCCGGTCATACAAGAAGGATGGCTTTACCTTCGACTACACCGGGCATCTGCTCCATTTCCGCCAAGCGGAGATCAAAGCCTTGGTGGAAAGGCTCTTGGAAGGGAAGCTTCAGAAACATGTCCGTCAATCGTTCATCTATTCCCACCGGACCTATACGGAGTATCCATTCCAGGTCAATACATTCGGCCTTCCGCCGGAAGTGGTGCGGGAATGTTTGATGGGATTTATCGCCACACTCACGAATCAGCAAGCCTGCCCTTTTCCACAGGGTCGGTCATTCAAACAGTGGATTCTCGATAATCTTGGCGAAGGCATGGCCAAACATTTTATGGTGCCGTTCAATGAAAAACTTTGGCAAGTCTCGCTGGAGGAACTGACATCAGATTGGGTGTCGTGGCTGGTGCCGAAACCGGAGCTTAAGGATGTAGTCAACGGCGCCTTGGGTATCAAAGACAAAGCCTTCGGCTATAACCCGTCGTTTCTCTATCCTGCGAGCGACGGCATCAAAGTGCTCCCGGAATCGTTTGTGCCCGGGATCGACGGTATCACGCATGGCGCTGAACTTGTTGAAGTGGACACCAAACGCCGTCGCGCCGTCTTCCGTGACCATGCGAAGGGCGGAACGAGAGAAGAACGATATGAGTCATTGGTTTCCACGATTCCAATTCCTGAGCTGGTCCGTCGTTGTCTCGATTTCCCCGCTCCGTTGAAAGAAGCGGCAGCCGCGTTACGCTGGGTTTCAGTCTACAATATCAACTTGGGGATTGGCCGTGAGCAGGTGTCGGATAAACATTGGATCTACTTTCCCGAGGTGGAATACCCCTTTTACCGTGCCGGATTTCCCATGAACTTCTCTCCCTCATTGGGCCGCCCTGGTTGCAGTTCGATGTATGTAGAGATGTCGCACAAGCCGACGGAACACCAATCTGTGGAGCAGTTGATCGACCGGGCACGAGCCGGCCTGGAACAGGCCGGCATCCTCCGCCCGGACGATGAGCTGGTGGTGTCGGATGTCAAAGATCTTCACTATGCCTACGTCTATTTCGATCATCACCGTGCGAAGGCGATGCCGGCCATCCTCGCCGAACTTGAGCGCCGGGGAATCTACTCTGTCGGTCGCTATGGGCGATGGGAACATACCTCGATGGAAGATGCCATTGGGCAAGGGAAGCAAGTCGCCGAGCGGTTGAGAACCCACTATTCGCATAAAGCCTCCGCCTGAGGAACGCGGCGTGGAGATCGTCTGTCATGTCATCACCAAGCTGGAGTTGGGTGGCGCACAAGAAGTCGCGCTCTATGCCGTGTCGCATCTTGACCGGAGCAAATACCGGCCCCTCCTCGTAACTGGTCCCGGAGGACTCCTCACAGATGAAGCCAAAACCCTCTCCGGTGTTGATGTTCACGTCCTGTCCTCGCTCGCCAGGCGAGTACAAATCCTGGCCGATATTGCTGCCTTCCTTGAGCTAATGCGCCTGTTCCGTCGTCTGCGGCCGGCGGTTGTCCATACCCATAGTTCGAAGGCCGGTATTCTCGGTCGGTGGGCGGCATGGTGTGCGAGCGTGCCGGTGATTATTCATACCATTCATGGGTACGGTATCACTCCGGCCCAGCCAGCCTGGCTACGCCGTACTTTGATCCTGCTTGAACGGATGACGGGCTGGATCACGACCCATTGGATAGCGGTCGCTCAGGCTGACGTCAAGAAAGGCATTGAGTGGGGGCTGTTTAACCGGATGCAGGTGTCGGTCGTCAGGCCTGGCATTGATCCCCTGCCCTTTCAAACTATGCTCGACACGAGCACGCGACATGCCTTACGGGCATCATTCGGGGTCGGGCCTGATGATTTTTTAGTGGGAACGGTCGCCTGTTTAAAACCGCAGAAAGCTCCAGAAGATTTTGTGGCTGTAGCGAAACAGGTGTGCGACGCAGTCCCTGAGGCCCGGTTCGTTTTGGTTGGTGACGGAGATCTGCGCCCAAGGATTGAATCGCTGATCGAAGTGAATGGGCTGTATAAGCGACTGCACCTCGCCGGATGGAGACGAGACGTTTCGACCGTCATGAAAATATTCGATGCGTTTCTGCTCACGTCTCATTGGGAAGGGTTGCCGCGCGTCCTCTTAGAGGCACGAACCATTGGGTTGCCCGTCGTGGCCACGAAGGTCGGGGGTGTCGAGGAAGTGATTGTCCAGGGCCGTCATGGATGGTTGAGCGACGCAGGGGATATTGCCGGACTGTCAGCGCACCTGATTCGGGTGTTACAGAATCAAGAAGGCCAGTCGCATAGTCGTTTGCAGTCTGTGGAGGCGCTGCCGAAAGAATTTCATCTTGAAGAAATGGTTAAACAATATGAATTTCTGTATGATAGGTTTCTGGATGATTGGCGAGGCGGGAAGGCTTCTCGCTCGGTCTGGTCAGCGTCACACTCGTAACCTAAGGAGCCCGTTGTGAACGTTCCTCTTTTGGATCTCAAAGCCCAATATCGCGTCATCAAGGCGGAAGTGATGGCGGCTCTGGAAGCTGTGTGCGACGAGCAGGGGTTTGTGCTCGGGCCTCGCCTCACAGCTTTTGAGGAGGCGACGGCGCAATATATCGGCAGCCGCTATGCAATCGGTTGCGCTTCCGGGAGCGATGCGTTGTTGCTTTCCCTCATGGCCATGGGGGTGAAGGCCGGCGATGAGGTCATCACGATTCCATTCACGTTTTTTGCCACGGCAGGCGCGGTTTCACGGTTGGGCGCGAAGCCGGTGTTTGTGGATATTCAGCCGGATACGTTCAATATCGACCCGGCGCTTATTGAACGAGCGATCACGCCTCGTACGAAAGCGATCATTCCCGTTCATCTTTTCGGGCAATGTGCGGATATGGCTGCGATCAACGAGATTGCAAAGCGGAAGAAGATGTACGTCATCGAGGATGCCTGCCAAGCGATTGGGGCCAGCCAGGGAAACAAGCGCGCGGGGATACTTGGAGACACCGGGTGTTTCAGCTTTTTCCCCAGCAAGAATTTGGGCGGGTTTGGGGACGGGGGGCTCATCACGACCAACGACAAAGCCCTCGCCGACTCCATGGCCATGCTCCGTGTTCATGGGAGCCAGGTCCGTTATCTTCACGAGGCGATAGGATTCAATAGTCGACTAGATGCGCTCCAGGCCGCCGTACTTCAGGTCAAATTAAAGTATCTTGACCAGTGGACCGAGGGACGTCGACGGAATGCCGAACGGTATCGGCAGTTGTTCGCCCAGACGAAACATGCGGACCGCGTGACGTTGCCGCCAACGGCGCCTGGCAATTTCCACGTCTATAACCAATTCACTGTGCGAGCACCGAAGCGTGACGAGTTGCGCACCTTCCTCAAAGAGAAGGGAGTCGGCACGGAAGTGTATTATCCTCTCCCCATGCATCTTCAGAATTGCTATCGCGATTTAGGGCATCAGAAGGGATCCTTCCCCCTGTCAGAGCGGGCAGCTGAAGAGGTGATGTCTCTCCCAATCTATCCAGAACTGACAGAGCCCCAACAGTCCTACGTCGTCGAGATGATAGCGGAGTTCTATCGACGCACTTAGCTGGATGCAGAAAAAGTCGGCCAGCAGAAAACTCCTGATGAACCAGATCAACCCTTCCCGTCAGTCTGGCTCGACTATCCTGCTAGAAAAAGGAGGCCACGATGAGGTCGCTAACATGGGGAGCCCTATTCATACTTTCCTTGGTGTGGAGCACGGTGGCTTCCGGCAAGGAGTTGTCCCCTCGTGAGATTTACGAACGAGCCTCCCCAGCCGTGGTGATGGTGATGGGGCATGCAGATGGTGGCAGGAAGGGGAGTGGTGGAACCGGTTCGATCGTTCAATCGGACGGGCTGGTGCTCACCAATGCCCATGTGGTAATCGAAGAACAGACAGGGAAACCCTTCGCTCGCCTGTCGGTGTTTCTCAAGCCGGCCCGAGTCACGGGAGAGTCGAAGAGCGATCTCTCACGGGTGTTCCGCGCCAAGGTTCTGGCCTATTCGCAGCAATTGGATCTAGCCTTGTTGAAGCTCGATGGCATGACTGAGCTACTGCCCGTCGTCGATGTGAGTGAATCGGGTCAGGCCAGGGTCGGGGATCGAGTGGTGGCCATTGGCCATCCGGAACAGGGGGGGCTGTGGACTCTTACCACCGGCGTGATCAGCGCAGAGGTCGATAATTTCAACGGGGTCAAGGGCAAGCACGTCTTTCAAACTGAGACGGGGATAAATCGTGGCAACTCCGGTGGTCCGTTGCTCGACGGAGAGGGACATATGGTCGGGGTTAACACGGCGATTGCCCGCGTGGCCTCGGATGGCCTTCCGATCATGAGCATCAGTTTTTCCCTGAAGTCGAGTGTTGCGACACAATGGTTGCGTGAGCAAGGCGTGGGGGCAGAGAGACAGGGAGGGGGTAAGGGGGTAAGGGCGGTAACCCGAATAGATCAGACAGACCTGATCGACCAGCCGGCCCCGTTAGTTCAGCCTCAAGCCAAGCCAGCCCAGCCTCATCCATCTGATCTTTCGCTCAGGCCGACGATGAAACCAGATGTGGCTCAGCCGGCTCCAGTGCGCCCCTATAACCTTGACCAACTGGTCAGCGATCGTGCGAAGGCAGAAGCTGACCTCGACAGCATGATGTCAGAGATGCGAGGAAAGATGAAGGGGCGATAGGCGCGAAAGCAGTTCTTGGTAAGAGGCACTGGGTGAATCGCCGGTTGCGATCATAACGAACGTCTATCGTTGCTGAGTATCTTCAGTGCTGAGGGGGCGCGCTAGGCTAAACATGTCGTTGAAAGGTTGAAGGAGCCTTCAAGTCGATGTCCGTGCCGGTGGACGTCATCCAAAACGTCTTGATGGGTGTGCGGCCGTTGGCCAAACTGGCCCAGCGGTGTCATTCGACAGGCCTCAATGCCGACCCAGACATGGTCAGCCGGGTGTTCGATATCTATTCGAGATTTGCATCCGTATCGGGGAAAGATGTTCTAGAAATTGGTCCTGGGCATACCCTTGAGGTGCTTGAGAAGGCCAAGGCATCGGGTGCAAAGAGTTGCACGGCAATCGATGTAATCGATTACCTGTCCCGTGAACAGGCGAAGGAGAAGCAGATCGCTTATGTGGTCTACGATGGTAGGGCAATGTCGTTGGCAGCAGAGTCTATCGATCTGATTTGCTCATACACGGCGCTCGAACATGTTCGCTATCCGTCCCTTACTGTCCAAGAATGCTTTCGGATTCTACGGCCTGGCGGGAGGCTCGTTTCCGTCATAGACCTCGGTGACCACTCGTTTTATGGAAAAAATAAATCATATCCCGATAGAGTATTCCATTGCTTGCGGTATCCAGAGTGGCTGTGGAATTTGATGAGGTGGAACCGGAGTTCCTATGTGAATCGACTCAGACAGTCAGATTGGGTACGACTCTTTGCTGAGGCAGGGTTTGTGATGCGTGCTCACGAAGCAACGGTGAGCGATCACACGGTCCGTCTCCTCCCACAGCTCCGCTACTTGCACAAGTATCAGTATGACGACGCCGTAACCTCCGTGCTGACGGTCTGTATGGAGAAGCCCGCGCCTTGAGTGGTGTCCCAACGGAAGCTAAGTAGTGATCGCCCATTCCGAGGCCGACGAGACGTGTCGCGCATGCTTGTCCACGCGCATCGGCGCCGGAAAAATGAGCCGACCATCTTGCCTTCATAGAGGTGAGGTTGGCTCCAACTGTTTGGACGGAATATTCCGTCTGAGCCTTAAAGCCGCACCGTACCGTCATCCCGCTCGCTTCATCGCCTCGCTCCTCTGACTCGCTACCCTTCTGAGGAATCGGTAAAGCATGGCTGCCACCTAGTGCTCTGTTAAAAATTTCCTGCCACAAAATTTTATTCTGCTGACGGAAGAGGTATGCCTGTTTCTTCTGGATGGCTAAACCCATGGAGCAGGAGGTGACGGGTTGTGCCAATATCCCAACGTAGTGTTTGAAACGAGACCAGGCGGAATGTCAACGGAAGGGCTATAGCCAATATGACAATCAGCATAAGTGCGATCGGCCGTTGTAGCTTTTTGAGCATGGGTTGCAGTCGTTCGATATGTAATATGACAAAGAATAGAGGGATGACCCCTGCGAGGTCATAATAGAGGTATTGACGGCTCGTGAAGAAAAAACCTTTTTGCAGGGTTAGCCAAAACACCACTGGTCCCAATGAAAACATGATCAACAGCGCAAGAATAGCCGCTGCTTGCCTCCGCATAGCTTGATGAAAAGAAGCAGCGATCAAGACGATGGTCAGAAACCCGCAAGTGGATAACTTCCGGACATAAAAGTGAGCGAAGTCACTCCATGTTGGGGCGTCATAACCATATTGTTCAACCTTGAGGCAATAAAAGATCGAAAGAATGATTGGCGCGGCAAACAATCCGGCTGCCTCCTGCCATACCTGTTTCTTTTGCTCGCCAGCCAAGATGCCGCAAGTGATAGTGGCAGCACACAAGGAGAGCAATTGGAATAAGGCAGCAGTCGCAGTCAACGAAAGCAGGACTAATATAGGGGCAAGCCATATGCCGCGGGTTCTCAGAATGGTGAGAATGAGTGACACGGAAAATAACGCATTCCACAACGCATAAGGCCGCATCTCGCGCGCATAGTAATTAATTTCGTTCATATACAGATATGAGAATGGTATCAGGATGGAAAGCGATACAATGGAAATAACGATGGGACGAGACTCCGCATGGATGACCTTTCGTACGACGACCGTGCACATCAACAGATACGGTATTAACGTGTAGATTAGAGCGGGGAGGCGATAATAGGTGAGATCAGGGATCTGTTCCATGAAACCTGTAGTTCGTCGCAGGCTATCCCACGCTTTTAAGGCAAGATAGTCTAAAGGGGCAGGGCTTCCTTGTTTGGTAAGGCCTTGGGCGATCATGGATTGATAGGTTTGCGCTCTGACCATGTGTGTCATCGCATAGCTCTCATCAAGCCAGAAAGCTTTTTTTGATGAGGCATGCATCTGGGAAAAGAGGAAAACGATTCCTACGGAGAGAAACCATAGAGAGAGGAGTGCTGCGGTGATCTGGCTCTGAGCCCTATTGGTCATGCGCGACTTCTGCCTTGTCCAATGCGCGGAGAGAGAACCGCAGGCGCGCATGTGTAGGGTACGTCGTCAATCAAGACGGCTCAGGTTGTAATAGCCCCTTCTGAGGCAGACGAGACGTGCCGCGCATACTTGCCCATCACGCCTGAGGTATAGCGAGGCAACGGCTGTTTGACCTTTTTAAGCCGAGCTTTGATCTCTTTCTGCGAGAGTTCCACGGTCAGCGTCCGTTTGGCGATATCGAAGACAATCATATCGCCGCTCTTCACGGCGCCGATCGGACCGCCCTTGATGGCCTCCGGTGCGACATGGCCTGCCATCAGTCCATGGGTGGCGCCGGAGAAGCGTCCGTCGGTAAGCAGTGCGACTGAGTCTCCCAATCCTGCGCCAACGATGGCCGCGGTCACGCCAAGCATTTCTCTCATGCCCGGTCCGCCGGACGGGCCTTCATACCGAATCACCACGACGTCGCCTGCTTTGATTTGACGGGACTGCACGGCGACAAAGGCATCCTCTTCCCGGTCGTACACTTTCGCCGGGCCGCGGAACGTCATGATCGAGTGTCCTGCCACCTTCACGACGCAGCCTTCTGGAGCAAGGTTTCCCCGTAGAATCACGAGTCCGCCGGTCTGCTTGATCGGATTGGACAGTGGCCTGAGGACTTGCTGACCAGATGTTTCCTTGGCATTCTTGGCCTCCTCTCCAATCGTCCGGCCAGTCACGGTTGGTTGGCGCTCGTGCAATAGGCCTGCATCGAGCAGCCGCTTGGCGACCAACGTGGTCCCTCCAGCCGCATAGAGATCCGAGGCGGTAAATCGTCCACCTGGCTTGAGATCGGCGAGTAACGGCACCTTTCGATTGATCTTGTCAAAATCATCGATGTCCAATTTGATATTAGCTTCGCGCGCGATCGCGAGGAGATGTAACACGGCATTCGTCGAGCCTCCGGTCGTCGCGACTGCGGCAATGGCATTTTCCAACGATTTCCTCGTGATGATCTGGCGGGGCCGGATGTCTCGCTTCAGCAGATCCATGACCATCTTCCCGCACTCGAAGGCCACGTCGTCTTTTTTCTGATCCATGGCCGGCACCCCGTTACGACCCATCGGCGAGATGCCGAGGAACTCGAACGCGATCGCCATGGTGTTAGCTGTGAACTGGCCGCCACAGGCGCCGGGGCCAGGGCAGGCATGGTCTTCGAGATCCTTGAGCTCGGCGCTGCTCATCGTGCCAGCCGCATGTTTTCCGACCGCTTCGAACACGTCTTGAATGGTCACGTCATGGCCTTGGAATTGGCCCGGCATGATCGAGCCGCCGTAGAGCATGACCGACGGCAGGTTCAGGCGAGCGAGGGCCATCACGGTACCGGGAATGGTTTTGTCACAGCCTGACAACGCGACCACTCCGTCGAACAGGTGTCCACGGGCCACGAGTTCGATTGAATCGGCAATCACTTCACGGCTGATCAACGAAGCCTTCATCCCCTCGGTCCCCATCGAAATACCATCCGACACCGCGATGGTGTTGTACTCGATGGGAGTGCCGCCTGCGGCTCGGATGCCGGATTTCACCCGTTCCGACAATCGGCGCAGGTGGAAGTTGCAGGGCATGACTTCGATCCAGGTGTTGGCGACACCGATGATCGGACGAGACAGGTCTTCGTCGGTGAATCCAACGGCTTTCAACATCGCGCGGGCCGGAGCCCGATCGGGACCGGCCAACAGGTTGCGGCTTAAGAGTTTTAACTCCTTCGGCATGACATCCCCTTACTGGATCACACTGTACGATTATGCTTGTTGGAGGGGTAGTCCCTTCAACATGCCACCCTTATGCGGACTGTCTTTCATCGGGCCGCCGGTACCGCCATGAGGGTTGCCGTAACCCTTGCCGGCATCCTTGTGCTGCTGCATCACTTTCTCATGCTCGGTCTTTTCCTTGGCGCGCTGTTCTGGAGTCAACAGGGCGTACACATCCCGGCGGGCCTTGATGGAGACCATGCGTAATGCGACTTGCAGATCTGCGCTCTGCTTCAACTTGGCTTCGATCGCTCCCAGGTCGGACTTCTCTTCTTCGGTCAGGGATTTCAACTCGCGTTCTGCTACCTGGATGTCGGCTTCGCTCTTGATACGGGTCTTGTCCAGGTTGAGCTGCATATCCTTGAGTTTCGTCACTTGCTCTGCGGTGAGCCCAAGGTCTTTTTCGTGCTTGAGCAGATGCCGGATCAGCTGGCCGGTGCTGTTGTGCATCATGCTCTTGCCATGTCCACCCATCGAACTATGTCCGCCGCCTCCGTGCCCTTCCTTGCCGTAGCCTGGCTCATTGGCCCAGACCGATGACATCCCAACGGTCAGCGCGAATACCGATGCGACGCCCAGCGTCACGATGGTTCGTGTTCCCTGCTTCATACTCGCCTCCTTAGGTTGAACCGAATGAAGATGTCTGATTCTCTTGGGGTCAGCAGTTCCAAGTGGGCGTAGCTTGCCAGATCGATCACTACAACGCAAGCCGACAGTGCCACTCTGAGTGACCGAGAATTCCTCCAATGTCAGCTGGGCGCACGCTATGAGTTGGGGTGGAAGGGCTCACGTAGAGCTGGGTATTTGGATTGCCTTATGCAGGTGTGTTGGTATGAAAGACGTACATAGGTGTAACGTCTCAGGTCTCTGAGTTATTTCACTGTGAGTTTTGCTGTGGTTTGGCAGTTTTGAAGGTATGGATAAACCCCGCAGCCGCCATGACACATAAAGCTGGCATGATCGGTAGCCGAAACCGACTGTAGGCTTCCGGCCCGCTGCTTAAGACAAGCACGTACAGTACTATGAAGATCAACAGGCCCATCCCCTGGCTGTAAAATCCACCCCGTATAAAGAGCAACAGTACTCCCAAGTAAAGGATGATGAGATAAACAATGCCGTATGCCCAAGAGCCTAAGGCCATGGTCCAATGACTGGGTGAAAAGCCTGAAAAGTCTCCTCTGAGGAGTGACGACCGCAAGGCCACATTATCAAGTCCAAAGAGATGCGACAGATTCGATGGCCCGAAGAGGCTGGCAACCACTCCTCGTAACGAGGTCCAGAGAAAAAGAGCAGGATGCTCAACAATGATGGCCATCGCATACTTCCCCTGACTTTCGAAGAGTCGTGCTTGGGACGACGTACGGAGGTCGTGGGGAATTGATTGAAAATGTTCGGCGGCAAGACGCTGCTGGGCATCTTCGAGGCTTAGATTATCACGGGCTGCGACGATTGCCGCAGCTTTTGCAATAAAAAGGTATTGGTTCTTAGTCTGACTAAACTCTATCGACCCTGATTGCACGTAGTTATGTAGTTGCCAGCCGCCGATTAACACGATGTAGAGAGAAAAAAATGCTAGAGCCGGTTTGGCGGCGTGTCGCCATCCAATTGCTGGACGTACCATCAGGAAGAAAATGAATGGCAATATGAATCCAAGATAGTAGCTTGTCGGCCGTATATAAGTCGACAGTGCGAGACAGATGCTGGCTCCAGCAGACCACTGCCATCTGGAGGGTTCCGCGAGGGCATGGAGAAACAGGAGTAGGCACAAGCTGACCGTCGTAGTAAAGACGGTCTCGGTTAATAGAACCTGTGTGTAATAGGCCGACACAGGATCAGCCGCGAGCAGTGCGGCAGTAAGGAGGCCGGCTTGTTCATGAAGCAGGAATGTGGCGATTTTGAAACCAATGAAGATCGTCGCAACACTGAGAGCGATCTGTACGAAGATGATGATCGCCGGTTGAACGCCGAAGATTCCGTAGAGGCTGGCGAGCAGCAAGGGATAGGCGGGAGTTCTTAGAATTTCCGGTTCATAAGGGGCTTGTGGCGAGCGTGAAAATTCGCCATGTTGGAGGAGATTCAGAGCAAGCTGGTGGTATTCATCGGAATCAGAACTTTCGAAGACACCGCCGGGATAATAGGTCATCACCAGGACACCCAACACAAGTTTGCTCATAACTGACAGGAGCAGAGTCACGAGAAGGAGTTGATGGAGCCGTTTGTGGTCGGCGGGGAACAGACATTCAAATTTCTTCAGAGGGATATCCATGAGGTCGATGGGCCAACTCAGCGCCTTGATATGATCATTAAGAGTAGATGCTAGCTTGTAGCATTTTCGGACTCCAGCAAATAGCTAAGGCGACGAAGGAATTTCGAAGACGTACACATTATTTTCGCAAATCGCGTTGTCATAGTATTCGGTAGTTTTTTGAGCCGCTGGTCATAAAGGGAGGCATCTGGTCCGTTGAATGCGAGCAATTGGTATTGGTCATGCAGGCGTTTAAATTCCCTTGTGTTGAGGGTGATATGGTGAATCCTTCCTTGCGGAGCTTTTCTCGAAGCTCCTCGGTGGAAGCTGCTTCTCGTATCCATTGACCCAGAGGATGCTCATGGTATGGGTAAGGGGCTAGAGACGCTTTGTTGAAATAGAAGGGCCGGGATTCACCAATAAAGAGGAGTTTGGCGTCCGATGGGAGATGTTCATTTGCAAATGTGGCAGTCTCGAAGTGGTCGATTGTTCGCTTGGCGCATTCTTCACCGGACTCTTGTCCAAGAGCGACCTTCTCCGATGAGAATACTTGAGAATGCAGAGATACAAAGTGTGAAGTTCCCCAAACGCCCAACGCCGTCAGGACAACGATGGTGATGGCGAAGATGGCTTTTGGCATTTTGGTAAGCAAGGTAGCAAGCAGGCTTAGGCCAAGCATCAATGCAGGATTGAGAAATCTAGTGGTTGTCGAGGTCATGGCCCAGGTGGTTGCGGTAAGAAAGACGAAGTGACCGAACGATTTCGTGCGATACCATGCGTTCCGCTGCCAGGGGTATGGTGAGTTGCTCTAATCTCACCTATTCTCCAGACGAGAGGACACGAATGACCTTGTGAGCTGCGCGTTTAGCGGTTGCATCCGATGTTCTAAGGATCGAAGGCGGCAGACCGGTTTGGCCCATCGAGTGTTCGTATCGGAGACCCGGGTTGGCACTATTGAACGGGATGGAAAGCCTTTGACGCACATCGGTTTCTAGCCAGTCACGATAGCTGACGAGTTGCTTACTAGTCAGGTCATCGGTATAGATGAAGGCCGTGTAGTTGCCGGGGACGCCTTTGTAGTATTCCGCGACGTGGCGGTAATCGACCTCGACGCTATGGAGCCGATCTTCGGACTTGGGGCATGTGTATGTCCAAATGCCAGAAGCTGTTTCTACCGCTTCGTCAAAATAGGGTGTGCCGGGATAGGTCGTAATGACCGTGGCATCGAAGTCATCCGGGCGGACATCGACAAGCCAGTCACGCGTGGCCTGTATCGTTTCTTCGGATTCCCCCGGATGGCCCACCGACATGAGGGCTTTGACCTTCAGGTTGTGCCGTCGTGCGATTTCCATACAGCGGGTATTATCGTCTCGGGTGGCCTTCTTTTGGATATTTTCGAGTATCCGAGGATGACCTGACTCAAAACCCACTAGTATCCAGCGAAAGCCCGCTTTATACATAGCTGCAGCCTGCTCATCGGTAAATAGCTCGGCTTTGATGAATCCACGAAGACGGAATTCTACTCCCAGTTTCTGTTGCGCGTCAGCGATGAGGCTCATCAACGAGACGATCTTGGGATTCACATTCAATTCGTCGTCATACAACATGAATCCCATGACGCCGTACGTATGGTAGAGATGGACCATTTCCTGAACGATATTTTCAGACGAACGGGTGCGGACCCGTCGAAGGGAAGGGCTCATTCTGCCTCCGCAAAATCCACAACCGAAAGGACAGCCTAATTGCGCAATCATGGACAGAGCTCTTGTGCCCTCGATGTTGTATTGATAGGTCGAGACATCGACTAGATGGCGGGCGGGAAACGGAAGCTCCTCAATCGCGGCATTGTTTAGGAATAGGTGCGACTTGGGGTCGTCGCCGTCGATGATCGGCTGAGGGGCATTTTGAAGCGCCTCGAAAACAGCTGCTTCACCGTCTCCTGTGACGAGGACGTCGAACATTGCGGCCAATTGCTTCATCGATCGAGACGCCCGGCCAAGGACGCTCCGCTTGCGCTCATATTTGGCGGCTGCAGAGACCAGTGTCACGTGCGGACCTCCAAGGATGATTCTCGCTGACGGACGCATCCGTCGGATCGTCTCTTGAATTTTGGTCGCAGCCGGCATCTGAGGTGTCGTAGCAGTAAGGCCAAAACACTCTGCATTGCTCCGTTGGAGATGAATGGCTAAGACATCCTCGTAGTTGACGACGCCTGAGAGGTCGAGCAGTTCTACGGCGACACCGGCCTGCTCCAATACTGCAGCAACTTTGAGAATGCCGAGTGACATGAATACCCGCTCATCGAGCAAGAATAGTGACGGAGGGATGACGAGGCAAATGCTGTTAGTCACAGTGGTCGCTCCACGGAAAAACTTTGATCAGTGATAGCTCAACATTCAGTGCAGGGCCTTTCTGCCCACGACCAGCACATTCTTGCCAATGGGAGATCCAAAGCAATGCTCCATCCATCGTGTGATTGGGACGACTGCGCGGTCGTAGGTTTTTGCAAGTAGAGGGTTAAACGAACAGGAACCGGCGAGGACGTTGATTACGTACCAAGGGATTACTCCTAACGTGTCCATGTATTGCACTTTTTCGAGCGAGAAGCCTGCTCCTTCGATGAGCGCGGCCAAATCATTTTTTCTGTAGCGTCTGAAATGCCCAACCCGTCGATCAAGGGGGCTATACAGAAAGGGCAGAGCTGGGGAGAAGACAGCCAAAGTTCCTCCAGGCTGAATGGACGAATAAATGTGGCTAATGAGATTTCGATCGTCCTCGATATGCTCGAGGACGTTGATCATGATCGCTGTGTCAAAAGTGTTGACCCGTGGTGTGAACATGTTGTTGGCCAGTCGAAGGCGATCGGTCCGGAGTAATCCATCATGTCGAGCCTGACACTTGTTTCGCAGTTGAGCAAACAAACCCTCTGTCGGTTCCAAGAGTTCGAGGGTCCGGTTAGGCTGACCGGCTATATGATGACGAATCAGGAGGTCAGAGAACGTTCCGAGCCCAGCCCCGATTTCAATCAGCCTGACGCCGAGGAATGGCTGAATCTCTTGATAGATCCAGCTGTGATAGTTCACCAATGATTCGATGGTAGACAGTTCAAGGCGAAGAGCATCGCTTACATCCATATGGTCCATAGCGCTCACGACATTCTGTGTCATGGTTATGCCGCTGCTTTGTATGGCTGGGTTAGCGCCTCGGCTTCTATCGAGAGAACACGCCACTTGACGATGGTCCATAGTATGGTGATGCCGTGCCGCCAGGTAATTTTTTTGCCTTGGCCATAGGTGCGGGGATTGTATCGAATAGGCACTTCCTCGATACGGACCCCTTTGCGTATGAGTTTACAGATCAACTCATTATCAAACTCAAATCCCTTGGCGCGGATCGGCGTGTTGAGCAGTGTGGTGCGAAAGAAGGCCTTGTAACAGCCCTCATAGTCGGTAAAAGATCTGCCGTAGAGTGTATTGGTGACCCACAGAATCAGCATGTTGCCAATGTAATGATTCAAGTAGGGTGATTTCCGTTTTCCCCAGAAAACGGGGTGGTCGCGCAGAAACCGTGACCCCATAACTGCATCGCAGCTTCCATTCAAGATGGGCTTGATGACTGCCAGGTAGTCTTCGGGCATGTATTCCAAGTCGGCATCCTGAAAAATTACGATATCGCCTGTCGCCGCGCGAATGCCGGTGGTCAGAGCAGCTCCCTTCCCGGCGTTTACTGAGTGACGGAGGAAGACAATCCCATTGATCCCCTTGAGAATATGAGGAGTATCGTCACGGGATGCATCGTCGACGACGAGGATCTCCTTCGTGATCGCCCCAAGGTCAACGGATTGAACACGGCGAATGACCGCCTCAATCGTCGCCTGTTCGTTATAGGCCGGAATAATAATCGAGAGTTTCATGGGAGCGATGGTCCCCTATGGGAGATGGCGACTTGGTACTCTGCGAGCATCTCTTGCAGAGGGGGATTTGTCAATTGAACCTGATATTTGCGCCAACTGCGAAGCGGTGGAGGAGTGTGTGACTCGCTTGAATCAGGAGTGTGCTCGGCGTTGGGCCTGGGCGATCAGTTCGGCGCGTGGGTCCGGGTGCGCGATGGCCCTGAGTTGGTCGTAGAGTTTGCACTCTTCGCCGGTCGATGAGGGAGGCATCACAATCTGGATCGTCAAGAAAAGATCTCCGTGGCCGCCGGTTGCAGCGGGGAGGCCTTTACCCTTCAGGCGAAGCTTACTGTCAGCCCGGCTCCCCGGCGGAACTTTCACCCTGACCGGTTCCATCAGTGTGGGGGCCATCACATCGGCCCCTAAGGCCGCTTCCCAGGGGAAGACGGGGAGAGAGACATGAATGTCGCTCCCCTGTCGGCGAAAGACCGTGTCCGGAGCGATGGTCACACGCAAATACAAATCGCCTGGCTTGCCGCCGTTGGTGCCGGGTTGTCCCTTGCCGGCTACGCGCACCCTCGTTCCATCCTGGACCCCGGCGGGGATTCGGACTTCGATCGTATTGGGATGCAATGTGGCACCCTGACCCTGACAGGTCGGGCAGTGGCGTCCGCGAAGGGTCCCGCTCCCGTGGCAGGTGGAGCAGGGCACTGGCTCTTGTAAGGTCATGCGCTTCGTCACACCGGTGAACACCTCGGCCAGCGTCAGTTGCACCTCCGTTTCAAGGTCTTCGCCCTGTATGGCAAACCCGCGACTACTGCCGCTTCGCCCTTTGAACAGATTCTCGAAGATATCGGAAAAGCCTTCTGCCCCTCCGAACGTGGCCTCTTGGCCGCCTCCCCCACGGGCGCCGGCTTGCCGGCGCGCCTGCTCGTAGGCCTCGGCCTGTTCCCAGTCGGCGCCATATTGATCGTATTTCTTTCGTTTGTCCGGATCGCTCAGAACTTCATGCGCCGCGTTCAACTCCTTGAACTTCTTTTCCATCTCTGACTTCTTGGAACCGCTGTGGAGATCGGGATGGACTTGGCGCGCGAGGCGACGATAGGCCTTCTTGATGTCGTCAGCCGAGGCAGACCTGGGAAGGCCGAGAATCTGATAGAAGTCGCGAGGAGTTGTAGCCATATTTTCAAACCGAGTGTGATGAGTGACGGGTGATGAGTGATGGGCAGGCGAAAGAAAGCCTCGTAGACCGGTACAAGCAACTTACTGGTCACTCTTCACTGATCACCCATCACTCGTTGCTGAGCAGCTTACGGGGTCGATTAAGGCTTTGCAAGAGCTGATTGAGTGATCAAAAGAGGGAATAGGAAAGTCCGATAAACGGGAGGCCGAAGTTGAGGCCGGAATTCGGCGTACGAGTTCCACCATTGGAAATGTGAACGAATCGATAACCGACGTTCACTGCCCATTGCGGTGTCAGCATCCATGCAGCTCCGGCCCCGCCCCAGACGACAATGTTGAACTGTCCCGGCTGTTCCGGCACCTGGCCACCGAGATCTGTCCATAGTGGGCCTCCGCCACTTTCGATATAGGGCATCAACCGATCGAGGCCGACAAAAGTATATTGCAGTTTCGGCGTGATCCCGATTCCATAGCTGGTCAGTGGTTCGTATGTCCCGAAGGCCAGCAGCTCTGCGCCGAAGGAAACCTGGCCTCGATACCAGTTGGTGCCGATGGGATCGGTGACCGTCATGGACCAGGATGGCATTGTCGCTGTGCCGAAAAGCTTGGAAGATTGGCTTGGCAGCAGACGGATGGGAAAGAAGGGGCCAATGGCGAGTCCCACAGTCTGTGTGCCCTTGGCAGCAGGAGAGATTGGTTCACCGGCGCGAGTGA